>Ga0315277_10005933_pt1 | contig 16059 bp, 17 predicted proteins | sample YL17G05_15_MG_FD_203695 | JGI IMG/M metagenome (GOLD analysis project Ga0315277, IMG submission 203695) | Sediment microbial communities from Yellowstone Lake, YNP, Wyoming, USA - YL17G05_15 | ecosystem: Environmental > Aquatic > Freshwater > Lake > Sediment | place: USA: Wyoming | collected...
ATTTGTATTCGTCTGGCTGGTGCTCATGCTTGTTTTCCTTGGTGCAGGCCAGTTCTACTCCTGGTATTTCCTCTTGGCAGTGCCTCCGTTCTCCATCCTATGCGCCAGGGTAGCGTTGCAGATAAGAGACAGAAAATTCTTTATCCCAGTGCTTTTCCTATTCTTCATACTGACTTTACCATACGTATCCAACCCCGAATTCACGGAGCCGTACCTTAGTTCTAATAATGTGCTCAACGATCGAGTCGAGGTGGGGCTTTTCCTGAGGAATAAGACGAGCATAATGACGATAAGCGATGACGGGCTGCCCGAAGTCGTATTCTATAAGTTCCATGGAGAGCGCACTCCAGATTATGCGGGTTTCGACATGAAAGTCCTAAAGCCCGGTTCCTCTGCAGGCTACATTGCGTACAAAACAGTATATGAGATGGCGCTCGGGTTGGTTCATAACCAAGACCTAACCAATGCATCAGAAGTAGAGAAGATGATCGCAAACAGCTCCAACAACGCGCATGTTGTGATGGATTCCAAGGTCTATGAAACTTACTCAACATCGCCACTGCAGAATTACTCTATTGAATTTAATTCCTCGCACGGCAGCTATATTGTGCTCAAAAGAGTTACGTAGCACCTATGACATACGCCGTGTACACAGCAGCTATAATGCCGATTACTGGCAACGCATACCCCACAATGATCTCCCAGATGCTCCTTCTAATCCTAACGCCGCTTCTCGAACGGTATGCATAGAAAAGTAGCTGCCCTATGAAGAGAATGACAAGCATGAAGAGTGCAACAAGATAGTTCTCAAGAATAAATTCTAGAAAGGTCGGTACTACGAGCATTGCCAGCAGCCTTTCTGTTATATAAGACAGCAGAAAAAGGATGAGGGTTACGGATACTGCCCTAAGGAAATACATCGGGAATACCAGCTTCCTGTCGTCACCTCCAAAGCTTCTTTCAATGTCACTATGCCCCTCGAATGTTTTCATATTCTACGCCTTGTCCCGTTATATAGCTATAATAACTATGAAATCAGGTGTATTTATCATTTTCTAGAGAATAACAATTCGTTGCTTGTTCTAGTACACTTATAGAAAGGTTTAAATACCACTAAATGTATATTTATAGAAACTCCTTTGAAAAAGGAGTAAAAAATAAGGGGTGATTGAAAATGAAGACAAGAATGATGACAGCTCTGTTGTCTCTGTTCTTGGCTGTGGGATTGGTCTCAGCATCAGTGACCACAACGCAGATGGCACAACAGATAGCAGACGGTCTTTGCCAGTTCAAGATACTGGTAATTGGAATACTGCCAACGCTGGCCTTGATACTCTTCCTGTTCGCAGGATTGGCCTATGCAGCTGGTCAGGCATTCGGTGCCGAGACGAAGGCAAAGGCGCAGGGATGGGCAATGTCTCTCCTGGTTGGAGGGATTATCGGCATAATCCTTGCAGTGTTGGCTCCAATACTGGTCAACATCTTTATCAGCATGACTGTAGGCATGACTGTTTCCTCGGCTTGCTGAGCAACGACTACTCCCTTTTTATTTTTTATTCTTCATATTTCTAGTGGTGGAAAAATGAGAAAAAACAAAATGATATTTCTGCTACTCCTAATGTGCTTGGTGGCACCTGTCTTTGCATCAGTGAGCACAACTGCCATGGCTGCGAATATAAGAGTAGCTCTGTGCGGCTTTCAGGTGCTGGTATACACAATACTCCCGACACTTGCCCTCATTATGTTCCTGTTCGCAGGATTGGCCTATGCAGCTGGTCAGGTGTTTGGAGCTGAGATGAGAGCAAAGGCGCAGGGATGGGCAATGTCTCTCCTGGTTGGAGGGATAGTCGGCATCTTCATTGCAGTGTTGGCCCCAATACTCGTTGGCATACTCGTTTCAATGTCACCCGGAACCTTTGGAAGTTATAGTTGTTAGCTGAAGAAGCTCTTTTTTTCTTTATTCTATCATTCACAGGTAGTTTTAAAAATAACCAAATCCCAAATGACACATGTTGATAAACGGTGGGTTTGGTATGTTGCTCTCGATAGCACTTTCAGATATAAGCGGTGGAATTTTTCTTGGTGGATGGGAGACTGCTGCGCTCACTGCTCTGATGATATCATTTGGTATAATAGCAATAGCATTTGCCATTGGCATCGGATTCGGCTATAGGGAACTTGAGGAGTGGGCCAAGAATGAGATGTATGAAATATTCATCAGCGGCCTCATTGTTGGAACTCTTATAGCGTTGATTAATATAATATTCGGAATATCCATAAACTTGGCAGGAGGCAATCCGTTCAGCATTGCGCTTAGCAAAGTAAGTTCCATGATAGTGGAAACGAATGGTCAGTTCCTAACCCTGCTTCTCTACAACATATATATAGGTGCCCTCTCAACACTGAAGTTCGCCTTCTTCATCCCGATACCCATACTTCCTCCACCTCTTCCAACCGTAATTGTGATACGAATCGGCTCTTACGTCACCCCGTGGGCCGGTTTGAGCTCATTGATGATGGGTCTGGATGCTATCTTCAATGTACTTGGGCTAATGATAGCCGCACTGCTTGTGGAGCAGGTTCTCCTTACTTTCATCCAGGTCGCATTTCTAAAATACTTTCTGCCTCTTGGAATCCTCATGAGGACATTCCCGATTACCAGAGTTGCAGGTGGAACTCTGATAGCAATTGCGATAGGCGCTTACATAGTATACCCCCTAGCCATAATATACGGCTGGAATGTCTACAATCAATTCAAGGCAACATCAACACCGGGCAATCCCGGGAATGCAATGGAGCACATGTTTTTTGCTCCTATATCGTGGAACATCCATGATACCACGAACGTCTTGGCTTCGATACTTAAGAATTTCATAATAATAAGTATAATGTTCTTCTTGAGTGCAGTAATAACCCTCTCCTCGATAAGGTCGCTAGCAGGAGCTCTTGGGGGGGATCCGGATCTATTCGGGCTGGCTAGGTTGATATGAGAATTTCATATGTACTAACCACCATTTTCCTGCTCTGCACTGTAAGAGCTGCAGACATAGTATGCCCCGCTACTCCCCCCTATCCCCCCTGTTGCGTGAGCAGTGAATTCTGGTCGGGCGGATGGATTTACATTTCTTCCGTTGCCATGATAACCATAATACTCCTGTTATCCGTAGTCTACATGCTATCGAAAATATTTGTGAAGCATGAGTGGGAGATATGGATAAAGGACGAGGCATACCAGATACTCATATCGATTGTACTTATAATCACTCTGGTAATCGTACTCAGTGCAATATGTAATGTCTTCACAACCCTTGCAGGAAATGATCCGTTCCTCATAGCTCACAACTATCTGAATTCGCTCATATGGGATAAAACGCTGAACATGGCGACAAACACCTTCCAGTACAGTGTGCTGTGCCAGCTACTTGCCGCTTTCAGGACGCAGATTGGTCCGGTCGCACTGGGAGTTGGCTTCAACCAGAATGCGGGCTTGAGAGCAGTCGCAGTGTGCTTCGACTTCATATACGCCCTCACTGCAGGCATCTCGGCAAGCCTTATGGTACAGGATATTGGGCTCTCAATAATACAGGCATTTGCCTTCAGGATAATGCTGCCAATTGGAATAATATTCAGAATATTCCCGTTCTTCAGGAAGGCTGGCGGTTTCCTCATAGCGCTCTCACTAGGGCTGTACATAGTCTATCCGCTATGCTTCGTTATGAACAAGATGGTAGTGGATTCAATAGTCAGCGGCATATCGCTGCCCGCGCTTGAAACCTACGCGGAGCCATTCCTACTCGCAGTAATCTCTCCGTTCATGCCAATAGCGCTCATAGGACTCTACACGATCATGAACCAACTGGCTTTCCTACTGCCACAGGCGTTATTCTTGCCTACGTTAAACTTGGTCATAACATTGACATTCATCAAAAACGCCGCAAGGGTTTTAAGTCAAAACTTCGCAGAGGCATACTAGATGACTGCAGCAGAATTATTCCAATCCGTATGGAGCAACTGGCAGGCAGTTGCAATAGCTGCAGCCGTGCTCTCGATTTTATTCACTTCAATAGCATACTCGCTTGCGACAGTATTCAAGCTCAAGTCGCTCCAGCTGTGGGTCAAAGATGAATTATACCAGGCGCTAGCGAGTGCATTCATCGCAGGGGCAGCAGTCATTATCATAACCGCAATATCCAATTTCTCATGCAGCCTCACTGGCGGTTGCGCGGCAGGGCAGGACCATATGGATGTAGCAATAACCATAATGGATACCATGAAGGAGAATGTAATCACGCAGGTCCAGTACATGTTCGACCTGAGCATGCGGGTCGGCATGATAACAGAGATGGGCAAGTACTATGATTTCAGTGTTGGGAATGTGGCATGCCTGGTAGGACTGTGTTCCACAGCAACCGGCTTCTCGTGGTATTACTGGGCCGGCGGTAGCATGATACTGGACTCCCTTGACTACGCATTCGGATTACTCATACCGGTCATATCCAGCTTCATAGCGCAGCTTTACGTCCTTCAACTTATAAAGACTGCACTCTTCCCAAGCCTCCTTGCGATGGGGATAATACTAAGAACTTTCTTCTTCACGCGCAAGGTAGGGGGTCTGCTCATGGCAATAGCGTTGGCGCTGTACACGATCTATCCACTAATGTACATAATGCTCCAACCCTACTTCACATTCACCCCCCATGATTTCTACTACCCCGAAAATGATGTTTCTGCGACTATTATGTGCGGCGGAAGCTTTGTCCCACACGGAGATGCCGACCACCCGTTCTGCATAGGCATCCCAGGTACACTAACTTACATAATACCTGGTCTCCCTACGTCAGCTGCCAATACTGGCGAAGCGACTTTCATGTTCAAGAACGGCTGCAGGAACAACGGGGACTGCCTCGGTGGCAGCACTTGCGAAAACATCAATGGCCAGAAGATGTGCCATGGCCCCCCTGGCTCTGATTATGGCTCTGATGTATACGCAGGTATGTTGAGCCCTTACAACGGGGTGTTGCCAACTGTAGGTTATCTCCTGGTGCCGGGCGTTTTCCTTCCTTTGCTCATAATTCTCGTCACAATATCGTTCATCAAGGTTCTCTCGCCGCAGCTTGGGGGAGACATTGAGATAACTGGCTTGACTAGATTCATATAGGTGTGCAAGATGCCAATAGTAGTATCTTGGGCGGAGTGGCAGGCGATAACCCTAGCGGTAGTATCGCTAATGTTTAGCTTGGTCTCGCTGGCTTACATGATAGGCACGGGCTTCCATCTCCCCAAGTTGCAAGGATGGGCAAAGGACGAGCTGTATCAAGCTCTGGCTAGCCTGCTGCTGGCAGTTCTGCTTATCACGTTTATCTCAACAATAGACACCACCATGACTACTATATACGGAAAAGATCCCTTTGATATAGCTCGGGATTACGTAAATACTGTGACAGCAGGCCTCGGCACTTTCTTCACGGGATTTGTCGCATACGATGTTTACTTTCAGTTATTCAAATCAGCGGTGCTAAAAGCAATGCCCAGCCAGACAGGTTTCGACATTAATCCACTCATCGGCTTAGCCCCACTAACAGCAATGCTGTCCCTCTCCATAGAAGCCACGCTTGGAGCGATGGCCCTGCTGTTTGGAATGTCCGCTTTCATCTCCTTCATACAATACCAGCTTTCAATAATCCTTCCCATCGGAATGGTGCTAAGGGCTTTTCCTTTCAGCAGAGCTGCCGGAGGAGCCCTCATAGCAGTATTTCTGGGCTTCTATGTATTCTACCCATTCTTCTGGGTTTTCGACAGTTATATATACTCTGATGTCACAGCAGCGATGTATGCATTCCCACTAGCCAATACCGCAACAACTGCACTCGGCATCGGAAGTGAGTGCATTCAGTGCCCCATGTGTTGCGTAGCAAACGTTCCCGACTTGAGCGGAAACATGTTCCTGAGCATTATCATGAACCTGACCTACCCCGTAATATACTATATTTTCATACTGGCTTTGTTGCTTCCGCTCTTCAATGTCATAATGGTCCTCATACTAATAAATGAACTTGCAAAAATATTCGGGTCCGAGATAGACATAAGCGGCCTGAGTGGATTGATATGAACATACTCCGCAAGGCTCTCCTGTGCATGGTTCTGCTAGCATTGCTGCTGTCTGGATGCGTCGTGAATTCTGATGGTACAATGGCTGTGTCACCTGCATGCAGCTCTGGAACCGTAAGCTCTGGGTTTCAAACTATGTGGGAGAGCTGGCAGGGAATCGCATTCCTAGCAGGTTCAACAGTTTTCATAATATCCATACTTGCATACACTCTGGGGTATGCTCTGATGCACCGTAAAGTCATAATGTGGGCGAAGGAGCAGATGCAGGAGGCTTGTCTCTCAATGGTCATTGTTCTCTTCGTAATTGGTCTCGTGTCGTTCCTATGCTCGCTAGACTTGAGAACTCTGGGTATGGAGGTTTCATGTATCTGTACAGATCCTGCGGAAGTGTATCCTGCGTGTACCACAGGAACTTCCTGCAATTTCGTGAATGTTGGGTATGGCATGCTGATGGAAATGTACAAGAATATAATGGGCGGTTTCCTGACTGTTACAGCTATACAGTCCCTTCTCTCTGCTCTTTCCACCACCACCTATGGTTATGCACCCGGAGGGGTTGGATTTGTAGTAAGTCCACTCGGAGCATTGGGTGACATAGCAACATCTCTCAGGGATGGCATGATTGTGCTCATGACATCCGCAATACTCACCCTCACCCAGATGATACTCCTGAAGATGACGGAGAGCCTCTTTGTGATACTCTTCCCAATCGGGATAATACTGCGCTCATTTGGGGCGTCCAGGGGGTTTGGAGGCGGTCTCATAGCCATAGCGCTAGGTCTCTTCCTGTTCTACCCGCTGATGGTCGTCCTTTTCTACGGTTCGGTACTCGGTTCGATACAGGCAGATTATAGCAGTATGACGACTTCCCTGCAGGGCCAGGGTCTTGATGCTAGCAATTCGAACTGGTTTGGTGGGCTGCTATGGCCCGTTGCTGGGTTCATAGGGAAGGCAATGGTGGGTGCGATATTCATCCCGATTCTGATGTTCATGGTACTTATAGCATTTATTAAAGGTTTATCAACTGCCCTTGGAGAAGAGGTTGACGCGAGTAATCTGACACGTCTGATATAGGTGATTGAATGATGCTGAGTATGTGGTGGACAGAACCCTGGAGCATGACTCCAGTTTCGGTACAAGGCGTTTGGAACGTATGGCAACCAGTGGCTCTTGTCGCAGTAGTGACTGCCTTCCTGATTGTTGCGCTTGCTTACATGATAGGTGTGTCGTTCAATCTGGCTGGATTGAGAAAATGGGCCAAGGTGGAGTTCTACCAGGCGCTAGCGAGTGCAATTCTTGTCGCTTTTTTGGTACTGATGATGGATACTATGCTGAACGAGGGGTTCCAAACAATGATAGGCAGCATAAACCCATACAAAAAGGCCTATGCCTACCTGGACGGTGTGATGGATTCACTATACCCCATATACACGAGCGTTTACAAGGCGAACTTCATAGCAGAGTTCATCAAATCCATCGGAATCTACTCTAATGGAATGGGTCTTGATTACGCACCCTTCGAGCTTTTCACTAGCCCAATCGTAGAATACCTTCACTTCGAGGCGCATATAGTCACAGTTGCAGCCATAATTACATCAACCCAGAGGGCCCTGCTACATCTGTTCTACAACGCAGGCTTCACAGTCTTCATACCCGCCGGAGTGCTGCTGAGGATATTCCCATGGACGAGAGGTGCTGGTGGGCTGCTTATAGCAATAGGCATGGGCCTTGCAATAGTCTACCCGACAATGTTCACATTCGTGGCAATGATGTCTGAGAACTCCTCGGAGGTCAAGAACAAGGCAACCGAGCTTGGGAACTCGATAGGAGGGTTTGATATGACCAAATTTGGGGCATGCGCATGTGATTTCCAGTCAGCTTCAGATGTAGCAACCACCAAAGTTCTCTCTCCTCAACTCAGGAACTCTTCCGCATGGCTTCTGGGCTGGCTGTCTGGGATATGGCTGAAAATATTCTACTACCCCATGCTCGTCCTACTGGTGACATTCACATTTATAAGGACGATCTCACCTTTATTGGGTGCAGATATAACTGAAATTGGGCAGGGTTTGGTACATCTGCTCTGATGGTGGTTATTTGCCGGCAGGAGAAAGGACAATTGCACTGGCTTCGTTCGCGCTGTCTGCACTGCTAGTGATATTCATCTTTGTCACTGGCGGAGTGGGCCAGATGACGGCACTAATCATCATAATTGCCGCAGCCCTCCCGACTATCGGATTGGTAATATTCAAATACGGTTATTGGATAGTACCTTTCCTCACAAGAAGGGTGAGAGTGATAGACGTAATAGAGGAGCCTTATACAATAACGTCCAGCCAGGACGCAGTAATCAAAAAGGTGGGCAGTACCTACTACGCGTCAATGTTTATTCATGTCAAGATATACGAGTCGACGACAGAGAAAAGCAATGAGGAAAAATACGCGTTCATGGACCTGTGGGAGAGGGCAGTATCCAGCCTGAAATTTGTAACGAAATTCTGCTTTACATCCTATGTCAAAGACCTATCAAAATACAAGGAGATCATAGAGACCAAGAAAGCTGATGCGCAGCTCAGACTTGCAAACGAGAAAGGCAAACCAGAGCCAAACGAATTCACAACAGAAACAATTGAGAGGGAGATATCGATGTGGGATAACATAATCTCAAAACTCATGGTTGGCGATAACCCCATATCCCAGATTACATACATAATGACTACTGGAGAAGGTGCGACAGAAGACATGGCGCTGGCAGCAGTGAAGAACCAGGCAAACGAGATAAAGTCCACAATAGCCACCACTCTGAACGCGGAGGTGGCAGTGCTGACTGGCGATGATATGAAGAGGTGCTTCGAGTGGGAGCATCTCATACCGCCCGTCATTAGGGAGGAGAGGGTCTGATGCCTTTGGGAATAAAAGTTGGAATAAATGAGAAAACGCTCACCGCTGCATCACTAGGCATCACCCTAATCTGCGCTTTGCTCAGTCTCACTACCCGTGGCCTTGGTTTCTTCGCGATTCTTGCAATCCTTGCCAGTTTTACATGCGCAATACTCAGCGTAATCATATACAGTGTTGGCTTCATCATACTGCCTTTCGTAACAAGATTCCTTAAAGTGAGCGAGATCCGTGTCGGAGGGTTTGAGATACCGCCTTCGCAGGGTGCCATAATAAAGAACGTCGGAGGCGTTTATTACGCAACGATGTTCCTATACGCAAGGTTCTATGAATCCTCAGCGGTGGGAGTGGAGGAGCAAAAGGCACCTTATATGGACCTGTGGGAGAGGGCCGTTGCAAGCTTAAACTTCCCATTCAGATTCTCCCTCATCACATACATCGAGGACTTGGTGAAATTCAGGGAGGATATTGAGACGAACAGGGCGGCAGCCCAGCTGAAGCTTGGAAGGGAGAGGGAGAAGCCAAGGCCTGATGCAATAACAGTGGACAAATGGGACAGGGAGGTCGCAAAGCAGAATGAGATGCTCGCAAGGTTGTCCGCAGGTGAGAAGCCTTTGGGAACAATAATGTATGCTATGACAACCGCGGTTGGGGTGAGTGCAGAGGCAGCAATGGCGGCAGCGAAGTCGCAGGCAAACGAGTTAAAGGCAACTTTCTCCAATGCGCTCAACATTGAAATGGTGACCCTTATTGGAGAAGATTTGAAGAAATGTTTCGAGTGGGAAGTCGCAATTCCGTCATCACCTAAAGATTTAAAGGCTTCAATATAAAAGTGTTATTCATGGGAGTACTAAAGGTCCAACCAATCATGAGTAGAGAGTTGGCAAGAAGGCCACTCTTTGTTAGGCCTCCCGAGCCACCTGCGGAGTTCATTACCCTTGACCCATCAAACTCCATCTATATTGGAAAGACAAAAATATTCCACATGCCTTTCAACTGGTCCTATGAATACCTTACCAACCCGCATATGTGCATAGTTGGGATAACTGGCGCTGGAAAATCATATTTCGTCAAAACCTTCCTATCAAGAGCTGCATTTGTGTGGGGAAGCAACGCAATAATAATCGACTGGGCAGGCGAGTATAGGGCATGGGTGAAGCAGGCCGGTGGCAGAATAATCTCCCTTGGGAAAGGGGACTTTATCAACCTGCTTGACCTGGGCGGGATGAAGCCGCTTGACAGGGTGAAGCAGATAATAAGGACTCTGGAGATACTCACGGATATCAGCCAGTACCCGGAGCAGAAGAGGCTTACTGAGGAAGCGCTTGAGAAGACATACGAAGAGGCCGGCTTCAAGCTCATTGAGACTGAGCATAAAGATTCGGCGGGCAACTCCATTAATCCGCCTACTCTTAAGGAAGTCGTGAGGATACTTGAGGACAAGATCAAATCAGGTTCCTACGAATTTCCTGCAGAACTTGAAAATGCAGTATACCGGCTGAGGAACTTCTGCAGGCCAGGTGAGGACTACTTCGCGCAGCAGAGCACAGTGAAGCTTGAGGAGCTGACTGAAGTCGGACTGGTCGATCTTGACCTGAGTGGCTTGCCCGATGAGGTCATGAGGGGTCTTGCAGGCCTGTTCGTACTCCAATTCTTGAAGGAGAAGATGAGGGCAACTGGCTGGTCCGCCACAAAAGCTTTGAAAGTGCTCGTTGTGCTTGATGAAGCGTGGAAAATAGCAAAGGATGAGAGGTCTGATGCCATAATGATTGTAAGGGAGGGAAGAAAGTATAACTTCGGGCTCATAGTCGCATCCCAGAACCCGACGGACATACATGAGGCGATTTTCTCAAACGTTGGAACCTCCTTTATACTGAGAGTGAAATTCCAGAGCTTCCTGGATTACATTCAGGGTTCATTGAACTTCAGCGATTTCATAAGGGCAGAGATAAGCAAGTTCGGTGTGGGGCAGTGCGCTGTGAACATGGCATTCCAGACGACCACAAGATTTCCGGAGACATTCGTACTGGAAAGGGTGCACGGAGAGGAGCCCCTCGAGGAATACTTCCTAGATGTTGAATCATTGCTCACCCAGACTCAGCTCTCAGACGAGGATATCCCCAAGAACTACTCATTCGAGAAGAATGAACTCAAGAATAAGCTCACTGAGTTCGGAATGGACGACATACGGGCATCAGAACTGATAAACAGTTTCAACAGGAGCAACAAGCACATCGACATCCTCACTTTCGTGGAGTTCCTTGAGAAAAATAACCTTGCAAGGTCTAATATAACCTCCTTCCTAAAAGGAGTTGGGATGGAAGACACCATGATAATTGATATACTCAACAAGATATATGCTAAGGTTGGAGAGTAGGTGGGATATTGGCAAAATCGTATCCCTTTGACAAAACCGAGCTTAGAAAGAAGCTCAAGCAGTTCGGCCTGAGCGATGCGCACCTTGAGGAGGTCATAACCCTCTTCGATAGGAGGAACAGGCGCATGGATGTTGTTACATTCGTGCTAACCTTGGAAAAATTCGGAGCCAGCAGGACGCAGGCCTCCAATTTCCTTAAAGAGATTGGAATAGAAGAGACAGTTCTCATGACCATATCCTCAAAGGCGGATTTCAAGAAGGCCGGAGTTGATGATAAGAAAGTCCAGGAAGTTATCCTTAAAGGATGATTGAATGAAAAAATCGATCTGTATCGTATGCAAGGGGGAGAAGAAGGGAAACCGGGTAGAGGATGACATGTATATTGAAACAATGAGGAAGATAAAGAACAGGCTTCATATCGCGACGAATAACACTCTGGTGGTATGCAATGATTGCATGCAGAAAGCGGAGGAGAAGAGGCGCAGGTTTGAAAGAACACTGATGATCTGGGGAATTCTTGCAACTTTGTTTTTTGTGATGCTTATTCTTATCTCACATAACCTGATGTCCTTACTCCTAGCAGTCATAGTATCAATCATAGTCGCGCTGGTTTTCATGTCGATTGCTTTCCTGACTTCATACTTCCCGAAGGTTGAGAAACATGGTGGAAAAAAAGGAAGAATTGGTAGCTGAAAAGAAGGAGCAGAAGCCCGCACCTGAGAAGAAGGAGCAGCAGAAGAAGGATCTGAAGGACGAGGTCCCTGCGCCGCAGGTGAAAGGCTTCAAGCTTCCTGCTAGAAGAATAAAGGACCTTAGCGAGATAACAAATATGCTCTCCGCCCTCAGCTCGCTGCAGCTTTCAGTTGAAGGGGATTATGTAGTGGCCCTCAACGTGGAGAGCAGGGATATAAAGAAGAACCCGTACCTATTCTCGATAGTTTACTTCAGGCCCAATGAGATTGAGATGGACTACACCCTAGTCCCGGGCATCAGCCAGAGAAAGAGGAAAATAGAGGTCTTCAAGCACTTCCTGGACATCCTAACTCTTGTGGGGCATACATACGAGTTAGACCACAAGCAGTTCTACCAGGTCATAAGAAGCACCTTGACGGATATAACGGAATTCGCCTCATCCACCTATGATGAGATATACTCTAAGTATGATATACTGAACAGTGAATCCCTATACCTGCAGAGGAAGATTGAGACTCTTAGCACCTCTCTCTCAAAACTCACAAAGGAAACCTTCGAACTAAAGGCAAAGAATGACGAGCTGGTCCTAAGGCTCAAGGAACTTGAGTCCCCTTCGGATGATACTCTCAGAGTGAAGATACAGGAGTGGCTTGAGCTTCACCACAATGAGATAAACATTACTGAGTTCGCAAAAATATATAACGTACTAGAGTCTCGCGTTGAGCATCTACTTAACTCAATGGTAACTCAAGGTTATCTGGAGTCCATAGGGTGAACTGATGGAGCAACTCCAGAATAAGGAAAACATACTTGAATCTAAAGTTAAGAAGGAGACGTACCTTCTGCGCTCTAGAAGGAGGTTCTACAACACAAAGCACTTCATAATGAAAAAGAGGTATAAGGAAGAGGAGAATGAGCTCAACAGGAGAGTGGTTGCGATTCTCAAAAGATTCGGGTTACTCAAAGAGGGCGAGAGATGAGGAAGAGGAATATATTCATAATCATAATGGCATATCTCCTAGTCCTCATTATCGCCCTATTCTTCATCTTCAATATTAATCCACCACCGCCTCCACCCGCAAATGTAACCCCGAGTATTGAGTTCACGATTGTTGATTCAGGTGTGCTGGACTACGGAAATCCCAGGTTAAACGCCTATGGTCCGCCAGAATCTGGGCACCAGAATATCATATACATACTCTCCCAGTTGAATGGAAAGGGCATAAGGGACACAACAGTTGATGTAAAGCTGTTTCAGGACGAGGTTCCTAAAGACATATACCTGCTGGATTACTCCAGCTACAGCTCACCAGGCTGCACTGAATGTGAGGGGCTGGGCGACTTCAGGAAATCGCTGGAAAGAGACCTGAAGGACTATGGGCTGATAGATGAAAACTCAACGCTAAACCAGGTAAAAATATACCAGCTCGACAGGTTGACCCGACGCTCAATAATAATTGTCCCAACAGGCAAGATACCCAGCCAGCTTGTGGGGCTTGAGAGCGGGGCTGACTTGGGAAAGCTGATGAACAGGGGATTCGTCATACTATTCATAGGCAGCGAGCTGGACGAGGCCCTCAACAGCAACGGCTCGGTTTCTCCTATACCCCTCTCTCAGTTAGATCAGTACAATATAAGCTACCGGAAGAGGTTCGACCTACTCACATGCCCCGATGTCTATAAGTTCAAAAATCCTGCTTTCTCCGTCTCCAGCAACATTCACTGCGCCATTTCATTCACTAAGAGCAATGATGGTTACTTCGTGGTCTTCCCAAGGAGCATTGATATAGGTTGGGGCTATAATGGCAACGATGCTGCAGCTGACGTAAGCCGTGCCATATACAACGTGGTGTGGCAGCAACCCCTCACTGTTGGCAGCCTGACTATACCCACGGGCAAGATTCATGAGACGAACTCCACCCCGTCAATGATATACCTACAGCCTTCACCATACCAAACCGGCTGGGCGAATGTGTATCTCAAGACCAACTCCCCCAACAATACCCAAATCTACTACAATTTATTCGGCAAGAGGCTAACCAACACTGTCAACGGTGAGATGTACCATAGGTCAAAGGCAGTCAGCGGCGACAGGGATCTCATAATAGATTTCAAGCTCAATGAGAACTTTACAAGACCCAAGGAAGCCAACCTTAGCGTGTATGCATACAAGGACAACAAGTTCGTCAGGAAAGAGTTTGTTCAGACCATAAATATCCAGAAAGAATACACGCGTTCAACCATATTCACTGTCGCTTTTGAGACAGGGAACTACACGCTGAGGGCAGAGGATGATGACCACTACGTCTACGCCCAATCATTCCTTAGTGTTCCGCCAGTGGATATCAATCTTGGTCTTGCTATATGGGATGCAGAGAACCCATTATTCTTCTTCTCAGCAACTCTGCCGCAGGACCCGATATCGTCAGCCCCTGACCGCCCAACTGAGCCAGTTACCGGGAGGGTGGTGTTAATAAACCTGAACAACTCCCCAACCAAGGATTTGCTGGACACCCCCTTCTTGACAACGACGGACTCCAATGGCGCGTTCAATTATACCTCCCCCGCTGTGCTTCCCTTTGGAAACTATACATTCAAGATAAACGTTAGCGGTAACATGGTACACGTGGATACATACAGAAGGAAGCCCCCCAACTGGCTGGATAACCCATTCAATATCGGAATAATCATCCTCCTAGCAGTTGTGATCATATTCGCAGTTGCTTTGAGAATGCCTGAGAAACCAATTTATAGTATCGATGTGCCCGACTTCCCGCCACTTGAAAAGGTTGTGGTCCCCATATCCAGGTTCTCATTCCTCAGCCTCTTCGACTCGGTTAACAAGGAGTACAAGTGGAGTTTCATGCCCCTCAGTGCGCAGGAACTCAAGAATGAAATGAGAAGGAAGATAACATACAAGGGAGTGCCGATTCTCATAACCGATTATAACCTTGATAAAATACTTGAGGAACTCACAGATACCGGTGATGTTACAAAGGCAATCAACTTCTACGGCCTGAAGGATTGGGAGAGCAAGAGTGGCAGGAGCATGAGGTACCTCGCCATCTTCAGACTGTTAAGGAACTTCTTCATAAACAATGCAATACCCTTCACTGAGCTTAATGCGAGGAAGGACTGCGACATGATGGTAAGTGTGAAGGGTGAACCGATATACATACACATATACACTGATGAGGACACATTCAAGAGAGCACTTGGGCTTGTAGGAACTGGCAAGAATTTCGTAGTTTTCGAGACCAAGGCTGAGCTGGAGGGCATTCTAAAAAGGCTTGATCTATCCTACAGCCAACTGGCGCTCATCCTAAAGTCTGAGATAGACACTGGCAACATCCAGCTCATACATTCAGGTAATTTTGGGGAGATTCTTGGGAGATAAGATAGTATAATAGTATAGCCAAATAGTATAGCCATAAAGATTAAATAATAAGATAAACGAAGAAATAAGTGATCATATGGATGGAGTTCGGAAATACCTGAAAAAATTCCTGCTCCTTTTATTGATAACGTCATTCCTCTCCTCGCTGGTGTGGGGGCAGTTTTGCGGCGATGGGGTCTGCAATGGGACGGAGACCAAATGCACCTGCCCAGCGGACTGCGGCGTTAACTTTTGCGGTGATGGATCATGCATGTGTGGCGAGACCACCTGCAACTGTCAAGCGGACTGTGGTGTTCACTGCGGAAATGGAGCATGCGACTGCAGCGAGAACTGCGGAACCTGCTTAACGGACTGCCCCTGCACAGGCATAGATGACTACAGCCAACCTCAGCAATGCATTGCTAACCAATGTCAATATCCAAATTATTGCGACGTACAATGGATGACCACAGGTGACCCCGCCGGCCCTTTTTGGCATACTGATCACTACACAGTTGAGGCTGGGTCTCCAAATGTATCGGTTGGCGCAGAAATTACGGGTTGTGGTGCTTGTCCTGGGGTTCTAAACACCGTAGACGTGGATTTT
>Ga0315277_10005934_pt1 | contig 16058 bp, 18 predicted proteins | sample YL17G05_15_MG_FD_203695 | JGI IMG/M metagenome (GOLD analysis project Ga0315277, IMG submission 203695) | Sediment microbial communities from Yellowstone Lake, YNP, Wyoming, USA - YL17G05_15 | ecosystem: Environmental > Aquatic > Freshwater > Lake > Sediment | place: USA: Wyoming | collected...
TTGAGGTGGTCATAACGAGAGCCCTAACACTTCTTCTTCATGATGAGCGATTCAGCGGTTGGACACCGAAGGACAAGGTTGAACGCCAACACTTCTCCATCGAATATATGCGTTTCTACAAAGAGGCAGGCTTCGAGCCGCTCCTCTACTCCTATCATCAAGAAGCAGAGTCAAAACAGATTTACCGTTTGGGCCAGACTGGGATTGTAAAGATATTTCCGGTGAAATTCCGTTTTCCACCTTTTCTCCGCTTCGGAAACGATCACAATCCCGAACAGATAGCTCGTGAGATGCTAGTTGATCAGCCAGAACTCGTCCATTTCCACCACTACTATCTCTTCTCCTTTCCGTACATCGCGGCATTCGTCAAGAGAAGACTCAGAAAACCGCTCATCGCACAACTTCACGGTTGCATGATGCACAAATGGATGTATTTGCCCAGCCTTCTAGCGCTCAGAAACGCCGATAGAATTCTGTACAGTTACAAGCCAGAGAAAGAGGTGTATGCAAAACTTGGGGTAGCTGATAGAGCCGTCAGACTTCCATTTCCAGGAATTGATCCTGAAATATTTAGGCCCACGAGACGTAAACGCACGAATCGACTACTCTATGTCGGCAGGATTCCTAACTCTGAAAACGCACACGGAGAAAAGTCGCCTTTCCTAATGATCCAGATTTTCAAAAAGCTCTTGCGACGTTCAACAGACTTCTACTTGGACATAATAGGAGATGGCCCAGGACTCTCAAGAGGCAGAGGTCTCGTTAAGAATCTGGGAATCGATGATCACGTAGTTTTCCACGGATACGTTCCTCATCACCAATTGCCAGAGTACTATCAGTCATCAATCCTGACTTTCTCCCCAATTCAAATGTATGACGTTGACGGATGGTGTGACGGTGCGATACAAGAGAGCCTAGCTTGTGGCACGCCTGTGGCAGCGTTCAAAGCCTCTCCCAAAACACCCATGCATGGTACCTACGGTTTTCTGTTGCCAACCGACACTGAGAAGGCGGCTGCAGATCTTCATGGACTTCTGAGGGCTCACGCCAGAATCGATGAAATCGCGGTCGAAGGATCAAGGTTCGTGCGTGAAAATTGTTCGCGCGGCAGGATCATGTCAGGACTTAACAAAGTGCTAAGGAGTGTGATGTGGTGTTGAAGTTGAGTGTAATCGTTTGCGCCTACAACGAAGAAAAATCCATCGGCCCTCTTTTGCAGGACCTCGTGAAGCAGAGAACTCCCCCAGAGGTCGACGACAGAGAAATAATCGTAGTCGCCTCGGGATGTACGGATGGTACTGTTAAAGTCATAAGAGAGCAAATGAAGAACTGTGAGAAAATCATGCTGATCGAGGAGCAAGAGAGATATGGAAAAGCTGAAGCATTGAACAAGGGGTTTGAAGTTTCATCTGGGGATTACATTGCTCTGGTTCCCGCTGATATTCTTCTTGCCGAGGACGCTGTATTTCATTTGCTCACGCCGTTTGGGAATGGAAGAGTTACAGCAGTGAGTGGTCGTCCGATGCAGAATCCGAGCAATGTTTCGAAAGGATTCTCTGGTTACTTGGCAAACATGACCTTTCGCCTCTGGGCCAGATTGATGGCGAAGCTCAACGAACAAGGAGTGATGGCCCACTGCAGCGGAGAGTTCATGGCTATAAGAAGCGACGTGAAAACTGAGATCCCACGTGATTGTGCTGCGGATGACTCTTACATCGCCATAGCCGCCAAACGGAAAGGCTTGATAAAATTCTCTTCCAAGGCAGTCTGCTACAACCTGAGACCTTCGAACCTCACCGATTACGTTAACCAGAGGAGAAGATGGCTTTTCGGACATTTGCAGACAAAGGACATGACCGGGGAGTATCCCACGGTGTTGGATACGATTGTTTTTTCGAAGCCAGGCATTGCCCTTCAAGTTCTAGCCGAAGAGGTGGCTGAAAAACCTAAGGACACCGGGTATCTTGCAGGTGCAATTATGGTCGAAGCCGTGATCTATCTGCTGTCCCTGTTTGATCGTCTGTTCTCTCGACGATATGGTGTGTGGCCGGTCATCAAGTCGACAAAGTTCACTTAATACTTTGAAGCGTATCGAGGGGAGTTTGAATGAGTAAGATTTGCGTGGTGGTACCAACGTACAACGAAGCCACGAACCTTCCTGGATTGGTGGCGCGGATGGAGAGGACTCTCCGGAACGTCAGTTTTGACTTGATAGTGATTGATGACGACAGCCCAGATAACACGGCGCGAGTAGCAGAAGAGCTGAACAGCATCTACAAGAACATAACCGTCAAAGTGAGAGCAAATAGATCTGGATTGGGCTCTGCGCTTCTCGCTGGTCTGAACACTGCTCTTTCGAAGAGCGACGTTGAATGGATCGTGACGCTGGACGCTGATTTCTCACATGACCCGGATGAGATTCCTAAACTGCTGTGTGCCACTGGAGCCGCGGATCTGGTTCAGGGAAGTAGGTACGTTCGGGATGGCGTAGTTTCAAACTGGAGCTTCAGGAGACGTTTGGTGAGTTTTTTAGCTAATCTCATCTGCAGATTGATGGTGAGAGGTTCGGTTCGCGACTGCACGGGCAATTTCAGGGTTTATTCTCGCAGGTGCGCAGAGGTACTTGTCAATTCCGCGGGGTCCAAAGGGTTTGAGTGGGTTGTCGAAGCCATGGTCATAACGAAGAAGTGTGGCTTTAGGGTCAAGGAAGTGCCCATAACCTTCGTGGACCGCAGGGAGGGGAAGACGAAGTTGAAGAACTCACAGGTTCTCAGCTGGGTGGCGTTTGCGTTGAAAAGCCTGTTTTTGCCTAGGCCACTGGCTACGGGGTGATTCGCTCAGTTGAGCCTTCCGAGCCAGAGGTCATCGACTTTCACTGTCACAGAACAGCTGCCGATGACTTCGACAACGACGTACACGCTTTCAAGCACGTCACCTGATCTGAGTGACCAAGCCGAGTCAATGTGCCTAGTGAGATCCACGGAGTAGTTTTTCCACTCGCTGATGGCGGCTTGATCTATCTTGTATTCGACCACATCACCGCCTCTGTAAACGGTGTTTCCTCCGAGTGGAATGTTTCCGTTTGGGCTCAGCAATGCGGCAGGGCTGTCCCAAACGTCTGTTTCCGTGTAGACAACTGTACCATCATCACGTTGGACTGCACAGGCAAGTGCAATGCGCACCCATTCGTTTCCTTTCTGACAGTCGACTCTGACTATGTTCATTCGGAAATTCGCAGCAATCTGAACGGGTTTTGATTTGTAGATTGGCAGTTTTTCTCTTGTCTTGAAACTCGTTGTCCACCACGCTCCCGTTGCGACGTGTCCCATTTCGTTTGCAGAGGTTCTCAGAAATATCTCGGCTTCGTCGTCAAATGTCGTTTGCCATGTTGAGGCATTCGTGAGCCCTGTTGTATGTGGGTTCCAGTGCACTATGTTGTGTTCTGGAGATAATGAGACGTCGCCATCGACGTTTATGATTGTTGAATCTCCAAGCGTCGAATTCTGCAGTACCGGTTGCTTGGTTGATCTTTGACTCGAGCCGAAGCTGTTTCCAGCGAGGAAGACTGAGAAGACTGCTAACAAGAGTAGTACTGCTGCGTAACGTTTGTGCACTTGGCGCCTTCTCCTCGTGTGTTGTTGAGTTGAACGGACCTACAATGTGTCCGTGTTCGAACCTATTCTCCAAGCAACTACTGTCCTCACGCAGCATATTAAACATTATTTCCGAGGCCTGAACAACTCCGTGCGCACATTGCAGCATACGATGTAGGAAGCATGAAAAACAGTAAGAAACGCCGTATCAAAAGAGTAAGAAGGCTTAGCGCGCGCGTCGACTTGTTGTGTCTGAACCTTAGTATCGCGTGCGCGATTACTCGAAGGTTGCAGCTGACGATGTCATGTCTTGGGAACTAGCGTGTATGGGTGTTGCACTAGTCTACGAGAAGATTTATTAAGACTCAATACTCATGATAAGGTTTTAGGTGGCAACATTGCGCAAAGACGAAGCAAAAATCCTTATCGTGGGACTTGGCCAGATAGGTTACAGCAATGCAGAGTATATGACGGGCCTTGGACTGGATGTTGACGGTTATGATATCGACAGCAAGGCGGTTCAGAGGGCTCTTGACCACAATTTGATTCGGCGCGGGACAGAAACTTTCGAGGGGTACAACTATTACATCCTTTGTGTTTCAACTCATAATCCTGCGAACATGTCTTTGCCGTCTTTCGACGGGTTGCTCTCTACTGCCTATCGACTTTCTTGCGAAGGGAAGCGAGGAGCGTTGGTTGCGGTCGAAAGCACGGTGACGAGGGGCATGTCACACAAGATTGAGACGATACTGGAGCATCGGCTTCATGTTGCTCACGTTCCGCACAGGTTCTATGCTGATGAGAAGGATGAGCACGGAGTGCGGCAGACGAGAGTTCTTGGAGGGTGTAAGAGTTGTTGTACGAAATTGGCGCTTCATTTGTATCAGGACGTGCTGGATATTCCTGTGCACGCTGTAAAGTCGATTCAGCTGGCTGAGCTTAGCAAGGTGATTGAAAATTCTCACAGGTTTATGGAGATTGCTTTTGCTGAGGAACTCAAGATGCTCTGTGACGCGTATTCCTTGGATTTTGCTGAGTTAAGGAAAGCTGTTAATTCGAAATGGAACGTGAAGATCTTGGAGCCTAGGCAGGGAATTGGAGGTCATTGCTTGCCTAAGGACTCACAGATGTACGTCGATCTTTCGAAGCAGGTGTTGGCTTCGAGCGTAGTGGATTCGGCTAAGGCCGTTGACGAGGACTACAGAAGCCATCTTACACATGATCAGAGTTTAGGCGTGATTGTTCAACCGAGACTTACGACTATGTCAACGAGTTAGATTGTTTGTACGCTTGTCCTCGGTTTTGGGAGTTGAGAGAAGAGTGAGGAACGCATGAGAATAAAAACAGCCGTGATAATCGCAGCATCGCTTGTAGCGCTTGTGACGATCACAGGTGTGATGGCGACGCATTTTTATTCTCAACAAGACGCGGCGGTCGTCAAGAAGTTGTATCAGCCTTACTTGCCTTCTGATAACGAGTCGATAGTGGTGATCTGTTTTGATGATGGTTGGAAGAGTCAGTTGAATGCTTCTGAGATTCTGGATACGTTTGGTTTCAAAGCGACGTTTGCGATCGTGGCCAGTTATGCTTCGAACAGGTATCCGGGGTATATGAGTTGGAATGAGATTCGCGCGTTGCGGGATAAGGGGAATGATATCGAGTGCCATTCTTTCAGTCATGTCGATTTGACTAATTTGTCAAGTGATGGGTTGTTCGAGGAGATTGTAAAGAGTAAGCAGATGTGTGAGGCTGAGGGATTCTCTCCTGAATTGTTTGTTTATCCGTTGGGGGTTGGGTTTGATAATTCGACGGTTCGGGACTATGTTTCTAAGCATTATTTGGCTGCGAGGGCGGTGGAAGATTCGGAGTGGGATATTTCGGATTTTGACAAATACGCGATCACGTGTTTTGCATTGAAGAATGATACGTCTCTTTCTGATTTCGAGGATATTGCTTGGAATGCTGGAGGAACCACGGTGATTGTTTTGCTTTATCATCAGTTTGGCACTGGTGGCAGTTTCAGCACTTCAAGGGGTCAGTTTGTGGATGAGATGTCGTTTCTGAAGTCGAACGGGTTTACCGTGAAGACTTTGAGTGATTTGCTGTTTGTTGACCAGAGTTGAGGCCATGAACAAGAAATCAGTGGTTGTTCTGACTCTGGTTTTCACCTTTGTTGTCTTAGCGGTTATTTATTTTCGCAGGTTGGAAGGCGCGTTTGCGTCTTCTTTGCCTTGGTGGTCGCCCTTTTTCATTTACGGTTTTGTTGTGACGCCGTTCTTGATGTTCAAGTTTATGATTGCATATCGTTACAAGCCTGTTCCAGACGTTGGCCACAGGCCGAGTGTGAGCGTGATTATTCCGGTGTTGAATGAGGAGGATGTTATTGACAGGACTGTAAACGCGTTGCTGAAGAGTGATTATCCTGAGGATCGTTTGGAGATCATTGTTGTGGATGATGGGAGTACGGATGGCACGTTTCACATTGTTTCTGAGTTGAAGAAGCGTGTAGATGATTGGCGTCGTGGGCATAAGATTGCTGGTTTGAAGGTTTTGAAGTTGGATAGGAATTATGGAAAAAGGTTTGCTTTTGCTCGTGGTGTCCGTGAATGTAGGGGAGACGTTGTCATTTGTGTTGACAGTGACAGCGTGGTTGAGAATGTGGCGATAAGGAATTTGGTCCAGCCTTTCAAGGATCCAAGCGTCTATTGTACGTGTGGTCATGGCGAGGTTTTGAATAAGGACGATAATGCTTTGACGCATCTTCAGCGTGTTTGGTATGCGGATGGTTTTCGTTTGCAGAAAGGAATGGAAAGTTATTTTGGTATGGTGACTTGTTGTTCTGGTTTGCTTGCGGCTTATCGGAGGGATGGCATTCAATCGGTCATTGATGATTGGTTGAACGAGAAATTTATGGGCAGACAGGTCATTGACAGCGATGATCGGCGGCTGACGAATCTTATGTTGCGATTGAGGACTTTTATGAGGGACAGTCAGGCTGAGGATCGAACGCTGACATCTCACGCTATGAAAACTGCTCGTCATACGAAGTCTCTGTATCAGTCTAATGCGGTTGCTTACACGGTTGTGCCGCGCGATTTCAAGAAATTCAGTAAGCAGCAGTTAAGGTGGGGCAGAGGGTCCTTTCGCGGCATGTTGTTTGCCGCGAGCTTTTTTTGGAAGAGACCTTTTCGGCAGGCTTTAATGTTCTATCTGCTCGTGTTCGTGAACTATCTGTCTCCGTTGATCATGTTTGTGAACGTGGTCGTTTTTCCACTGCTGGGACAGTACTGGCTGATGCTATTCTATTTCGGCGGGTTATTTCTCATCCATTTCATCTATGCTATTAACTCGAGTCGTTTGGTGAAGAATATCTCCCGCACAGACATTGCGTACCGCACCACTTTCGTTCTTCTGTCACTGTTGATAAGCACCATCTACATCTACGGGTGGGTTACCGCCTGGAAAGGGAAGAAGTGGATGACTCGATGAAACAGACTACATACTACAAAACGCGGCGACGCGCGCGAAAGCGAACTAAATCTTAAGTGCCGAACAAAGAATAATCGACTCTGAATGGGCAAGGGATTGTACGTGACCGAGTTCTTTACTTCAAAAAGGCCATTGTTTCGATTGATTTCCAAGGATGACATCGAAGAAATTCACGAAGGTTCGCTGGCAATCCTTGAAAAAGCAGGCGTTAATGTGAAGGGCAATGAAGCCATGATTTCTCTCAAAAACGCTGGTTGCGAGGCTGATTCCGATGGAAAAATCATACACATGCCTCGTAGCCTAGTGGAGGAGTCTCTTAGCAAAATAGGTCCGGTTCTGAGATTGTATGGCCGAGATGGAAAGCACGAACGGATAATCGGCGGCGACAATGTGACTTTCAACCCTGGGTCTAGTGCAGTCTACTTTAGTGACCATAAGACGGGTCAGACGAGACAGCCCGTTTCGAAAGACTTGGTGGACTTAGTTAGACTGGTTGACGCGCTCAAACATATTCACGCTCAGAGCACAGCCATGGTGCCCTCTGATGTGCCTAACGAAATAAGTGATCTGTACCGTCTTTATCTTGTTCTGAAGAATTCAACGAAAGGCATCATTACAGGTGCTTTCACGAAGAATGGACTAATCGACATGAAACAGATGTTGGAGATTGTTGCGGGCGGAGAAAAGAAACTAGTGAATAAACCTATGGCAATCTTTGACGTGTGCCCATCTTCTCCGCTTGTATGGAGTGAGACGGCATGTCAAAATCTTGTTGATTGCGCAAGGTTCAATATTCCAGCTGAAATCATACCAGCGCCGCAGATGGGTGCAACGAGCCCTATAACCCTGGCCGGAACTCTTGTGCAATCTAATGCGGAGTTTCTAAGCGGCGTGGTGATCTCCCAACTCACAAGACCTGGAGCGCCTGTTGTCTACGGAGGTTCACCGACGACCTTTGATATGAAACGTCTTTCATCATGCCTCGGGACAATTGAAAACATGATGGTGGCTTGTGCCGCTGCTCAAGTTGCCAAATACTACAAAGTACCGTCTCACGCGTATCTAGGGCTCAGTGACTCCAAAATGCTTGACTCACAAAGCGGAATTGAGACCAGCATCGGGATAATCCTCGCAGTCTTGGCAGGCATAAATGTAGTTTCGGGTCCTGGGATGCTCATATTCGAGAATTGTCAATCGCTTGAAAAGCTAGTCATAGACAACGAAATCTGCGGAATGGCCTTGAGGCTCGTTGACGGAATAGCCATGAACTGTGAGACGTTTGCATTAGACGTCATAGACAAAGTTGGTCCCAGCGGTCACTACCTCGCAGAGAAACACACACGCAAATGGCTAGAGAAAGAACACTTCATGCCCTCCAACGTAATTGACAGGTTGACTCTCGAAGCTGAAAGAAAACAGGGATCAAAGGACCTAATAGACAAAGCGCGAGAAGCCGTCGACCAGACATTAAAAGAGCATGTCCCAGAACCATTGCCAGCTGACGTTGAAAATGACCTGAGAAACAAGCTCAAAGAAATTGCACGTCGCTACAGCATAGAATCCCTTCCCTTTCTCTAGAGCGCACACTTCAACGATCCCTTTTACAGACAGCTGCAACTATCTTGGCGAAACTCAGGGCACGTTTGGGCATGAGTCCCCGCGCGCGCTTGTGTGAACAGTTGCCTACTCTTCGTGTGCAATCATCGTCAGTGTCGACGTAATGCTCTTTAGTTTTCTTATCTTGTTATGGACTTCATTGATCCGATTCATCGTATCAGCTTCAGTTTTTACGATTATGTCGTAGACGCCGTAGAGAGCGTGGGCTTCCTCAACTCCCTTTAGACTCCTCAACTCCTTCAATATCTGTGGATCAAATTCACGTGTACTTATCATCAAATAAGCGACGGGCATCAAAATCACTCCAAAACAAGAAAGAACTGGAAGACTTTAACCTTTTGTTATTTGGCCCTTCGTGCAATTCCAATAGAGCGTGCGCTAACGATTTCGCCGCATCAATAGCACTTTCATTGTGTATTTGTGTTGTGCGGGTAAACAATAAGGTTTATTACGACTTAAGAAGTCTGATACTGTTCGGCGAAAAATATGGCTATGCAGAAAACAGCGGCAGTGGGAATCGCAGTTGCGGTAGCAGGCATAATGATGCTGACAAGCGTCCTTGCGCTACTACAGTCAAACAGAACCTTCTCAAACACGGGATCTATCACAACGGTGAACGTGGGAGCGTACCAAGACAGCGGCTGTACACAAGTATTATCCACGATAGACTGGGGAAACGTGGTTCCTGGTTCTTCATCAAGCAGGACGATCTACGTAAAGAACACTGGTAACGCACCAATCTCGTTGAACATGACAGTCAACACATGGAACCCGTCGAACGCTGCGAACTATATGAATCTGACTTGGAATCAGGAAAGTACCGTACTCAACGTCGGCAACAGTGTCGCAACATTGATGGTACTGTCGGTTTCAGCAAGCGTCACGGGCATCACGAGCTTCAGTTTCAACGCAACCATAACTGGAACACAAGTATAAGACAATGAGGGGCGAAGGAGCCGGTCAGCTCTTCCCCATTCTTTCTTACATCGTTTTCGAATTCTCTTGTCCTGACCTAGCTTGGATATGTGGCAACTGCCACTTTATCTGTTGATAGAAGAGTTGTCGACACTTGACCTACGCTGTCGTTGACAAAGGACTTATATACGGACATCAATAAACAGAACGTCTCAGCCATGTAGGAGTGGGCTGTTGAAAATGCGAAGCAGGATCTTGGCCGTTGCTTTATTGTCCGTGTTTGTCTTAGGAACGACGTTCTTGATTGCGCCGGTGAAATCTCTGTCGCTGCTTTGGGAAGATCAGGTTCCATCTTCGGGATTGGAGGTTACTTCGCCGGTCTTGATTTCAGGTGAACAGTACACTATAGTTGTTTCTGATAGATGGTGGTACAGCAAGCCAAGTGAGGATAATCTGGCGGCTGACGCGATGTACTATACAACAAACTACACTGATTCCTGGGATTGGATCGACAATTTTGCCGCTCCGGGTGGGCATTCGTTTCTGCAGATTGACGGGCAGGACGTTGACTGGGGGCCTTTTAGCAACGGTGATACGAATCACACCTACACGATCAACTATACTGGTCAGGATGCCGCTCTAGTGTTTAGGATCGTCGATTGGGTCGACGGCAATTACACGAATAATGAGTGCAAATTGCTGGTGAGGATCTATGGCGAGTATACGGTCGGTGGGGCCATCGTAGATGCTGATCTGTTTGGCACATCGTTGTATGTTGTCAGTATTTTCGCCGTGATCCTTTCTGTAACGTTTGTGACAATGTTCTGTGACAAGTTGTCCGCTAGACGCGTTAAGCGCGCGCTCTTCTTGCCCAAATGAAGTACTGATACGTCTTCTGAATCTGAAAACAGTCTTCATAAATGAAATATCCCAAACCTCGAAAGCTCTTTCTAGGCAATCAGACGCCGAAGTACGCACATGGACGTGTCTATAATGAGTGAAGCAACCTACGACAAGCCATTGATTGTAAAGGATTTCATGAAAGAGAGAAGAAAGGCAACCATCAAGAGATCCAAGTTTTTCGAGAAAGTAAAGAAGCTTCCAGACTCAACGATGCTCAAAGGACAGAGCAAGTATTTGGAAATGGTCAATGCCATAGCCAAAGAGAAAAAAGGAACGTACAGGGTGCTCTTGGATGCGATTAGGAAAGATCTCACGGCCAAGAGTGCATATCCTTCGGTCGAGAAAATCCTCGTCCAAGTAGCCAAACGCAACGGGGTGGATTTCAACACAGCCCTGAGGCGACAGGTGCAGACTAAGAAAGGAGTCAGGATCCACGCTTCTTATCCTGAGTATACCAGATGGAAAGATGAAAACATCCGACTGAGAATAGTCAATAATCAACTCTTCATAGAGAAGAAGACAGACAAACCACTCTAGAAAACTCTACCTGACTGCGATGCGCGAAACGTAGCAGAGATGTTGCGGCCGAGAGACATAAGATACAAAATAGCATGTGCGCGCAATAGGAGATTTGACAAAAACAACTGCGCCCTAAAGAGTGTGCGCTTGTTTCAGTTGAATTTTGGGGGATTTTGTGTTTTTCTTGAAGAAGAATACTCCGAGTGCTAGTACTGCCAGCAGGGCACCTATCACCGGTGCGGGTTCGGGTACGACGTTGTAGAGGTAGGTTCGGGTTTGGGCTGATCCGTTGCTGCATCCCGCTGTGCTTCTAAGTGCGTACGTCGGTGGGTTCTCTGTGCATGTCCATCTGAATTCGTAGTAGCCTATGTCGGTTAAGGGGTAGGGTCCTACGTTGATGGTTTTGTTGTATCCTAGTGCGCTGCTATAGAGTGTGGCTTTGTAAGTGTAGGTTGTGTTGTTGGGACTGTAATACACCGTAAGTATTGCGTTGGCAGAGTACGGGTTTGTGTTTTGATAGCGGGCTGTTATGTTGATTGCTGTGCCGATTGGCAGCACAGTGTTTTCGGTTATGGGGTTGCCGCTCTGGTTGAGCAGTCCTATTGTAACGGTTATCTTTGCTTCTGCTATTGCTGCGGCTGCTGCCAAGATCAGTATTATGATGATTGACAATGTGATTTTCTTATTGTTCATTGTTTGGCCTTCTCCGTCTATGGAAGTTGGTTTCGTTCTTAATATTCGTTTAAGGAATATTGCTATAGAATATTACTATAGAGGTATCGGAAACTGTGCGATTCACGATGCTTTTTTCTAGATTGGCTGGAAAACCCGCATGACTACTGTTGCCATGAACCCCAGTCCCAGGGTTAGTGCCGCGATTCTGAGCCGCTTCTTTTCTACTGCAACGTTTCCTAGTTTGCCTGTTGAGCTTGAGAGGAGTTCTGAGGTTACGAGAAGTATTATGGCTGTTACGGCCAACCAGAGGCCGATGTCAGATATTGAGAGTGGGAACCTCATTTTGGTTATCCTTCTGCAAGTTGGAAGGTGGTTTCGATTGTTTGTGTGTCTGGTGAGATGTTGATGGTTTGAATTGTGACTTGTTTGCCTGTTGCTCTTGCGATTGTGCAGGCTACGGCGCTTGTGAGGGGGTCTCCGAGGAGTTGGACGCTTTTGAGGTTTTCTTGGCGGTAGAGGTTTTTGTAGATCGAGTCAGTTGTTTTGAGGTGGATTTGACTGTTTTCGGTTTTCATTTCTATTTCTTTTGCGAGTTGAAAGTTTTCCAGGATGAGCTGTGGCAGTGTGGTGCAGAGGTCTTCTAGGCTTATTTTTGTGATGTCGGTTCTGAGTGTTTTTTCAATTTGATCTAGGAAGCTTGAGCCTGGGGGGATGAGGATTACGCCTTTTGGGTTTTTGGTTACGAATTTGCCAGTGGCCATTTCTTCTATTGACGGTGCGATTTGGTTGGCGTCTTGGGAGAGGAAGATGACGGTTTCTTTGAGTCCTTTTAGATGTTGAGGCAGGTAGACTTCTTTGGGATAGGGTGGTACGTAGATGCCTCTGCCTTTGATGTTGAGGTCTTTGATTATTCGATCTGTTATTTGGTAGAGTGTTGTTGATGTTGTGCTGAGGAGGCTGCCTCTGACGTACGTTATTGGTCTTACAAGATAGAAGAGGGCTCCCCACGGACAAGAAATCAGAGACAGCCACGCAGATCGCCCTCTTTTCCCCCAACTCCACTCAATCTTTTCTTCACACATATTTAAGCGAATCAGTATGAAACATCTGTGCAAATTGTCTAGAACATTATTCAACGCGTTCTATAACATATATAAACCTACTTACCAAACCCGACATATCCACCCCAGAAAACCGCCACCACACACCAAACAAAACCTATTTCTCAAACAATCCACACCAATTTCACACGAGAGAAACACCCATTGCCCAAAAACCAAACAAAACCCCCAGAACCAAACCATCCACCCACATTCAACAAATACATACTCTCCCCCACCGCAGCATGGTTCTGGACAACCATAATCCTCACCACAGCAGCATCAACAATAGCTCTAACCATCCCAGAAGACTCCCAGTTCATCCTAGCCCGAAACATTCTAGGCTTCATCCTAGTCCTCTGGCTACCCGGCTACACCTTCATAAAAGCCCTCTACCCCACAAAACTACCCATCACAACAAACAAGGAAAACCTCGAAACAATAGAACGCATAGCCCTAAGCTTCACAATGAGCATAGCCCTCATCATGATAACAGGCCTGCTGCTAAACTACACGCCTTGGGGAATCCGCCCAACTCCAATCACCCTCAGCCTCCTAGCCCTAACAATCATCTTGGCGATAGTGGCGGCAAGACGTGAATACCACACGAACATCAACCAACCTCCAACAGGTTAGACGCAAAGAAATTCCCTCAAACTGCAACCGAGCACAAACAGGATCATAACGAAACCCCAGCAACATCAACAACTATGAAAAACCATGAGCACAAAGACCATTCAGAGCACATGAGAATTCTTCAAAAAACGCTAGGCAATCTTTATATCCGAAACTCAGCCTCTGAAAACAAATCAGCAGGAAACTGGGAAAACTTTGTCAACGTTTCCCACCAGCCACAAGATGGCACCGATCTGCCGAGCTTCGCAGACGGAAAAAACCGCAAGGTGCATCCACATTTGCCATTGAAAACCATTAAAAAAGACACTTCCAACTCACTCTCACTAGAATGGGTACTGCAAATCAAGAACTACAAACTCAACCTCGACAAAGACAGATGCACTGGCTGCCAAATCTGCAGCTTAGCGTGCCCAAAAGAAGCAATCAAAGTTGAAAAACTCCCGAAAACTGAAGGAGAAAAAACCCACAAACCCAAAGTCGACATAGACCTGGCCAAATGCAACTTCTGCGGAATATGCGACATACTCTGCCCCTACGGAGCAATCAAACTCAACATAGACGGACAACACGTGCTCTCTGTCGTCGACAAAAAAAGCTTCCCAACCCTAACCCGACACATACAAGCCGACCCCCGAAAATTCCCCGCGAACCGCATTCAAGCCGAAGAAGCCTGCCCACTTAAACTCATCCACGTCACCTACCAGACCACCGACGGAAAAACAGTACAAGACCCACAATCCCTAGCTGAACCCGAACGCAGCTGGGTCCACGTCAACGTAAACATCGACAAAGAACACTGCCCCTGCTGCACCATGTGCGAAACAAAAATCTCACCAGGAGCAATGCAAGCACGCAAATTTCTACAAGGAAAAATCACAATCAACCAAACAAAATGCCCACCAAACTGCAAAGATTGCCTTGACGTTTGCCCCATCACCGGCGCATTGTACCTTTCCAACGCAGACAACAAAGTGCACACGAATGAAGCTTTCTGCATCTACTGTGGAGCATGCAAGACGGTCTGCCCAGTTGACGCTGCGTTGGAACTTAAACGCACACGCATAACCCATTCACCAGTACGTTCAGGAGCATGGAACAAAGCCCTCGAACGCCTCACCTCACCCACCGACATGACCAAAGAACTCAAAACCAAAGGCTCCTCCAAAGCGAGAGAAGCGGTCATGAGAAGAATGAGACTGGAGGAGAAACAACATGCCTAAAAAAGTCGCACCAAAAAGAGCCGCAACCGCTAAGAAAACAAGAAGAGCCACCGGAAAGAAGGCTCCGCCGAAGGCAAAAGTGGAAGCACCACGAATAGGAGTATTCGTCTGCCAATGCGGCTCCAACATAGCCTCAGTAATAGACGTTAACAAGTTGACAGAATACGCACAAACCCTGCCCAACGTCGTCCACGCAGAAAACATGAACTACCCCTGCAGCCACCAAGGTCAAAACCAAATAATCGCAGCAATCAAAAACAACCAACTCAACCGCGTAGTAGTAGCCGGCTGTTCACCCCGACTCTACGAACCAACCTTCCAAAAATGCGTATCCCAAGCCGAACTAAACCCATGGCTCTTCGAAATGGCCAACATCAGAGAATTCGCCTCCTACGTCCACAAAACAGCACCCGAACAAGTCAACCAAAAAGCAAAAGACACACTAAGAATGGCCGTAGCCAAAGCAAGTCTCCTCGAACCATTAAAAACAATAGAACTACCCATGACAAAACAAGTCATGGTCATCGGCGGAGGAATATCCGGCATCAACGCCGCACTAGACCTAGCAGACATGGGATTCAAAGTCTACGTCGTCGAAAAAACCGAAACAATCGGCGGCTACATGGCACTACTCGACAAAACCTTCCCAACCCTCGACTGCAGCATATGCATCGAAGGACCAAAAATGGTCGACGTCGGAAGACACCCCAACATCGAAATCATCTCCTACGCCGACATCCTAAAAGTCGACGGAAACGTCGGCAACTTCAAAGTCAAAATCCGCAAAAACCCCAGGTACGTAATAGCCGCAAACTGCACAGGCTGCGGCGAATGCCGAGAGGCTTGCCCAATAGAATACCCAAACTACGCCGACATGTATCTAGGCGTCAGAAAAGCAATCTCACCACCCTACGGGCAAGCTGTTCCACTCACTCACACGATCAATCGCGATTACTGTATTGAATGTTTCAGGTGCGTCGACGCATGCGGTGCCAGACAAGCCATAAACTTCGACCAGAAGCCCCAGGAAATCGAGATCAACGTCGGCGCAATAATCGTCAGCATCGGCTACGACATGTACGACCCCAAAGGCCTAGAATGGACGGGCTACGGCAAATACACCAACGTCTTCACAGCCTTGGAGTTTGAAAGACTCATACTGGCAGCAGGACCCACAGGCGGCAAAGTGGTCCGCGCCTCAGACGGTCAAAAACCACGCTCAATAGCCTTCATCCAATGCGTCGGCTCACGAGACATCAACCACTACGAATACTGCTCAAGCTTCTGCTGCATGTACACCCTCAAACACGCGGTCATGCTCAAAGAGAAATACAAGGAAGCCATCGAAGTCCACGTGTTCTTCAACGACATGAGAAGCAACTTCAAAGGCT
>Ga0315277_10005935_pt1 | contig 16058 bp, 11 predicted proteins | sample YL17G05_15_MG_FD_203695 | JGI IMG/M metagenome (GOLD analysis project Ga0315277, IMG submission 203695) | Sediment microbial communities from Yellowstone Lake, YNP, Wyoming, USA - YL17G05_15 | ecosystem: Environmental > Aquatic > Freshwater > Lake > Sediment | place: USA: Wyoming | collected...
CGACCCAACCCAGGGGCAACTCGACCAGCGAGGCGGCGTCACCTGGTCCCACCCCGCCTTCGCCAACAAATGCGTCTTCGCCCGCAACGACAAACAACTCCTCTGCGCCGACCTGTCCGTCAAACCGTAGTGAGCCGGTTATTGCTGCCGGTGATGCAGGATCTCTGCTGGTTGGATGATATCCAGCGTGGCGCCTGCGTGGCTCGTAACGGTCTCCTTGCCTAGCGCACGACGTTCAGCTTCGGGAGGCTCTGCTTGAGCTGTTGGACACCTGCGTCCGTAACCTGCGCGCCACCTACCGTCAACACCTGCAATCGTGTCATGCCTTTGATGTGTTCCAAGCCCGCATCTGTGATCTTCGTGCCGTTCAGAGCCAGGAATTGTTCCAGTCTGGTCATGCGTTTGAGGGACTCCATGCCCTTGTCCGTAATCTGCGTATCCTGCAAGTCCAAACCTCACAAACCAGTCATGTCCTTCAGAGACTCCAAGCCCTTGTCTGTAATCCCCGTGCCGCCCAGGAACAGATACTGCAAGTCCGAAAGGTGATTGATACGCTCCATGCCTGCATCTGTGATCTTCGTATCGCGCAAAAACAGGAATTGCAGGCGAGTCATGCCCCTTAGTCTCTCCAAGCCGGCGTCGGAGATCCGCGTACCGATCAATCGCAGGGCTCTCATGCCGGTCATGCCCTTGAGAGACTCCGTGCCCTTGTCCGTGATCTGCGTACCCTGTAAGTCCAGTGCGCGCAGGCCGGTCAGGCCCTCCAGATGCTTCAAGCCCGCGTCAGTGATCGGAGTGCTCTCCAGCAACAGAATCTGAAGTCCGGTCATACCCTTCAGGTGCTCCAGGCCCGCATCAGTAGTCGGAGTGCGCCCCAGCCACAACTGCTCCAGTTGGGGCATCCCTTTGAGGTGGGCCAAACCTCCGTCCGTCATCTTGCTGGTCTCCAGATTGAGCAGACGCAGCTCTGCCAGGCCCGCCAGTTGCTTCAGATCGGCATCATTAGTCGCCGCCAATACCAGACCGGGAACATGGTTCTTGCTCAGCTCTTGCACGAGCAAATCCCAGTCTTTCACTCGGGCAGAGATTCGCACCCCCCAGAGTTGACACGCAGGGATTTCGAGAGGAGTCGCACTCGGTGTGTGTCCGATCTGTTTCTCCTCGGGGGGAAACTTCTCTTGAATCCAGACTTCACAATCGAGCCGAGAATTGAAGGTCCGGGCGGCAAAGCGGGGCTGCTCCGGCTTCTCGCTATCTGCTGCGGGCTTGGCTGCATTCTGGGCCGGCGGCTGCGGCTGGTCCCACATGACGGTCAGGTTCGGTAGGCTCTGCTTGAGTTGCTGCACACCCGCATCCGTGACCTGCGTGCCGGACAGATACAGGTCTTCCAGCTTCCTCAAACCCTTAAGGTATTCGAGTCCTGCGTCCGTGATCTGCGTGCGGTTCAACAGCAGCGTCACCAGTTGGGTGCACCCTCGGAGATGTTCGAGACCTCCGTCTGTGATCTTGGTGCCGGGCAGTTCCAGCAGCTCCAGTCCGGCCAAGGACTTGAGATGTTGGAGTCCTGCGTCCGTGATCGCAGTATCATAGAGAGACAGTCCGCGCAACCGCGTCAGGCCATCAAGAGATGCCAGGCCCGCGTCCGTGACGCGGGTCCTGCTCAAATCCAGGGACTCCAGCCCCTTCCAGCCTCGGACGTGGGTCATACCTGCATCCGTGATCTGCGTATCGGACAATACCAGCCGCCTCGGCGCGGTTTGGCCGTCGAGGTAGGCCAGATCTGCGTCCGTGATCGGGCTGCCGGCCAAGTCCAGGTTCCGTAGCTCGGGGAATGTCTTCAGGTGAATAAGTCCACCGACGGTGATCCGCGTGCCCCCCAATTCCAGACTGCGCAATCCTGCCAACCCATTGAGATACTCCAAGCCTGCATCCGTGACCTGGGTATTTCTCAAGTTCAGATGATCCAGTCCCGTCAGACTCGTGAGGTGTTGGAGACCTGCATCCGTGATCCCGGTGTAGCTCAGGAGCAGGGAGTGCAAGCCCGTTAGGTTCCTGAGGTTGGTTAAGCCGGCGTCCGTTATCTTGAGGGCGGTCAGGTTCAGCACGCCCAGCTTGGTCAGATCCTTGATGTAGACCAGGCCGGCATCGGTGACCTTAGTCGCGATGAGCTGCAGCTCCTCCAATCCGGTCAGACCCTTCAGATGCTCCAGCCCGGCGTCCGTGATCGGGCCCATGGCCAGCGTCAGAGCACGCAGATCTTTCAGATCCTCCAAGTACTTCAGATCGGAATCCGTGCAGGACATCAGATTCAAGCCGGGAATCTGGTTCAGACTCACCTCGCGTGCCAGTGCGCTCCAGTCTTCCACTGGCCCCCGCGGTGTCACAGACCAGCACCAGCAAGGAGGGATTTGCAGAGGGGTGGCACTGGGCGTATTCCCGACGTACCCCATGCCGCTTATGGAGGTCTGCCGGCCACTCAAAGAGGTCTTCTGAACGAAGACACCGAATGCCAGCTTGGAGTTGAACGTCCGGAGCGCATAGCGAGGCTGCTCCGGTTTCTCCGTATCTGCGGTGGGCTGGCGCGCTGTCTGAGTTGACGGTTCCGCCTGGCCTCGGGCGGTCAGGACGAGGGCGGTGGGGATGGTTACGAGGGCGATGAGCGATGCGACTGTTGCGGCCACGAGACTCGGACGCTTGCGGAATGTCTTACCTGGCTTCAACATGGTCGTTATCCTTTCTTCGATGTCTTTGACGGAACCTACGATCGCTAACGACGGGATGGGATGAGCCGACCGGCGTTCGGCGGCTAATGTGTCCACGAGGGCTCCGGTGTAGTGCTCGGGCGGCGTGTTGAGGTGAGCGACGGCCATTTCATCGCAGCATTTCTCGCGTTCCTGGCGGATCTTCCTGTTCGCCCACCACATGAGCGGGTGAAACCAGTACGCTGCCTGAACCAGGACCTGAAGCAGATTGACGCCTGCGTCAAAGCGAACGACGTGACTGAGCTCATGGGCCAGAATGCTTCGCTGTCGGTCCGAGCCGTGCAGATTCATGAAGTCGGCCGGCAGGTAGACGCTTCCTCGCAGCAGGCCCCATACGAAGGGCTGGCGGATGTCTTCTACCAGCCAAATCCGTTGCCGCTTACGGAACTTGAGACCGGCAGACAACTTCCGAATAGACTCCCGCAGACCGTGCGGCAGCGGCTTGCGGCGGGCACGGAGCCACGCGGTGTATCGAACCGCTCTGCCACCTAGCCAAAGCAAGAAGACCGCTACGCCTGCCATCCAGACCAGGGCAACCAATTCATGCGCGCTCGGCATTGCGGGAACCGGACCGGGTGGTTTGATGCCGCCGACAAGGGTCGAGGTTTCAGGCGCAAAAGGCTCCTCCGGCAGGCTGAACCCGCCGACGAACGGAGCCGGAGGCTGTCCCGGCAGGATCGCCACGGGCACGGTCAGCAGCGGCGGCACGAGGCATTTGGCTAGAACGATCAACCACAATAGGTAGCGGATATGGGCGCTTCGATTTCGAAGCGCGAATGATATCAGGCCCACAATCATTGCTAGAATCGCTACCTGCCAGCTTTGCGCCAGCAGATAGCTGACCACGTGGGTTGCGTACGCATTCATGGCCATCACTCCACAGAAAGCCCGCAAACTACTTCTTCTTCGCCAGTTTCTTCAGCCTCTCGATGTCCTCGTCGGTAATCCCGCTGTGCTGAGCCAGGTGCTGCATGAGGGGCACGGGGTTGCCGCCGAACAGCCGCTCCACAAGGTCGCTGATTGTCCGGCGGATCACGTCCTCCTTCCTCGCGGCCGGCGCGTAGACGAATGCCTTGCCGCGAACGCGGTGCTTGAGATACCCTTTCTCTTCGAGCCGCCGCAGGAGCGTGGCCACGGTGACGTACGTCACCTTCCGATTGCCGGGTAGCGAGTCGTACACCTCCTGCACCGTGGCCTCCCGCGACTGCCAGACCAGCCGCAGAACTTCCGTTTCCGAAGGACTCATCGCAGGACGCTTGTTCTTCGCCATGGGTAGTCTCCTATGACAAGTGTCATAGCTAATATATGACATCTGTCATAGCTAATATATGACATCTGTCATAGATGTCAACAGGAATTTTCGAGATTCGAAGATTTTTTTCGACCGCCGGCGGCCTCCCAAGAGCGGCATGGGGAACTCGCATAGGATCGGGGGGGGGCGGGGGCGCTGGCGGGCAAATCGTGAGGCGACCGATGCCGGGCATGGCATGTGATACAACGTCCCGACGAAATAACTGGCGGCTATCGTCCTCTTCGTGTATACTTGTCTCATGTGATGGACGAGGCCCGGGAGAAAGTCATGGTTGACGTGCTCCTTGGGAGCCACACGGAAACAGCAAAGGTGAGGTGCACGAATGGCTCGCGCATCCAGTGTGAGAATTCCTAACCCAGTGATCTATGCTGTCGGGGATGTACTCGGAAGCTGGTATTACAGCCACACCGCGTTGAATACTCTCTTCGGAGAGAACGGAGCGCCCGGCGACCCGCCACCGGGGAATTGTGTCACGAAGTGCCAAGGCTGGTTGAAAAGAGCGAACGCTGATTGCAGTATTGATGCAGTTGCCCTTCTTGGCAATGTGCTGGCCCACTTCATGAACTTGGACCTTCAAGATAATCCGGCGTGGCGCACGGGGTATGAACGAGTCCTGAAGGTGCTTGCAGATAACAATCTCGCGTTTCATCCGGAAGGCAAAATCATGCCCGTACAGGTCCAGAAAAGATTCCACGCTGCGTTGTCATTTCCCGGCGAGCACCGGACTTTCGTTGAAGAGGTTGCGTCACATCTGGCCAGTTGTGTTGGGCGAGAACACGTGCTCTACGACAGGTGGTACGAGGCCGAGTTCGCCCGGCCTGACCTCGATGTCTATCTGCCCAATCTCTACCGTACCGAGTCTGAGCTAATTGCTGTTTTCCTGTGCGCCGACTATGCTCAGAAACGTTGGTGCAAGCTCGAATGGCGCTTCATCCGCCAATTGATCTGCACGAGCGACGCCAGCCGAATCATGTTTCTCAGCTTTGACAACCTCGGTCCTGTCCCTGACATTGGGATTCTCTCGGGAGATAGCTACGTGTGCATCGGAGAACGCCCCGCGAGAGAGATTGCCGATCTGATTCTTCAGAGACTGGATCCCGGCATCGAGAGGCCTACCGTCCCCCTGGTCGAGCGGAGTCTTTCCGCAGCGTGCGATACCAAGCCGTTACCATCGCTACCACGAGTATCTTCAGCTTTGGGCGTATGGCAGAAAAAGCTGGCGTTTCTGCAAACTGAGGAAGCAAAGGCAGTGGATGCCGAGCAGAAGTTCAGCATTCAGCAACGTATCGAAGAAGCAAAACAGAGGATCCAGGAGTTGGGCGGGTACACACCATGAATTCGAAATCCGCGAGTGACGTGTGGCAGAGGAAGCTGGAGTTTCTGCTCGCAGAAGAGGCCAAAGCGTCTGATCCCGGACAGAAGTTCGAGCTTCAAGAGGAAATCGCCGAAGTCAAAGCCAAGCTCAGAGAGTTGAGCAGAGGTGTGGACGATTCTGGCGATGCAGCCTTGCATGTTGCCCCCAGCCGGCTTCGGCATGGGGCCGAGAAGCTTGTCGGGCGGGCGAAGGAATTGAAGCGGCTGGACAAAGCATGGGCGGGACTCGATAAGAAGAAAATCAACGTTGTGACGATTGTCGCTTGGGGCGGGGTGGGCAAGACGGCGCTGGTGGTCGAGTGGATGGCGCGAATGGCGCGAGACGGCTGGCGCGGGGCCGAGCGGGTCTTTGACTGGTCCTTCTATAGCCAGGGCACGAGAGAGACGACGACCGCCTCATCTGACGCATTTGTCGCCAAGGCGCTGGAATTCTTCGGCGATCCGCAAATGGCCGCGAGCCCCGCATCGCCTTGGGACAAAGGCGAGCGGCTGGCCCGGCTTGTGGCGGAGCACAAGACGCTCTTGGTCCTGGACGGCGTCGAGCCGCTCCAGTACCCGCCCGGACCGGTTGGAGGCAAGCTCAAAGACCCGGCCCTGGAGGCCCTGCTCAAGGGCCTGGCCCAGCACAACACAGGCCTATGCATTGTGACGACTCGCGAACCCTTGACCGACCTTGACGCCTGGATGGACAAGACGCTGGTCTATCTGGGCGAAGTGGACCAGCCGGACGACAAGCATTCCAGACTCTCTCGTCTCTCAACAGCGGCCGGGGCTCGCCTGCTCTTTGATGCCGGGGTCAAGCGCGCAGGCAATGGGCAGATTGAGGCGGACGACCAGGAATTGAAGGATGCATCGCATGAGGTCGGCGGACACGCCCTGACGTTGCAGTTGCTTGGCCGATACCTGGCAAAAGCCCATAACGGCGACGTTCGCAAACGAGCCCTCGTCGCATTCCAGAAGGCGGATGCCAAGGTCCAGGGCGGCCACGCATTCCGCATGATGGCGGCGTATGAAAAGTGGTTGGGCGAGGCAGGCGAGGAAGGCAAGAGGCAATTGGCCGTCTTGCACCTGCTGGGTCTCTTCGACCGACCGGCTGACGCAGGTTGCATTGCGGCGCTCCGCAGGGAGCCAGCCATCGAAGGGCTCACAGAACCCCTCATCGGCCTTGAGGACGATGACTGGAATTGCACCCTCTCAAATCTCCGCGAGTGCGGCCTGATCGCCGTCCACGTGGACGAATCCACAATCGCCAATCCGCAATCCGCAATCGACAGTCATCCGCTCGTGCGAGAGTACTTCCGCATGCAGCTCCACGGGAAGAGGCCGAAGGCCTGGCAAAAGGCACACCGGCGGCTGTACGAGCATCTGACGCAGAGCACTGAGCACCAGCCCGATACGCTTGCCGGCCTTCAGCCGCTGTACCAGGCCGTTGCGCATGGCTGCTCGGCAGGGGAGTATCAGAAAGCGTTGGATGACGTGTATGAGAAGCGCATCCAGAGAGGGATTCAGCACTTCGCGCGGAATCAATTTGGTTCGTTTCTGTCTGACTTCGCAGCGTTATCCAACTTCCTCCGGTTACCGTCTTTCGAGCCAGTACTAGGCCTGACAGCCCGTGGCAAGAGCCAAGTGCTGATACATGCCGGGTTCTATCTGCGCGTCCTGGGTCGAATAGGGCAGGCAAAGCAGGTTTGTCAACGTGGTGTCGAATTCAATGAGGCAATTCGGGACTGGGAATTTGCTGCCAGAGCGGCTGTCAATCTCGCCGAAGCCAATCTGACTTCTGGAGATGTTGCATCGGCTGTTATTCTTGCTCAAAACAGTGTGGCTCTGGCTGACAAAAGCGAAGACCCATTCCTCCAGATGTATACCCGAACAAGCCTTGGTGACGCTCTTCACCAAGCTAATGAGTTTGACAAGTCAGAAGCAGCCTTTCAGGAGGCAGAGGTTCGACAGGCGGCGAGGCAACCCGATTGTCCTTTGCTCTACTCAGGTTATGGCTTTCTCTACTGTGATTTGCTGTTTGATTGCGACAAGCCAGAGGCAGTCAATTGTCGGGTAAAGAAAACAATCGAGTGGGCAAAGCAGAGAAGACACAGACGTTGGATTGCATTGGATGAGCTATCTCTGGGCCGTCTGGCGTTCATACGTGCTCGCACGGAGGGCACGTGCGATTTTACGATAGCGAAAAAGCATTTTGACAGCGCGGTGCCAGAGATTCTAGCATATGGACAGGAACAAGAGAAACCTCATGCCCTTTTTGCGCGTGCGTTGCTCCGCTTCGTGGCGGAAGATGTGGATGGCTGCCGGGCGGATTTGGACGAGGCGTGGCAGATCGCCGAGCGTGGGTCCATGCGGCTGTTCATGGCGGATGTCCTGCTGCACCGGGCGCGGCTGTTTCGCGATAAGGCGGCGCTGGGCGAGGCGAGAAAGCTCATCGAAGAGTGCGGCTACCACCGCCGGGATGGGGAACTGGCCGATGCGGAAGAGGCGGCCAAAGGCTGGTGAGAGACTGTGGTAGGCAAGCGCGGACGCTTGCCCTACGCGGAGAGCCTTGGACGCCTTCCGCAGGTTGTGTGCGCCCGCACGACTTCCTCTTGTCGTGAAGCCAAACAGGTGCCAGCAGATGTAGTCACACACGCGAGACAGAAGGGGCGCACAGGAGGTTGCACAGCGGCGCGCGGGACGGTATCATCCTCCTGTCGTACGAATAGCATCCACGTGATGGCATCGAAGGAGACTGATTATGGCGACACAATGCACGCGACGGAGGTTCTTCAAAAATGCAGCATTGAGCGGAGCGGGGCTTGTGCTGTTGAAGGACAGCCGGTCGGCGCGGGGGTTTGCGGCTAATGAAAAGGTGAATGTGGCCTTGGTCGGGGTGTCGGGGCGGGGGAGCTGGTTCTCGGATACCATGCCGAGCATCTCCAACGTCGTGGCCATGTGCGACGTGAACGAGCGCAGAGCCGCGCCGTACTTCAAGGCGATCCCCGACGCGAAGAAGTACTCCGACTTTCGCAAGATGCTGGAGGAGATGGACAAGCAGATCGACGCGGTCGTGGTCGCGACGCCGGACAACACGCACGCGGTCATCTCCGCGCTGGCGATTCGCATGGGCAAAGGCGTGTACTGCGAAAAGCCGCTGACGCACGACGTGTACGAGTCCCGTTTCCTGCGAGACCTGGCGGCTGAGAAGAAGGTCGCGACGCAGCTCGGCAACCAGGGCACGGCCACGGAGCCGTTTCGGCGGGCGGTCGAGCTGATCTGGGGCGGCGTGCTCGGGGACGTCCAGGAGGTGCACGTCTGGAACACCAACGGCGGCTCGGGTGAGCGGCCGCTGCCGACGGAGGAGCACCCGGTGCCGGACTATCTCAATTGGGACCTGTGGCTGGGTCCGGCCAGGTGGCGGCCGTACAACTCCCGCTGGGTCGAGTGGTCCACCTGGCGAGACTTCGCCACCGGCCAGCTCGGCAACTGGGCCTCGCACACGATGAACCTCGTCTTCAAAGGGCTCAAGATCGACTCGCTGTGGAACAGGCCTTACACCTCGACAGGGTGGCCAGCGTTCCGTGTCGACGTGGAACTCTCCGGCGTGCATCGGGCGACCTTCCCCGAATGGGAGATCATTCGCTACCATATTCCTTCGAGGGGCGATATGAAGCCCGTCACGGTCAACTGGTACAACGGCGCCGGCAAGGCCCCGCAGTGCCGCGAGCACGTCGAGGAGATGCTCGGCCACCGTCTGGATTGGGGCGACACAGGCGAGAAGAAGTGGGCCGATCACGCAGGCTGCGTGATTGCGGGCACCAAGGGCATGATCCACTCCACCGGGCACAACGCGACGTTCAAGCTCTTGCCGAGTGATAAGTTCAAGGACTTCCAGGGCCCGGCGCCGACGCTGCCCCGCTCGCCCGGTCACGAGCGGGAGTGGCTCAACGCGGTCAAAGGCGGCCCGGCGGCGATGTCGAACTTCAACTACGGCGGGCCGCTGGCGGAATTCGTCCTGCTCGGCAACGTCGCGACACTGGTCGGCAAGCCCATCGAGTACGACCCGGTCACGACGAAGATCATGAATTCGCCGGAAGCCAACGCGGCGCTGAAGAGAGAATATCGCGAGGGGTGGGCGCTGTGATTGATGAAGGATGATGGATGATTGATGATTGTGGCCGCCAGATGCGCTGTTGGCGATGCCGGGGGCCCATTTCTCATGGAGGCACAGATGCGTAGAGGGGACATCACGCGACGGGGCTTTCTTCGCGGTGCGACAGGCATCTGTGCCTTCCCGTATATCATCTCCGCGTCGGCTCTCGGGCGTGCGGGCACGGAGGTCCCGAGCAACCGGACCACGATGGCCTGTATCGGTCTCGGCGGGCGGGGCAAGGAGAACATGCGGAGCTTCCTGGGGCACAAGAACTGCCGCGTCGTCGCCGTGTGCGATGTGAACGCCAACCGGCTCGAAGAAGCCCGCAAGATTGTGGACGAGCAGTATGGTGAGACGAGCTGCGCGGCGTACCGCGACTATCGGGAGGTGCTGGCCCGAGGCGATATCGACGCCGTGTCCATCGCGAGCCCGGACGCGTGGCACGTGCTGCAAGCTGTTGAGGCGGCGCGGGCGGGCAAGGACATCTTCCTCGAAAAGCCGCTCGGGCTCAGCGTCAAGGACGACATCGCACTGCGGGATGTGGTCCGGCGGTACGACCGCGTGTTCCAGTTCGGCACGCAGCAGCGCTCGGACCAGAAATTCAGCTTCGCGTGCGAGCTCGTGCAGAATGGGCGAATCGGCAAGCTCCAGAGGATCATCGTCACGGTGCCTGCCAGCCGGGCCGTTGGCCTGGTCCGGCCCTCGCCCGTGCCGCCGTGGCTCGATTGGGACATGTGGGTGGGACCGGCCCGCTGGATGCCCTTCACGCAGGGCGTCATCGGCAACTGCGGCGAGTGGGGACACATCAGCAACTTCTCGCTCGGCTGGATCACAACCTGGGGGATTCACCACATGGACATCGCCCAGTGGGGCAGTGGCTCGGACAATAGCGGCCCGGTGGAAGTGGAAGGCACCGGCGAGTTCCCGGGCGAGGGCTTGTACGACTGCGCCACAGCCTGGGACATGGCGTGGAAATACGCCAACGGCGTCGTCGTGAAGTTCATCGATAAGAGCAAGCGCCGGCAGGGCGTGCTCTTCGAGGGCACCGACGGCCGGGTCTTCGTCGAGCGAGAAGTCATTGAGGCCGAGCCAAAATCGCTGCTGCAGGAGCGCATCGGACCCGACGAGAAGCACTTGAGCATGGGCACGGACCACTGGGGCGGATTCCTGGACTGCGTCAAAACGAGAACGACGCCGGTGTCGTCCATCGAGTCGGCGGTACGCACGGATACGGCTTGTCACATTTGTGACATCGCGATGCGACTTGGCCGTAAGCTCCAATGGGACCCCGCCGCCGAACAGTTTGTCAACGACGCCCAGGCGAACCAAATGTTGACACGCTCCTGGCGCAGCCCCTGGCATCTGTAACTGATGGGAATCTGATGATCGAACGAAGAGACTTTCTCAAAGGCACTGCCGCTGTCACAGGTTCAATCGTGGGTGGGCGACTCCTGCGCGGGTCGGATGGACAGACGAGTGAGTGTGGGCCGGGGTGCGCCTGTACGAATGCTCCCACGCTGCCGCGGCGAGCGTATGGCGATACCGGCCAGAGGCTGTCGATCATCGGGTTCGGCGGGATCGTGGTCAGCGGCGCCGAGCAGGAGCACGCCAATCGCGTCGTCGCGGAGGCGGTCGAAAAGGGAGTCAATTACTTCGACGTTGCCCCCAGCTACGGCGACGCGGAGCTCAAGCTCGGGCCCGCCCTGGCGCCGTATCGCAAAAACGTCTTTCTGGCCTGCAAGACGGAGCATCGGACGAAAGAAGGCACTGCCGCCGAGCTGAAAGAGTCGCTCAAGCGATTACAGACGGATCACCTGGACCTGTACCAGCTCCATGCCATCTCCGATGTTCAGAAAGACGTCGATGCGGCGTTCGGCAGGGATGGCGCGATGGAAGTCCTCATCGAGGCCAGAGAGCAGGGGCAGGTCCGCTACCTCGGCTTCTCGGCACATTCTGAGGAGGCGGCAATGGCGGCCATGGAGCGATATGATTTTGACTCGATCCTGTTCCCGATCAACTTTGCGACGTTCTACAAGCATAGCTTCGGCCCGCGAGTGATCGAGGCCGCCAAGTCGAAGGGTGTCGCGCGGCTCGCGTTGAAAGCGATGGCGAAGCAGCAGTGGCCCAAGGACGACCCGACGCGAAAGCGATATTCCAAATGCTGGTACCAGCCGCTGGCAAATCGCGACGAGGCCAAGCTCGCCTTGTATTTCACATTGAGCCAGCCGATCACCGCGGCTATCCCGCCCGGCGACGAATCGCTCTTTCGCATGGCCATGGACCTGGCGATGGGCTTTCGCCCAATCTCCCGGCAGGAGAAGCAAACCCTCCAGCAAATGGCCCAGTCGCTGAATCCGATCTTCGAGCGTAAGACGTAGCCTACCGGCTGACGGGAGCGTCTGTGGCTCGGAGGACGTGGATGAGATACCACGTCGTCGCCGGCTCGCCGATGGTCAGCGTGTAGTCTTCGCCTGATCGCTGGGCAACCGACGCTTTGCCCATCGCTTTGGCGCCGCTGTCGAGCGGCGTGACCTCGATCTGTTTCACGGACCCGATACCTCTTAAGACCACGGACCCCTTCACCGGCTCGATGAGCGTCGGCTCGGTTCCCCAATTGGTAAGCGATGTCCCTCTGTCGTTCCACTTCATGCCCGTATTGGCCGAGCGTGCGGTGGCGGCCAGGAGCAGCCGCTCCGCCTGCGAGATTGGCTTGTCCTCCAGCGAGGTCAGGACGACTGCGCAGAATTCGTTCTCCACGGTCACCACGAGATTCCTCAGCGGCTTGCCGCCCTTGAGAAATCCGATGACTGCCTGCGACTTGTCGGTATCGATGGCCACAAATCCCTGATTCTGCTGGGCGTAATGCCATGCAAGCTCGCCTGTGTCGGAGTCAATGTCGCCCCTACTGAGCACACTTGCATAGGGTCCGCCGGATTGCTCGAAATCGTTGATCCGCGTCGCGTGCATCAGGGCGAGCGTGGGATCGAAGCCGGGCGTGAAAAACGGCCGCTGCGAAGAGGCGAGGCGGATGCCCTCGCGGACCTCCTCGGGGGAATAGGAGCGGTAGACAGTCTCCTTTGCCGGCTGCACGTCGCCGCGCAGGAACATACACGCGCCGGCGGCGAGGTTCGTCATCTTCACCGGGTCCGGCCGAATCTCGAAATGGCTCGGCATGCGCGCGGTCCATTCAGCGGGGACCGTGTGCTCGAAGGTATAGAAGAAGATGCCGTCCCAGTCGTGCAGGGCCGCATACGCTGCAAGAATGCCGATCCCCTCGCAGGCGTACTCGTTGGGAAATGGGTGGTTCGTCTCCGAGACCGTGTACGGCTTGCCCGCCATCGCCGAGCGCGACAACTGTACGACCGTCGAGTTCAGAGGATCGTCCACCATCGGAGTATTGTCGATGGAAAAGCCCTGCTTTCCGGTCCTCGGGTCGGTCGTGTAGCTCGGGTGCTGCCAGTAGACGTGGCCGTCGATGACGTCGCACCGGGAGGTGGAGACGAGCAGCGGATAACCGGTGCGGTAGTGGTTGTGATCGCTCGTGCCGACAACCAGGGACTTCACGCCGAGATCGTTCTTGAGGTAGTCGTACATGCCCTTGAAGTACGCCTGCTCGAGGTGCATGTAGAACGTCGCCTCGGTGTGGAATCGCTTGGCGGGGGCGCCCTTGAACTGTTGGCTCGTCAGACGCGGCACAAGCTCGCCCTCGGCGACGCCGGCCATCTGACGCAAGTCGCGCAACTCCTCAGGGCTGAGGGTCTGGCCCAGCCACTCGTTGAATTTGCGAGTCAACTGCTCGGCGTACCAGGCCGTGATGTCGGTCCACGTGCCGGGATTCTTCTGCGTATTCTTGCCGAGCAGGCGATCGCTGAACCACGCTTCGACGACGGAGTTCTCATTGACCAGTTCCACGATGGCGACGGCCGGCTCATGGCGGTACTCGCTGTCCGTGTACGGATTGCGGTGCGTCAGCAGTTGCCCGGCGTATTCCTTGTGCAGCATCTGCACCTGCTCATCGAAATAGTCCACGATCTTGGCGAAGCCGAGATATTCGTAGTCCCTCACGCCGTCGCCCTTGCGGAAAGTCCGTCCCACGTTGAGGTTCAGGTTCGAGTAGATGCCGCGCTTCTTCAGCTCCGCGACAAAGTAGTCGAGCCTGTCCAACTGACTCGGATCGAGCGAACGGGTATTGTCGCTGCCCCGCACGAACAAACTCGGCGACCAGTTCGAATCGAGGAAGTGAAACCGCACGCAGTTGATCCCGAACCGCGCAAGATGTGCCGCGGCCACCGGTGCATCCTCATGCGCCGGAAAGCAGGACGCCCCCGTGAAATTGACCCCCCAAATCCGAAACCGCTCTCCCGCGGGTGTGACAAGATGCCCGTCCTTGATCCCAATCGGCCCATCCCTGCCCGCCGGAGCACTCAGGAATGAAGAGAGGTCCACAAGCGGCGCGGCGTTGTCCCGCCAGTCCATAGCGAACGGCCGCATCGCGATTTCCGCACCGGTCACGGGCGTCACTGCGAGCGTCACAAGCAAGAGAGTCAGAAGGTGTCTCATGGCCACATCCCTTTCATCCGCATGGCGCGGTCATTCTGTGACAGCATACATGCTTCCACTCTCGCCGACAATGCCCCACAACAAGCCCCGTGACAGCCGGCCCGAACCCCTGAATTCCGTATCCGACCGCGCGGGCGTGCATCCGGCCGCCGGAAATTGGCTTTGTTTGGCGCGGCACCTCGCTGTCTGTTCCGGGGATTGCGGGCAACGCGACCCGTCCAATCGTACAAAAGCGGCGGAAGTAACCTCGCCGCGCGGATTGGCTTTGTTTTCGCAGACGCACGATCCGTATACGTTTCTCATAAGTCCTTTTCATGGCAGCAGTTAGCTTCATTCCCGGCCTGCGGCAAATTGGCTTTGTTTGTGCGACAGATTCACCGATTCGAGTGAGCAGGCCCCTCGGAACTTGCCTGTCTTGCGCGGGACAACCCCGCAAATTGGCTTTGTTTGGCGTGATGGGGCCTGTGTCGAAGGCGTCTCGCCTTCGGATCGCGGGCAGGATGCTCGCGACACAATTGGCTTTGTTTTGACAAACCATCTCTGCGGCTTCCTGCTCCTTTCTGCCTGCTCCCTGAAATTGGCTTTGTTCGGCGCCATCGTCCGCGCGCACGGCGCGGTGAATCCTCCGATGTTCCGATGGTCGGCGATGATGCTTGCCTGCTGGTCGTGGCCAGTCCCTCCAGATTGGCTATCTCGCCATTGGCTATGGAATCGTGACTATAGTAAAATAGTTTCGTTATTATCATATCAGCGAGCAGATTGCTCGTCAAGTGAAATCGCGAGAATATGGAGATTCTTTTGGCTGCTGCTGGACGATGCAAACCCTTTTCGGAAGCGGATTTACGTCGATTCACTCCGTGCGGCCGTCGGCCCGCCAAAAAACCATGGCCGAAAGAAACGAAGAAGGGCGAAAGAATGCCGACTGAGAGTGGCCGCACCGGCGATCACGTTTCCATCTGCCCGCTTGACCTGCCCGACGGGCCGCGCTATGATCATAGCTGAAAGCAAGGGAGACCCCAATGTTGGGAGTGCCCAGGACATACGACTCACGGGGAACAGCCGCGACGCAGGAACCTGACGAAAGGACGACGGCAGGCTGATGGCAGGTTGGCGAAGAACACTCCGGTACACGTGGATCTGTTGGACGCTGACTACAGGTCCATGTTTGTCCGGGTGTGCTTTCAGGAACGAGGCGACGCCCGTCACGCCTGCCTGGCAGCCACCGCCGGAGACTCTGGCCCATCCACAAGGGCTGCCACAGGTTGGCAAGTGGATGCTCGACGCGCAATGCGAGCCGGCACACTGGCTGGGTGAATCCTATCGCGGCAGGCATCTGAGGGAGCCGATCAATATCGTCATCATAGACACGGCGGCGCAATCGGCGACGGAGGCCCGAAATCGCCTGGTGCAGAACTTCGCCGCGGCCGGCTACCTCGTCCGGGAGCGGCATTCGACGGGGTATCACGGCTATATCGATGGTGTCGTTTACGATCAGATTCCGGATGGCAAAGAGCAGGCCTTCTCGAACGAACCCTCTGAAATGCACAACAATCACGGGCGGATGTTCGGGCCGCATCCTTACCGGGGCGCCTGGCTCTTCATCGGGGCCTTCAGTCGGGAACGCGCGGACGTGCTGGACAGAGTGAAGCACCGCTATGTATCGTTCAATCAGGCGCGTGACGATTTGTCGCAGCGTCTGGACATGAAGACGGATTACCGAATCAATGCCTTCCTGGATCTTGACAACACCCTGATCGGCGACCCGATGTTTACCGCTGGCGATCACGACGGGATCGCCGTGCTGTTGACCACATCCGGGCTTTGACGGGCGGGTTCCGCTGGGCTTGATGCCAGATGCGGATTTCATTGCCAACCCTCTTGACTTGCCCGACGGGCCGCGCTATGATCGTTG
>Ga0315277_10005937_pt1 | contig 16053 bp, 11 predicted proteins | sample YL17G05_15_MG_FD_203695 | JGI IMG/M metagenome (GOLD analysis project Ga0315277, IMG submission 203695) | Sediment microbial communities from Yellowstone Lake, YNP, Wyoming, USA - YL17G05_15 | ecosystem: Environmental > Aquatic > Freshwater > Lake > Sediment | place: USA: Wyoming | collected...
ACGCTTCACACGAGCAATTTCATGGTCTGGATGGATGTAAACGATGATAAAGATGTTTTTCTCGGCGACACAATAGAATTGGATATTGATGCAATCTCGTTGAGCGAGGGGAGCAATGTAAAAGGCGAGTTCACATCAACTCTTCATCGTGGCAGTACAATCGGACTGGCTGAGAAATTCAAATTCGATGCACCAGTTAACCTTCTTAATGCAGAACCGCTTTTCTAGCTTTTGAAACACTATTTTATTTTATTTTGGACCGGAAAATCTCTCCCTTCTTGCTTCTAGTTTTGTTGTTTATTTAGCTTGTTTTTATCATGGGTCAAAGCCTTTGTTATCCCAATTATGAGCATATTACATAATATTATTGTATTTGCCCCCCCCAAAAAAAAATAGAAAAATAGTTCTTGACAAATGATGATATTAATATTAGAATGAAAATTAGGGAAGATTTTTTAAACCAATTATGCATGCAAAAAGGGAACCGTTCATATAGATAATTCTAAATTTATAATATTTTCAAAATATGTTAGCTACTAAGGAGGTAGAAAATGAAAAGGTTGTTGATCGTCTGTGTCTTGCTCTTCATGAGCATAGGTTTCATGGGTGTGTTTCAGGCACCCGCATTCGCGACGGTCAAATGTTGCAACTGGTATTATCCTGCTCCATGGCCATTAGACGCTTATTACTACTGGCACCCACAGGGGCCCGATACGGATGGGTGGCGTTATTGTTATAATTGCGGACCATACTGGAGCTGTTATTTTTACAACTGGCAGAATGGATACTGGACAATCAATGTGGCTCAAGTAGCAAGTTGTAGTGACTGTCCTACATTAGCCTCATGTGACCAGGCTATTTGTCAATCATGTGCTTCAACGTGCTTGCATAATGGCGTAATAAGATTGAAAAATAAAACTCCAACAGGTGAACCGCCAGATTGGATGCATTGTCAAGGTGTTGATAAATGTACTAAATTGGACCGCTGGGTCCCATTGTGGGCATGCGTACCATGCAATAATTTTTAGTTAATATTTTTTAATTTCAGATTAGATTAAGGAGATAAAAATATGAAGAAGATTTTTTTAATTGGATTTTGTTGTCTAATACTTGCGCTCTGCAATTGCAGTGCGGAAAAAAGAAGCAGGGATGTACCCAGTGCTAATAATCAGGATAATATCAAACAAGCATATGCCCTGCCGGAAGAATATATCGATACGCATCCTTTGTATTATGATATAAGGACCTATGAACGATATGATAAGACTATTATTACCCCCATAGAGCTTTTTCATAGAGTCTATGGAAAGATGCCGGCCACACTCAATGAGTTCTTTAATTCCGATTTCTGTTTTGTCCATGCGAAGGAAAAAGAGACCGGAAAGTTGTTCGAGGAAGCGGAATCCCTTGATGTCAACCATCCCGAATATCTCGTTTACAAATATACTGACGATGATACTGCGCAACTGAGCTTCGTACTCAAGACAATAAATGGCGATCCCTATATCCATACGTATCTTTGGAATCGAGAAAAATTCTGGGCATTTTTCCCTCGCGATGCTTATGGGCGAGATGAGGAAGAATGGAAGATAAGAGAAAAAACCAAACCGCCAACAACAACTAAAAAGGCGAAGGAAATGCTGGATCATTTCGCAAGCATGTTTTATTGGGCTGTTGTTGATTATTTCGATGACCATAATTCCTTTCCCGATAGTCTTGATTCGTTATTCGAGAAATGGGGAGTTTTTCGATCTGAACCGTGGAGAAACTTCCAATATGACGATCCATCGAGGAAACTCCCCAATAAAGTTTTCGGATTCGATAAGGCAAGGAAAGCTCTTTATGTACACAGTTTTTGGGAGGATTTAGAAACTGAGTATGCTATGCAGCTTCCTGCAAACTTCATTGAGGAAGAAGGTAATCCGTTAAACGTGCGGGAGATAACAGACTATAAATCGCTGAATATAGAGGTTTTCGCTGATGCAGAAACGTTAAGAAACCTTTAACAGACATGAATTTAGTGAGTATTGAATCCGGCATTTGTGTGCCGGATTTTTTTTATGAGCGTTTTCTTTTCGTTGAGCGTTTTCTGGTTGGTTTTTTTATCAATTGTTTTTCGATAGTTTTTCCCATCAAAACTCTAATCCTGTATTCTCTTACGCCGCCTTGAACCTCGATTATATTCCCATTGGTCTTTTTACCATTAATAGTGACTGATTTAACTCCCCGGTTGACGCCATCCGGATTTGAAAACTCAATTTTGAATCTGGCACCTCGGAAAGTGCGCTCCATGCTGAATTTCTTCCAACTTTTAGGGACACATGGATCGATTAACAAACCGTCAAGAACCGGCCTGACGCCGATTATATACTCGATGCATGCACGGAACATCCAGCTCGCAGTCCCTGTTGTCCATGTCCATGCGCCTTCGCCATAATTGGCAGAATCGGGACCGAAGATGAACTCGGCATAAACATACGGCTCGCTCTTGTAATGCTCCTGCTCGTTGACATGGTTCAGGGTGAATGATGATTTCCTGAAGATTTCATATGCACGTTCGCCTCGTCCCAAAAGACATTCCGCAATTACTGCCCAGCATACAGGATGGTTGAAAATAGTGCCGTTCTCTTTTGTGCCGGGTGCAAATCTCGTGATAATACCTATCCTTGGATTTATTTCCTTATAAGACGGCAAAAAAATCGCAGGACCATAATCCGTTTCAAGATGCTTCTTGACTGAATTCATCGCATGGATTCCCCGTTTTGAATCAGCCACACCGCTCATTATCGCCCATGTTTGCGGATTCAGATAAATCCTTCCCTCTTTGTTCTTACAGCTTCCGAGTACCTCGCCATCATCGGTCATGGCTCTTATGTACCATGCACCATCCCAGCATACATCATTTATTCTCGCTTTCAGATCATCGTATTCCTGCTTGAAATGAGCAGCAAGGTATTTATCGGGATATATATCGCAGAGCACACAGAGTTCTCTAAGCATCCATGCGAGGAACTCAGCGGTCATGACACTTTCGCCCTTGCCCTTGCATCCGACTCGGTCGAGCCCGTCGTTCCAGTCCGCGGCACCCATTAGCGAGATTCCGAGACCCTCGCCAAGCGGTGACATCATAGACAATGAGAAATCCGCCGCTTTAATGAGATGCTTGTAAACCGAGCTGATTCCCTGGTCGAAAAATTCAACCATATCATGAAGGAGTCCGACATCACCGGTTTCCTTGATATATTGGATAACGCACATGATGAGCCAGAGCGGGTCATCGGAATGACCTGTTCGATTTCCCTGGTTTGTGCGAGGATCCCAGTTATGCACGCAAGCGCCATCAGCGTATTGATGTCTGATGAGTTCTATTACCCTGTCTCTCGCGAACTGGGGATTCATCGCCATTATCCCCATGGTGTCCTGGCATGTATCCCGGAAACCGAGAACGCTTCCACCGCCAACATACGGTGATGCCATCCGGCTCCATCTTGCGGTAACCCAGCACTGGTATTTGTTCCATATATTCACCGAAAGATCGAATCCCGGGTCCGGTGTTTCTACTTTTACGCTTTCGATATATTCATTCCACAGGCTCATAAGGTTCTGGAATTCACGCTTGATATTTTCTTCATCCGAATATTTCTTGACAAGCCGGCGACCATCATCAAGTCTGAAACATATCCCCATGATAATAGCGAATGTAGTTTCCTCGCCGGGTTTGAGTTTGAAATCGTGTTGGAGAACAGATATTGCCTCTTCGCCGAATGCCTGGGAATTAGTGCATTGTCCACTCTGGACCACAATCGGATTATCGAGCCCCCGGTTATAACCTGCGAACTGGTGACGCACACAATCCCATCCTGTCGGTTGGAATGTCGCTCCCATGAACATGTACTTGTCCCACGCGAGATTCGGATTCCCACTGAAATAGATTTTCTCCTCGACATCGCCTCGAAACGGAGGCACATTCCAGAATCGTTTGCGTCCGAAAATCACACCCTCTTCGTAGTACACCTCATTGAAAAGGTTCGCAAAGCTTCGTTCAACAAGGTCATATAGATAGTTGCCCATGACAAGGTCAACATAGCTCCATGCTGAAAGGTCGCGGACCTCCCTTGATTCGTTTTTAACTCGCACCCACCATATTTCAAGGTTGTCCTCAATTGGCACGAAATAAGTTATTTCAGTTGCGATTCCTTTGTATTTCGAATTGACTACGGTGTAACCCAGTCCATGACGAGCGTTTGCATATTCCATCTGCCTTTTCATCGGTTGCCAGTTCGCCGACCAGCAGTCGCATGTTTTGTTGTCTCGCATGTAGATATAACGTCCCGGTTGATCGAGTGTGATCGATTCAAGGGGATAGTAACGCGTGATTCGATCGAAACCTGAATTTTCGAAAAAACTGAATCCGCCACCGGTTTGCGATATCAGGGCGCAATATTTGTTGTTCGACAGATAATTATTCCATGTGTGCGGAGTGTTGAGATTATCGATTATAAATTCTCGTCCGCTTTCAGAAAAGTGTCCGTATTGAACCATTCAACTATCACCAGCTGATAACTGACTTCATGGTTAATTCAAAACCGAAATTTTGGCACATTAGAGGATAGCACGCAAGCTTCAGGTTAAAATAGTCAGTCAACTTTGTGAACATCAATGTTTATGTGGCGTGACCGTTGCGAAGAGAGAGATTCCTCAGCGAAGTTCAGAATTTGACAAACTAAAATCTGGTAGTGAAGCGTATTTCAACGATTTCAAATTCTGAACTTCGCTTCGGAATGACACTTTTGCTGTTTTTGCAACGGTTTCCTGGTAAAAAAGCAGGCACTGTCCCTGAAGGCATTATTTTTTTACAAAAATATATTTCAAAACAGCTTGCTAATATTTAGATAAGCACTATAATAGCTATGCTATCGGAGTTTTCTCCTTTGGCAATTTGATTATTTCAATCTATATTAAGGTTAGGTTCTTATCTATTGAAGAGTATCTATGTAGGTAACTTGAGTTTCCAATCAAGCGAAGATTCAGTCGAAAAGATCTTCGCGCAGCATGGAACAGTATCTTCAGTTCGGATTATTTCCGATATGGAGACAGGACGCTCGCGCGGTTTCTGTTTCGTGGAAATGCTGAACGACAATGAAGCTGAAGCGGCAATTTCAGCGCTGAACAATCATGAGATGGACGGACGACCGTTGAAGGTCAACGAAGCCCGTCCCAAGCGAGAACGTGAATCATATCGCGACAGATAACGGTCAGTTTTTATAGATCGGTCTCAGAATTTGTTTTGCATAGCCCGGGTTTCCCCCGGGCTTTTCGCTTTTCTTACGTCGTAATTACTTAGCTCCTGTCTCAGCAGGTTATGGATTGCTTACATACGCAGTAAAGGTGTAGTAAGTCGCAAATTCCGGAATGGCATTCCATGTTAATGGATATGGTAAACCTGGATTGTGAATCAATGAATCTATGCTGCCTTCAGTACCCGAACCTGGCACTCTTTGGTCGAGTACCTTGACGAGTGAAACATAATAACCTGCAGCCAACAGGTTTTGATTAGCGACCGGGATTGTGAAATAGAGTGGACTTAAAGGAGCTCCGGTACCGCTGGTCGCGGTGGTTACATATGGAAGTGTATTATTCATGCCGGGGATTTCGACTGAAACTCTTGCTACATTACTTTCCTTTGCGATCTTTGTCGTATCGGTCTCATTGGAATACGGGGTAGTTGTGCTGACTACTGCACCCTGCTGCCAATCCCATACTTTCACTACTACATTCTTGGTTGTAGTATTATCATCGCTCTTCCAGCCACCGGACGGTGCGTAAATCTGGACTTTCCATGCGTTCTTTCGGTTGAACTCGGGATTGTAGTATTTCGGTGTCAACCTTTGGGTTTTCCTCGCGCTTGAGCCATAACCCATTGTCAGATAGATATCAAATAAGGGAATTGGTCCGGTAACGCGACTCAATGTAATGTTAAAATTAGCTGATGCGCCCTGAGCGAACCTGTTATAGGTAGTTGATGTTCCGGAACTGTCGTCAATCACAAGGAAGAATGGAATTGCTGCCGGATCGTGGGTAACATTCTTCAATTCCGTAGTGTAGCCCGATGGGTACCTGCAGATTCCGTTATATATGCTGGCGCCGATTTTGGGAAACGTCGTTGGTGTGGTTGCGCCGATCTGTGGAACAACTAATGCCGCCAGATCAAACACGTCAAGGTCATTTCTGTTAACCCCTGAAGCCGGTTTGATTGGATTACCCTTGGCAAATGGGTGCTTTGCGGTGAATGTAATAATAAGTGAACCATCCGAATCAAAAGCATAACTCTTAATAATCAAGCAGTCTGTGCAGGGAAAAGATGTGAAATACTTTGTACCGCTGACAAGGTAGGAATCGCCTATAGCCGTATTAAAGCGCTTCGGAACAAGCCCTACATCCTTAAGATCCGGATTAATCGTGAGCTCGTATGCTCCCAATATCCCGATGTCGTTAAAATTGTCACCTGTATCGGAAATCCCCATTAAAGGCGCACCATCGAGGTTATTCGACGGAGAGGTCGGGATTCTGGCACCTTGCGAGCATCCTGCGAATACCAGAATACAAATCGCTATCTTGAGGAAAATACGCATAATAGACCTCCAGGGACTTATGGTAAGTGAATTTCAATAAATTAAAGCCGCTTTTGTGATACTATCATCGAATCTGATTCGAAAAGATAGTCTGGTAGGTCGTTATCATGATCTGGAAGTTAATCTTGTTTAAAGCTCTTAAATAATATCAGCTAACCTGTAAAATCACCAGCATAAAAAAAGCAAAAGAAAAAGGAGAAAAAGGGGGCAGAAAAAGGGGAAAAGGGGACAGCGCCCTTTTTTCCAAGCACAGGATTTGTCTCCGCCTTCGCAAAGCCTAAGATAATTATTTTTCCTTTGACATATCACCTGTCCGCCAAGACCTCTCAGGTAATCTAAAATTATAGCATTCGTGAGAATGGTATCAACCGCCATCTCATCGGAATCCCCTCCCTTACGGTCGGGGTGCGTCACCCGCTCCCTTATAGTCATGGTACTGAAAATTCGGATTTCAATTTTTCGGGTTTTCAGGTATAATAGATTAGCTTTAACAGAATTTAGTACCGATTTTTCAGTATCGGAGGTATCTACCATTGGCAGATGCCCGTAGTGTAAGGAACCTATTAAATCTTGTTTATGAGAAAGGCGCAAGCGACCTTCATCTCGGCGTTGATAGACCGCCATGGCTTCGCTGTGATGGCGTTCTGAAAGCGACCGACCTTCCCAAGCTAACCCGTCAGGACATGGAGGACTTCGCACGAATCCTCCTTGGACCAAAACGCGAGTTCCTGATCGATGAGCAGAACGAAATCGACTTCTCATACGCGCCCGAGGATTATCCCGGACGATTCAGGGTTAACTTCTATCGTCAGAAAGGCGAGATCGGTTTAGCTCTCAGGCTTGTAACCTATGTTATCCCGACATTCGAGGAATTGAACCTCCCGCCGATTATTCAGGAGGCAAGCCGTTTCGAACGAGGGATTATCATCGTCACGGGAACCACCGGTTCGGGTAAATCGACAACACTCGCCGCGATGACCGACTGCATCAACCGTGAGCGCGACTCTCACATTATCACGATCGAGGATCCCATCGAGTTCTATCATTTCGATAATAAGGCGATTATCAATCAGCGCGAGGTTGGGATCGACACGGACTCGTTCCTCATCGCACTCCGAGCCGCGATGCGCGAGGACCCCGATGTTATCCTTGTCGGCGAGATGCGCGACCGCGAAACAGTACAGACCACGTTCACCGCGGCAATCACCGGTCACCTTGTCATGACCACCCTGCACACCACCGACGTACTCCAGACCATCAACCGCGTACTCGAATACTATCCATCTGATATGCACAAACAGGCGCGAATCATGCTCTCGGAAACGATCGAGGCTATATTCTCGATGAGATTGTTGCCGATGATCGGCGGCGGACGTCTTCCCGCAATCGAATCGATGATTGCGACCGCGCGAATCCGCGATTATGTCCTGAATCCCGACGAGACAGCGATGATTAAGACCGCCATGGAGGAGGGCGAATTCGATGGCATGTTCACGTTCGACCAGTACCTGTTGAAACTATATCGCTCGAAGAGGATTACATACAAGACCGCGCTAAGAGCTGCGACATCGCCGCATGACTTCCAGCTTCTCGAGAGAAAGACAACCGAGTTCGATGCTCCAATCACGCAGACCTATTACGGAAGCCAGGGTCAGGGTACATAATTCAGTAAGAAAACACATTTCAGGGAAACCTTAAATAAAGACCTGCTCAGCGCAGGTCTTTTTGTATCTACTATTATGTGACCGTTGCAGAAGCAACAGAGTATGTCATTCCGAAGCGAAATTCAGAATTTAATTCGTTAGGAAAGACATCATTACTATAAGTAGATTCGTCAAATTCTGAATTTCGTTGAGGAATCTCTCTTTTTGCAGCGGTCACATTATGTCAATGATTTTGTAGAATAGATATCTTGTCTGTATTAATTCAATTTAAGCTAACGATATGGAAAGGATTCCATTCTTCAAAAAAATAGTGTTAGCTTCATATAAAACTGAGAGGATACTTATCCCCAAAATGTTTTCACCTGTCAGTCAGAGACCACAAAACCTGATATATCAAAGAGATTATTAATGTAAACATTTTTCAGGGGAGATGCAGACCTATGGCGACTGAGTTCGAGCGATACATGGCGCATGGGATTAAGGATAATCCTCATGGAACCGTGAGTGTGATTATCCCTGTCAGGGATGCGGGTAAATATATTGACCGCATGATTCGATATATCCGCAGCAATTGGAATAAAAAATGGGGCGAGCTGGAGGTTATCATAGTCGATGACTGTTCGCGCGATAATACAAAAAATCTCGCGGATAAAGAAGCTGACCTTGTTATCTCGATGCCCAAACCTCGAGGCAAAGGAGCTTGTGTGCGAGCTGGCATGGAAAAAGCGCGAGGTGATTTTCGGCTGGTAATCGAACCTCGACGAATTAAAGAAATAGATCGAGCTCCGATGTTTCTCGAATGGCTTAAATCCGGAATTGATATGGCAATCGGAAACAGGTTCGCATCATCGAGACAGAAAGGTTATCGAGGGAATCTGGCGGGATTGATAGCGAAGAGAATCGCGGATATGTCCATTGCTCCGGAATTAAGCGATCTGCGTTCGGGATTTATCGGATTCAACCGTCACAGCGGAAAAAAATTATATGATGCGAGTATCCTGAATGGCACAGGAAATGATGCGGAGATTGCAGGGTTGGCGTTGCGAAACGGGATGAGGATTCGAGAGGTTCCGATTGTGGAGTCCGATGCTCCCCCGGTACGGGAAATGCTTCGGTTTAAAACAGCTGTTAGCCTTGTCGCTGATTCTATGCGATTGAAGGCGCATTGGAAAAAAAGGTCGTAAGATATCATCTGCGTAATCTGTGAAATCTGCGGATTTGTTTTTTTTATCCACAGATTACGCAGATTACACAGATTGGAATTTTAAATTGCATTAAATCTGATATATAATTCATCCCGCGATAAACAGACATGATGAGCAAGGATACAATCCATGGATTATGGTCCATACGTCAGTAAAAGCGAGTTAGCGCTCATATATATCGTTTATTTCATGCCGCTGTTTTTAGCGTTCGTGTGCGGAAGCATCATCGGCTCGCTTTCAAATGTCGTGATTTATCGCCTTCCTTTGAAGAAAAGCATATGGCATCCTCCAAGCCATTGTCCAAAATGCGAAACTCGAATCGCCTGGTACGACAATATCCCTTTTTTCAGTTATATCCGGTTAAGAGCAAGATGCCGTCACTGTAAGATGCCTATCTCGCCGAGATACATAATCGTCGAGTTCCTGAGCGCATCGCTATATGTAATCGTGCTTTACGTGATGGCGTATATCCCTCTTGCAAAGGGACGGCTTCCGACCGAGCTTCCCAATCTGTCAGACCTTAGTTTGTCTTATATTCCAATCCTCGCAAAAGCTTATATTTTCTCAAGCTTGCTTTTGATTCTCTCATTTATTGATCTTGATATCCGTCTGCTTCCGAATCGGCTGACTTTCCCCGGTATGCTGCTCGGATTCATTCTCAGTTTCGTTTTATTTCCGGAGGGACCGAAGGAATGGCGCATCTATGCCATCTGGCTGCGATATATCGACAGTATCCTCGGTTTGGTACTCGGCGGTGGCGTTCTGTTCGTGATAGCTGTAATACAACCCAAGGGGATGGGTGGTGGGGATATTAAACTGTGCGCCATGATGGGTGCATTTCTCGGATGGAAAGCGATGATTGTCGCGTTGTTTGTGGGATTTCTCGCCGGCGCGGTTTCATCGGTGCTCCTGATGATCATGAAAATTGCCACGATGAAGACTCTGATTCCATTCGGACCATACCTCGCACTTGGCGGATTCATTGCGATGCTATATGGCAAATCGATATTATGGCTTTATTACATCACCGGAATAAAGCATGATATAGCCGAGCCAGCGCAGGCAGTCTCGCAATTACAGATTTATTTTGCGCATTTATTCAAGCTTCTTTCTTGATAATCAAAGACAAACCGTAGGGGCGGGTTGTCCTCGTTCTCGTATTGATTGCCAAATACGATAATACATGTTGTTTTGACAATCATCTAAATTCAAATAAAACCCGCCCTGAAAACGGAATCGCAATATTCGCAGGGCGAGTTTTATAGATATCCGTTAATTAACAGATAATCGGATATCGTTCGGATTTGCGGATATGTTCGTTAACGAGGTCAACCCGCCCCTACGAATGGATTTTGATTATTTTTTCAATCCCTTTACCCACAATGATAATAGTGATATAATTTCCCATGCTGTGCTCCTTTATTAGGTTCAGTTGCAAGGAGGATAAAGCGATGAACTTTATCAAAGTATTCACGATTTCAATAATGATTCTCATTATTTTTACATCGTGTTCGGGAGGAGCAAAAACGCCGGTCTCGAGCGATTTATCTATGCTGAATATTCCCGAAACGCCGGTTATTGCTGATGAAAACACGAATCGTACTGTACTCGCAGTCTATGATGCCATCATCGATCCTGATACTGAAACATTCACGGTGACACAATCTGAGCGAGTTGCTGAGTATCATTTTCCTCTCACGCAACTCTATCCGAATGTGCTTAAAATTGTCGGTTACGGATTCACTCCTAACTTCTGGGCTGATATAAAGCTAAGGCATCCATTCCCCGGAAGCGGAATTGATGCTTTCGACCCGCGAGTGATTGCGATTCTTCCAGCTAATCCCGGGGTAAGTTTCAATTATCCGGTTTTTAATTGCGTTGGAAATAATTCCGTTGTGATGGAGCCTGATGGATATACAAAACTTTTCGATAATCTTGATGGTTCTATTCCGGGAAATACGAATCCATTCAAAGCATATTTCAAGAATCAGCCGTATAGAGTGTGGTCGAGTACAGGTGCAACAACCGAAACCCAACGATGGCAGATGAATCTTGCTGGCTTCAGTGGACCTATGGTTTACAAACTTGTTGTTGATGTATCGACGAATTACCCGAATCCGCCACAACCTGTGATTGATAACGCACCTGAACCGGTTGAGATTGATGGCGATGTTAGCATCGGACTAACCCCAACAGGGGGTAGCGCTTCAGTAACAGTTACTTTTAAAGATTGGCAAGGTTATGGCGACATTAAGTGCAAAGTTGAGTGCCCCTCTCTTTTCAATGGGGCGATACAGTTATTTTATTCGGAACCAGGACCTAATACTGATACACACATATTTTCCGGAACAATATCCAACGAGCTTCTGGCTCCAGCTGGAGAGTATAGTGTTCTCATTGCAGCATGGGATATTCCATCCGATGTTCACGTTTTTGATGAAGCGATAGCAACAGTTGAATCGGAAATTGCTTTCAATCCGGTTGATGTCACCCCCCCATGGTTAAATTTTTCACCCCTTGATGTTTATACTGATGGGGATTACGCCTATGTCGCTGGTAATGTAAATGGTCTACACATTTTTGATGTTTCCGATCCATCTAATCCTTCATGGTTAAATTGGATTGATACACCGGGTGAGGCTGAAGGAGTTTATATTAATGGTGGTTACGCATATGTGGCAGATGAAGGTAATGGTCTCCAGATAATTGATATAACCCCGCCTGAATCAGCGTATATAGTGAAAACAGTTGACACCTCAAACCAAGCCAGGGATGTTTATGTTTCCAATGGATATTCATATGTTGCGGATGGTATGGGCGGTCTTAAGATAATTGACATTGAGTTTCCTGAATCGGCATACATTTTGAAAACTGTTGAATCGTCAGGTTTCGCTTATTCTGTTTACACATGCGGGGGATATGCATATGTTACTAATGGCATGGCTGGTCTTGATATAATAGACATAGAACCACCGGAATCAGCATATATTATAAAAACAATTGATACACCCGGGAGTGCTTTGAGTGTAAACGTTTCTAATGGGTATGCTTTTGTAGCTGATAATAACGGTGATCTTCAGATAATAGACATAGAACCACCAGAATCAGCAAACATTGTAAGATCAGTCTCCTTATCAGGTTATGCCACAGATGTTAAAGTTTCCGGTGGCTACGCATACATTGCGGATATAACTTCGTCTCTTCATATAATAGATATAGATCCACCAGAATCAGCTTATTTAGTGAAAAGTGTTAACATATCTGGTGGCGCATGGGGTGTTTTCGTTTCTGATAAATATGCGTATTTAGCAGATAATATTGCCGGGATCCAGATAATAAACATAGAGTCAATAGAATCAGCCTATGTAGTTAAAACAATAGAAACTCCGGGATGTGCATATAGCGTACACGTTACAGACGGATATGCATATGTAGCCAATGCTAAAGCCGGTCTTCAGATAATAGATATTGATCCATCAGAATCGACAAATATTGTGAAAACGGTGGGCACATCGACTTCAGGTTCAGCCATGGATGTTCAAGTTTCCAACGGATACGCTTATGTAGCCAATACAATGGCGGGCCTTCAGATAATAGACATAGAACCACCGGAATCAGCATATGTTGTAAAAACTGTTAGCACATCAGCCAGTGCCTTAGGTGTTCATGTTTCTAATGGATATGCTTATATGGCCACTTGGATGTATGGCTTAGAGATTATAGACATCGAACCTATACAATCAGCATATATAGTTAATTCGGTCGATACACCGGGCATAGCTAATGATGTTTACGTTTCCGATGGATACGCGTTCGTAGCAGATGATGATGCTGGTATGCAAATAATAGACATTGAACCTCCTGAATCTGCTTATTTATTGAAAACGGTTGCCACACCAAGCAAAGCTATGGGAGTCCAAGTTTCTGATGGATATGCGTATGTTGCAGATTATGAAGCTGATCTACAAATAATAGACATTGAACCTCCCGAATCTGCTTACATAATGAAAACAGTTAGCACACCAGGGTGGTCATATAATGTTTACATTTCCGGTGGATATGCATTCGTTGCTGATTGGTTTGCGGGTCTTCAGATAATAGATATTGAGCCTCCGGAATCTTCTTATATAGTAAGTGCAATCGACACTCCAGGATCAGCTCGTGGTGTTCATATTCTTGGAGAATATGCGTGTGTGGCGGATTACCGCGATGGACTGCGAATTATCAAGTTATGGTGATTCTGATTATTACGAAAATAGCATTTAAGAATTGGTCCGGTTCTTCAAAATTTACATATTAAATGACCATCCCGCTAAGTGAATATCCTTAAATCTATCGGGATAATCATCACCCACAACCAGGGGCATGAGGTTTTTTGCTTCGCCATAGTTGAGTTTGAATCGTCCAGCGCTGAGAGATAATCCGCATGTACGGTTACCATCGATGCTTCCATAGCGGCATACAACACCGGGGATAATCGCGAGTTCGATTCCCCAGTTTTTATGTTTCGATGTATCAACAGTTGTGTTATCTTCAATGCGCGTTTTGGTTTTGTTTGTTTCGTTATTAATAACAAAATGAATCCATGGAAGCGGTTTTATTGACCATCCTGTATGAACTTTTGTTGTTGTTACACCTTGTTCGGGAATATAATCATAATCCATTTTTTCGCTTGAATAACCGAAATTAACACCGGGCAATATTGTTTGAATAAATCCGAAACATCCTCCCTCGCCCTCGTGCTGGGATCGCGCTCGTCCCGAGGGCATTTCTTTATCGTCCGGAGAAAATGCCGACGGGACGTCCGCACTCCCAGTGCGATAAATATTGGATCTATGCGAAAATCCAAGTTTTGTCCATGGAGTTGCATTCACGGCGTAGGCATCATAGCGTTCTATTCCCCATTCTTTTCGCTGAGGAAAATCCATTTCGTTTCTGGTCATGTAGTCATAACCGCATTCGCCTTGAAGAACAAATCCATTAGCAAATACTCCTCCAATTGGAGGCGGATGAACGATGCAAACAGGGTCAGCATCGAGTTGATCGAGATTTCGAATTTCTCCCGGAAAATGCCTTAATGAATGAGACTGACCGATTCGAAATCCCCTGACACCGGCGAGTCCAGCGGGATTATAAAAAATGCATTGCTCATCGCCACTGACCGCAGTCATCGCCATTCCAAGTCCGATCGCTCTCGCACTTAACTGAGGATATTCGATTGAACGCGAATTTTCATCGATCGATGGCGATGGTAACTCGAAATTGAAAAGCAGGAATAATATGAATATAGAAATCGGACGTAACATCTAATAAAACTTAGTTGTCTTTTTCAGCGTTTTCGCATATGCAGCTATAACCTGCGGCACTTTATCCAAATCGCCCAGATGAATCGCCTCGACAGTTGTATGCATGTACCTGTTCGGCACGGACAATCCAGCTGTGGGAATCCCGCCGCGCGATTTGAAAATCGAATCGGCATCGGTGCGAGTGAATCCACCCTGAGCGGCGCATTGAATCTTGATTTTGGCTTTTTTAGCAGCTTCAGATAAACCATCTCTGACAATCGGATGAATCGGAGGACCCAATTCAAGAACCGGACCACCACCGAGTTTCACATCGCCGTATTTCTCTTTCTGCGTACCGGGATGGTCTGTCGTGTGGGTTACATCGACAACAACAGCGCAATCCGGCTCCAGATGAAACGCGGCTGTCGATGCTCCCGCACCGGTGCACTCCTCCTGAACGGAACTGACCGCAATTACGCAGGCGTCTATTTTCAAGCCTTTCAGAAGTCGAAGAGTTTCGATCGCTGACCATGTGCCGACCTTGTTATCGAAACGGCTTCCTATGGCTATGCTATTTTTTAGTTCGAGAAAATCTCCTATGGACTGACCATAATCGCCAACCGCAACGAGCTTTTCGGCATCTTTTCTATCCTTTGCGCCGATATCAATCCACATATCCTCATGCTTGGGCGCTTTAGTGCGGTCTTCGGGGAGAATCATGTGAATGGCTTTCCGTCCGATAACGCCATGCACTATTCCTTTCTTTCCATGAATCATGACCCGCTGCGAAACAAGGCTCATGGGATCGATACCGCCGACAGTTTCGTAATAGAGATATCCGCTGTCGCTGATATAGGTAATAATCATGCCGATAGCATCGCCATGACCCATTACCATGAGACGGGGCTTACCTTGTGGATTCAGGATAGCTATGGCATTTCCATAGGGATCGTAACGGGTTTCATCAGCGAATTCTTTCGCGTATTTCATCCAGATTTCCTGGGCGCCGCGTTCGAATCCCGATGGCAACGGGGCGCTGACGAGTATTTTCAAAAATTCGAGTGATTCTTTTCGCATATGATCTCTCCCTGACGGTCTTGGCTCTGAGCTGCTCTCTAACGATTGCAGTACTATATCCCCCCTGACGGTCATGGTTCTGAGCTACTCCCTGACGGTCGCTGTACCTATATACGAGACTCGAGAACAATCTCGATCTTCATTTTTTTGTTCCCACGAATTATATCAAGAATTACCTTGTCGCCAATAT
>Ga0315277_10005938_pt1 | contig 16053 bp, 11 predicted proteins | sample YL17G05_15_MG_FD_203695 | JGI IMG/M metagenome (GOLD analysis project Ga0315277, IMG submission 203695) | Sediment microbial communities from Yellowstone Lake, YNP, Wyoming, USA - YL17G05_15 | ecosystem: Environmental > Aquatic > Freshwater > Lake > Sediment | place: USA: Wyoming | collected...
CCCGTAGCCGGTGGTCCGGAACTCCCGCCAACATCTCTTTGGTTAGCCTGGTATTCTTGGGAATGAGAATCTTCCCGCTGCGCTCCTCCGTAATCCTCGTGCCCACGACTTCACCCAAGAAGAGCTTGCGCAACTTCTGGGCCGCCAGATGCTGAACGATCTGCACCTCGTCTTCCATATCCCGGTTGATGCGAGCGATCTCCTCTTCTTCGATCGCCTTCGCCCGAAAATCTTTCTCGACTCCCCGGCGACTGAAGATCTTGGCACCGATTAAGGTCCCTTCGACGCCCGGAGGAACGCGCAGGGATGTATCCTTCACCGCTCCGGCCTTCTCTCCGAAGATCGCCCGGAGAAGCTTTTCCTCGGGGGAGGGCTGGGTCTCTCCTTTGGGAGTAATCTTGCCCACGAGTATATCCCCGGGCTTGACCTCCGCCCCGATGCGGATAATTCCGCTTTCATCCAGGTTCTTCAAGGATTCATCCCCGAGGTTCGGTATGTCCTGGGTGATCTCCTCCTTGCCCAGCTTTGTGTCTCGGGCCACCACCTCGAATTCTTCGATGTGGATGGAGGTAAAGATATCGTCTTTGACCACCCGTTCGCTGATCAGGATGGAGTCCTCAAAGTTATACCCTCCCCACGGCATGAAAGCCACAAGAACATTCCGTCCCAGAGCTAATTCCCCATTTTGAGTCGCGGGCCCGTCGGCGATGATCTGACCTTTCTCGACCTTCTGGCCTTCCCGGACGATGGGTTTCTGGTTGATGCAGGTGTTCTGATTGGACCGCTGGTACTTGATCAAATTATAAATATCCACCTCGGATCGGGCGCCATTCCGGCCGGCATTTTCCGCGCGCACGATAATCCGCGAAGAATCCACTTTCTTCACTACACCATCACGCTCGGCCACCACGGCCACTCCGGAATCCCGGGCGACCACGCCCTCCATTCCGGTTCCGATCAGGGGAGCCTCAGCCCGAAGCAGGGGCACGGCCTGGCGCTGCATGTTCGACCCCATCAAAGCCCGGTTGGCATCGTCGTTCTCTAAAAAGGGGATCAGCGAAGCGGCCACACTCACCAGCTGGTTGGGCGAAACGTCCATCAGGTTGATTTCCTCGGGTCGAACGAGCGTTGACTCCCCGGCGACGCGCGCCTGCGCCAGGTCCGCGGTAAGCCGTCCTTTAGCATCCACGGGGACGTTGGCCTGGGCAATAACCCGGGACTCATCTTCCTGCAAAGCGGAGAGGTACTCGATCTCCCGGGTTACCTGGCCGTTCACCACTTTACGGTAGGGCGTAACGATGAACCCAAAATCATCTACCCTGGCATACGTGCTCAAGGATGCGATGAGGCCGATGTTCGGTCCCTCGGGGGTTTCAACCGGGCAAATTCGGCCGTAATGGGTGGGATGGACATCGCGCACTTCGAACCCCGCCCGCTCCCGGGTCAACCCCCCGGGTCCAAGGGCGGAGAGACGGCGTTTATGGGTGATCTCGGAAAGGGGGTTGGTCTGGTCCATGAATTGGGAGAGCTGGGACGACCCGAAGAATTCCTTCACGACGGCCGAGACGGGCTTCGGGTTAACCAGGTCATGGGGCATGAGGGTTTCCACATCCTGCAGACTCATCCGTTCTTTGATCGCCCGCTCCATGCGCACCAGGCCGGTCCGGTATTGGTTTTCCAGCAGTTCCCCGACCGCCCGCACCCTCCGGTTGCCCAGGTGGTCAATGTCATCGACTTCGCCCACCCCATCCTTCAGTTCGATTAAGTATTTCACCGTTTCCAGGATGTCTTCTTTGCTCAAAACCCGGGAATCCAGAGGGGCATCGATCTTCAGTCGGTGGTTGATCTTCAAGCGGCCCACACGGGAGAGGTCATACCGTCCCGGGTTGAAGAATAGGTTATCAAAAAAAGTCTTGGCGGTTTCCAGGGTCGGGGGCTCACTGGGGCGTAGCCGCCGGTAGATTTCCACGATGGAGTTGTAAACCGAATTCGAAGTTTTTTCCTGGGGGTTCTGCTTGTGATGCTCTTCGATGGGCCGGGTTTCGGCGTCGTCGATGCGGTCGGAGCTCAGCGTATCCCTCAGGGTTGAGGAAACATTCAGCTGGTCGATAAAAAGAATCTCGAATTCCTTCACCCCCAGCGCCCGCATCTCTTCCACTCGTTCCGGGGTCAATTCCGTATTGGCCGGAAACAAAATTGCGCCCGTTTGCGGATGGAGGACGTTCTTGGCCAAGTACCGGTCGCCTAAATCCGCGGGTTCGAGTACCAAGGCTTTGATCTTGGCATCCAGCAATTTTTTTAAGGCCGGGCGGGTGATCTTCCGGTTCTTGCGCACCAGCAACTCCCCCGTATGGGGGTGCTTGATGTCCTCCGTAGCTCGTTTGTTGACTAGAAAGTCAAAGTCGACATTCTTATAGATCTTGTCTTCTTTAAAGAAAACCTTTTCGATACGGTAAAAGTGGCTGAGCAGTTGCTCCTCGGTATACCCCAGCGCGCGCAGCAATATGGTTACATGGAGCTTTCGCCGGCGGTCGATCCGGACGTAAAGCAGGCCTTTGGTGTCGAATTCAAAGTCCAGCCACGAACCGCGGTGGGGAATGATGCGCGCCGAGTACAAAGGTTTGCCGGTACTGGTTTTCCCCTTCTCATGTTCAAAGAGAATTCCGGGAGAGCGATGGAGCTGGCTGACGATCACCCTTTCGGTTCCGTTGATCACAAAAGTGCCCTTATCGGTCATCAAGGGAATTTCGCCAAAATAGACTTCCTGCTCCTTGATGTCTCGCACGCGGGGCCGGCTTCTCCGCTCCTCCTCTTCCACTTCATAGGTGATCAGCCGCACCACAACCTTCAATGGAGCCGCATACGTCATTCCCCGCTGACGGCATTCATCCACTTCGTATTTGGGCTCCCCCAAGGAGTAGCCGACAAACTCCAATGATGCGGTCTCCTTGAAATCGCGGATCGGAAAGACACTCTTGAATACCGCCTGCATGCCCATGTCCTTGCGATCCTCCGGGGAGACATCCTTTTGCAAGAAGTTCTCGTAGGATTGCCTCTGGACGGCGATTAAATTGGGAATTTCCATGATCCTTTCGATCTTGGAAAAATTCAAACGTATGATCGGATGGCCACTCCCTAAAGAAGCCATTCCTTCTATCCTCCCATCCCGTTGTTTGATTGGAATTAAAACCTCTGTACCGGAGAAAGCAAACCGTTATTTGATCTCCACGGTAGCTCCAACATCTTCCAGCTTTTTCTTGACGCTTTCCGCTTCATCTTTGGAGACGCCTTCTTTCACCGGTTTGGGCACGCCTTCGACCAGATCCTTGGCCTCTTTTAGCCCCAAACTGGTCAGTTCCCGAACCACTTTAATCACCTGGATCTTTTTCTCTCCAGCGCCCGTGAGGACGACATCAAATTCCGTCTTTTCCTCGGCCACCGCTGCCGCCTGGGCCGGGCCGGCGGCCGGAACTGCGGCCATCGCCAGGGAGGCAGCCGATACGCCCCATTTCGCTTCCAGGAGTTTAGTCAATTCCGCGGCCTCCAAAAGAGTCAGCCCGCTCAAGTCTTCCACGATCTTCTGCAAGTCAACCATCTTTTTCTCCCCTATGAGATATAATTTTGATCTTGAAAGATCATCTCGATCAAATCTTGAAATTTACGACTGTTCGCTCTTCGCCTTCATCACCTGAGCCAGGCCGGTGCCTGGAGTCGCCAGCAGACGCACTAGTCTCGAGGCGGGCACCTGGATTAAACCCAAGATTTTGCCCCGCAATTCCTCCAGACTGGGCAGGGTCACCCACTGCTGGATTTCCGCCGGTCCCCAAAGCCGGCCATCGGAGTAGGCCACGAGAATTTGCAGTTGGGCATAATCCTTGGCGAATTTCGCCAACACCCGGGCCGGAGCCACAGGATCTGCATTGCTCCAGGCCACCGCGACCGGCCCCTCGATCTTTGACCCCAACACTTCCTTATCGGTTCCCTGGACGGCGAGCCGCAGTAGCGTGTTTTTGATGACCCGGTATTCCACCGCCGCCTTGCGCAGCTCCCGTCGCAGCTGGGTCATTTTCTCCACGTTGAGGCCAACGAACCGGGTCAGGATAGCCACCTTGGCTTGACGCATCCGCTGATTGAGATCGGCAACAACTCTGCGTTTATCCTCTCGCTTCAAATCTCAACCTCCCTTCTCCATCCCTATTTTTTCCCCCGATGCAGAAATGACCCGGGATTTTATTGACCGCTCCAAGAATCTTATCCCCAACGTTATCCTTCCGTCCCGGCAGGATTATTGTTTCGTTTCCCCTCGCAGGACGTTCGGGTCAAGCTTGATTCCCGGACCCATTGTCGTTGAAATGGCTACGCTCTTGAGATAGGTTCCCTTGCTCGAGGCCGGCTTGGCCCGGACGATCACATCCATCAAGGCCAGAACATTCTCTTTCAATTTTTCGGTGTCGAAAGAGATTTTGCCCACCGTGGTGTGGACGATTCCGGTCTTATCGACCTTGAACTCAACCCGGCCAGCCTTCAGCTCCTTAATCGCTCGGCCCACATCGAACGTCACCGTTCCCACCTTCGGGTTGGGCATCAAGCCCCGAGGCCCAAGGATTTTCCCCAATTTTCCTACCATGCCCATCAAATCCGGCGTGGCAATGGCTTTGTCAAAATCCGTCCATCCACCGGTGATTTTCTCCACCAAGTCCTCTGCGCCTACGAGGTCCGCCCCGGCTTCCCGGGCTTCTCTCTCCTTTTCCCCCTTGGCGAAAACTAAAATTTTTACCGTTTTGCCCACGCCATGGGGGAGAACGAGCGTGCCTCGAATCATTTGGTCCGCATGCTTGGGATTCACCCCCAGCCGTATGGCCATGTCCACACTTTCGTCAAACTTGGCCCGGCCGGTCTCCTTGAGCAATTTCAACCCTTCGTCCAGGTCGTAGCGACTGGTGCGGTCAATTTTTTCTCGCGACTGTAAATACCTTTTGCCTAGCGTGCTCATATCCTCATCCTTCAGTGATTTCGATCCCCATCGACCGCGCCGTGCCTGCGATGGTCAGAATCGCAGCCTCCAAATTCGCGGCGTTCAGGTCTGGAAGCTTCGTCTGGGCAATTTCCTTCAACTGGCTGCGGGTTACCTGCCCAACCTTCGTCCGGTTGGGTTCCCCGGACCCCTTGACGATGCCCGCGGCCTTCTTCAACAATACAGCGGCCGGGGGCGTCTTGGTGATGAAGGAGAACGAACGGTCCGCATAGATGGTAATGACCACGGGAATGATCGTGCCTTCCTGGCTCTTGGTCTGGGCGTTGAAGGCTTTGCAGAATTCCATGATATTGACTCCATGCTGCCCAAGAGCTGGACCGACGGGCGGGGAAGGATTCCCTTGCCCCGCTGGAATCTGTAGCTTCACCATACCGATCACTTTTTTGGCCATCTGGATCCTCTTCTCAATTCTTTTTCACTTGGGCGAAATCCAACTCCACAGGGGTGGAACGCCCAAAAATGCTCACCAGCAGCCGAACCTTCCCTTTCTCGGGATTGACCGCTTCCACCAATCCATTGAAATTAGAGAAGGGCCCATCCACTACCCGGACTTGGTCGCCCTTTTCGAAAGTCATGCGATGCTTCGGCCGCAACAGGCCTTCACTCATTTGGTTCTTGATTCCCTCCACCTCTTTATCGGGGATGGCTGTGGGATTTGCCCGGTCGCCAACGAACCCGGTAACCTTTGGGGTGTCTTTGACGATATGCCAAGTTTCGTCGTTCAGCTCCATTTTTACCAGGACGTACCCCGGGAAGAACTTGCGGGAGGAGGCTTTCTTCTTTCCCTTGATCATCTCGATCACTTTCTCCGCAGGGACCATAACCTCCGAGAAGTATTCCTCTTTCCCGGCAGATTTGATCCGTTCCTCCAAAACAGATTTTACCTTGTTCTCAAACCCGGAGTAGGTATGTACGACGTACCATTTTTGGGCCATCAGGAGCATCCTATTTTTTTAATCTAAGAAGATCTTGATCAGACGCGAGAGCCCCAGGTCCACGATCCCCAGAAAAAAGCCGATCAAAATCACGGTGATCAAGACCACGGAGGTAGAAGCAATCGTTTCTTTCCTCGAAGGCCAGGTCACTTTCTTCAATTCCACGCGAACTTCTCGAAAGAATTGCTTCGCCGCCTTCCAAAATTCTTTAATCTTTTCCATTTATTATTTTTAAAGGTCGAAAAATATTCTAACCGGGCAGGCCAGGAGGGATTCGAACCCCCATCACCCGGATTTGGAGTCCGGTGCTCTAGCCGTTAGAGCTACTGGCCTGTTATCTCACGTTTCCTTCCGCTGACCGATTGAGCGACCGCAGAGAAGACGAGAAAAAGCCCATGGACAAAGATTCTTACCGTCTCGTCTATTTGGTTTCCTTGTGAGGAGTGTGGGTGCGACAGAATCGGCAATATTTCTTGAACTCCAACTTGTCCGGCGTAGAATGCTTGTTCTTAGTAGTTGTATAATTTCTGCGCTTGCATTGCCCGCAAGCTAACGTAACAATCTCTCTCACAAATTCTCCTTTATGATTCTAGCATCAAAGGTTCAGCTCGGCAAGGAACGAAATTCGATTTTTTTCCGGGTCGGGGAATGGGCCGTTCGGCATTATTCTATGATATCGGAAATGACCCCGGCGCCGACTGTCCGTCCCCCCTCCCGAATCGCAAACCGCAACTCCTTCTCCATCGCAATCGGCGTGATCAACTGCACCTCAACATTCACACTGTCCCCAGGCATCACCATCTCCACCCCAGAAGGCAACGTCACCACCCCCGTCACATCCGTCGTCCGAAAATAAAACTGCGGCCGATACCCATTAAAAAACGGCGTGTGCCGCCCACCCTCCTCCTTCGTCAACACATACACCGAACCCTTAAACTTCGTATGCGGCGTGATACTCCCAGGCCGAGCCACCACCTGCCCCCGCTCCACCTCGTCCCGCTTCGTCCCCCGCAATAACACCCCTATATTGTCCCCCGCCTGCCCCTGATCCAATATCTTCCGAAACATCTCCACCCCAGTACACACCGTCTTAAACGTAGGCCGTATCCCCACAATCTCTACCTCATCCCCAACCTTCACCAACCCACGCTCCACCCGACCCGTCACCACCGTCCCTCGCCCAGATATCGAAAACACATCCTCAATCGGCATCAAAAACGGCTTGTCCACCTCCCGCTTCGGCTCCGGTATATACTCATCTACCGCCTTCATCAACGCAAAGATCGACCCACAACTCTCACACTTCTCATCCCCACACCCATGCTGCATCGCCTTCAACGCACTCCCCCGAATAATCGGGATCTCCTCCCCAGGAAACTCATACTTACTCAACAACTCCCGCAACTCCAACTCCACCAACTCAATCAACTCCGGATCATCCACCATGTCCACCTTGTTCAAATACACCACGACAAACGGCACCCCTACCTGCCGCGCCAACAAGATGTGCTCCCGCGTCTGCGGCATCGGCCCATCATCCGCCCCCACCACCAATATCGCCCCATCCATCTGCGCCGCACCCGTGATCATATTCTTTATATAATCCGCATGCCCAGGACAATCCACATGCGCATAATGCCGCCGCTCCGTCTCATACTCCACATGCGCCACCGCGATCGTGATCCCCCGCTCCTTCTCCTCCGGCGCCTTGTCAATCTGATCAAACGGCACATACTCCGCTAACTTCCTCGTCGCCAAACACCTCGTGATCGCACTCGTCAACGTCGTCTTCCCATGATCTATATGCCCAATCGTCCCCACGTTCACATGCGGCTTCGTCCGCTCAAACTTCCGCTTCGACATGTTCCCTCCTTTGCCTCCCTCTCACGAACGGCGGGTGGGCCTTCCATTAGTCGGCCCGGCTTGGGTGATGACCTCTTCGGCAATGGCGGTCGGCACGCGTTCATAACGGGAAAATTGCATGGTAAAAGTGGCTCGGCCCTGGGTGCTGGAGCGAAGCTGCGTGGCATAACCAAACATCTCGGCCAAAGGAACATGGGCTTCGATCACCTGGACTCCATTCTGCGGCTCCAGTCTGGTGATTTTGCCCCTCCGGGAAGAGAGGTCACCGGTTACTTCGCCGATGAAATCCCCCGGAGTGATCACTTCGAGAGCCATAATGGGCTCCAGCAAGACCGGGTGAGCCTGCCTGGCTCCCTCTTTGAATCCCATGGACCCGGCAATCTTGAAAGCCAATTCTGACGAATCCACCTCATGGAAGGATCCATCCAGCAAAGTCACCTTTATATCCACCATCGGGTAGCCAGCCAAGACCCCCCTCTCCACAGCTTGCCGCACCCCTTTTTCCACAGCTGGGATGTACTCCCGGGGAATCGTTCCCCCTTTGATGCCATCCACGAATTGAAACTTTTCTCCCGCGGCTAGGGGCTCAACCCGCAAGACCACATGCCCATACTGACCCTTGCCGCCGGATTGACGGATAAATTTTCCCTCGGCCTCGGCCGCCCGGGTAATGGTCTCACGGTACGCCACTATGGGTTTTCCCACATTGACCGGCACCTCAAATTCCCGCATCAGGCGATCGACAATAACCTCCAGGTGCAGCTCGCCCATCCCGGAGATGATGCATTGGCCGGTTTCGGCATCCGTATACCGGTGAAAAGAAGGGTCCTCCATCGATAATTTTTGCAGACCCTGATCCATCTTTTCCTGGTCCGCTTTGACTCTAGGCTCGATGGCCATGGAGATGACCGGGGCGGGAAAGTCCATCGCTTCTAGGATCAAGGGATGATTCTCTTCACAAAGCGTATCTCCCGTCGTCGTGCCCTTCAGCCCCACTGCGGCCACGATCTCCCCCGAGCTGGCGATCTTGATCTCTTCTCGCTTATTGGCATGCATCTTCAGCAAGCGGCCGATTCGTTCTCGCCGGCGTTTGCTGGAATTATAGATGGGGGATCCGGAATGTAACGTTCCGGAATAAATCCGCAAGAAAGTCAGCTGGCCCACATAGGGGTCCGACATGATCTTGAAGGCGATGGCGGAGAGAGGGGAGCCATTGGCCGGAGAGCGTTCTTCCTCCTCACCCGTGTCCGGATGGATCCCTCGGATCGGAGGGACGTCCAGGGGGGAGGGAAGGTAATTCACTACGGCATCCAATAGCGGCTGGATTCCCTTATTCTTAAAAGCCGATCCACAAAGGACCGGCACGATCCGGGCCGTCAAGGTTCCTTTGCGGATCAGCGCCTGAACTTCGGGCACGGAGATGGGCTCACCCGCCAGATATTTTTCCATAAAGGCATCGTCCACGTCGGACAGCACCTCGAAGAGGTTCGCCTGGTAGGCTTTAGCGATTCCGGCGAGATGCTGGGGGATCTCCTCTTCGTGGAAATCAACCCCCAAGGTTCCCTCATCGTGAATGATCGCTTTCATCCGCAAGAGATCAATGACCCCGCGGAAATTTTCTTCCTCGCCGACGGGGAGCTGCAGAGGAAGGGGTTTGGCACCCAGCCGTTCGTGCATCATTTCCACCACCCGGCGAAAATCCGCACCCACGCGGTCCATTTTGTTGATGAAGCCGATTCGCGGGATGCCGTATTTATCCGCCTGCCTCCAGACGGTTTCGCTCTGCGGTTCGACCCCCCCGACGGCGCAAAAGACGGCAATGACCCCATCCAAGACCCTCAGGCTCCGTTCGACCTCGATGGTGAAATCGACGTGGCCGGGCGTGTCAATGAGGTTCAGGCGATGGTCTTTCCAGAAACAGGTGGTCGCAGCCGAGGTGATGGTGATTCCCCGTTCTTGCTCCTGCTCCATCCAGTCCATCACCGCTGTACCCGCATCCACCTCCCCCATCTTGTAAGAAACCCCGGTGTAATAGAGAATCCGCTCGGTGGTGGTCGTCTTCCCCGCATCAATGTGCGCCATGATGCCGAGATTTCGGGTTTTCTCCAAATCCAATCGGTCCATGAAAAAAGTATTACCCTAAGAGAAGTTCGGAGTTCGGAGTATTTTTTTGTCCCCGAACGAAGTTACTATTCTTACCATCGATAATGAGCGAAGGCCTTATTGGCCTCGGCCATCTTATGAACATCTTCCCGTTTCTTGATTGCTCCCCCCCGGTTGTTCGCTGCGTCCATCAGTTCCGCGGCCAGCTTTTCCTCCATGCTCTTTTCGGAGCGCTCCTGAGCATAGGCAATCAGCCAGCGAATCGCCAATGCCGTCCGCCTTTCTGGACGGATTTCCTGGGGCACTTGATAGGTTGCGCCACCGACCCGCCGGGATTTGACCTCGATCACCGGTTTCACGTTGCCGACGGATTTTTCGAAAACCTTTAACGGATCTTCCTTGGTTCTCTCCTGAATAATCTCCAGGGCGTGGTAAAAGATCCTCTCGGCTACACTCTTTTTCCCCTGCTGCATGATCTTGTTAATAAACTTGGCCACCAGAGTATTTTTATACTTGGGGTCAGCAAGGATTTCGCGCCGGGTCACTTCGCGTCTTCTGGGCATGGGTTCCTCACTTTGGCCTTTTGGCCCCGTATTTGGACCGGCTCTTTTTCCGATTCTGCACTCCTACAGAATCCAGTGTCCCCCGAATAATATGATAGCGCACCCCCGGCAGGTCCTTCACCCGGCCCCCGCGAACCAGAACAACCGAATGCTCCTGAAGGTTGTGCCCCACCCCGGGAATGTACGTGGTAATCTCGTAGCCGTTGGTCAGCCGTACCCGGGCGACTTTTCTCAAGGCCGAGTTTGGCTTCTTGGGCGTCGAGGTATATACTCGGATACAAACGCCGCGCCGTTGCGGACAGTTGGTCAACGCCGGGGCCGCAGTCTTATGCTTGATTTTCTCACGGCCGAGGCGAATGAGCTGGTTAATGGTGGGCATTTCCCCTCCGTATTTTTTGCCAGGCCAAATTTTTTATTTTATACTATTCTGCATAATTTTTCAAACATTATTTTTCAGGCGTCATTTCTTCCTGAATTTTCCCTTTCTTCTTTCCCCTCCACCTGAATTCCCATATTCCGGTAACGGGCCAACCCGGTTCCCGCGGGGATTAACCGCCCGAGGATGACGTTTTCCTTCAGTCCCCGAAGCAAATCCGTCTTCCCGCTGATGGCTGCTTGGGTGAGAACTTTGGTCGTTTCCTGGAAGGAAGCAGCGGAGATGAAACTCTCCGTCGATAGGGAGGCTTTGGTGACGCCGAGCAGCAAGGGCTCCGCCACAGCGGGCTGCTTTCCGGCCGCTTTGAGGCGTTCATTCTCCTCCTCAAACTGATGTCGTTCCACGTGTTCGCCGACCAAGAAACTCGAATCCCCTACCCCCTTGATCATGACGCGCCGCAGCATCTGTTTCACAATGACCTCGATGTGTTTGTCATTGATCTTTACCCCCTGGAGACGGTAGACCTCCTGCACCTCATCGACCAGGTAACGGGCCAGGTCCTCGACTCCCAGGATGGAGAGGATATCGTGCGGATTGGACGAGCCATCCATCAAGGCTTCGCCCGCTTTCACCTTTTCTCCCTCATGAACGCTGATATGTCTCCCCTTGGGGATGGCATACTCCTTCTCGTCCCCCACTTCGGGCGTGATGACCACCTTGCGCTTCCCCTTGCTGTCTTTTCCGAAAGAGACCGCGCCCGTAATCTCGCTGATGACCGCAAATTCTTTGGGCTTCCGTGCCTCGAAAAGCTCCGCCACCCGGGGCAGCCCCCCGGTAATGTCTTTGGTCTTCGTTGTCTCCCGGGGAATCTTGGCGATGACGTCTCCCTGATGGACCATATCCCCTTCGGCAACCACAATATGCGCCCCAACCGGCAGGAGATACCTGGACATCGATTCCGTACCGGGAATTTTCAGGGTGCGCCCCCGCTCATCTTTGATCGACACCCGGGGCCGGGCTTCGGGGTCTTTGGACTCAGTAATGACCTTGGTCGAGAATCCCGTCACCTCATCCAGCTGGTCCTGCATCGTCACGCCTTCAACAATGTCCCCAAATTTTACCCGTCCGGAGGTCTCCGTCAGGATGGGGATCGTGTAAGGATCCCATTCGGCGATCAGGTCCCCGCCTTTGACAGATTTCCCGTTCTCGACCTTTATTTTGGCTCCGTAGATGATCGGGTACCGCTCCCTTTCTCTCCCGGTCTCATCCACGATGGCCAATTCTCCGTTGCGGCTCATGACCACCAAATCTCCTTCTTTGCTCCGTACCGTGGAAAGGTTGATGAACCGTATCCGGCCGTCGTTCCTCGGCTGGAGGGCCGTTTGCGCCGCCCTTCGGCTCGCTGTACCACCGATATGAAAGGTGCGCATGGTCAATTGGGTCCCGGGCTCGCCGATGGATTGGGCGGCGATGATCCCCACGGCTTCCCCGATGTTGACCAATTGGCCCCGGGCCAAGTCGCGCCCGTAGCAAAGCGCACAAACCCCCCGTTTCGAACGGCAGGTCAGCACCGAGCGAATCTTCACTTTTTCCAGCCCGGCGTTTTCAATCTTTTCTACCAGACTCTCATCGATTTCTTCGCCGGCCTTGACAATGACTTCTCCGGTGAAGGGGTCATGAATGTCTTCCAGCGCCACTCTTCCCAGGATGCGCTCTCCGATGGGCTCGATGATCTCCCCGCCTTCCACCAGGGGGGTGACGAAGATTCCGCTCAGGGTTTCGCAATCGTATTCCCCCACGACCACGTCTTGGGCCACGTCCACGAGCCTGCGGGTCAAGTAGCCGGAGTTGGCTGTCTTCAACGCTGTATCGGCCAAACCTTTGCGCGCTCCGTGGGTGGAGATGAAGTATTGCAGCACGGTCAACCCTTCCCGGAAATTGGCGGTAATCGGCGTTTCGATGATCTCCCCCGAAGGCTTGGCCATCAGGCCACGCATGCCGGCCAGCTGCCGGATCTGCTGGGCGCTTCCCCGGGCGCCCGAATCCGCCATCATGAATATGGGATTGAAGGAGGGAACACGTTTTTTCTTTCCCGTGGGGTCTGTAATCATCTCGGTGCCCAGCTCTTCCAGGATCTCAAAGCCGATGTTCTCGGTAACCTGAGCCCAGATGTCCACGACTTTATTGTACCGCTCTCCGTCCGTGATCAATCCTTCTTTGTATTGATTCTCGATTTCCAGGACTTCCTGCTTGGCCCTCTCCAGGAGCTCTGCTTTCCGGTGAGGGATGACCATATCGTCGATACTGATGGAGATTCCGGCTTCGGTGGCATAGCGGAAACCCAGGTCTTTGAGCTGATCGGCCAGGATGACGGTACTTTTATTTCCCGCCAACCGGTAACACTGATCGATCAATGTCGCCAATTCCTTTTTGTTCATAACTTTATTGACTAAGGAGAAAGGGATCTCCGGCGGGAGGATTTCCCTAAGAAGGACTCGTCCCACGGTCGTCTCCACACGGTCCTCTTTTCCGTTGTCCCGCAGGCGTACTTTGATCGCAGCGTGCAAGTCCACCTCACCCGCATCGTACGCCATACGCACTTCCTCGGGGCTGGAAAAGGATTTCCCTTCGCCTTTGACGAAGGGCTTATCCCGGGTCATGTAATAAAGACCCAGGACAATGTCCTGGGTGGGGACAATAATCGGCTTGCCATGGGCCGGGGATAGAATGTTATTGGTGGACATCATCAATACCCGGGCTTCGATCTGGGCCTCAACGGAAAGGGGTATATGGACGGCCATTTGGTCTCCATCGAAATCGGCGTTGAAGGCCGCACACACTAGCGGGTGTAGCTGGATGGCTTTCCCCTCGACGAGGGTTGGCTCAAAAGCCTGAATTCCCAGTCGATGCAGGGTGGGGGCCCGGTTCAGCATGATGGGGTATTCACGGACGATCTCGCTCAGCGTTTCCCAGACTTCATCCTTTTCCTGCTCGACCATCTTTTTGGCGCTCTTGATGGTCGTCACGTAGCCCTTCAGCTCCAGACGATTGTAAATGAAAGGTTTGAAAAGCTCCAAGGCCATTTTCTTGGGCAGGCCGCATTGATGCAGGCGCAGGTCCGGTCCGACCACGATCACCGACCGGCCGGAATAATCCACCCGCTTTCCCAGCAGGTTTTGCCGGAATCGGCCCTGTTTCCCCTTCAGCATATCGGAGAGGGATTTGAGCGGCCTTCCATTCGAACCCAAGATCGACCGACCCCCCCGACCGTTATCGAACAGCGCATCCACTGCTTCCTGAAGCATGCGCTTCTCATTGCGGATGATGATCTCCGGCGCGCTCAGTTCCTGCAAGCGCTTGAGGCGGTTGTTCCGGTTAATCACCCGCCGGTACAGGTCATTCAGGTCCGAGGTGGCAAATCGTCCTCCGTCGAGGGGTACCAGAGGGCGCAGGTCAGGAGGAATGACCGGGATGACCTCCAGGATCATCCATTCTGGCCGGTTCCCGGAATCCTTGAAGGAGTCCACGATTTTCAGCCGCTTGGCGATCTTTTTCTTTTTCACTTCTGAGGTGGCTTCCCGCATTTCCGCATGCAGCTGCTCGGAGAGCTTATGCACATCCACTTTCTTCAAGAGTTCGCGAATGGACTCCGCCCCCATTCCCGCTCCGAAGGTTCCGGCACCATACTCTTCCACCGCCTTGATGTACCGTTCATCGCTGAGCAGTTCCTTCTCTTTGAGCGGCGTCTTTTTCGGGTCGCTGACCACAAAGGCTTCGAAATAAAGGACTTTCTCCAGCTCCCGCAGGGTCATGTCCAGAAGGCTGCCGATGCGGCTGGGGAGGCTTTTTAAGAACCAAATATGCGCCACCGGAGCGGCCAGATCGATGTGCCCCAGGCGCTCCCGGCGTACCTTGGACTGGATCACTTCCACACCGCACTTCTCGCAGACCACTCCCCGGTGTTTCATCCTTTTGTATTTTCCGCAATTGCACTCATAGTCTTTGGTGGGGCCGAAGATTTTGGCACAGAACAGGCCATCCCGTTCCGGCTTGAAGGTCCGGTAGTTGATGGTCTCCGGCTTCTTGACTTCCCCGTAAGACCAGGCCCGAATTTTCTCCGGCGAGGCCAGGGAAATACGTACGGCATTAAAAGCCAAAGGGTATTTGGGCTTCTCAAAAAAACTAAAAAAGTCTTCCAAAGTCGGTCTCCTTTATGCTTCTTCTTTCTCCAGAAGCTCCATGTCCAGGCAAAGGCTTTGCAGCTCCTTTACAAGTACATTGAAAGACTCGGGGACTCCGGCTTCCAGATTATGTCCCCCTTTCACGATGGTCTCGTACATTCTCGTCCGACCGAGGACATCATCTGATTTTACAGTCAGGAACTCCTGCAGTGCGAAGGCCGCACCATACGCCTCTAAAGCCCAGACTTCCATCTCTCCCAGACGCTGCCCCCCGAACTGAGCCTTTCCCCCCAGGGGCTGCTGCGTGATCAGAGAGTACGGCCCCACAGAACGGGCGTGGATTTTGTCATCCACCAGATGATGCAGCTTCATCATGTAGATGACCCCTACGGTGACCTTTTGGTCGAAAGGCACCCCCGAGCGGCCGTCATAAAGCGTGGCTTGGCCGGTCACCGGGAGGCCGGCCTCTTTCAGGGCAACTTTGATCTCTTCCTCCGAGGCCCCATCAAAAGCGGGCGAAGCCATGAAAACGCCCTGCGATAAAGTTCGAGCATACTCCCGGACCTCCTCATCTTCCAGGCTATCGATCAGGGCCGAAAAAGTCTCAGAACTATAAAGCTTCTTAATTCTTTCGCGCAGAGCTTTGGGGCTATATTCCTTTTCGATGATTTGGCTAATCTGTTCCCCAATGCCCTTGGCGGCCCATCCCAAATGGGTTTCCAGAATCTGTCCCACGTTCATTCGTGAGGGGACGCCCAAGGGATTGAGGATGATGTCCACTGGCGTCCCATCCTCCAAGTAAGGCAGATCCTCTTCGGGAAGGATGCGCGAAATCACCCCCTTGTTCCCGTGGCGCCCGGCCATCTTGTCGCCCACGGAGAGTTTACGTTTGATGGCCACATCCACCTTGACCATCTTGATCACCCCCGGAGGAAGCTCATCGGCCTTCTTCAATCGGACTATTTTTTTCTCGAAAGCCATCCGAATCATCTGCACC
>Ga0315277_10005941_pt1 | contig 16049 bp, 12 predicted proteins | sample YL17G05_15_MG_FD_203695 | JGI IMG/M metagenome (GOLD analysis project Ga0315277, IMG submission 203695) | Sediment microbial communities from Yellowstone Lake, YNP, Wyoming, USA - YL17G05_15 | ecosystem: Environmental > Aquatic > Freshwater > Lake > Sediment | place: USA: Wyoming | collected...
CTCACAGGTCGCTATGGCCATACCCGGAGGCTGCTACGCATAGGAGTGGTTTTGGGCCTATTGCATCTTCCCATATGTTGCTGCTATACTCTCCCACGAAATCATATCTGGAAGAAAATTACCCACAAGTACATACTTCGTTAAAAAGTCAAACGTGGTGAATCTGGGCTTCTAGAGAAGCTCGGGTAGGCTCCCTTGCCGCCGCAGGTACTCATGATCTCCTGACTGACGCGGCGGGTGGGCAAACTACGCGGAAAAGGACGCGCGTACCTAGACTCTGATGGGATACTTGCCATATTTATGCGCTGCATCAAGCATCCATTTCAACCGCAACCAGTCGATAGCCGAATGGGAATTACATGGCGATAGGATATAGCCTCCACCTTTAGCCGCATCCTTTATCGCCTTTTTAACAGTATCTTCCACCTCTTCTTTGCTGCCTCTGATTAGGAGGTAAGAAATATCCAGATTGCCCATAAGTACCAGCTTGTGTCCCACTTGTTCCCTGACTTTCACCAGCTCCATGCCAGCAGTGGGCTCCAAACTTACCACACCGTCAAATCCCCATTCAACGAATTTTTCGAGCAAGGCATAAACATTCCCATCGGTGTGCCAGAGCAATTTCTTCTTTTGTCTATGTACAGCCTCAGATATACGACGATAGCTATCTCCGAACAGCTTCTCCAATTGCTCTGGACGCATGAGCGGCCCTGTTTTTTGTCCGAGATCATCCGCGCCGACCACCACCTCAACGCCGGATTCCATTATCGCATTCAAATGCCTGAGCAGGAGCTCAGTCTGAAATTCAATGACTTTTTTTATGAATTCCGGCTTCCGATATACAAACTTGCAGAAGTTCTCGAACCCCATGGGTTGCCACGTGTTATCGAAGACCCCTGTGCCCGGCGACCCCATAGCCAGTATCCTGTCGCCGTAGTTTTCCGCCATCTTCTTATGATGCTCTCTGACATTATTTATGAATCCGTCGTAGAGCGTCTTGTTTCTCTCCACCCAGGCGTACCAATCTTTCTCGGTGGTACAAAGCCCGCGCACAAAGTTCGCCTCCGTGTTGCCCTTTTCATCCACTCTCAGCTCCCAGACACGTCCCCATATATCATGCATGGCCAAACCCTGCTTAAAATCAGGCTCTTCTACCACCTGCATCTGAGAGTATATGGTCCAGTTAGCATCAAAGCCCAGCTTGATTGCGGCTTCAAACCAGTCCGCCAGGCTGCTGGTGATGAGTTCGGGCCAGGTGGAATTCATAATATCCTTGACTACGCTCCGTAATTCGGGATTTGCCATCATGGCTGCAAAATCGGCAGGCGGTTTGCCCAGGATTTGATTGCTGGTGACCTGGCTTAGAATGAAGCCCGATACTGGGACCCGGTCGGGCTCTTCATGGTTCATCGCCGTCAGAACGCGTTCCTTAAAGTTCATCATGCCGCGCTCCACTTCTTGATGATGTCCAGGCGGTAATGGCATCCGGGGGAGTCAAATAGGAATTGCCTTGCCAGCAACTCGACCCCATGATACTGGGCAGTGTCCGCTTTGTCAAAACCTCGAAGGTCCCTACGGACATACTCAGAGGCTGCTAAGCGTGGGAGCCCTATTGGAGCACTATACAGTTGCCAAAGCCATAACATTAGTTTGAGTATGCCCCATATTCCTGAATCGTTTCCCACATCGCCATGATATTCTCAGGCGGCACATTGTGCAGGATATTGTGAATCGTAGCGAATACGAATCCGCCGCCGGGCATAAGGTCAGTGATGCGACGCTTAACGTCTTCACGCACCTCTTCAGGAGTGTGATTCTCGTTAAACGCTCGTTGCGTATCAACTCCACCGCCCCAGAAAGTTAGATCTCTGCCGTACTCATGCTTCAATTCGGCCGAATCCATGCCAGCTGCGCTAACCTGCACCGGGTTGATAATATCTAGTCCGATCTCGATCAGATCGGGGATGACTTTGCGAATAGAGCCGCAGGAGTGCAAGAGGATTTTGGCACTGCTACGAGAATGGATGAAATCAAACAACTCCTTGTGCAGTGGTTTAAGATACCTACGATAAGAGCTGGGCGAGATGAGCATATCGTTTTGCCCAGCAAAATCGTCAGCTAGTTGAACCACATCGATCATGTCACCCAGGACGTCGAACATCTCTTCCCAGTAGGCCAACTGCAAATCCATAAAGCGGTGCATTATCTTCTGTGATCGCGCGGGCTTGCCTATAAGATCGGCATAGCCATCTGTGAAACCGCGCGTCCATAAGTACATCTCGAAGATGCCAGCCGAGAGATTGCCCACAATCAAGGCCCGTTGTTCCTCTTTGATCACTCTCTCTGCGGCCTCTCTGAGGCCTGCGAAGCGAGCCTGGTCTCTCGGATCCGGCAACACGTAGCGGTCTATATTAGATTCGTCAATGTGACCGCCCAGGGGGTGATCGAACATGTCGTAGTACAAGCCGCCGACTTTGGGCATACGCCACCCAATCCCATATTCGTCATAGAAGTAGGTGTAATTGCCACCCTCCATATCTTTGATCTCTATCCGGTAGGTGGCAGAAGAGCGTGGGGCAACGTTCCTAACGTCCACGCCTAGGCGATCTACCACGTCCTCATCCACTTGTGCTAACTGTTGGACGACGTCAACTATAGTAGGCTCAACTGGTGGCAGTCCTAAATAATCACGTAGTGCTGCATAGGCTTTCACATTGATGCCAGTTACCACCGTACCACCCATGTCAAATGGAACCCGATCTGGTTCCTTGTGGTTCAAAGTAGTGAGTATGCGTTCTCGTGAGTTCATTCTACAACCTGCCTGTAAGATATACCCTAGGCAAAGTCAGCCACGCAAGATCAGATCTGTTATTCGCTTGTGCCATCCGACATCCGCCCACATTCCTGGGAAGTGAGGCTGACAGAAGTTACTGGTGCAGATCCCTTGCCATCCCCTCTCAGATGCCATGCGGACTCCGTGTTCGGCAATATCTTTCACCCAATCCCACTCCGCGCCAGTGCCAGCCGGCGCTATGTCACTGTAGTTGATCGGCCCCCAAGCTTCAGTGGTGAAGAGCGGGAGACCGTTCTTCTTGCCCCATTCTGCCCAGAAGTCGATGCGAGCTTCAAGCATCCTGACATACTCTTCGCGATGTTTCAGATAGAGATTGGCCATGCGCTTTGCGTGAATCCTCAAGTTCATCGGATACTTGGGGAATCCGACGTGCATCAGAACCTGTCCGGTTCTAAACATCCATTTCATATAGTCCGACACCCATATATGCACCTCCGCCAAATCAAACGCGTTCACGTCGATCTCTCGCATCTGACGAGAACCCAGCGCCTGAAATGAAAAAGTGTATTTCAGCGCAGGGTATTTCTTGCGCAACGGCGTGATAGCCCCATCGAAATAATTTTTCATGCGCTGCTTCACTCCCTCATCCCACTTTCTTGACAAATTGAGCACCATCCACAAATCTCCAAATCGTTTGGATTGAAATATGTTGGCGTAAGGCCCTGGCGCCCACCTGCTGACCGGAAACTCATTGCAGATATCAACCCATACAATGCGGCCGTGCAGTCCGGCATTGCTGAGTAGATCAAGCGTCTCCAACCATATACGGGCATAGTCTTCCGGCGATTGAATCATGTGAACGCGACCCAGCGTATCAAGGTTGTACCAGGAGGATAGTCCCACATAAATACCTCGATCAGCAGCTTTACCTATGAAATCGACCAGCGCTGAGCGTGGCTCGACTTGGACTGGTCTATGATTTCCCCACATAAAACCACTACTCTGCGGTAATATCGTGAACTGCTTAACTACTTCGCCATTCGGCCCTTTGGCAACGAGATGTGGGAAGGCGTCCAGGCGGATACAGTTGTAGCCGCGTTCGGCCAGTTCGTCAAGTACTTTGTCCCAATCCGCATATTCTGCTTCGTTACCCGTACGGCGGACAAGCCAGGAAAACTCCCACATGGTGACAGCATACTTCGCTTCAGGATTGAACCCGCTTGCCTCTGACATTTTGAGCCTCCATGTGAGGTGTTCAGCTACCGGCGTACAAAGAATTATGAGTTCGGAAACACAAACCGGTTCTTACACGCTTACGTTGGGCTCGTCTTGCTGCCCAACGATTTCGCACGACCCCTCTACTTCACAACTAGGATATCCGTGCATCGGATTATACCAGAATAGTAGCGCGCTCGAAAAAGACTTCCTTTCGTATCATATACCTACTTTGAACTGAGTATGTCAGAAATGACATAACGCGTCATCCCAAACTTCCTGGTTAAGCCTAGCCCAAATATCCGAGTTAAACCCAGAATTGCCAAGGTTGACCACAATCGTATGCTGTGGTTATAATGTGATTGTGACTTGGAGGGTGCGGTGAGCGTAAGCAGTACCTCGGGGAGGAAAGTCGAGAGAAGTCCGGGCTTGGCACAGCCGTCGCCAAAGCTGCATATACCCGTAATTCCCAGAGAATTCCTGGAACGCCCCCGCCTGCGCAGGCGATTCGATGCTGCGTTATCCCGTAAAGTAATACTGGTTTCTGCCCCCGCCGGCTACGGCAAGACTGTATTTCTAGGCGAAGCCTTGGCTAATATTAACCGTCCTGTCGCGTGGCTTTCACTGGATAAACGTGACAATTACTTCGCCCGTTTCTGGGCCAGTCTTATCATAGCTCTGCAGAAGGTACAGCCGGGTCTGGGCGAACATTCACTGGCTATGCTCCGGTTCAGAAAGCCATCTGTAGAGTCAGCCCTGACAGAATTGGTCAATGAAATTTCCGAAGCGGTACCTGACCTGATTATTGTTCTCGATGATTACCACGAGATAAATACTCAAGCCATACACGATTCACTGGCCTTTCTGCTGGAATACTTGCCGCCGCAGGTCCGCCTGTTCATCTCCAGCAGAGTTGACCCCCCGCTGCCCCTAGCGCGGTTACGCGGCCGCGGCCATCTGGCCGAGATAAAAGCCAGCGACCTACAATTCACACGCGAGGAAACATATTCATTCCTGAATGAGGTAATGGGCCTCGCCCTTTACAAAGAGCAGGTGGATTCCATACATGACCGCACTGAAGGATGGATTGCAGGACTGCAGATGGTGGCAATATCAATGCAAGGATGCCGTGATGCCACCGAATTCATGCCCGCTTTTAAAGGGACTAACAAAGATATTATGGAGTATCTGACAAAAGAAGTGCTGCAGCAGCAAAAAGAACATATTCGCACTTTCCTGCTGGAGACTTGTATTCTGGAGCGCCTCAACGAATCTCTGTGCAAGGCTGTCACCGGACGAGATGACAGCCAGCGAATACTGGAGCAACTTGTAGCTAACCATCTATTTCTACAGCCTCTCGACGATGAGGGCAGATGGTTCCGCTACCATCACCTTTTCAGGGATCTGCTGCATAAACAACTTGAAGCGACGCAACCTGGTATATTACCTGCTCTGCACAGCCGGGCCAGCGAATGGTACGAAAGCCAGGGACTGATGGAAGATGCTATCGAGCATGCTCTGACAGCAGAGAAATTCGACCGGGCTGCAGACTTGATTCAGCATATTGCTTTTACTGTGTTGGGGCAAGATAAGCACAGCATGATTCAGGACTGGGTAACCAAGCTGCCTGAAGAACTGATTGATAAAAACTTGCGGATTTGCATCGTTGGCGCTCTTGCCTGCGAAGCCTTTAGACAGCCAGAAAATGGAGAGCCTTATCGACGATACATTAGATTGAGAAGCGAGGCTATGGAAACACCGGCGCAGCTAAGTTCTCTAGATGCTGACACAACCCGGGGCTTGTTAGCCATCGTTAATACGATAGATGATACTGCCAATGGGAATGTCTCCCGGTCGATCAAGTCGTGGTTGGAGGAACTGAAGTCCTTGCCTGAAGATGAGGCAATAGCAAGATGTCTACTTAACGTTGCTCTGGGGGTGAGTTATTGGGCCAAGGGAGAACTAGCTTCATCCCATCGCCACTGCGAAGAGTGTGTTAGATTATCTAAGTTAGTGAATTATACCTACCATACAACTCTGGTCACTGCTCTTCTTGCCCATGTTCGATTTGCCTGGGGTCACCTGCATAGTGCGGCGGAAGTTTGCCGGGAGGCGATTCAGCTTGGTACAGCCGGCGATGGCAAGGAATCACCTGTAGCCTGCTATGCCCGTCTGCTTCTAGGGGAGATACTTTACCAATGGAACTATCTCGATGAATCGAGAGATAACATTCTGCGGGCTATAGACTTAAGTGAGCAAGGATCGGAACCGGTGATACATTTGAACGGTCACATGGCTCTGGCGCGAATAAAGATTGCCCTGGGGGAATCAGATGCTGCTATAGACATAGCCCGCCAAGCAAAAATAACACATGAAGGTAGTGTCGGACATCGCTTACCGGGCGATATCTTCCTACCGGCCGATATCTTCATGACCCGTCTGTGGTTAATAGTGGGCAATGTGGCAGCCGCGTCTGACTATGCTCATACCTGGTCAAAACTTTTGCACATGGAGTCACGCGAGGCAACTCAGAAAGATTCTTCACCTGATCTTATACAATATGGGATTTATGGTAACGATATGCGTGACGTATGGTCAGAGATACCATTATTAACGTTTGTAAGGTTAAGACTGGCTCAGGGAAAACGAGAGGGGATGCTTGAGCTGTTGGAGGACGTATGCCAGGATGTAGAGGGGAAAGGATGGACAAATATCTTGGTCGAGGCCCTCATTCTGAAGTCCCTGGTTCTTCATGCTGACGGGAAACTAGGACGCGCCCTGAGGACATTGGAGAATGTCTTAGCCATGACTGAGAACGAAGGCTATGTACGGGTCTTCATCGATGAAGGACTGCCAATGTTTCAACTTCTCCAACGGGCAGCCTCTAGAGGCATTGCCCCATCCTATGTCTCCAAATTGCTGGGCGCGTTTCATATGCCTGTTTTAGACAACCTTAACCAGTACGGGCAATCAAAGATTAAAGGCACTGCCCCTTCTCAGGCAAAAATTGGATGGGGTCATATAGGTGAACCTCTCACCAAGCGAGAAATAGAGGTGCTGGCGCTTATTGCTGCGGGTTTTCCAAATCGAGCCATAGCCCAGAAGCTTGCTATCTCGCTTTACACTGTTAAGAACCATCTCAAGCACATTTACCAGAAACTAGATGTTGATAATCGTGCCCGCGCCAGTATGCGAGCACGAGATATAGGATTGTTGAAAGCTACCCTCCCCGGCGTTCAGTAGTCTAACAGAATATTCTATTTCACATCCTATAGCTTGCCTGAGTCAAACTTTGTTCCCATAATAGCCCCTCTCATAGCTCTTTTAGGCCTTGTTCTTGCCTTTACCTTTCGCTAAACTAATGGGTAGATTCCTGCAGCAATTGATTCTGGTGTTGGGAAATAGTAAAAATCAGTGTGTCAGTTGACCCAGCGGTCAGATACCTTGACTTAATTCAGAACCGTCTTCCGAGAGCGCACAATTAGATCTTCATGAACAAGACTAGCCAGATCTGGGAAGGAGATGAAAAGGTGTGACCACTATTGGCATTGGGTAGCTGAAGTAATTTGTGATCAGAAAGGAAAAAAAGGGATGTCTGAAGATTTGGGTATGGCTATCGTAGAGCTTAATAGAGATGAGGCCCTCGACATGGTGAAGCGTAGGTGTGAGAAAGGTGAAAACCCGCTTCACCTTCTTGACGAGTGCCGCAGGGGTATGGTTATAGTCGGCGAACGGTACCAGAAAGGGGAGTACTTTCTCTCCGAATTAATGATGTCCGCCGAGCTTTTCAAGGGGGTAGTAGAGATCCTAGACCCATATTTGGCTAAGACGCGCCCATCCAAGCCCCGGGGTAAGGTGCTGGTGGCTACTCTGAGAGGCGACATCCACTACCTGGGCAAGGACCTGTTTGCCGCGCTGTGCAAGGCCCAGGGGTTTGAGGTGTACAACCTGGGAGTGGACGTGGCCCCGCAGCTGGTGGTTGATAAGGTGAAGGAGGTCAAGCCCGATTTTGTCGGCTTCTCAGCGCTGATTACCTCCGTCTTCGCCGCCATGAAGGAAGCCTCCGAGATGCTTGAGGAGGCTGGCCTGAGAAAACATTTTAAGCTCATGGTTGGAGGAGGCATATCGACTCCTATGGTCAAAGAGTACATTGGGGCTGACTTCCAGACCACGGACGCAATGGAGGGTGTGGCGTACTGCATGAAATCGATAGGAGGGAAGTAAAAATGGCTAGAAAAGAAACTATGACCTCTGAAGAAAGAGTGTGGGCCGCCATCCGCCTGGAGAAACCGGATCGGGTCCCTATCGATATCTTGGCCGGACCAGCCTTTGCCCAGGTTACCGGTCACACCGTGGCGGACTATTACTTTAATATGAGTGCAGCCCAAAAATGGGCCATGATCGACAAGGTGTGGGATTACACCGGGGGATGGGACATGGACATGGCCAGCATCGTTGCGGAGTCTGATCCTTTAGATCATTTATCATCAAAATTAACAACGGTCATGGCCTTGGGGCTTAAGATGAAATTCCCAGGTGAGGAGTTGCCCGAGAACTATACAGCCCAGGCGTTTGAGCAGGAGGTCATGACACTGAAAGACTACGACACCATCGCTGAGATAGGTTGGGAAAAGTTTGTGTACGATGATTACCTGCACCGCCTCTTGGACGCAACGCCGAAGCAGATAGAAGATGCCAGGCAGAAGGGGGCAGTGGGCTTCTTTGATACGCTTGCTAAGTGGAAGGCAAAAGGAGTTGTCACCCTGTATCCTACCTACGGATGCCCTCTTCATCCCTTCTTCAGGTTCTCTTTGGGCCGCTCTATGGTGAGATTCATGGAAGACCTGCGCTACCACCCGGCGCTGGTGGAGAAGGCACTGAAGAAAGTGACCAATGAGTACATAGAGCAAATTATCGGCGGCTGCAAGGCCCTGAACTACAAGCTCGCTTTCGTCGCCGAGGAGAGAGCCGAGGCCCACTTCTTCCCCCTGCCGGTATTCGAGCGCTTCTGGTGGCCGTACACACAGGAAATAGTGGAAGCCGTTTGGTCCGAAGGTATCGTTACCTGGTTCCACCTGGACCTGAACTGGGACAAGAATATTCCCTATTTCAAGAAACTGCCCCGCGGCTCGGCGATTCTTGCTCTGGATAGCATCACCAACATCTTTGAAGCTAAAAAGGTGTTGCGAGGTCACTTGTGCCTGGCTGGCGACGTACCTCCCGCATTGATGTGCCTGGGCAAGACGGAAGATATGGAGGCCTACTGCAAAAAACTGATCGACGAAGTCGGCGGCGATGGTGGGTATATCCTGGGCACCGGCTGCGAGATGCCCACCGCCGTCAAACTCGATAACTGGAGGGCTATGATCCAAACAGCCAAGAATTACGAGTTCTCTAAGAGATGAAGTTGCTGGTCATCGCAAGAGGCTTGCGCAATAGGCTCATTAGACTTTTACAATAGAGGAATGATAAGGGAAATGCCTCACCATGCCCAGTTTTCATTGGGTAGCTGAAGTAATTTGTGATCTAGAAAGGAGAAAAGGGGATGTCCGAAGATTTGGGTATGGCTATCGTAGAGCTTAATAGAGATGAGGCCCTCGAAATGGTGAAGCGTAGGTGTAAGAAAGGTGAAAACCCGCTTCACCTTCTTGACGAGTGCCGCAGGGGTATGATTATAGTCGGCGAACGGTACCAGAAAGGGGAGTACTTTCTCTCCGAATTAATGATGTCCGCCGAGCTTTTCAAGGGGGTGGTAGAGATCCTAGACCCATATTTGGCTAAGACGCGCCCATCCAAGCCCCGGGGTAAGGTGCTGGTGGCTACTCTGAGAGGCGACATCCACTACCTGGGCAAGGACCTGTTTGCCGCGCTGTGCAAGGCCCAGGGGTTTGAGGTGTACAACCTGGGAGTGGACGTGGCCCCGCAGCTGGTGGTTGATAAGGTGAAGGAGGTCAAGCCCGATTTTGTCGGCTTCTCAGCGCTGATTACCTCCGTCTTCGCCGCCATGAAGGAAGCCTCCGAGATGCTTGAAGAGGCTGGCCTCAGAAAACATTTTAAGCTAATGGTTGGAGGAGGCATATCGACTCCTATGGTTAAAGAGTACATTGGGGCTGACTTCCAGACCACGGACGCAATGGAGGGTGTGGCGTACTGCATGAAATCGATGGGAGGGAAGTAAAAATGGCTAGAAGAGAAACTATGACCTCTGAAGAAAGAGTGTGGGCCGCCATCCGCCTGGAGAAACCGGATCGGGTCCCTATCGATATCTTGGCCTCAGCAGCCTATGCCCAGGTCACCGGTTCGACCGTGGCGGACTGGTACGCAAATACGGATGAAGACAAACAATGGGCCTCCATCGACAAGGTGTGGGATTATACCGGGGGATGGGACCTGGACCTGACCAGTTTCGCCCAGGGTAATCCTATGGTGGTAAAAGTAGGAATGGGCCGGGCCATGGGGGTTAGGTTTAAATTTCCAGGTGTGGACTTGCCCGACAACTATACAGCCCAGGCGTTTGAGCAGGAGGTCATGACTCTGAAAGACTACGACACTATCGCGGATATAGGTTGGCAGAGGTTTATGGACGAGGATTACCAGTTCCGCATCATGGACATAACGCCGGAGGATGCGGCCAAGGCCCAGGAGGAGGGAGCAGGGAGCTTCTTTAGGGCGCTTGATAGGTGGAAGAAACTAGGAGTTGTCACCCTATATCCTGTCAACGCAAGCCCTCTGCATCCCTTCTTCAGATTTTCTATGGCCCGCTCTATGGTGAGATTCATGGAAGACCTGCGCTACCACCCGACGCTGGTGGAGAAGGCCCTGAAGGCAGCGACCCGTGAGTACATTGAGCAAATAATCCCTGCCTGCCAGGCCTTAGGCTTCAAGCTCTCTTTCACGGCCGAGGAGCGAGCCGAGGGCTTTTTCTTCCCCCTGCCGATATTCGAGCGGTTCTGGTGGCCGTACACACAGGAAATAGTGGACGCCCTTTGGTCCGAAGGTATCGTTACCTGGTTCCACCTGGACCAGAATTGGGACAAGAATATTCCCTATTTCAAGCGACTGCCTCGCAGCTCGGCTATTCTTGCTCTGGATAGCACCACCAATATCTTTGCCGCTAAAGAGGTGTTGCGAGGTCACTTGTGCCTGGCCGGAGACGTATCTCCTGCATTGATGTCCCTGGGCAAGCCGGAAGATGTGGAGGTCTACTGCAAAAAACTGATCGACGAAGTCGGCGGCGATGGTGGGTTTATCCTGAGCACCGGCTGCGAGATGCCCACCGCCGTCAAACTCGATAACTGGAGGGCTATGATCCAAACGGGCAGGAATTACGAGCTATCTAAAAGATGAAGTTGCTGGTCATCGCCGGCTTTCTTGGTTCGGGCAAGACAACGCTGCTGCTGGAGGTTGCCCGGAGGCTGACGGCTGCTTCGCAAAAAATAGCGATAATCGAAAACGAGGTCGGTGAGATAGGGATCGACGGCAAGTACCTTCGCCAGGAAGGACTGCAAGTACAGGAACTCTTCGGCGGTTGTATTTGTTGTACCCTGTCTGTCGATTTGGTTTCGACGCTGGAAAAGGTCGAACGGCTCTTCCAGACGGATTTGACAATCATCGAGCCCACGGGTTTGGCGTCGCCGGGCGATGTGGTGACCGCTGTGCGGAGCTATGCACCGATGGTCACGGACATCATGGTACTCACGCTTTTGGACGCCACCCGCTACGAGATGTTGTACGAGATGTTAACCCCCCTGCTTACAGCCCAGATCCAGTCAGCGGACATTGTGGCCATCAACAAGATCGATGCAGTCGAGGGAGCCAATATCGACCTTATTAGCAAGAACGTCAATCAGTTGAACCCCCAGGCCAGGGTAGTGGCCATCTCGGCGGAGAAGAGGATCAACTTGGAACCTCTTGTTATGGAGCTGGTCAGGGAGCTACAATGAGCCATGTAGGGCATGAAGTGCATCCAACGGTTTATGCCCAGGAAGTGAGCCTGAAATTTAAAGTCCCCCTCTCTACTAGTGAACTACTTGGTAGAATAGATGCTTTTATGTCAGAACTAACCTGCTCCCTTCAAGGTGATGGCTGCAAGCTGATTGGCCACATCAAGGGGCTGCTGGAGGTTGAAGGAAATGCACATCTCTTTTTCAGCATCACCTCATTCGAGGAGAAAGCCCGATACAAAGGGGAACTGACCCACGAAATCGCAAGCGCGAAGTTGACGATTAATGTCATCGTCTATGGAGTTGAGCAAAGGAGCGTTGAGAGAGCGGTTCGTGAAGGGCTCGAAAGACATCTTATGAAGGGGTGTCAGGGATAGGGCGCTATCCGGCCTACACCCATGTCTAAGTACAGCGCTAGTTATGCGGTGTCGAATTTTGCTTCCAGTGAGGAAGAGATTTTCAAATGCTTTGTTCAAATGCAAGGCACCGAATGGAGAGGCGTGAATGCCCGTAATTGCTGATTTCCATCTTGCCCTCTCTGTTGACGAGTTATTGCGCCACCAAGGACGAGCGGCTGAACGGCCTGAAGTCAAAGTCCTCGCTCAGTGGGCCATCGATGAAGCCCAACGTCTGGCTGCCCCGGCCATAGTCTATGAATGGTTCCCGGTCCACGCTGTTGAGGGCGGTACCGCTCAGATAGGCGATGCGCTCCTCCATCTAGGGCCACACGCTGATCTGCTCGCATTTGCCTGTGAGGCTTTGGTGAGTGTCTGTACAATCGGCAAAGCGCTGGAAGAACTAGTGCAGACACTGTCGGCTGACAACAGGTTATTAGAGAGCTACTTGCTCGATACAGCGGGAGTCATCGCCTTAGTTGCCGCGGGTGAGCCAATCGGCCGTATTGTCGAGGAGGAGGCAGCCCGGCGGGGCTGGGGCGTCAGCCGTGCCCTGTCGCCGGGGTCCTTGGTCGGATGGACAATAAGCGACCAAAAGGCATTGTGCGCGCTCGTGGACCTTGCCGCCATCGGTGTGACCGTCACGGCGGCTGGTATTCTGTCACCCCATAAATCGGGATCAGGACTCATCGGCATTGGCCCCGACTATACGGCTCGGCATACGGGCTCGACCTGCCAGTTCTGCGAGCTTCGACACACTTGCCAGTTTCGACATTAGATGAGATGAGATAAGATAAGGGAAAAAGGAGAAGACACTATTTCTATACTCTTGGGCATCGATACGGGTGGCACATACACCGACGCCGTGCTGCTGGACGATAAACGCGGCGTCATTGGCAAGGCCAAGGCCCTGACCACCAAATATGACCTGTCTGTGGGGATCCAGAGCGCTGTGGAGGCAGTCATGCCGGATCCGCCTCCGGATATCCGGGCAGTATCCCTGTCCACCACACTAGCTACCAACGCCATCGTAGAAGGGCAGGGCAGCCCAATCTGCCTGCTACTTATCGGCTACGACCCGGACCTACTGAGCGGTATGGGGTTCGAGAAGATCGTGGCTAATGGAGCAATCGTGTTCATCCCAGGCGGCCACACCTCTACCGGTGAGGAGCAGGCCCCCCTCGACATCGACGCGGCGCGTCAGGCCATCTTGGCCCACGCACAGCACGTAGCCGCTTTCGCCATTTCAGGGTTCTTCGGCGTACGGAACCCAAAGCACGAGCTGCAGGTACGGCAATTGGTCCGCGACCTTACCGGGTTGCCGGTGACATGCGGACACGAACTGACCACCCACCTTAACGCGCCACGCCGGGCCTTCACTGTTGCTCTGAATAGCCGTCTCATCCCCTTGCTGCAACAGCTGATTCTCGCCGTTCGTGACACGCTGGCCCGCCAAGGCATCTATGCTCCTCTGATGATCGTCAAGGGTGATGGCTCGCTCATTGATGCCAAGATGGCGCTGGAACGGCCGGTAGAGACCATCTTGTCCGGCCCTGCGGCCAGCGTGGTCGGCGCGCGCTATCTGGCTGATGTGGACGACGTCTTCGTGATCGATATGGGTGGCACCACCACCGACATCGCCGCCTTGCGCAACGGTCAACCATTCCTGAACCTCAATGGAGCTTGGGTGGGTGACTGGCAGACCATGGTGGAGGCCATTGATATCCATACCACAGGTCTGGGTGGAGATAGCGAGGTCTGGCAAAATGAGTACGGCGGTTTGTGCGTCGGCCCGCGGCGAGTGACCCCCCTCAGCCAGCTGGCCGTGCAGTACATGGAGACCCTGGATGTACTACGACGTCAAGCCCAAGACCATGTGGATAAGGGTGCATCAGATAAGGACGCAGGACGTTTTATCATGCGGCAACGGCCACTAGGGATCGAGCAGGGCAACCTCACATCCACCCAGCAGGAGATTTGGGGGATCCTCGGCGATGGTCCAGTCCCTTTGTCTCAGATACTGGGCAGGGTGAAGTACCCGCCCCTGTACCGACGTTCCCTGGAGGAACTGATAGAGCGTGGCCTTGTTGCCGCTAGTGCCTTCACACCTACAGATGCTGTCCATGTGCTGGGTCAATATCGGTGCGGCTCTCTAGAGGCTGCCGAACTCGGCGCAGCCCTGTGGGCCACACAACTGGGCGTCAGCGCGGAGCAATTCTGCGAGATGGTAGTGCGGCGGGTCGTGGTGGAGCTTGGGCGCGCAGTGATCGCCAGTGCATTGGCCGAAGAGGGAGGGCTGATACTAAGCAGCCAGGACCATGTAGGGCGGCTGTTCATTGAGCGGGCGTTGGCTAACGATGATACAGGGAGTTTCTACGTAGCGCTCGCCCTGCGATGTCCCCTGGTTGCTATCGGCGCACCGGTAGCAACCTACCTCCCGTCTGTGGCTTCGCAACTGCATGCTAATCTCTGTATCCCCGAGCATGCAGAGGTTGCCAATGCTATCGGCGCGGTGGTCGGTGAAGTGGTGCAAACCGTGCGCATCCTGATCCGCCCACTCAATGGCGCAGAAGCCTATCGAGTGCATTTGCCATTTGAAGTGCGCGATTTCCCGCGCTTAGAAGACGCTGTAGCGTGCGCACAGGACGTATCACGCCAGTTGGCTCAGGATCGGGCTCGTCATGCTGGTGCTAGCTTGGCGGACGTGCATATTGAGAGGCATGATCGCACTGTGCATGGCGGCAGTGGATGGCCAGATGAGATTTATCTTGAGACAGAAGTGATTGCCACCGCAGTGGGGCGGATGCCCTTAGGAGTTTGAGTTCTTATCGCTATTTGTTTACACGATCATGTCTGGCTAGGCAAGAGTGCCCCTCATTAGGACATAAGGCAACGATTGATACGGGTTAAATATGACAGAGTACCACATTGACTTTGAACCGGTAGGACGGCGAGGACAGTGTACAGCCAAGCAATCGCTTTTGGAGTGTGCACACCAACTGGGCGTTGGACTCGTCAGCCTGTGTGGTGGGAAAGGGACTTGTGGCCGCTGTAAAGTACAGGTACTGTCCGGTAAGCATACTCAGCCAACTTCAGATGAGCGAGAGGCACTTTCGCCATCCGAGTTGGAGCAGGGCTATCGTTTAGCGTGCCAGACCCACCCATTGGAGGATTGCAAGGTACACATTCCCACCGAGTCGCTTACAGCCCCCCAGAGAACACAGGTAGAAGGACTCGAGGTAAATATTCGTCCCGACCCGGCTGTTATCTCTTATCACGTTGAAATGGACTCCCCTTCCCTAGAGGACCATGAGGCTGACGCTGAACGTCTGCTTCAAGCGCTGCACCGAGAGCATCATATAAATCCCAGCGCCATTGATATGAAGTTATTACAGCAGTTATCTCCCGTGCTACGCCACTCAAAATGGCAGGCACAAGTCTCGGTGAGAGGGAACGAGGTCATGGCACTTGGTCCATGGCCAAGCCGCAGCCTGGGATTGGCTATTGACCTTGGCACTACAAAGATAGCTGGTTATTTGCTCGATTTGAGCACAGGTCAAGTTTTGGCCAGTAAAGGTGCCATGAATCCACAGATAGCTTACGGTGAGGATGTTATTAGCCGTATCGCGCTTGCCACAGGATCGATAAAGGAAGCAGGCCGTTTGCGGAAGCTGGCAGTGATTGCGGTTAATCAACTGGCGC
>Ga0315277_10005942_pt1 | contig 16049 bp, 9 predicted proteins | sample YL17G05_15_MG_FD_203695 | JGI IMG/M metagenome (GOLD analysis project Ga0315277, IMG submission 203695) | Sediment microbial communities from Yellowstone Lake, YNP, Wyoming, USA - YL17G05_15 | ecosystem: Environmental > Aquatic > Freshwater > Lake > Sediment | place: USA: Wyoming | collected...
GGAGGTCCCGCTCCATCGCGGCCAGGCGATCAGCCTGGGTTGCCTTGGTCGCAGGCAGATCGGCACTCGACTCGGGCGGGTCGTAGGCGAACATGTAGAATTTCACCTTCGGCTCGGTGCCCGAGGGCCGCACCGCCACGTAGTTGCCCTCGGCCTCTAGGTCGAAGAAGACCACGTTACCTTTCGGGCCCACCAGCGGCCGCCACCCAAGGGGTACCCGCCCGCCGGTTTCGGTGAGCCTGCCGGAGAGATAATCGCGGTGCCGGGCGACCTTCAAACCGCCCAGACTCTCCGGGGGGCGGCTGCGGAAGTCGGCCATCAGGGCCTTCATGTCGTCCATGCCCTTCCCGCCGGGCATCTGCATCGAGATCGTCTTCTCGGCGTGGCAGCCGTGCCGGCCGAACAGCCCGTCGAGTTTCTCGACCAGCGTCAGTCCCTCCGCCTTCAACCGGGCGGCCAACTCGGCCAGGAGCATGGCGGCCACCGCCCCGTCCTTGTCGCGGGCGTGACTGCCCGCCAGAAAGCCGTAGGATTCCTCGGCCCCGAAGACGAACTGCGCGGCGCCCCGCCGGTCCATCTCGCCGGCGATCCACTTGAAGCCCACCAGCAGATTGCCCGCCGTCTGAACCCCGTACCAGTCGGCGATCCGCCGGATCAGCTCGGTGGTCACCAGCGTCTTGACGACGTAGTGATCGGGCGTGAGCGTGCCGGCGGCCTGCCGGACTCCCAGCAAGAAGTCGGCCAGCAGGGCCCCGATCTGGTTGCCGGTCAGGGTGGTCCAGGGCGCGCCGAGTCGCATCGAGGCCGGCACGGCGCAGCCCAGCCGGTCGCAGTCGGGATCGGTGGCCAGGATCAGCTCCGCGCCGACCTGCTTGGCCCGTTGGATGATCACGTCGAACACGGCGGCGTTCTCGGGATTGGCGCTGTGGCCCGGAACGTTGCTGAACTCGGGGTCGGGCGCGGCGTGGGGCTGGAAGAGCTCCACGTCGGCAAAGCCAGCCGCCTGCAGCACGGGACAGACCGCCGACGCCCCCACGCCGTGCAGCGGTGAATAGAGGATCTTCAGCTCACGGGGACCGGGCACGCTCTGCACCAAGACCTGCTCGACGTAGGCGGCGTCCACCTCCGCTTGGCAGTAGACGATCTTGCCCGACTCAAGCCCCTGGGCGAAGCCGATTTGCTCGATCCACGTGACCCGCTCCATCTGCTCGATCGCTGCGGCGTCGTGCGGCGGCAGCAATTGCCCACCGCCCGACCAATAGACCTTCACTGCATTGTCGGAGGGCGGATTGTGGCTGGCGGTGATCATGATCCCGCAGGCACAGCCCAGCTTCCGCACGGCGAAGGACAGCTCGGGCGTGCTGCGATAACCGTCGAGGAAATACACCCGAAAGCCGGCCGCCGCCATGATCCGGCTGCACAAGTCGGCGAAGTGCCGAGAGCGGTGCCGGGTGTCGTAGGCGACCGCGCAGGAGAGCGTCTGATCCTTAACCTGCTGCTTGACGTAGTCGGCCAATCCCTGGGCAGTCTCGCCGATCGTCCGGTCGTTGATGGCGTTGCAGCCGATCGGATACATCTTGCCGCGGCGCCCGCCGGTGCCGAAGGGGATCGTCGTCCAGAAGGCGTCGTCCAGCTCCTGCCACATCCCGGCGGCCAACTGATCGGCCACTTGCGGGGCGTACTCTGCCAAGTAGGGCTCGGTCAGCCAAGTACGGATGTTCTCGACCGACCCGGGCGAGAGCCTTTTTTCGGCCGCAGCGGCCTCCAGTTGGGCTAGAGCCGTTTGGGAATCAACCATGGATGGATTCCGAGTGTTCTCGAACGAGGCAGTTGTGGACATGCTGCCAGGCCCTCATTCTGGCCGATTCTGGCGTGCGGAGAAAGGCGGCGGAGAGGCCGTTTGCCCGGCAAGTATACGACAAGGGGAGGAAAAAGGGGGCAGGTCCAATTTGTGCGAAGCACCCTTCGGGCCGTTCCGGCAAATTGGACCTGTCCCCTTTTTCCCGGGGTCATGCAAGGCCATTTGGGCTGGCAGCTTCCCCCCCGTGGAATTCCACTCTATACTTCCACCATGCGGCACCTGGGCCGGCTGATGGCGAGGGAGCTTGCCGTGGGCGAACCGATCATTAGCGTCTCCGGACTGCGGGGCATCGTGGGCGAGACCCTCACGCCCGAGGTGGCCATCCGCTACGCGGCGGCCTTTGCCGCCCTGGCACCACCGGGAAGTATCGTCATCACCCGCGACGGCCGCGCCTCGGGCGAAATGCTCGCCGCGGCGATCCAGGCGGGCCTCAGCGCGGTGGGCCGCGATACCCTGGACGCCGGCGTGGCCGCCACGCCCACCACCGGCGTGCTGGTCCGACAGTGTCAGGCCGCCGGGGGGATCCAGATCTCCGCCAGCCACAACCCGGTGCAGTACAACGGCCTGAAGCTCTTCTCCGCCCAAGGGCGTGTCATCCCGGCCGAGCCCGGCCGGAGGGTTCTTGACCGTTACCGCGCCGGCGCGACCGATTGGGTGCCGCACGACCGGTTGGGTAAGCGGCTTGCGCAGCCCGACCCGATCTCTGCCCACCTGGAGGCCGTGCTGGCCACCGTGAACGTGGGCCGGATCAGAGCCCGCCAGTTTCGCGTCCTGTTGGACGCCAACCACGGCGCCGGAGCCCTGCTAGGCCGCCGGCTGTTGGAAGAGCTGGGCTGCCGGCTGAGCGTGCTGGGGGAGGAGCCCAACGGCCAGTTTGCCCATCTGCCCGAACCCACCGCCGAAAACCTCGCCGGCGTGCTCTCGTCCGTCACCTCAGCCGGCGCGGACGTGGGCTTCTGCCAGGACCCCGACGCCGACCGGCTGGCCGTGATCGACGAGTCGGGCCGCTACCTGGGCGAGGAGTACACCCTGGCGATGTGCGTCGACCACGTGCTGCGGCAGCGCCTGGGCCCGGTCGTCACCAATTGCTCCACCAGCCGGATGTCGGAAGACCTGGCCAGCCGCTACGGCGCCGCCTTCTATCGCTCGGCAGTCGGCGAGGCGAACGTGGTTGACGCGATGCTCAGGCACGAGGCCGTCTTCGGGGGCGAGGGCAACGGCGGCCCGATCGATCCGCGGGTCGGTCTGGTCCGCGACAGTTTCGTGGGCATGGCCCAGTTGCTCGGCGCCATGGCGGGGCGGCAGATGAAGATCAGCCAACTGGCCGACGAGTTGCCCCGTTATGAGATCGTGAAGACGAAGATTACGCTGCCCCCCGACAAGGTCCCCTCTGCCCTGGACGCCCTGGAGGAGCACTTTGCCGACGCCCGGGCCGACCGGCTCGATGGCCTGCGGCTGGATTGGCCGGACGGCTGGCTGCTGGTCCGGGCCAGCAACACGGAGCCCATCGTTCGCGCCGTCGCCGAGGCGCGAGCCGCAGACCAGGCCCGCCGGCTCTGCGAGGAGGCGGCCCAGGTCTTGCAGAGCGGCCGCAATAACGCATAGGGCGGTCCAGCGAGCGTACTGGCTGTTTCGTTCGCTGCCAGCCCCGCCCGGGAGGGCGGGGTCCCGGGAATGCCGGCGGGTCCAACCCCGCCCTCCCGGGCGGGGCTGTCCGGGCGGGGCTGTCCTCGGAAAGTGCGGCGCTCCTTCTGATCGCCCTTCAACGACTGCACCGCGCCCGGTCACAGGTCGGAGAGCCGCGACCGGCCACGCGATCACATCGTCGACGCGAGGCCCACGAGAGCAACGAAAAACACGGCCAGCAGCAGGTAGAGGGCGATCACTGCCGCGGTGACCATCCCCACCAGCCTCCAGAATGACTTCTGCGCCACCAACGCGCGTTCCAGGTCTCGGGCTTGGCTGCTGCGGACAAACCTGGCGATGGCCGACGCGTACATGAACAGGTGGTACGCGGCGAAGAAATAGAGCACCGTGGCCCCGGCCATCATCAGCGCGCCGAGCAGGAAGATCAGCCCCGTGGCGCCCAAGGCGCCGACCGCCGCCGCGGATATCGCCACGTAGAGCAGACTGGCAATCGCCCCGAGTCCGGCGCCGAGGAATGCCAGGATCGACAGGAACAGCACCCATGGCCGGGTCTCCGCCAGCGCTTGCTTCATGCCGGGCGTGACTGCTCCACCGCCCTCGCCCGATCCAGGCGCCACGTCGATTCCGCCGGAGGACTCCACCGGCGAGACATAGGGGTTGGCTCCCTCTTGGCTCGGTCGGGCCGGCTCAACGATGCCGGCGAAAGGACTGTGCTCGGCCTTTGCCGGCGGGTGTGGCGTCTTGGTGGAGGCCTCGGCCAACTCCGGAAAGACCTCGTCGGCCCACTTCCACTGCTTCCAGCCTTCGGCCAGCACCTGGCACGCGGCATCGACCCGGCCGTCGGCGCACCAACCGTTCAGCTCCTCCCTGGAGACCGGCCCGTACCGCTGGCCGTCGTCTGTCTGGAGATACCACCGCTCGGCAGCCGGCTTGTCGGCGCCTGGGTGCTCCGCGTCGGGCTTTTCCGCCGGACGCGGCTCCTCCGCGGACGGTCTCCCCGCCGCCGGAATGCCGATCGCATCACCGCAATTGGGACATTTCACCCGCTTGCCCGCGTACTTCTCCGGCACGCGAAACCTGCGGTGACAATGCGGGCATTGGAACTCGATACGCACGACATCTCCCTTTCACGACCGTAGCCACACCGGGTATCATGGTGTATTGTCCAGTGGCACGGTAGTGCTCTGACACTTTTCAAACGTGAATTCGACTGTTTGGCGGGGCCGCTGGCGGCCCGCTGCGATGTGGGGACAAGCCCCAGCAAAGCGGGTGTCAAGCCACCCCACTAAACTCGCCGCATGAGTAGTCGTTATGCCATTAGTTCTCGCGTCTGAGGAGAGATTCTTAAGGTAGTCATCTCGCTCCGCGAGATGAGGCCCCGGTGACGAGGCTGTGTCCTCCCCGCTGCCGCTTCGTCTCGCGGAGCGAGACGACTACTTTGCCGCTTCGTCTCGCGGAGCGAGACGACTACTTTGGCTGCGGCTTCGCCGCGTTATACTGGAGCATAACCTACGCATTCCCGGCTGTCAGGACGCGATTGGCCAACACCCCGGGCCAAGATGCTGCGGTCGCGGGCGAATAGCGGGCAGGCTGTGCTCGGTGTGTGGCATGAACATCAGTCGTCTTCGAGATAGGAGCGCCATAATGACCGCGACCCTCAAACCCACTCGGCGTTGGCCGGCCTCGGCGGCAGCGGTCTTGCTGCTGGCCGGAGGGTTGGCCGGCACGGCCTTGGCCCAACGGCCCTCCGCGCCCCGGCTGCTGCCCGACACGACCGTAGCCCTGGTGTCGGTCGCTGATGGTCCGGAGATGGCCCGGCGGCTGATGAAAACCGCCATGGGCAGGATGAGCCAGGATCCGCAACTGAAGCCGCTGGTGGGCCACCTCTACGGCTCGCTCACGCAGGCCGTGGGCGAGGTCCAGGAGCAGATCGGGCTCTCGCTGCCGGAGTTATTGGCCCTGCCCCAGGGGGAGATTGCCCTGGCGGTGGTTGCCCCCGCGGAGGCCCCGCCGGCGTTCGTGGCCCTGTTGGACACCGGCAATCAGCTTTCCAAGGCCAACAGGCTGCTGGACCGCCTCACTGCCCGCCTGGGAGAATCCGGAGCCGCCAAGTTGGAGCAGACCTTCGCAGGCACCAAGCTTGTCACCTATGAGCGCGTCGGTCCGGAGGGCCGCAAGCTCAGCTTCTTCGAGAAGGACGCCACCTTCGTCATCGGCTCCGATCCCGAGGTGCTCAAACAGATTCTGACCGTGTGGAACGGCGGCAAAGGCAAGACCATCGCCAATAACCCGAACTTCACCGCCGTCATGCAGCGCTGCGGCGGTGCCGGGAGCGAAAAGCCGCAGTTGATCCTGTACGCCGACCCGATCGGGATCATGCGGGCCATCGGTCAGGAGAACACGAGTGTCCGGGTGGCGGTGGCCATGTTGCCGGTACTGGGACTGGACGGCTTGACGGGCGTGGGAGGCAGTCTCGCGCTGGACACCGAGCAGTTCGACTTGGTGATGCACGCCCACGTGTTGTTGGGTACCCCGCGCTTGGGCATCGTCAAGATGATCGCCCTGCAATCCGGCGACTCGGAACCGGAGCGCTGGGTTCCGGCCGACGTGGCCAGCTACATGACCCTCCACTGGAACGTCAGCCAGACCCACAAGGAGTTGACCACGCTGTACGACAGTTTCAACGGTGCGGGTGCTTTTTCCGAACTCCTGCGGCAGCGGTTTCTCCAACCGACCGGGATCGACGTGGAGAAGGAGCTTCTGCCGGCGCTGGACGGCCGGGTGACCCGCATCACCTGGATTGGACGCCCGGTGACGCCCCAGAGCCAGACCTGGTTAATGGCCTTGAAACTGAAGAACGCCGCGGTCTTCCAGCAGGCCATCGAGAAGCTCTCCTCTCGTCCCGAGGCATGGTTTGAGCGGCAGACCTGGGCGGGCAAGACGTACTACCAGGTCCGCATGTCGTTGCCGCCTGACCTGCCGCCTGAGCGCCGCCCGCCGCTACCCTGCTTCGGCATCCTCGACGATTACCTGCTGGTGGCCGGTCGTGCCAGTCTCTATCAGAAGGTCCTCAGCACGCTGGGCGAGGGGGCGCCGTCGCTGGCGGGCGACCCGGAGTTCAAGCTGATTGCCGGCAAGATCCGCCGGCAAAGCGGCGGCGGCAACCCCGCCTTGGTTACCTTCTCCCGGCCGGAGGAGACCGTCCGCTGGCTGTACGAACTGGCCGTCTCCGAGCAGACCCGACAGGGACTTAGCCAACAGGCCGAAAACAGCCGGCTCTTCCGGGCGCTCGACGGGGCACTGAAGGAGAATCCGCTGCCGCCGTTTGCCGTGTTGCGCCGCTACCTGGCCCCCGGCGGCGCGATGGTCGTCGACGACCCGACGGGTCTGCACTACATGAGCTTCACGTTGCGGCGGGAGACGGAGTGATTTGGGATTTAGGATTTCGGATTTCGGATTTCGGATTTGGCCCGCCCACTGCCCACTGCCCACTGCCGTTACGGTGACATCGTCCGCACCGTTCCCGGGACGACCGGCTCATGCCGTTCGGCGCTGGCGGCCGCCGCGAAACACAGTGCCAGGCTCTGCAGGTTGTTCCGTCCGCTATTGAGCGGCTCGCGGTCTTCCTCGATGGCCGAGAGCAGTTCGCCCATCGTGCCGCGGAAACCGTCGGGAAACCAGCAGCCTTGCAGCTCGGGCCGTGCCCAGCCCTGGGGTGTGTAGAGCGTCACCGTCTGGTGCTTCAGGTCCGGCCCAGTGCTGACGATCGTGCCGCGGCTGCCGGTCACGTAGGTGTGGTCCTGAGGACCGAAACGCGTGTCGGCGTCGAAGACCAGCGAGGCCTGGGCGCCGTCGTACTCGACCAGCGCCTGGGCCAGCAGTGCCGGCCGCACTTGCTGCACGGGGCTGCGGGCGGTAGAGGCGTACACCCGCCGGATCGCCGAGTAGTCCAGGAAACAGGTGAGGATATCAAACCAGTGGATGCCGAAGTCGTAGAGGATCAGGTGCTTGACCTTCTCGAACGGCGTGCCCTTGAGGTAGTTGTGATCCCAGTGGACCGATAGATGGGCGGCGGTCACCTGCCCGAGCAGCCCCGCCCCAATCGCCTGGCGGATGTAGCTGAAATGCGGGGCCCAGCGGCCGTTCTGGTTGACCGCCAGCTTCAGTCCCCGGCGGTCGGCCAGCTCCACCATCCGCCCTCCGAAATCCAGGTCCAGCACGAATGGCTTCTGGCTCAGCACGTGCTTGCCCGCCAGCAGGGCGGCCTCGATAATCGGGGCCCGCTCCTGCGGATGGGCGGCGATGTCGACCACCTCTACGTCGTCGCGCTTCAGCAGGTCGCGGTAGTCGCCACAGACGCGGGCCTCGGGATAAAACTCCGTCTTGCGCTTCCTCGCCCGGTGCAATACCGGATCGGCCATGGCAGTGACTTGATAGCCGGCCTTGCGGTAGGCGGTGAGGTGGTCCTTGGTGATCCCCCCGCAGGCGATCAAGCCGATCTGCGGCCGATAACGCCTCGGATCGCGCGGCTGGTACGGCAGCTTGGGCGCCTCGATCCTCGTGCCGGTCGGTGGGAGGACCGTGTCCCGGGGGTCGGGGCCACTGTTCTCGTCCATGGCGATTCTCCCAAAGGCGGAACCCATAATCTATCCCATTCGCCGAACAAAGGCTAGCGGGAGTTGCTTGACGCGGCTGAGCGTGCGGCCGACAATCAGGTATGGCCCTTCAGCAGTCAACCGCGGAAAAGGAACCGGGCGTGGAACTGGCGATTCGCACCCAGCATCTGACCAAGATCTTTGGCGGACGGCTGATTGCCGTCAACGACATGAGCCTGGAGGTCCCGCGCGGTTCGGTCTTCGGGCTGTTGGGTCCCAACGGTGCCGGCAAGACCACGACGTTCCGCTTGTTGCTGGGGTTGCAGCGTCCCAGCGCCGGCCGGGTGGAGGTCTTCGGCAGGCCCTGCGGAGCCAACGCCGTGGCGGTCCGCAGCCTGATCGGATACCTGCCCACCCACCCCAGGCTCCCCGGCAGCCTCACGCCCATCGAGTACCTGGACCTGCTCGGGAAACTTTGCCGCCTTCCCCGGGAGGTCCGCAGGCCGCGGGTGGCCTCGCTGCTGCGGGCCGTGGGGTTGTTGGGGGCCACGGATCAGCGGATCCAGACCTTTTCCACCGGCATGGCCACCCGGCTGGGAATCGCCGCCTCGCTGGTGGGCGATCCGCCGCTGCTCTTGTGGGACGAGCCCACCGCCGGCCTGGACCCCGCGGCACGGCGATTCACCCTGGACCTGATCCGCGAGCTGGGGAAGACCCGCACCGTGCTGGTCGCCACCCACATCCTCAGCGACATCGACCGGATCTGCGATCACGTGGGCGTGATGCACGAGGGCCGCGTGATTTTCAGCGGCCCCATGCGGGACATGAAACGGCGGCTGCGGCGCGATGATTTCAGCCTGGAACTGGAAGGCAGCAGCGAACAGGTCCGACGCCTGGCCGATCAGGCCGGCAACTTGCAGGGCGTGGACGTGCAGATCCAAGCCGATCAGACCTTGCTAGTGCGGGTCTCAGACGGCCGCAGCCGCGCCGACGCCCTGGCCGAGGTGCTCAAGCTGGTCGAATCGGCCAAGCTATTGCTCCAGGACATCCACTGCGGCCAGAACGAGACCGAAAACGCCTATCTGCAACTGCTGCAAGAGGACCAAGCCCATGGGTTCCAACGGTTCGATCTCGACGCTCGGCACGCGGCTGATGCCCTTCCTGGCGATCCTTCAGCATGACCTGCGGACCCTGGTGGCCAGTTGGCTGGTCCGGCTGTGGCTGGCGGCCAGCGCCCTGCTGACGCTGATCCTGACGCTCTCCCACTGGAACGACTTCTCCACCCCGGTGCTGATCGCCTCGCTGCTGTTTCCCTACCTGGTGTTTCCCTGGTTCCTGGTGGTGATGGTCCTGGGCGTGGGCCCCGTGTCGGCCACGCGAGCCGAGTCGCTGGCCGACGGGATCCTCAGCCGCCCGGTGACCCGCTACGAGTACCTGCTGGCGTCGTGGTCGTCGCGGGTGGTGCTGGTGCTGGGCGCCTACCTGCTGGTCTTACTGCCGACAATTGCGCTGCTGGTCCTGGCCAATCGGCCGGCCGCCGGCGATGCGGTGACGGCGTATGGGGTCCTGGGGGCCCTGGGCGCGACGGCCCTGGTGATGATCTTCCAGGTATCGCTGGCATTCCTGCTGGGGACCGTGCTGCAAAAGCCACTCCTGGCCGTGGTGGTGCTGATCTTCATCTGGTACCCGATCAATGGGGTGCTGAGCGTTTTCTCGCTGGAGGAGTTCTCGCCGATCAGCCTGAACCAGGCCCTTCCCACGCTGCTGCGGCAGCCGTGGCGCGAGGTCGAAGAGGGCTCGCAGCAAACCGCCACAGACGAGGAGCTTGCCGCGTTGTCTCGCCAGGCGGCCCACTTTCTGAAGGTCCTCTCCGGCGTGCCAGAGCAGCCGGTCGAGCAGAAGCCGACGTTTTTCGATCACGCCGAGTACGCCGATTTCTCCTTGGCCCGCGTCCTGCTGGGATACGGGATCCCCACCTTGGCGGCCGTGGGCCTGGCAACGCTCTGCTTCTGCTGCCGCGATTTGTGACGCCCCGGCCTTCGCCAGCGCAAGGCAGCCAAGGGAAGAAGAGCCTGTGCAAAAACTGGCGGCCGGAGTGGCTGGTGGCGAACGGGCACCGACCGAAGATTCGTCTGCGACGCCCCAGGCCCCTGTTCACCGGGGATTCTCTCCGCCCGCCCCCAACATGCAGCAAAACTCCAATCCACAGAATACTGTGCCTCAGAGGAATCGTCTGTGTTCGGGCATTCCTTTGCACCGTCCGCACGCCTCGGCGCGCAGGAACGTGAGAGCATACGCAGCGGAATGCCCTGGGGACCGGCGCGTCAGAGAAGGGTCATATTTCGACACATCCGAGAAAACGGACAACTTGATGCGACCGCGGCGCGAGCCTAACGATCAGCTTACTGATGACGGCCCCCTCCCGTGCCTCCTGAATTGCCCAAAGGCGTCACGGGGCCGTCATTCGGTGCAGCGTCTTGTTGCGCGCCGTCTGCTCCCATCCTGAACGCCAGCCAACCTGCCTGTAGCGAACACCAGTATTGTGCCCCGAAAAGCGCAACGGACAAAAGGCAAACCAGCACGACGCCAGTGGCCCCACGTACAGCAGTCGGCGCGATCCTCAGGATCTGGCGCAATAGCTCAACCACGGACGGTTCCCGGAGGCACAGAATGCCTATCGGCAGCGCGGCCCCCGCCGTCAGCAACGCCGCAAAGAATGCAACCCGGCCCAAACCACGACGAACAGCCGCTCCCTCCGATGCGGCGTGGTGCTGCCTGCGCCCCGCGTAAATCCCGGCGAGAATTCCCAATCCGAAGGTGCCGACGGGCAATCCCATGAAGAAGGCCACCGCCACCAGGCAGAGCGCCCCGTAGATTGCTGCCATCAACCACAGACTCGCGGTGTAGAACCTCCGAATCCATCTTTGCAGAAAAAGCAGGTCCAGGATAATCCCGACCAGCAATCCAGACATGGCTGTGACGATGACCGCGTTGACGGAGACACCCGGCACACGCGCCTGAACCACAGCAGCCGTCCACCAGCACACCACAAAGGTCAGCAGGGGGCAGATCCCCGCCAGGAAAACGCCAACCATGGTGCTCTCTGTCTTGCTCATGCGTTCAGCACCCAACAGGTACCGGCTGTCTTGCAGACTGTGCGCTCTCCTGGGGGTGGCTGGGGTCGAACGAAGTGAGCCCCCAGGCCCCGGATTCCCGGGGGCTCGCTGCCGCTCGACCCCGGCCACCCGACGCGACTTGTGATCTCAGCGAGGCTCACTCCTTCTTGAGTGCCTTGATCTCCTGCTGGAGTTTCAACAGCGTCTGTTCGAGACGTTCCAACCGGCCCTCAACCCCCCCGTCTTTCTTCACATCCGCTTTGTGCTCCATGACGACCTTCCCGGTCATCACATGAGACTTGGTTGCACCGGGAATGTTTTGGAGGACCAGCTCACCCAACGCCTTTGGGACGTGGGCACTCTTGGTGACTGCGACGACTGACTTTTGGCGTTGTACCAGGGAGACCGTTCCTGCCTGCACGTCGAGGGTCAGCAGGTCGCAATCTCCCAGCTCGATCGTCTCCTTTGCTCCGTCCTCGTACGCGATGGTCACCGACTTGGGGCGGCCGGTTCCTTTGAGCGTCCTGTTCTCCACCTTGGCGAACGCGAAGCCGAGGACCCCCTTTACATCGTGCAGCACGTTGAGCGGCACGTGAACCGGTTCGGTCTTTTCCCCTGTTTCTGCTTTGGTGATCACTGTGATCACGTGGGCTGGGGCCTTCTCCGCCTTGCCTTTCTCACCGGCGGCGGGGGCCTTCGTGTCCGCGTCCGGCACCGTCACGACCAAAACACCTTCCCCTAGCACGGCGCCGGAATCGGCTTGGAGGACTACCACCTTCTGTTTGGTCTGTCCCTTGTCCCCCTTCTCCGGGCCGTCGGCCCAGGTCGCGCCCAGCGGCAGCAACAGCATCGTGGCGGCAGCCACCGCCAGCCGACTCATCCAAGACCAGCTTCTGAAGTCGGTTCCACACATCACCATCTCGATTCTCCTTCTTAAGCAGCGAGTGGGGCCGGCTGCGCTGGCCGCCGGCGGCACAGCAAACCGGGCCCCGGAAAGGAAATCCACCGTATCGACCAGCACGCCGGCATAGGTCCGCGACGCACCCGGAAACGCCCGCAACACGTACCGGTCACAACACTGCTCTTCGGCCTCGCGGAGTTCCCTGCGGGCGAGCCAGACGACGGGATTCCACCAATACAGTCCCGTCACCAGGATCTCCACGAATCGCACCCAATGGTCCCGCCGCCGCACGTGGGCCAACTCGTGAACCAGCAACGCGTCCTGCGCCCCGGCCTCCAGCCGCTCAAACAGCCGGGCAGGCACCAGGATGCAGGGCTTGACGCCCCATCCCCAAACGGTGGGCGGTATCTGGCCGGGCACGTACCGAATCACCGGACACCGGCGCAGCCCGATCGACTTGCAGAGCCTTGCCGCCCTGGCTGCGATCGACGGCGGGGCCGCCCGGGCCTCGCCCAGCAGCCCCGCGAACTGGCGGACGCGAATCCCCAGCACCAGGAAATAGGCCGCCGAACCCGCCAGCGACGTGCCCAGACACCAGGCCAGCCAAGGCACCGCCGGGACGAAGGCCTGCTCGGGCTCCTGCCAGGCCGGCTCCGTTTCCGGCGGGCGATCCGCCAACGTTAGTTCGCCCGCAGATATGACCACAAGCCTGGCAGTTTCCCCCGCATGGCCCGGCGCGGGCTGGGCCGGGTCAGTCGCGCGAAGCGGTCGTATGGGAATCGTCACCAGAGGCGGCGCCAACAGCTTCAGGAGCACCAGCAGCCAAAGAAGATGGGTCACGGCGGGGCGTCGCCAGATCCTGCTACCGACGGCCACCAGCAGGGCAAACAGGGCCGCCACCAAGGCGTTTTGCAGCATCAGTTCCGCCGCGGCATTCATCGCCCGCTCCCCGAAGCGTCATCGTTTTTTGCCCGGCCAGGCTTCGCTCGGTGCCCACGCGACCAAAGCTTCGCTTCGGCGACTACTCCTGCGGAGCGGGACCCACGAAGCGCGGGTGCCCCGGTCGGTGCCCGCCGCCCGGACAACTCGTCAATCAGCCCTCGCAGCGACTCCCGGTCCTCCTTGGAAATGCCCTTCGCGTGGACCAACGTGGTCAGCAGAGGCACCAGGGAACCGTCGCAGAGCTTGTCTGCCAGCGCCTGGAGCCGGTGGCCGAGGAACTCATCCCGGCTGACCAGTGCGCAGAAACGATGGGCCCGCGTGCCGCGGTCGCGAGCAACGCAATCCTTGGCCTCCAGCCGCTCCAGGAGCTTCTGGACGGTGGCGTATTGCGGTGCCGTGCCTTCCCGATACAAAACGTCGGTGATCTGCCGAATCGTGGCGTGGCCGCGGTTCCAGATCTCCCGCAGGATGGCCAGCTCCGTATCCGTGACCGTTTCGAGTTTGGCTGTCATCGGATCGCTTATGTGTAAGGCAGACTGACTGACTTATTATAGCCATTCGGCCCGCGCTGTCAATTGGGTTTCTTTCCAGTTTTCCCCCCATTCCTGCCGTCTTGAATCTTGGTAACACTTTAGCGGTCTGGCGTAGGACGGCCTTTCCAGGCCGTCACGCGACCATTGACGGCCTGGAAAGGCCGTCCCACGGCTGCTTCGCCATTCGGCTGAAGTGCTACGAATCTGGAAATCCGCCGTAACCGTCCTGGACTCCGGCGTGTATACGCTCTGGAGGTGGGGACCATTACGTGCCCGGTCGGCGGGCATGGTTGCCCTGGTAAGTGCCGAGCTGCCCGACAAGGGCCAGCCATGGGGGGCCCACGGCCCGAAGACACCGTGATCCCGGGGGCCTCAAGAAACGCTTGACACGGGCGAATACCCGTGCAGAATGGAGTTCATCGTCTCTCCGTAGGGGCTCGCCGACGCGTCTGGGAAAAAGGGGACAGGTCCAATTTGTGCGACGACCAACGCTGCGCGTCGGTGCCCGCCTTCGGGCCGTTCCGGCAAATTGGACCTGTCCCCTTTTTCCTCCCAGTCACCTACCTTCCGGCCAAAGGAGTCTCCTCATGTTTCGCAGCTTGATCATCGCACTGGGTCTGGCACTGCCGCTCCTCTCAGGACAAGGCGTGGCGGCGGGCGAACCGTTGCCTCCGGCCAGCCAGTGGATCTCCCCAGATGCGATTCTGGTGGTCGAAGTCTCCCGACCCAAGGCCCTGCTGGATCTGGCCCTCGACCCCAAGACGGTTGAGGCGGTCACCTCGCTGCCGGCCTATCAGAAGCAGGCGGCCCAGCCCGGGTTCAAGCAGTTTTTGGGGGTGGTCAAGTACCTGGAGACCATGGTGGGCAGCGATTGGCAGACGGCCCTTCGCCAGTTCGTCGGGGGCGGCGTCACCTTCGCGGCAGCCCCACAGGGCACAGTCTGGCTGATCGTCGACGCCGAAGACCCGAAGACGCTCGGTCAATTGCACGAGATGTTTCTCAACTTCGCCCGCGGCGAGGCTGACAAACAAGGCCAGCCCGGCCGCGTGGTCTCCACGGAGTACCGCGGCGTGACCGGATGGACCTTCGGCGGGGGCGAGGCGCACGCCATCGTGGGCAACCGCCTGGTGTTGTCCAACAAGCCCGAGGGACTGAAGGCCGCCCTGGACCTGCGGGCCAACGCCGGCGGCGAGAGCCTGGCCTCGCTGCCGGCCTACCGGGCCGCCAAGCAAGCGGCGGGCCCGGACGCCTGCGCCACCGCGTTTGTCAACGTGCAGGTCCTCAAGCAGCATCCCCCCGTGCAGCAGGCGCTCACGCAGAGGTCCAACCCCCTGGCGGCACTGCTGTTTACCGGGATCACGGAGTCGCTGCAAAAATCGACCTGGCTGGCACTAGGACTGAAGGTCGAGGGAAAGACGTTGGCGCTCAAGGCCGTGGTCGACGGCAAGGCGGGTGATCCGTCCGGGCCGGCGGCCTTCGCCCTGCCCACCCAGCCCGACAAGGGCGTCCTGCCGAATCTGTCGGTCCCGCGCGGCATTGCCGGGCTGAGCTTCTACCGCGACCTCCACAAGTTTTACGCGGCCAAGGACGAGTTGTTCCCGGAGCGGACGTCCGGGCTGATCTTCTTCGAGAACATGATGGGGATCTTCTTCGGCGGCATGGACTTGACCGAAGAGGTACTGGGCCAGACCGAGCCGGAGGTGCGGTTCGTGGTCGCCGAGCAGGCATACGATCGGGCGATCGGCACGCCGCAGTTGCGGCTGCCCGCCTTTGCGGCGATCTTCCGTCTGCGGGACCCCCAGAAATTCGGTGAGGTCGCCGAGGAGGCCTGGCAGAAGGCCATCGGCCTGGTCAACTTCACCCGCGGCCAGCAGGCCCAGCCGGGGCTGATCATCGACCGGCCGTCGTACGGCGACACCAAGCTCACCGTGGCCTACTTCAGGGCGCCCACGGAGGGAGACAGGCAGCAGATCGAACCGCGTTTCAACTTCCGGCCCACCCTGGCGAGAGTGGGCAACAGCCTGATCCTCAGCTCCACCGACGGACTGGCCAAGGACCTGGTCGACGCCGTGAAGAAGGAGATCGCCGATGCCGTCAAGCCGCTGGCCATGGCCCACAGCCTGGTGGAGGTCAACGCCGTGCAGTTGGCTTCCATCTTGGACGCCAACCGCGAGAACATGGTCCGCCAGAACATGCTCGAAAAGGGCAGCACCCAGCAGCAGGCCGAGGCGCAGATGGACCTGATCGTCGCCATCGTCAAGCACCTGGGCCAGGCCAAGCTCGACGTGGCCGCACGTGACGGCCAGCCCCAGGCAACCCTGCAGTTGAAGCTGAACCTCCCGTGAGGGGCGAGGGATCAGGGATTGGGGATTAGGGATTGGGGATTGGGGCCGAGGGGTGGCCACTTCAGTGGCCACTTCCTCGCTTGGGCCAAGCGATGAGGGCCGAGGGGTG
>Ga0315277_10005943_pt1 | contig 16048 bp, 12 predicted proteins | sample YL17G05_15_MG_FD_203695 | JGI IMG/M metagenome (GOLD analysis project Ga0315277, IMG submission 203695) | Sediment microbial communities from Yellowstone Lake, YNP, Wyoming, USA - YL17G05_15 | ecosystem: Environmental > Aquatic > Freshwater > Lake > Sediment | place: USA: Wyoming | collected...
ATGAAGTTGCAGCCGCCCGCAATGGCACCTAGCCCAATGGCTTCGATTCCACTTAAAAATAGGTGATCTTTCACTGTTGCATCAGGCTTGAGGTCAATTCCTATTTGACCTGATTGGGCAAGCTGAGTTCCGACCTCATATCCCTTAGTAAAGGCGGTCAGATTAATGCTAACCACATCTTCGCCCTTTTTGGCAAAGTATTGGCTCAAATAGGCATTCAGCGTCCCTGGGTTGGTTTTTAATAAGCTGCAAATCACGCCTAGTGCGATAATATTCACGTAGACTGCGCCACCGACTTCTTTTGCTAATTTCGAAAAGGGAATCTCAAGAAATTGATTACTTGCGGGTTTAAAATCATCATCCAAATTTTCTGCTTCACCTAAAATGTATGTCTCGGAGCTAAGCCGGCGCTTCACGTGTGTAATTGCGCCCTTTTTGAGCGGAATTAGAAGATTGATACGATCGACATAGGCTTGCACGGAGTGGGATCCGATCCGAATTTCTGTGGAATTGAACCCGCCTCGAATCCGAGACATGAATTCTCTCGTTGCAAAAACGTGATAGCCCGAGATCTTGAGTAAATGGGTCAAGAGAAATTCCACCGTCTGAATTCCTTGACCGGCTTCACCGCATAACACAATTGAGATATCTTTCTCGTTCATTAAGTTCCCCGCTTACTATTTAGTATAGACCAATTCACGACTAAGCTATTTTAAAAAGATTTATACAAAAATTGCCGAATTTAGCCAAAAATAGGAACTAATCGGCTAGCCTTTAAGCATGGGCTTTTTCTGAAACACAGTGTAGATGGTCGTTTTAAAAACTTCAATCGGATAATTAGGCGGAAAAATTTTTTGGATTTTACTAATGAGGGTATTTTGGATCCGTTCATCCGAGAAATTTACCTGGCGTTCTAAGGAAGGATCGAATTTATGGAGGAAAATGGAAAAATCAATTCGTAAGTTTTTTTGCTGAAGCAAATTTACGATCTCCGATAAATAATTTAATGCTAAATTGTAACGTTCCGTATCTTGGATATCTATAACAAAAATAATTTTATCCGCGTCTAGATACTGGTCGAACTTCTTCATGTATTCCTTCCGATATTGCTCTTGGCCTCCAAAGTCCCAAATATTGAATACAGTGTCCGAATCATTGTAATTCACAATGTTAAGCCCTGCCGTCGGCTTCAATGAATAATAGGAAAGCAAATTGGAATTTCGAGTTAAACTTAATAAAATGGAAGTCTTCCCACTATTATCCAATCCAACTAAGATTATTTTCTTAATGCTTTGTTTATTATTTGGGGATTTGGAATTCTTCATCTGATCCTGCCTTGAGTTTTGATACTGATTTTTTATGAGCTTTTTTTATTAATAGAGAGTATCGGTAATACTTGTCGAGCTAATGTCCTCAATTTTCTGCTGGGATCGATCGGCAATGTATTGATTAATATTGAGCAGAATATCATAAACTTTAGGATCTGCGATTTTATAATAGCTTTTCAGCCCATCTTTTCTAAAGGTAAGAATATTCGCGCTGAAAAGAACCTTCAAGTGCTGGGAAATAGTTGATTGGCTCTTCCGTAATTCAGTTTGAATATCATTTACAGTTTTTTCTTTACCTTTCAAGCACTCTATTATCTTCAAACGAACGGGATGCGCCAAAATCTTGAGGAACTCGACCGTATTTTCAGCTGTCATGTCTGCACCCAGTTTAATAATGATAAAATATAATAAAATCGTTTTATCGTAATATATAAATGTTATTCAAAATTAGAACCTCTATGAAATTATTTAAGAATATCAGCAACTATTGATGCGATTGCTGTAATTTTTCACGCCTTTTAGGATTGCCGGATTTTGATTTTTAATGAAATATAGAAAACAACTTTTGCAATCAGGAAATATTACAAATACAACCTAGGTTTTAAATGTTTTAGAGTTAAGAAAATCCTAATTATTAGTTTAGAATTAGGGCTCGCGATGCGCTCTAGAATGCCGTCGCTTTCTAAGAAAAAGAGTAGTTCCAAGGAATCCAATGGCTATCAGACAAGGGAGAAACCAAGAAACAACCGGGAGTGGGGGAATATCTTGAAAGATATTATCTTGAAAACTATTTTCCTGAGACTCTATTTCCTCAATGCGATTATAATTAAATTTAAAAGTATTATTTGAAATGGAATTCGAGTTGCTGGAATCAATCAATAAAAGTGGATACCGATTGTTAGTGATCGTATTATTAATAATTGTATTATGGCTTGACCCTACTAAATCTAGACCAACATCATCGTTTTGAATTAGATTCTTGATAAGTTTATTATGGTTGGAGTAGAAAAGAGTAATACCACGGTCAAAATCAATGAAGGTATTATTTGAAATAGTGTTGTTTGATGAGTAATCGAGTGATAAACCTGTTTGAAACCCGCTTTCAATTGAAATAGTAATATTGCATAATTTTCCATTCGTTACATTTAGTAACTGGATTCCTATATAATAGTAATAATAAATCAAATGCATACACCACGGATTATACCATGGCGGATGATAGGGCAACAAAATAGAACAATTCCTGATTGTAAAGAATTTGTCAGTACTGTTGATAAAGATGCCAAAAATAGGATTAAATTGAGAATAACAAGAACTTCCTTCCTCGCCACCAACTGGGATACCTTCAGTTATTTGCAAATTTTCGATTACGAAGGGATTTTCTTCAGTCCCATTTCCCGAAGAGGATTTGGCAGCGAGAGCCGCATTGCCCTCGATATAAAAGCCAGACTGAGAGCGTATCTGTAGGTTAGCAGCAGTGTTTTCTGCTTGAAGTGGGTTATTACCTCTGTTAGGTGAATCCAGAACTTGTAACAAATAGACGGAGAGAAATAGGATTAGAATAAATGCGCAAATAAGTTTCTTCTTTCGCAATTTATTCTGCACCTAGGTCGTATCTTCTGGCAACTCGTCATCAACATCAGCAGAGTCGTGATTTTTTTTAGGCATATAGTCCGGGAGATGGGTCAGATAATGGCGGTGAAGCATAATGCGATCATATAAATAACTCACTATAACCATTGAAACTGAAATTGCACCAAGAATAAATCCAATATCAAATTTCCATTGGACAATTTGGGTAATATGCCAAAAGAAGGAGAACCAGCCTGAAGCAGAATAAGGGGGGTTGATGAAATGGAAGTACATTAAAACCTCAAATAGAATGAGGATAATTGTACTCAGTTTAAAAAATAATTTGGAATGTTTCTCTATAGGGGTGCCGTAAGTTCCGTGGTTAGAGAGGATGACACCTAAGGAATAAAAACTTAAGCATATAAAACCTATACAGTAGAGAATTCCGAATAAAGTAGTGTTTAAATCCCAGTAAAACAGCTCCATCAGGTATTTATAATCAGTAGATTGAAATGCACAACTCCATTCAGAAACTGAATAAATGTTATTTCTGAACCATGGGAATAAAAAACATAGGATTCCGAAGATTACAGCAATTAAGGCAAACCCATTATACGCTTCCCACTGGTATTTCAGATTATCAAAATTTATCTTTAATAACCCCCAGTTATACCTTTAATTAAATAAAGACCTTATTTCTTTAAAAATTAGTAGTACAGATACCGATAGGAGAAAAGAACGACCTGTGACTTCATTCATAAAGTCTTGAAAAATAAAGGAGGTTTTAATGCAAACCAGAATAGAAATTCCAAGAATCCTTAATTTAGCGAGCTTTTATTTTCTGAACAATAGGGGGACGCTGTTTATAGAGGATTCGGAATCCGCAATGGGGGCATTTTACACCGGGTAGGCTTTCTAGACCTTTCATTGTGACTTCTTTACCGCACCGACCGCAACGATAGGGCGCCATTTAATTATTCATCTCCAAAATTAGACTCCAATTTTAAAAAGAAAAAACCCAAGGAATCTTAAAAATTTTTCGATAAAATCAGAATATTTTTGTCAATATATCACGAGAGCAACAAAGAGAGTGGAATAACGAGAAAGATAGGCAAACGCATTAAGAGGAATTGGATTTCAGAGGAGTACCTATTATAAGTAAAGAGAGCCAGGTTAAATTGGTTTTAACCGGAAATTTTATGTCCAGCCACCATTTTATCGGAAAGAACCCCATCAATTTTAACGCTAATAATTTTATTAACTAAATCTGCCGCATTCTTAATGAGAACGGTGGGGCCTCCACGAAGAGGATATCCTATGGCTTGAGTTTTATCCCTACTCAAAGTTTCACTAACAATAACACGTTCCGTGGTTCCAATATATGCCTGCTTTTTATTACGATTAATTTCGATTGCTGTATCGACAATAAGTTTGCTAGCCTTATCAGTGGAAGAGAGAGGAGGGGTGGGAAACTCGCTGAAAGCGGACATGGGAAGGGGTTTGAATTTATATACGGTAACCTTTTCGATCCCTTCCGCAGCCAGTTTTTTCATGAAATTACTGGTTTGAATCGCAGACTGCAGATTCTGCCCTGGTAATCCGTGAATAAAATAGGTATGGACGCGTAGATTGTATTTTTTAGCATACTGCACGGCTTGGAGGACTTCCTTCGGTGTTGATGACCGCCCGAGCATGTTTGAGTGGGATAGAGATCCCGTTTCGCAGCCAATTGAGAGGGCAGTATTAGGTAAGTAGGACGCAATTAGAGCTGCCGCCTTCTCCGTAAAGAGCGATGCCTTGATGTTTTCAATGAAAAGGTAGACCTCAGTTCCGGCTGTTATTTCTGCGATTTTTGCCAGCAAGTGCTCAATTTCCTGATAATTGGGCGGAGGATATCGGGGATCCGTGAGCGGACTTGGCGCCACCAATTCCTCGCGTTGATATTCCAGGAAATCGCTTGCTCCTAATATAAACCGAAAAGTCCCTAACTCCAGTAATTCTTTAATCTCTTTTGTAATATTAAGAATGGAACGGCTCCGTGGAGGTCCATAGACTGATGGAACAGAGCAATAGCCGCAGCCAGGTGGAATCAAGAGTGGGCAGGTCATTCTTCGCTCTAAATCAGCGGCAAGACAGATATTGCATTTATTACATAGGCGTCCATCTGGTAATTGGATTTTAGTACGAGTATAATTTGAACATCCGCGCACACACTCAATAAAAATTCGAGCTGATTGATAGGAGGGATAATTTTGGACGTGTTTTGAGGAGGCTTGATAAGTGTTGAGTTCCTCTTTAGTTAGAAATGGAGCTTTTGGCGTTTCAATTAGACTTTTGGAATCTATGAATGCGATTCCCCTCACAGTTCGCATCCTCTCAAAATTAAAATCACCCTGGAAAAGACCGATTTTGATCAATTCAGAGAGGGTATGTTCAGCTTCACCGATAATTGCAAAATCGAATTTTAGTGTTGGTAAAATTTTGGGATACCCACATGCGATGGGACCTCCGAGCAACCTAAGTGACTGCTTTGTTTCAGAACGGTTATTCCATTTATGAATAACTTTTTTTACCGCTAGGTAATCCATGGTCATTGCGCTAACAAAGAGGTGATCAGCCTGTATCTCCGTCCTCTTTTCGTTGAGATATTGCTCCGCGGTCATAATCCGGGACGATATCGAAAATTTCGCCAAAATCCCGGCGACCATGCGCGGCCCAGCCCCGATAACATCGCGCGTGAATCGACGAACGCCTTGCTCAGAGCCTAAGGCATCTACAATTAAAACTTGTGTAAAAAGAGGATTGGGCATTTAAATTTCGTCTATTAAAAAAAGATTATTGAATTACGATATTATCTTGAGGGAAGCCCCATTTGATTAATAATTTGCGAACTTGGCGCCGGTGATCGCCCTGTAATTCGATCCGATTATCTTTGGAGGTGCCTCCGCATGCATTAGCGGATTTCAACTTCGTTAAGAGGTCTGGCAAATTAACTTCCTCGGGATCAAGCCCCTCAATGACGGTTACTTTCCGTCCATAACGCCGTTTCTCAATCTTTACTTTAATCAATTGTTCCTCTTTTGAAATTTCTTGGCAAATGCATAATTCCTTGGGTAAGGAACATTTCGGACAAATTTGGGCATTTCCTATATTCATATTCTGCACTTTTTTTAATTTATTATTTATTCAAAACGAACTTGGTTTCTGATTAAACTATAACACGCAACTTGTTTTATTCTTTTTTGGTAATTTTTTCCGTAATTTAAGATATTAAAAAGTATAAGTTTATAACATTGTTATTCAAGGGATTATTAGTGAAGTAACAAAAGAATGGTTGATGAAAATGCAATTTCCGTGTGAGATTCTGGTGAAAAATATTTTACCGGCGATAAGGGCAATCATGGTGAAAGAGTTAAGTCAGAAATACAATAAATCGCAAAAGGAGATAGCGGAATTATTGGGGATTACGCAACCATCCGTGAGTTATTATCTCCATGGAGAGCGGGGAGAGCGCGCAATAGATATAATAAGAGAGACCAAGGATATTCATGATAAAATTCTTGAGTTATTAGAGGGGTTGGTTACAAGACAAATTACTTGCAACAATTTATTGAAAAATATTTGCACTATTTGCTTAAAAATTCGCCCGATTTATATTCAAAAGGTCTGCCCAGATAAATTTGAGTTTCTGAAAGATTGGAATGTGTGTTTTGAAGAGGTAAAACAATGAGCCCTCGCTTCTCGAAGCGGATTCAACAGCTCCAGAAAGAGATTCTCAAGTTAAAAGAAGCGGAAGATATCTTCCTCATGGCGCATTATTATCAACGACCGGAAATTCAGGCAATTGCGGATGTGCTGGGAGATAGCCTGGGACTGTCACGAACGGCACAGAAAATGGCGAAATCGGAAACGATTGTGTTCGCCGGTGTCAAATTCATGGCAGAGACCGCCTCAATTCTTAATCCTAAAAAGAGTGTTTATATTCCAGATACCGATGCCGAATGCCCTATGGCGCAAATGTGCCCTGCGTCCACGATAATAGCAATGAAACAGCAATATAATTATCCGGTTGTGCTGTATGTGAATACGTTGGCGGAGGCTAAAGCGCAGGCGGACATTATGTGCACTTCCGCGAATGCGATCAAAATTTGTCAGAGTTTGGGTTCGGATCCCATAATTTTTGGGCCTGATTGGAATTTGGGGTGGCACGTGCAATGGAAGACGGGACTCAAGATAATTCCGATCCCGGAACACGGCTATTGCTACGTGCATCGAAAATTTTTACCGGAAGATTTCCTCAAGCTGAAACAAAAATATCCCGAGGCGCTAATCACCGTGCATCCAGAATGCAGCCCAGAGGTACAGAAGCTGGCGGACCATGTAGGCTCCACCGAGCAGATAAAAAAGTTCATCATCGATTCGGACAGGAAAGATTTTATTATCGGAACAGAGTTGGGGTTGGAATTTGCAATTCGAAAGGAGTGTGGTCAGCAGAAGAATCTGCACTTCGCGCGGGAGGATGCGGCGTGTTTAATGATGAAACTCATTACGTTGGAGAAAATTCGGGATTTAATGAAAAACAAACCGGAGGCTAATTTAGTCAAAGTGCCCGAGGATATCGCGAATGGCGCCCGAAAAAGCATCCAGAGAATGCTAGAGCAGAGTTAGAGCTGCTCGGATTCGCCTTTCTTACGTTTTAACATTTCGGTATAATATTGCCGAGCCATTCCTAGAATACCTGCAATGAGGAGTGCCCACCAGCCGAAAGCTAGCCCCCACGTCGGGCCGTAGAGAGGGGTCAATGGACCATCAAAACTGAAGCCAAAAGTTAAGGGAAAGCCGAAGGCACAGGGAATGGCGAGGAAAATGCTATACCAGAAGAATTTAATTCCAGGAAATGTGCGTTTCCAGATATGATTTACCAGGATGAGAATGAAAGTAATTAGGAATCCTACTTGGTGTATTGATAAAATAGTTTCTATCCCATAAGTTTGCCAAAACCAAATAATTTCCCAATGGAATAAAACAGTGCCATCCGGCAGCGTCCGTTGCCAAAGCGAAATGAATTGATAGGGGACAGCAAAATCATTCCAATACGGGAAAAATAGCGATAATCCGACAAAGATTAAGGTAGCATAACCTAAGATATTCAGAATGAGCTTATTTATATCAAATTTTGCTTTTTCCTCGGGAGGAAGAAGGAACTTTTCTGTTTCCTCCGGGGGTGTTTGACTCTCAGCTTGCTCTTCTGTTGCCAATCCAAATCGCCTAAAGGTTGATACTATATTAAAAATGTTGATGCTATATTAAATTATTATCTACTTGATTGAATATGCGTTGAGATAATTTTCAGGGACGATGCACTTGAGTTTGCGGGACGATGCGCTTGCGGCACTCCATCACGAAGAACCAAGGCAGGTCCCCATGTACGATATTCGCTTTGATGATTACATTATTCAGCGTCTGATGGGGACAACCACACCCGTAGAAGTTAAAACAGAAGTGGAGTGCCTTCGGAAATTAGGTTTTTCAATGATCACGGCACACCCATTAGATACTGGAAAAAGGGAAGTGGCTGAGCCCCAAGGGAGGAGAAGCTATATCGATGAATGGGGGAGACAGTATATAGTCATCAATGGGATGAATTTTTATGCGAGGGGAACGTTCACAGAGACAGATTTAGAGGAAAAGAATTGGGATCCGTTTGCAGAGGCACGATATCGAGGCATTAAGGAAGTGCTCAAAATTGCCTCGGATTTTGCAGTCATAGGGCGTGTGGGCGGAACCTTTGAACGGGCGCTGCTCGCACTGGGCCCGACCCAATTTTTCACGAGCCTATATGACCGCCCGACTTTTATCAGGCGTTTATTGAAAAAAATAAATACCTATTGGATTGAGGTAGGAAAAATTGAGATCGAGTTAGGGGTGGATGCCATTCTTCTAACCGATGACTTAGCGTATAAAAGCGGACCGTATCTTTCGCCCCAGCACATGACAGATTTCATTTGGCCAACATTCCAGGAGCGAATCACGGCCTTTCGAAAAGTTCCGGTGATTCTACATTCGGATGGAAATGTTACTTCGCTCTTAGATACCATAGTAGAGTTGGGAATCAAAGGGCTACATTCCCTCGAGCCTACGGCGAGCATGGATATCGGAAAGGTAAAGCAGCAATATGGAGACAAACTTATTTTATTGGGCAATATTGATTGCGGGTGGTTACTGACTCATGGTAGCGAGCAAGAGGTGCAAGAGACCGTACGAAGAACCATTGCCCAAGCAGCTCCCGGGGGTGGCTATTTTTTGAGCACCTCTAACGGGGTCCATCGTGGCGTTAAAATCAGCAATTTATTGGCGATGTGCGAGGCTTGTAAAAAATACGGGAAATATCCGATAAATATTTTAAAATAATTGTAATGAGTGAATTAATCGAATAACAAGAAAAAAGTTGATTTGTAATGAATCAAGTAAAGGTTGCCCTGATTCAATTTGGTATGATTCCGGAGCGTGCGAAGAATCAGACTTTAGAGCACGCAAAAGACCTATTGGAACGCGCATCCAAAGAGGAAGCACAAATTGCATGTTTTCCAGAACGATGGAATTTCAAACAAGGGAAAATAGAGGATAATCTGGAAGCTTATGATGGTCCTACAATGAATTTTCTTCAGAAGAGTTCAGAAGAGTTTGGGATCTATATCATAGCAGGCGGAATTTGGGTGTATAATGAGGATAGAACCGAGAATCATATAAGTTCAGGCGTTTTTAACCCCAAAGGCGAACTGCTGGGGATTCAACAGAAGATTCACCTGTATCTTTCCGAGAAAAACGTGTTTGTTCCTGGTAGGGAGCTCAAGATCTTTAATACGGAATTTGGAAAAATTGGGTTGGCAATCTGTTTTGATATGACTTTCCCCGAGGTAGGGCGGTTTTACTCGCTAAACGATGTGGATCTCGTCTTTTCTCCGGTGCTGATTCGAGGGGAGGGCATAGAGAATTGGCATATCTACCTGAAAGCCCGCGCGCTGGAAAATCGAACACCAGTTTGCGCTGTCAATTGCATTGGACACTGGGGGGATCAACATTACGCCGGGCAAAGCTTGATGATCGATTTTAAAAAAGGGTATGAAACGCCCTCGAAATTGCAAATTAGATCTGCATCCTCCGATGAAGAACAGGTGTTAATAGACACTTTAGACCTGAGTACAGCTCAAAAGCTGCGAAAAAAGAGACTAGCTGAGCGACTCGCTATTGATGATGTTATTTTAGGGAAAAAGGGGTAAAAGAGTTTTATTCGTCCTTAGGCTCTATTCGTCCTTAGGCTCTTGCTCCACCTTATCAATGAGGGGCTCTTTCGAATTATGCCTATCATTTGTAACCTCGGTTTGGAGAACGTCAATCCCTTCACTCAAATCATCTTCGATAGATTCGGTGGATTCAATTAGTTTTTCCAGTTCAGAGTCATACTTCCGAAGACTGCCGGTAACATCCCACAAATCATCATTCAAGGATTTCCCCTCTTGCAACATGAAGATTAATCCTTTTTCATAAAGCCGAATTAGGGATAGGAGAACTTCGTAATCGGGTAAATCTAGGGCTTTTGCGAGTTCTTTTAACATAATGCCAACAAACTTCCGCTTAGAAATCAGATAGAAAAGTTGGCCATCTCGGCTCCCGAGGGGTGGTAATTTTTTAGCAGAGCTAATTTTTTCAATGAGTTTGCCGCCATCATACCGATATTCACCAGTCCAACCCTTCTTTTTCTTAAACTGTTTGAGATCGCTTCTAGTTTTTGAGGGTTCTTCCGGAGTGGCCTGCGAAGACGAAATAATTTCGACCTGCTTCTTCCGAATGGGCTTTCGAGGGGGCTCAATCTTTTTCCAGTATCGTTTTGTAGTTGCTTTTTTCAGGAGATCTTTCTTCCGCTGCCGGTCTAAATCCCAAGGATTGAGATACCCTAAGGTGGTCTTGAAGGTCGTCCAGGCATGTTTCAGAGGGGCCGTTACCACGTGTTCAAGCGTGAATAAAATCCAGATAAGACGTGATTTTTGATTGACATCTCTCCAAAAACGCATAAGTAAAACCGTGGAAATAAAGTCGCCGATTAATTTCCAACTTAATACCCTATTGAATGCGACTTCTAGTTGATTCTTAGAGAAATTCTCCTTCATTATACGGTAACGAATCCGCCGTAACCCAAAATATTGATCTTCACTGATGATCCGTGCATTTAAAAGCGTCCGCCAGCTCTTTTCTCGCCGCTTCAGCCAGTTGATAATCCGAGTTGAGGCAGCTATTTTTACAGCTTTCTGTTCTCGGAGTTGCATATATCCGAAGGTAACAAAGGACACCAGCACTATAGAGAAGAATGCCCAGAACGTGGGACTCGTGACTATTAACTCCAAAAGGGACAGTTGTTCCGTCTCATCGGTTTTGTTAGGGATGGGGATAGCAGAGACCACAAAGGTGGGATGGGTCTTTGAGTAGGTTATCACGGTGGTGACACCGGATGAAGTTATGCCAGGTAATTCGATGGAAACATCGATCCAGGGCTCAATGGAGAGTTCCGAGGGGGGAATGCCCGTTGTATTTACGTTTATCCTTAATTCCCTATCCATCCAATCAACCGTGAGTAAGACTTTCTCTAGTTCGTCCACTTGTAGGTAGGGTTTGAAGAGTAAGATTCCATTAGTATAATTCAACCCTAATGCGGCCATTGAGATATTATAGATCGGATTATTGTCAAGATCTACAAAGGTTGTACCATTCCATCCTTCAATGGAAATCCGCTCTAGTGGGAGAGGCTGCCCATTCTGAGTGAAATTTAGTGCAAAATGATGAACCATGATTGGCTGCTCTTCATAATTCCGAATTTTATATTGGATATATTTCGCATTGGTGCCGTCTGATACAATGGGGTAGAGCTGATAGTTTAAGGTGTCTTTATCGGTATAACGCACCTCATGGATGCCGGTATAGGCTTTCTGATTGCTTGAAATTGCTTTCATATCTTGCAGACTGGCAATAAGGGAAATCTCCATTTCGAGCATATTTAATAATCCAATGCCTTTCAAGGGTAAATTGCTGGATGTTAGGTTGAGACTGGAGAGATCAATGCTCCCAAGCCCACCTAAGCCTCCTGCACTTGTTGTTCCGATGGAAATATCCAGAGCGCTGAGAAGAGACAGGTCTTCTCCACCGAACAGGGAAAATCCTGTCTGCCCCAACATTGAGCTGAATGGATCTGCCAAATTATAAAGTAATTGGATTGTTTTTTCTGTGCGAATGAATTGGAAGGTAATTATTTCGCGACCTGATTCAACCGTCCATAATAGCTCTCTGCTCGTTCCATTCATCGTCATTATGTGATTATTTGAAGCGGCAAAAATGAATTCTTTGACACCATCTTGCGTTAAATCGCTGAGAACGAGGTGATTGACACTCCTAGAAATTGGGAAATTGTATTTCGGCGCACCCGAAGTCCCGTTTAATAAATATACGGAATTATTGAGGGTGGAAACAATGACCTCATCGTAATTTCCAGGCAGATAATTCACGGGGGTTATGGTGCTGAATCCGAGGGGTGAAATGAAGTTCCATAGTAAATTGAAGGTATTTCCAGCGATGGCAGACAAATTGTAGGGCGTTACTAGTCCGGTTGATATGATTATATCATCGAAGGAATCGCCCGTCAAATTTGCTGTATGTAATGTGCCGATTGGAGAGTTAGTGGTAAATTGGGAAACTTGAGTACCCTTGGTTGTATTCAGAATGACACAGTAATCCTGATCCGTGCTATAGAGCAATTCTTTTTTAGAGTCGCCTCTGAAATTCCCAGCTTTTAGAGAGGTAAGCGATTCTTCAGTAATAATATCCCAAATAACATTGCCATTTGTCCCGTTGAGGAGATAAACTTTGTATTTGGAGGTAGCAACGCCTATCTCTTGAGAGCCATCCCCATTCACATCAGCTACCACAAGATCGTTAATAGTCCCCTTTAAGGTCCGATTCCAATATAAGGTCCCGATGTTATTAAAAACGCTCAGGGTATTATCGCGTCCCACCAGGATGTAGGATTGCCCTATTGCCGTGAGTTTATGAAAGATTAGACTATCCAAAGTAGACCCAACGGAGAAATTCCTTATTGCGGTTCCATTTTTGTTTAAAGTATATGTGGTCGCGTTATCCGTACCAATGAGGATTTCAGGGCTGGAATCGCCAATGACATCTTCAACGAGGATGGCCAAAATTGCGCCATCGGCTGTAAAGTTCCAAATCTGAGTGCCATTCTTGCCATTTAGCAGATAGAGCGTGTGATCATTGGAGCCAGCAAGGATATCTTCGATCCCATCGCCTGTCAGGTCTTTCAACTCCAAGTCGGTGATTGATAAGCCACTCGTCCACTTCTCGCGTATCGTATAGTTAGGGAGAATTTCCACACCATCCCCAATTAAATAGTTATCCAAAATCGTCAGATCGTACGGATAGGGCAAGATGGATCTGGTAAAGTTCAAATAGTCAATCTCCAAACGCGCAGCCGAAGTAGTTTTCGGAGTAATCCGGAGTTGAACGCCTTTGATTCGCTCAACATCAAAGGAAGTATCATAATAAGTCCAAGAATTGGCTTGCCTTAAATCAAGGCTGAATTCGTACCAGGCATTAGAGAGAGTAGAGAAGGGATATTCCCGAATCGCGTAAACATCGTGGCCTGTCGCGTTTTGACTTATTACGACGAGCGAGAGTGTAGGCGCAGTAACATTTGTTCTGAATCGACACAGAATTTGCGTTGCAGGTATGGTGTAATTGAAATTACGGGTTAAGGAAATTGTTCCCGTGGTCACATTTCCAGTGGCTTTGAATTGAACTTGTTTGTAATCCATCGAAGTGTTCCCTAAATTCCGCTGAATCACATTCACAGTTGTTAGACCCGTCGAGGTCCAATTCCAATTGCCCATCACGCCGTTTTCGGCTGCCTTAGCGAATCCAAGACCGCCCATCCCGCTCAATCCGCCAGCTGTAGTATTTCCGAAATTCAAGGGCAGGGTGATATTCAGCAAGTTGCGTATGCGAGGCACTGGTTCCGTATACAATTTTAGGGCAGTATAGAATCCGAAATTATTGAGCAATGCAAAATCCGCACCTGTCGCGGATGTACTGAATGAACCCATATTCGGAATGAGGTTTCCAAAGAGACTTCCGAAGGGCGAGTTGAATTGTCCTTGCAATCCCGAGAAAATATTCGTTAAATCGCTTATTCCTTGGAACCCAGTTTCAAGCGTGATCGGGATGGATGAATCGATGGGCGTACCCTTTAGAACGGCATCAAGCATCTCTAAGGTCTCCGCCGAAAATGAGGAATCCAGCAGCAGCATGAGGGTTGCTAACGAACGGGTCAGGTTGCCAATAGTCCACCATAACGAAGATCTTCCTACTTGAAGTAAATCCAACATCCAAGTGTAGAAACCAGGGATAGAAGAGCCAGGTGATCCAGGAGCTTGGTAGCCTAGAGGGAATAGCCCAACTGGAATTGCAGGTTTACCGAAATAGGTATCAATTGCATCGAATATGGTGCGGCCACCTGGAACATCATTGAGTCTAAATTCATACTGTCGCGTTAAATTCAGGGTTGTTATTACAATCGGAAGCTGGAGATTATAAATGTCAATTAGGACATAGAAATCAGTGGAATTATTGGGGAATCGTGTGATAGTTGCATTTACCACCAGTTTGAAGCCCTGGGTGGTATCGCTTAAATTAAGTAGTACCGGATTGCCCAAGAGTTCAATGATTTGAGCACCAAACGAGGCGATAATCCGCCGCTCAATATCTGAATAGTAATCAATTATTAGTGGAAGACTCATATAAGGCACCCCCAGCCCAATTAAGGTATTAGTTTCCAGTGCCCCTTCGAAGTCCAAACCAAGGATCCGTCGCATTTCGATACAGATCGAGCTAATATAGCCATAATCAGGCAATATACTGTCGGTATAAAGAGTGGATAATGAAGTATAAATCTGCTGAACGGAAGTTTTTGTCAGATCTAATTCTATCAGCGCCATTAGAAGGGCATCAATAAGGGAATAATTAACCATTGTCAGCATACCTAATTGGGTTTGAAGGTCATTAAGCAGTACCTGAAGTACTCCGACCATGCCAGTCAGCTCTTCAATCATTGCCATTAAGGTTAAAACGGACCAATAGGCTTGTTGCGCCGCAATAACCCCTAACAGCGCCGATAGACCATCAAATAGGAGCCCCGTTAAATCGGCGCTTTGTACCACATCAACTCGGAGTGGCTGTAGTTCGATAATGCCCCAGCCACCGCCCTTTAGCACGATGGTAGTCCAATTGATGGTGTATTCCGCCCCTAGTGCCAACCACGAGACTTGTTGCATGGTAGCAATGATATTGGTGGTGATTGGGGCGGGATTAAATATGGGTTCTGAGAGATCTCGATCCGCCTCTTCCTCTTCATACGGGAGAATGGCAGTAACCAAGCAGAAGCTGGTCGGTTTCACGATGCCAGAGGTAGAAAATAGTCCAGATTGAATGTTCCGAACGCGAATTATATTTGAAACAATCGAACCCACGCTGGCATTAATTTCATTTCGGAGTGGATTAATATCCACACGGCTTCCATTGATATAATATTCAGTCTCGATCTCCACAGGAACCGCCTTATAACTAACGATGGTATAGCCATATTCAGCCTTTGAATGTGCACTTACACTAAGATTAGACCATTTGAGGACAATAACCCCGAAATCCTCATCGGATTTCAGCACTTCATAGGGCAGGATAGATGAAAAAGTACCTTTCTGGAACTTTATAGTGTCTAAATCGCACTCTTCTAACCGGTCAATCAAATCAAAGCTGCAACTTTCCTCTGCATCATTCTCGAAGGTAAATCCAATATTGACCTTTTCAGTCTTAATTGTCCCATTCGGAAAGAGGTCGATCGTCACGGACTCGCTCTTTGAGACGCTCAGCTCCGTTGGGTGCCCGTAGATCACCGTATAATTCATATCGGAATTGCCGAAGGTGGGATAGGGGGAGTTGCCTGATCCTAAAGTTGAGCCATTATTGGAGGTATTTATGGAATTTACTTGAATAAATCCATTGATCACGAAAACTGATAATAAAATAGTAAG
>Ga0315277_10005944_pt1 | contig 16048 bp, 6 predicted proteins | sample YL17G05_15_MG_FD_203695 | JGI IMG/M metagenome (GOLD analysis project Ga0315277, IMG submission 203695) | Sediment microbial communities from Yellowstone Lake, YNP, Wyoming, USA - YL17G05_15 | ecosystem: Environmental > Aquatic > Freshwater > Lake > Sediment | place: USA: Wyoming | collected...
ACGCCGGTGACATCGGGATGATCCACACGCCGGCGCTGCCGCGCCAGATGGCGGGGTCGGAGATGCCATCTCCGTTGTAGTCGCCCACGACGGGCGTATCACCCAGGCCGGGCCAGCCGGCGGGGATAATCAGGGCGCAGCCGTAGTCATACCCGTTGGAGGAAAACAGCATCAAGTAGGCCGCGCTCTGCCCTCCGCCGGGAGGCCTCCGAACCGTCGGATCCAGCAATCCATCTCCGTCGTAATCGCCAGGTGCCACAATGTCACCGGTCTGGCCCCAGCTGAAGAAGAGCGGACTGCTGTAGCTGAAGCCATGGCTCGATTGCAGGATCCCCCACACCCCCGAGGCCCCATTGAAATAGCCCATGTCGCTCTTGTCATCGCCGTCAAAGTCGGTCGGTGCAGTGTGCAATTGTCGCTCAAAAGCCCCAATGTCGCAGACGATGGATCCGTTGTGATCCCCATCCACGGGCCGCCTGAGGCCGCGCTGATCCTTGTTGTCAACCGTGCCTGCGTTGGCGCAGCTGGAGTTATCGCCGTGATCAATCGCCGGGGAACCCCGCGGCAATCGCATGGTCTTGGTCGGCCCGCCATTGTCGGCCAGGGGGCCCAGTGTCGGGTCGCTGGTGAACGCCGGGGTGTTGCAAGGCCAAGAACCATCATTGGTTTCGATCAGGTTGCTCACGTTGGCGGCCCAGGTCGCGAGGTGGCTGCGACAATCGCTGCCTCCGCTGTTCGCCACGATCATGTTCCGCAGGGAGACCGTTCCACCGTTGAGGTACAATCCGCCACCGAGCGCGCTGGAGGCCATGTTGCCGGACATTGTATTGTTGACAAGGGTCAGGTCCGCGGTGCCCTCAAATACTCCGCCTCCGCCATTGGTTCCTGCGGCCGAGTTGCTCACAAAGGTGCTGTTGTAGATGACAGCCACTACGCCGCTGACCCAGACACCGCCGCCGTCGCTGGCGGTGCTGTTGCTGTTGATCGAAGAGTTGGCGAGCCGCAGGCTGGCGGAGTCGCGGACATTTATTGCACCGCCGCCGGACATCGATCCCGTTCCCTGAGCCTGATTCGAACTGAATGTGCTATCGGTTATGCTGACCGGAGCACCCGTTGCGTACAATCCACCTCCGGCAAACGCAGCCGTGTTGTTGGAGACGGTCAAGTTGGTGAGCGTGGCCTGGTGGGCGGTGGCGATGAAGATTGCGCCGCCGTCGCCAACGCTCGCGTCGGTCACGTTGTTGCTCATCAAGGTGACGTTGGTGAGGCTGAGGTCATCGCCTGCCGCGGTACCCGAAGAGAAGTAGATGCCGCCGCCGATCGCGGTCGCGCTGTTAAACGAAATCGAACTATCGTCGATGGTAAGAGAGGAATTTAAAACAGAAGCAATGCCGCCGCCAAAACCTTCGCCGGCGCCGCAGGGGCCGGCGCAGTCGACCGTGTTGTATTGGATTACCATTTGTCCCAGTGTCAGGTGGCTGTTCGGGCCGACGTAAATGGCCCCGCCTTCGAGGTAGTCCGCCGTGGTGGTGTCATCTACGAGGCCATGCGTGAGGGTCAGGCCTGAGATCGAAACTACAGTTGAGCCAGCTGTGGTGAAGATCCGACCGAGGCTGTTCCCGTCAACTGTGAGCAGTCCCGCGCCAGGTCCCGAAATGCTCAAATTGTGGCCGATGACCAGGGGGCCCCCCAGCGTGATCGTGCCCGTGACGCTGAAGTTGACGGTATCGCCTGATACGGATGCCGCGATCGCATCACGCAGCCGACAGTTAACCCCGGGGCAGTTGCTTGCATTGGCGGCACCATCCTCCGTAGACTCGACCGTCCAAATTGTGGACGCATGTGCCGCTGGAGGAGGCGCTCCGACCAGCAGCAGCGACAGAATCGCCAAGGCAGACAGGATTTGCAGAAATCGTTTCACGGTGAAGTCCCTCCTCAAAGGGCGCAGACGCGCAGCACTTCCACGGCTCATTAGAGCACCAATCCCCCTTGCACACAAGAGGTCCAGACAAGTCGTCAGACAATGTGGCGGCTTCGTTCTGCGTAAGGCTACAAGTGGCGCTGGCAGACGAGATCTCTAGCCGCAGAATTCGATCGCGGGTTGCAGGTATATCTCCGCACAGGCTTGCACGCTGGATAGGTCGCCCCACTCTTCATCGGCGTGCGTGCCCGCGCCCAATGGGCCGAACAGCACCGCGAGGATGCCGGCCTCTGTCAGCAGCGCGGCATCCGTCCAGAAAGGGACGCCCGCGATTGAAGCAGAATGGCCAAGCACCTTTGTCGCCGCCGTTTGAACTGTTGCGTCTTGCCAGAGGTGCCGCACATGGAAAGAGGCGGCCTCCGGGTCTTCCTCGGAGGCCGCAACGCAGTGCAGGTCGCACTACTTGATGATTTGATCTCCCGATGCGCCCCAGGCCGCGAACATGTACTGTGTGTTATTGGTGGACGACTTGGGGATGATCCACACGCCCGCGCTGTTGCGCCAGATGCCCGCATCCGCCTTGCCATCACCGTCGTAATCCTGCGGCACCGGTGTGTCTCCCAATCCGGGCCACCCGGCAGGGATCGTGAGACTCGATCCGGGTGCATAGGCCAGGGTTGAGAGCAGGATGCGATAAGCCTTGCTCTGTCCTCCGGCGGGAGGGATTACCACAGCCGGGTCGGCCTTGCCATCGCCGTCGTAGTCTGCCATCACCGCAAGGTCACCGGTTGTGCCCCAGCTGAAGAACTGCGGGCTGGCGTAGCTGTAGTTCTCCGTGGACAGGAGGAAACCCCACACGCCGGTGGATGGCCGCAGGTAACCGATATCGGTCTGTCCATCGCCATCCACGTCTGCGCCTACGGGTGTGTCGCCCGTCAAGCCCCAGGAGAAGAACTGGTAGGTATTAAACGCCGGTGACATCGGGATGATCCACACGCCGGCGCTGCCGCGCCAGATGGCGGGATCGGAGATGCCGTCACCGTTGTAGTCGCCTGGAACGGGTGTGTCTCCCAACCCCGGCCAGCCGGCGGGGATCGTCAGGCTTTGCCCATAGTCGTAGTTGGTGGAGGATTTCAAGATCAGGTAGGCTGCGCTCTGGCCGCCGCCCGGAGGCCTCCGGACTGTTGGATCAAGCAGCCCATCGCCATCGTAATCGCCGGGCACCACGATGTCATTGGTCTGTCCCCAAGTGAAGAACTGCGCATTGGAATAGCTGAAGCCCTCACCCGACTTGAGGACTCCCCACAGTCCGGTGGCGGGGTGGAAGTAGGCCATGTCGCTCTGCCAATCCGCATCGAAGTCTGACTTGGGGTGACGGGTTGGCAGTGTGGGCGCCCAAACTTCGCCACCGTTTGCCCTGTTATCGGTCCCAATGTACAGCCTGTCGGCAAAGACCGCGGTCAGATCGGCATAGTGCTGATTGTTGCTGTCTCCGAGGCCCGCGAAGCCTACCTGAGTCCAGTCAGTACCATCGCACGTCCGGCAGAGCCAGACTTGGATGCCAGTCACACGATTGCGTACGACAAGGAAGAGCCGTCCCCCGAAAGGCTCAAGACGGGGTTCTGTTCGCGTCGCTGGATCGCCAAGACCGTTGTCTGCCACCTGCGTCCAGTCGGTGCCGTCGCATGTCTGGCAGCGCCAGATTTCCGCGCCGGCCCCGCTCGCATGTCCGATGCCGGCATAGAGCCTGCCGCCAAACACGGCCAGCGAATTCAAATCATAGCTATCCGCATCACCAAAGCCATCTGTGTTGACCTGCGTCCAGGACGTGCCATTGGACGTCCGCCAGACCTCGCCGCCGGTGCTGGTGTTCTGGGTGCCTGCATACAGATAGCCGCCCATGGTTGCGAAAGACCGCACAGCCCAGTTCTGGGTATCGCCGTTGAATCCATTGCTAACCACGCGGCTCCACGTGCCGCTGTCTCCGGAGTCGCTGCGCCAGACCTCGCCCCCGTGTACGGTGTCATCATAAGTCCATGTGGCGGCATACAGCTTGTTCCCAAATTCGGCAAGGCTATAGATCTCGCCATTCACAGGATCGCTGAAGCCTCCAGAGACTACCTCGGTCCACGTGGTGCCGTCGGGGCTGCGCCAGATCTGCCCGCCGTTGCTGGTGTTGCAGTTATCGTCGGCGCAGTTCCAGGTGCCCGCATAGAGTTGCCCATTGAATTTCAGTAAGTGATCAGTTCCGTAATTGGCTGCAGTGTCAAATCCACCGGTCATGACCGATGACCAGGTTTTGCCATCGCTCGAGCGCCAGAGTTGCGTTCCGAGGTAGTGGACGGTGGCGGCGTAGAGCTGGCCCCCAAAGGGCTCCAGCGCCGAGACGATGCTGTTCCAGCGATCCCCGAAACCATTGATATTGACCTGGGTCCAGTCCGGCACGCCGACGGCGAACTTCTGGATGCGGTGGTTGTCGCTGTCGGCTACGAATACATTGCCATAAGAGTCCACTGCCACACCGCTGGGCGAGCGCATCTGCCCGTCCTTCGAACCCCAGTCGCCGCCGATGGTGGTGAGATATGCACCGCTTGAGTCAAACACCTCCACCCGGTTGTTCCACTGGTCTGCGATGAACAGCCGGCCGGAACTGTCCACAGCCAGGCTCCTCGGCCCGCACAGGTGGTCGAAGGCATCGCCGCAGGAGCCGGTTGTTCCGATTGTACGCAGGTAGTTGTAGCTGGAATCGAACACCTGCACGCGGTTGTTGTTGGCATCCGCCACGTAGATGTTGCCGCTGCTGTCCACCACTGCATCCATCGGCCCGTCAAATTGGTTGTTGCCCGAGCCCGGTACACCCGACTGACCCAGCACCCCGACGTAGGATCCCATGTCGAGGATATATACGACGCTGTCGTAAGAATCCGCCACCAGCAGGTTGCCGTTGGGGGCGATGTCCACGCCGGCGGGGTAACCAAAATCTCCCAGGGTGGAGGAATAGTTCCCGTCTGAATCGAACACCTGCACGCGGCCGTTGTACATGTCCGCCACATACACGTAGCCGTCCCCGTCCACAGCCACATCCACGGGGCCGTCGAAGCGATCGTTGGCCAAGGTCCACATCCCGGGATTTCCGGCCTGGCCCACCGTCCACAGCGGGACGCCCGCCGCGTTCAGCTTGATGAGCCGGCTGCCGTAGCCCTCGGTGAGGTAGATGCTGCCGTCGCCAATGACATACACGCCGTACGGCCGGTTGAAGTGGTAATCGTCGGTCACGTAAGCCACGCCGGTGGTGCCGAAGGTGCCTTGATAGGAGAAGAGCGACAGTTCATATTTCTGCACGCGCGTGTTGCCGAAGTCCGCCACGTACAGGTAATTGCTCTCATCGATTGCCACGTCAAAGGGCTCCGAGAGCCCGTAATTGCCTGTGCCCTCGCTGCCCAGCGTCGTGACGTAGTCATACGTGTCCATATCGAAGACCTGCACGCGGTCGTTGTACCTGTCCGCCACGTAGATCCACCCGCTGGCAACGGCCACGCCGGAGGGCTGATCGAGGTGGTAGACGTCGGCACCGCTCGCGCCGGTGGTTCCCAGGGTCCCGACGTAGGAAGGCGAGGCCAGGTTGGAGATGTCCAGGATCTGCACGCGGTGATTGCCCGAGTCTGCCACGTACAGCAGATTTCCACTGATGGTGATGTGCCGCGGGCCGTGGAAGCGGTTGTTGGCCGTGCCCGGCACACCGGTCGCCCCGATGGTTGCCAGGTATGTGCCTGAGCTGTTGTACACCTGTATGCGGTGATTGCCTTCATCCACACTCCACCACGGCGCGCCATCGCTGACGTAGATGTTCCCGCTTCCGTCAAAGGCGACGCTCTGCGGATATTGGAAGTTGTAGTTGCCTGTCCCGCTGTTCCAGATCGAGCCCAGTTCAGACTGGAACACTCCGGAGGAATTGAACTTGGCCACGTGAGAGGCGTAATCATCCACCACCCACACGTTCCCGCTGGCGTCCACGCCCACGTCCGTGATCTCGAAAAGGGTCGTGCTGTCCATGTAACCAAACCCCGGGTTGCCGATTGACTGCTGGACCGCGCCGCTGTTGGAATACTTCATGGCGCGCGCGCCGAACAGCTCCCCGATCCATACATTGCTGCCCGCGGTCCCCATACCGTAGGGATAGTTCAGGTGGGTGCTGTCGGTGAAATACGCCGTCTCGTCCTCGCCGTATGTGTCCACGTACCGATAGCTGAGACCCGGCTCACCGAGCGTGAGCGTCTGCGCCTCGATATTGCCTGCGTAGGCTGCCTGCGGCTCAGCACGGTATCCCAGGCGGGGGTCGCCCTGCCTTGCGGCCGGCCCTCCAACAGGCGTTGGTGGTGGTTCGTCCCGCTCTGGTGCCTGAGCGCGCGCTGGACCCGCTCCCGCCAGTGAACCGAGTAGACATGCAAGGATCATCAGACTGAAAAACCGATACTTCATGGGTGTCTCCTTCTATGCGAATGCCAAGTTGGCTTTCATATGGATGTTGGTGTTGTTTGACCTGTGTGCTGTGATCTGACCGGGCGATTCATACGCATGATAAGCATTTCCCAACCCGTTCGCCCGGATAGGGAAACATTGTACTGCGAAGAGGGTGCAGGTTTCAACAGGCAATTTTCTCTAGCGCGAAGGGAGAACAGCATGTCCCTGCTTGCTTTGTGCAGGGAGAGTTGGATCCCAAGGTGCAAACAAAGAAGACCTCCGAGCTTACGCCCGGAGGTCTCTTTTCGCTCACTGCCGCTTCATCTACTTGATGATCTGGTCTCCCGATGCGCCCCAGGCGGCGAACTTGTAGGTCGTGTTGTTTGTGGATGACAGGGGGATGATCCACACGCCCGCGCTGCTGCGCCAGATGCCCGCGTCTGCCTTGCCATCACCGTCGTAATCCTGCGGCACCGGTGTGTCTCCCAATCCGGGCCATCCGGCAGGGATGGTGAGGCTCGATCCGGGCGCATAGGCCAGGGTTGAGAGCAGGATGCGATAAGCCTTGCTCTGTCCTCCGGAGGGCGGGATCACCACCGCCGGGTCGGCCTTGCCATCGCCGTCGTAGTCAGCCATGACCGGGGTGTCGCTGCTGGTGCCCCAGTTGAAGTACTGGGGGCTGGCATAGCTGTAGCCCATGCTGGACAGCAGGAAACCCCACACACCGGTGGAGGGACGCCAGTAGCCGATGTCGGTTTGTCCATCGCCGTCCACGTCCGCGCCGATGGGTGTGTCGCCCGTCAGGCCCCAGGAGAAGAACTGGTAGGTATTGAACGCCTGTGACATCGGGATGATCCACACACCGGCGCTGCCGCGCCAGATGGCGGGATCTGAGTATCCATCGCGGTTGTAATCACCCGGAACAGGTGTGTCTCCCAACCCCGGCCAGCCTGCCGGAATGACCAGGCTCGATCCGGGGGTGTATCCATTCGAGGACTTCAGGATCAGATACGCTGCGCTCTGCCCGCCGGCAGGCGGCGTGCGCACGGTGGGGTCGAGATAGGCATCCCCGTCAAAATCGCCTGGCACCACGATATCGTTGGTCGACCCCCAGCTGAAATATTGCGGGCTGCCGTAACTAAAATTCTGGCCCGATTGCAGGATCGCCCACAGGCCTGTGGCCGGATGGAAGTAGGCCATGTCGGCCGAGCGGTCGCTGTCGAAGTCAGTGGGCACCATGCGGGACATGTGGAAATTGAGCGTGCCTCCTGCCTGCGATCCCACCTCTGGCGCAGCCTTCTCCGCCTCCTGCGAAGGCTCCCATATCCGACCGTCGTACTGGGATATCCCGATATGGTAGGTGGTTCCAGCGGCAACCGGCAGGTGGAGCACTGATTGGACCCCTACTCCGAAGTCATCGCTGCAAGCGACCTCCGTCAGGCTGCCGCGCGCGCCCGTCCAGACGCCGATTATGGTGTCATAGTTGGAGTCATTGGTGTCCAGCGTGAGCAGCCCGTTGCCTGGAGCGGTGTAGCGATACCAGACAGACGCCGCGCCGGCCAATCGATTGCAGACCACGAGGTTGGGATCGTCGTCTGCCCGGGTTGCAGGGCCGCTGTCCATCATGTCCACGAACGGCAGGCCGCCGGCCACCTCAGCCAGGTCAAAGTCATCATTGAGCACGGTCTTCACGGCATTCACGCCTGCCAGAGCGTCGACCCGCGGGAACGAGAGGCCGTTCTTTGGATCCAAAAGCTGGGGGCCGAAGGCCTTCAGCATGAGCTCGATCTGTGCGGGTGTCGCCTCCGCATTGGATTGCAGCATCAGGGCTGCAGTGCCCGCTGCGGTCGGCGAAGCCTGCGAGGTGCCCGCGTAGGTCGAAGCGCCGCCGCCCATCCCGCTCGAGGTGATCCACACGCCCGGCGCCACCAGATCCACGGTTGCGTTGCTGTTTGTGAAGCACGTGATGGTGTTCACGTTGACAAAGGGGTCGAAGCATTCCGGCCAGCTGCCGGCCCACATCGAGTACCACGTGCCCGTATCCGGCTCCCGGCCCAGATCGCTGTCATACGACGCGCCGACGCCGATAACACCAGTGTTGCAGGAGGGGGCGGCGGTGTTGGTGGGGTTGCCCTCGTTTCCCGTGGAGGCGAAGATCACGATTCCGATGGCATTCAGCTGCGCGGCGGCCGCGGCCAACGTCGGTTGGCCGATGTCACAGGCCGCCGTGTTCGGGTACAGGTCGTACGTGCCCAGGCTCATGTTGACCACGTCCACGTCCAGCGTGTCGTTGTTGGTGCGGACCCAGTCCATGCCGGCCACCCAATCCGAGACCCAGCCGGAGCCATTTGTGGCGAGGACGCGCACTGCGACGATTTCGGCATCCGGCGCAATACCGTTCGGCGCAGTGATGATGCCCGATACATTGGTGCCGTGGCCGTTCTCGTCCTCCGCGCTGGTGCCTTCGTCCGTGTCGCCCGGCGGGCAGTCCGCGTCGGTGAAGCAGTGCTGGGCCACAAGATTGCCCATAAGATCGAGATGGTCCGTGTCGATGCCGGAATCCAGCACCGCCACCTGTATGCCGGCGCCGGTGTAGCCCAACGCATGGACATCGTCGGCGTTCACCGCCGGCACGCTCTGCGTGAGATGCGCCCCTCCGCGCCCATCCAGTATGATGCTTTCAACCAGGGGATTATCGCTCAGTGCCTCGAAACCCTGCGCGCTGAGGATGCCCGCCAGGGCCGGCACGCTGGAGTATTGATGGATCAGCTCAAAGTCCTCAGGCGCCAGCACACCCAGGACCATCTCCTGCGCAGCTGCCACCTCCGGCTCACGCTCCGCAGAGGCCGCGCTGATCGACACCGGGTCATGCAGGTTGATGATGACCCGCGCATCCCCCTCGCCCAGGGCGGCTATGACGCCCTCGCCGATGGTCGGCATGACGCGCGCTTGGGGGTTCAGGGCAGGCATTGCCAGGGCGGCGCGGCTTGGCCCCATGGAGGTCACGGCCAGCAGCAGAATGAGCACAACACTGACGGGACCCAACTTGAACGATCGCATCCGTTTCATTGGAACTCCTTCCTTATGCACGAACTCTCCAGGTGCAGCGCTGTAACCTCTCGGTGCTGCTTTCACGTGCTGGCCTTGATGCTTTTCAAGAGACGGCTATGCTCCTGTGGCGCCGCCGGGCTCGTCCGCCTGAATGGACGTTACCTGCGGCAGGGTTTTCAAGATCGCCAGCCCATCGGCGGTCAATGTCCCCGCCAGGGCAGGGATATTGTCATAGCGGCGCATCAGCTGGAACGCATCCGGCGGCAGCGCCTGCAGCACGGCATCCTGGACCGCGGCGACGGCTGTCTGCCGCTCCGCGTCCGTGGCCAGCGCCGCGGCCGTGTCTTCCAGTTGGATGATGACGCGCGCTTCACCGGTCGCCTCAAGCTGCGCCAGCACACCCTCCCCGATCACCGGGCCGGTGGCGGCCTGCGAGGACACGGGCTGCGGGGAACAGCCAACCAGCCACAGCGCGAGCGCCCACAGTGCGAGCACCGCGCTTAGGACGAAGGCATGGCGCCGCGGGTTGTCTGGAGCGCCACGGGGTGAGTTGCGTTTCATCTCCGTACCCTCACGGATGATCCTGCCTGCATGATTGGATCTTGCCAATGCAAGCGGAATGGCCGAAATCCACACTTTCCAGCGGCGATCCCGGTCTGGAAAGGAGTGCCGCCCCTGCCGAGGCGTACCTGCCGGGGCGGTTACTGCCGCCGGCTTCCACTCTGAGTGTGTGTCCCTTCATATATATATCCCGTCGCCCTTGGCCGCCCGCCGTGCAGGTTGGGCGCCTACCTTGCGGGCGAGTCCCCCGCTGCGCCCCAGGCGGCGAACATGTACGTAGCATCAGACGACTTCGGGATGATCCACACGCCGGCGTTGGCGCGCCAGATGCCCGCATCGGCCAGCCCGTCACCATCGTAGTCTCCCGGCACGGGTGTGTCGCCAAGTCCTGGCCAGCCCGCAGGGATCGTGACGCTCATCGCCGGATTGTAGCTCTGAGTGGAGAGCAGGATGCGGTAGGCCTGGCTCTGCCCGCTGGCAGGCGGGATCACCACGGCCGGATCGGCGAGATCATCCCCATCGTAGTCCGCCATCACAGGCTTGTCGAGCGGGGAGCCCCAACTGAACCAGAGGGCGTTGGCGTAGCTGTAGCCCTGCGAGGACTGCAGGAACCCCCACACGCCAGTGGATGGCCGCCAGTAACCGATGTCGGTTTGGAGATCGCCATCCACGTCCGCGGCCACGGGTGTGTCGCCGTTCGCACCCCAGGAAAAGAACTGGTAGGTGCTGAATGCCGGTGAGAGCGGGATGATCCACACACCGGAGCTGCCGCGCCAGATGGCGGGGTCGGAGATGCCGTCGCCGTTGTAGTCTCCCGGCACGGGCGTATCGCCGATGCCCGGCCAGCCGGCTGGGATGGTGAGCGTGGAGCCGAAGTCGTAGCCGGTGGTGGAGAGCAGCATGCGGTACGCCGCAGATTGACCGCCGGCGGGAGGCCTGCGCACGGTGGGATCCATGCGCCCGTCGCCGTCATAGTCGCCGAGTGCCAGGATGTCGCCAGTCTGCCCCCAGCTGTAATAGCGCGGCCTGGCATAGCTGAAATCCTTGCTCGATTCGAGTATTGCCCACACGCCGGTGGACGCGCGGAAGTAACCGATGTCGCTGAGCCCATCGCTCTCAAAGTCAGCCCGCTTGCCGTATGGGACGCGCTCCAGCGCCCCGATGTCACAATGCTCTCCCTGCGGCCGCGTGATGCCGCGCTCGTCCGCTCCGCCAACGGGCACCGAGCCGCAGATCATGTCATCACCGATGTTTATGGCGGAGCTGCCCCAGGTCAGTGACATGGTCCTCGCAAAGCCGCCGTTGTCCGCCAGCGGGCCGAGCAGCGGATCGGTGCTCTGGTTGTCGCCGCTGCTGCAGTCCGCGCCGGCGATGGAGCCGCAGCCTCCCTGGATGACGCTGCGCCTGATGACCACGGAAGCAGAGAAGTTGTAGATCTCGTTTCCGGCTGTGGTGGCGTTGTCTCCCCACAGGATAACGTTGTCAAGCTGCGGATTGGTGGTCCCGCCGACCTGGGTGACGCGGTTGTACATCGCGCCGCCGTAGGTTGCAAAGTTACCGCGGAAGGTCACGTTCCTCAGGATGGGTGCGCTCCAGCCGGTGGAGACGTCGTTGTACATTGCGCCACCCATGCCTGCGGCAGAATTGTTGCCCTGGAATGTCACGTTGCCCAGGCTCGGACTGCTCACACCGGTGTCCGCTTCATTCATGATCGCTCCGCCGGATAGATCCGCATGATTGAATTCAAACGTTACGTTCTTGAGCACCGGACTGCTGACGCCTCCGATCCCGTAGTCGTAGATGGCTCCGCCATAGTACGTGGCGCTGTTGCCCTCGAATGTTACGTCCGTCAACGTGGGGCTGCTTGTGCCGCCGTTCCCGTTGTTGTACATCGCTCCGCCGAATTGAGCCCCATTGCCGCGAAAGACCACGTGCGTGAGTGTGGGACTGCTTATGCCTGCCGACGTGCCATCGTTGTAGATACCCCCGCCTCCCCCACCCAGTCCCAGTGCGCCGTTGCCGCTGAAGACCAGGTTCTTTAGGGTTGGACTGCATTCCTTGCCTGCTCCATTGCCCTGGCACATGAGCCCGCCGCCCATGGTGTTGCCCGCGTCTCCGCCGGTGATGGTGAAGCCGTCCAATACTGTCGTGGAAACTACCGGGGTCGAGCCCGTGCCGACGATGAACACGACGCTGCGGGTATTGCTCCCCTGGATATCGGTGAAGCTCTCCGCGATCGAGTTGCCGTCCGTGTTCGTGTCGTTGTTGTCAATATCTCCGCTCATCACCGTGACGTGCGCTTCGGGGTCGCGCTGGCTGCGGTCGGTTTCCGTTCCAGTGAAGCCTCCGTAGACTCCTTCGCCTGGGGTCACCCAGAAGCTGTTGTTGATGCTCGAAGCATCGGGTTTGTAAACGCCCGCCGCCACCCAGAATTCCTCGCACAGGCCGTCCAACATTGCCACATACAGGCTGGTGTAGGCGTCCGCCCGCGAGTCACCTGTGTTGCTGCCGGTCGCGCTGGCATTGACGTAGCACAGCGGTCCGGTTGCTGCGCGCGCCGGCTGCGGGTTGGTAGGAAAAGCCAGTACCGCGGCAGCCATCAGTGCAGCGATCACGTGAACGATGGACTTCTTCATGCTTCATCCCTCCATTCGAGTTCAGGCAATTGGATGCCCGCCCCCTGGTCGGGGTTCGCTTCATCACAAACCCTCACGGGGTATTACGGTGCATTGATGAGTAGATTGCATCAGTCTAGCACGAAACCAGCGGCGATTCAACGGGTGCCCAGGCACCCTACCTTGCCGGTGTATCCCCCAATGCGCCCCAGGTGTCGAACAAAACCACCTCATTTCGCGAGTCTTACGAAAAAAGAAAGGATGGGCGTTCTACCCATCCCTTCTCTTTCGATCTAACTCCCCTCTCCCATTAGGAGATGGGAAGCGACGCAGGGCGGCGCCAAGCCGCCGCTGCTAGTCCCTGCGACATGAGTCGCAGGGAGGGGTGAGGGGCTGTTCCCTCGCCCCTGTTTGATCCAGGCTATCTGGCCGGAACGTCCCCCGCCGCGCCCCAGGCCGCGAACATGTACGAGGTGTTGTTTGTGGACGACTTGGGGATGATCCACACGCCGGCGTTGGCGCGCCAGATGCCCGCATCGGACAGCCCGTCACCATCGTAGTCTCCCGGCACGGGTGTGTCGCCAAGTCCTGGCCAGCCGGCGGGGATCGTGACGCTCGAGCCTGGGCTGTAGCTCATCGTCGAAAGCAGGATGCGATAGGCTTGGCTCTGCCCGCCGGCGGGAGGGATGACCACGGCCGGATCGGCGTAGCCATCCCCATCGTAGTCCGCCATTACGGGCTTATCGAGCGGCAAGCCCCAGCTGAAGAACAGCGGAGAGTCATAGCTGTATCCGTACCTCGATTGCAGAAACCCCCACACGCCGGTGGATGGGCGCCAGTAGCCGATGTCAGTCTGTCCATCGCCGTCCACGTCCGCACTGATGGGTGTATCGCCGGTCGCACCCCAGCTGTAGAACGAAAAGGAGGTGAAGGTTGGTGAGCGCGGGATGATCCACACGCCCGCGCTGCCGCGCCAGATGGCTGGTTCAGTGATGCCATCCCCGTTGAAGTCACCCACCACAGGCGTGTCCCCGAGACCGGGCCACCCGGCAGGGATCGTGAGGGACTGGCCGTAGTCGTATCCGCTGGATGACTTCAGGATCATGTAAGCCGCGCTCTGTCCTCCTGCTGGCGGCCGCCGAATTGCGGGGTCTGCCAGGCTGTCGCCGTCGAAGTCTCCGGGCAGGATGATGTCATTCGTCTGTCCCCAACTGATGTACTGGGCCGCGCCGTAATCGAAGGCATCGTTCGAGTGCAGGATTCCCCATAGCCCGGTAGAAGCATGGAAGTAGCCGATGTCGCTCAGGCCTTCTCCATCGAAGTCGGCGCGCGTCCCATTGCGCACTTCAAAGGCTCCAATGTCGCAGTGCGCCGCCTGAGGCCGCACCAGGTCGCGCTCGTCCGTGGCAGGACAGGAACCATCGATGCCCGTATTGATCGCCGATGAGCCGGCCAGCAGCGGTATGGTGTAGGTGAATCCGCCGTGCATTCCCGGCACGCCCAGCCTGGGATTCGTGGTAAGGATGTTGGTGCAGCTGCTGCCTGCCGGGCATCCGCCCTGCACCACGGTCCGGTTCAGGTACGATGTGGTGCCGTTGTTGAAGATTTCCGGGCCGTATCCGCCTGCCGAATCACCCCACAGGATGACATTCGTGAGCGTCGGAATGGTCGTACCGCCGGTGGTCGTGTTATAGAATACTCCGCCGCTCCCGATCGTGCTGTTCTGGTTGAACGTGACGTTGGTCAGAACCGGGCTGCTTGTGCCGCCCGTATAGGAAGAATCGTAGATGCCGCCGCCTGAATTATCGGCACTGTTGTTGTAGAAAGTCACATTTGTCAGCGTCGGGATGGAAGTGCCGGCTTCTTCGGAATAGTTGTATAACCCTCCGCCGGAGGTGGTGGCGTGGTTGCTGAGGAAGGTGACCCGGGTGAGAGCAGGACTGCTGACGCCCGAATATCCCGCATAGTTGTACATTCCCCCTCCATCCTGGCTTGTGTTCAGTTGGAAGAGGACGTCGGTCAGGGTGGGACTGCTGGTTCCGCTATTCCCCACATTGTAGACTGCCCCGCCCTTTTGCGTGGAGGTGTTGCTGGCAAAGGTCACTCGCGTCAGGCTCGGACTGCTGTTGCCGGAGTATGCATCGCTGGACATCGCTCCTCCATAGCCGGCGCTGTTGTCCTCAAACCATGCATCCAGCAGGATCGGGCTGCTGGCCCCACTATCTCCCTCGTTGTACATTGCGCCGCCTGCCTGCCCGGCGCTGTTGCTCATGAAGTCGGTGTAAGCGATGGTCGGGATGCTGTTCCCGCCGTCGCTCCCATCGTTGTAGATCGCCCCTCCATCATTGACGGCATGATTGCCCGCGAAGTAGCCAAAGGTGATCTCGGGGCTGCTCGCGCCGCCTGTGTTTCCGGCGTTGTAGATCGCCCCGCCATTCAGCAGCGCGTAGTTGCCGCTGAAGGCAATATGCACCAGTGTCGGGCTGCATGTATGCCCGCTGCTGTTGCCCTTGCACAGCAGCCCGCCACCGATATTCTGGCCCCCGACGGCATTGTCTGCATTTCCGGCAGTGATGGTGACGCCGTCCAGGACCGTGCTGCTGCTCACGCTGGTCGTCGTGCCGTCCATGGTCACCACGTGGTAGTTGTTGCTTCCGACAATGTAGCTGTAATCCGTGGTGATGCCGTAGGAATCAACCGTGTCATTGCCGTCGATGTCACCGGAGAGCACGCTGAAGTGGGTCTTCCACAACCGCTCCTCGCGGAGCGTCTCCGTTCCCACGAAGCCGCCGTAGACGGCCACGCCCGGGTTTACCAGGAAGGTGTCTGCCTTGTTCCCGCCCGGTATGTACACGCCCTCCGCTACCCAGATCTCGTTGCACGACACATTGGTGAGCGCGGATTGCAGGCTGAGGTAGGCATCCACCCACGAGCTGCCGTTGTTGTCGCCGGCCTCTGCATCTTTATCCACGTAGCAGACCGTGATGCCCGCGTGTGCTGCCGGCGGGCTGGCGGGCAACGCCAGCACAAGTGCAGAGACCAAGGCAATCACGAAACGAATTCCCGTTCTCTTCATGGCTGCTCCCTCCCAAGTCAGGCAAAAAGGCCCCCCAAGGCAATACGCCACGAGGCTTCATCCAGGTGGCTGCAACTACTGAATTAGTGTAGCACTTTCGGAATCCGATTCCAAGTGGCAATTCCACTTCCGTTCCTTGCGCGGAGGTCTCCTCTTATAACCTGTCATCCCTACCTACCTCGCCGGCACGTCCCCCGCGGCGCCCCAGGCTTCGAACAATACTGCTTCATCTTGCGAGTCTCCCGAAAGAGAAGGGATGGGCGCTCTACCCATCCCTTCTCTTTCGGCATCACTCCCCTCTCCCATTAGGAGATGGGAAGCGACGCAGGGCGGCGCCAAGCCGCCGCTGCTAGTCCCTGCGAC
>Ga0315277_10005945_pt1 | contig 16047 bp, 11 predicted proteins | sample YL17G05_15_MG_FD_203695 | JGI IMG/M metagenome (GOLD analysis project Ga0315277, IMG submission 203695) | Sediment microbial communities from Yellowstone Lake, YNP, Wyoming, USA - YL17G05_15 | ecosystem: Environmental > Aquatic > Freshwater > Lake > Sediment | place: USA: Wyoming | collected...
TGGTTCAAATTCTCGGCATTAATGGTTAAACTCCGCATATGGAACTGGAAGGCAAGACCGCACTGGTAACCGGCGCATCCAGCGGAATCGGCTATGCCACTGCGCTGCTGCTGGCGGAGCGCGGCGCCGGCGTCGCCGTGCACTATTACGCGACCCCCGACGGCGCCGAGTGCGCCGTAGGGGAAATCTGCGCCAAGGGAGGCTCGGCGTTCAGCGTGCGGGCCAACGTCTCGGTGGCCGCCGAAGTGGAGGCGATGTTCAAGGAAGTGTTGTCGCGCTTCGGGCACCTGGACATCGTTGTGAACAACGCGGGCGACCTGGTCGAGCGCTGCCCGATCGCCGAGATGAGCGAGGAACTGTGGGACCGCATCATGGACCTGAACATGAAGAGCGTGTTCCTGTGCTGCCGCGCGGCGCTGGCGGCCATGATCCCCCGCGGGGAAGGGGTGATCGTCAATGTGGCCTCGATTGCCGCCCGCCACGGCGGCGGCCCCGGAGCGGTGGCCTATGCCGCGTCGAAGGGCGGCGTGCTCACCCTGAGCAAGGGCTTGGCCCGCGAGGTGGCCCCCAAGGGCGTCCGCGTGAATGCCGTGGCGCCCGGAGTGATCTCCACCCGCTTCCACCAGCGCCACAGCACGCCGGAAGCCATGGCCCGCTTCGTTTCCAGCATCCCCATGGGCCGCGCGGGCGCCGCCGAGGAAGTGGCCGAAGCCATCGCCTTCCTGGCCTCTCCCCGCAGCAGCTACCTGACCGGGGAAACCATCGAGGTTAACGGCGGCCAGTTGATGGATTAGACCTGGGCCAATTCACCACAAAGACCCGAAGAACACAAAGAGGCACAAAGGAAAGCCTTTGTGGTTCTTTGTGTTCTTCGTGGCTTTGTGGTGAAGCGCTATCATAAGGGGGCATATGCGGCGGCGAGCCTCCATCCGGGAAGCGGTGCGTGTGGCGCTGGACTCGCTCGGCTCCCACAAGCTGCGCAGCTTCCTGACGCTGCTGGGCATCATCATCGCCACCACCACGCTGATCGGGGTGGTGGCGGTGATCAAGGGCATGGACGCCTATATCGCCGAGCGGGTCGCCAACCTCGGTTCCAACGCCTTCCTCATCGTGCGCATGCCCCTGCTGGGGGAGTTCAACCCCAAGCGCATGCTGGAACTGCTGCGGCGCAACCCGGAACTGCGGCCGGAAGAGTACGAATTCCTGCGGGAGAACATGACGCTGGCCCAGGAGGTGGGGCTGGAGACGCGAAACACCCGGGACGTCCGCTACCGCAACCAGAACCTGGAGGACGTCTCGGTGCGCGGCGTCACTCCCAACCTGGTGCTGATCGACGTCCAGCAGGTGAACTACGGCCGCTACATCTCGGAGGCCGATAACCGGCATCGGGCTTACACCGCCTTTATCGGGCAGGACCTGGTGGATCGCCTCTTCCCCGGCATCGAGCCGCTGGGCAAGACCTTGCAGGTTGACGGCCTGCCCTATGAAGTCGTGGGGGTAGCCAAGCCGCTGGGCACCACCTTCGGCCAGTCGCAGGACAACTTCGTCTACATCCCGATCGAGACGTTCTTCAAGATTTACGGCAGCCGCCGGGGCATGGCCATCAACGTGCGCACCCGCGGCCCGGAACTGATGAGCGAAACACAGGACCAGGCGCGCATGCTGCTGCGCGCCTTCCGCCACCAGCGGCCGGGCCAGGACGACACCTTCGGCATTATCGCCTCGGCGGAGTTGATGGACCTGTGGCACCAACTGACCGGGGCCATCGCGGCGGCCACCATCGCGGTCACCGCAGTGTTCCTGGTGGTGGGCGGCATCGTCATCATGAACATCATGCTGGCCTCGGTGACCGAGCGCACGCACGAAATCGGGGTGCGCAAGTCGCTGGGCGCGCGCCGCCGCGACATCCTGCTGCAATTCCTGGTGGAATCGTCGGTGCTGGCCACCATCGGCGGGGTGTTTGGCGTAATCGGAGCGGTGGCCGCGGTCCGCATCCTGGAGGCCACCACTTCGGTTCCGGCGGTGATCCCGTTGGGCGCCATTGTGCTGGCGGTGGGGCTGTCCACCGTAGTGGGCATGTTTTTCGGCATCTATCCGGCGCGTAAGGCCGCCATGCTGGACCCCATTGTGGCCCTGCGCTCCGAGTAATTGCGGATTGCGGAATGCGGATTGCGGATTGGGTTCCGGACCAGCTTCCGGCCCAAATCCGAAATCCGCAATCCGAAATCGAAATGAGGCAGGACGTCATCAGCGCGATGGGCATGGCCCTGGGCACCATCCGGGAGCACAAGCTGCGCTCCTTCCTGACCGTGCTGGGCGTCATCATCGGCACTACCACGGTGATCGCGGTGGGCTCCATCATCGCGGGTTTGAACGAGAACGTGATCGAGTCCATCCAGAGCTTTGGGACCAACACGGCCTTCGTTTCCCGGCTGCCCAGCGGCCCGCGGTTCGGCCGCCTGACCCGCGAAGAGCGCATGCGCAAGCACCTGACGCTGGAGGATGCCCAGGTCCTGGTGGAGGCTTGTCCCGACATCATCAACGCCGCGCCATCGATCTTCCCCAACTTCGAATCGGGCATTTTCGGGCTGATCGCCCGCTACAAGAACGAGGAAGTAGTGGGGCTGGATTACCGCGGAACCACGCCGGCGTTCTTTACCGTCTATGGGAACGCCTCGATCAAGGAAGGCCGGTATTTCACCGAAGCCGAGAACGAGCACAAGCTGGACGTGATCGTGATCGGCGAGGACTTGGCCCGCGCCCTGTTCTCCAAGTTGAGCGCCGTCGGCAAACCCATCCAGATCAATGGGCACAGCTTCGAGGTCCTGGGCGTGCTGGACAGGCCGCGCGGGACCTTCACCGGGATCGGCGGCGAGGACCGGCGCGCCGTCATCCCTTACTGGACCTTCCGGAAAGTCTATCCCAACGCCAAGGAGCACGGCATCCGGTTTGAAGCCCGTGAAGGGCGGCTGGACCGCGCCGTCGATCAGGCCCGTGGGTTGCTGCGCCAGCGCCGCAGCGTCCCGTTCAACAAGCCCGACGACTTCTCCATCGCCACCGCCGACAGCCTGGTCGAGCAGTTCCATGCCATCACCGGCGCGGTGGCCCTGGTGATGGTGGTGCTCAGCTCCATCGGGCTGATGGTGGGCGGCATCGGGGTAATGAACATCATGCTGGTTTCGGTCACCGAGCGGACGCGGGAGATCGGGGTGCGCAAGGCCTTGGGGGCGCGCCGCCTGGACATCGTCTGGCAGTTCCTGCTGGAGGCCATGACGCTGACCGCCGGCGGCGGCCTGGTGGGCATTGCCGTGGGTGTCGCGATCAGCGCCGTGATCCGCTGGCTGGTGCCCTCGCTGCCCTCCACCGTGCCGCTGTGGTCGGTGGCCGCCGGCCTGGCGGTCTCCACCAGCGTCGGCCTGTTCTTCGGCCTCTGGCCGGCGGTGAAGGCCTCCCGGATGGACCCGGTGGTGGCCTTGCGCTACGAATAGGCGCCGGGGCAGGAGACGCTTGGTGTGTTCGCGCCTTGGTGGTTGAATAGACGCAATGAGTTCGCGGGTGGCAAAGGGGATCGGGTCTCTGTTGCTGGCGGCTGCGCTGATCACCGCTTTTGTGGAGGTCGCCCGGCGCGGGTTCCGTTCGATTCCCAGGAAGCCGCGCGTGACCGGGCCCCGGCGCGGCCCCGGCCAAGCAGGGACACTGCCCGGACAATTCTCCGGCCGGGTGGTCAGCGTGTCGGACGGCGATACCATCAGCGTGCTCTACAACGCTGGAGAGGTGCGCGTCCGCCTCTCCGGCATCGATTGCCCGGAAAAGGGACAGGCGTACGGCACGCGCGCCAAGTTGTTCACTTCACAGGCGGCGTTCGGCCGGAATGTGACCGTGCAAGTGGCCGATCACGACCGGTACGGGCGGGTTGTGGGCGAAGTGATTCTGCCCGACGGCATGAACCTGAACCACGAACTGCTCCGCGCCGGATTGGCGTGGTGGTACCGGCAATATTCCTCCGACCGGGAACTGGCCGGACTGGAAGCGCAGGCGCGGGCCGAACACCGCGGCCTGTGGTCGGATGCCTCGCCGATTCCTCCCTGGGAGTATCGCAAACGCCGCGCCACGGCACACAGCGAAGTCCCGGGCAGCGAAGCGGTCGGGAGGAGGGATAACTTCGTTTATCCCTTGACTTCACTTATCATGAATGTCCCCAGTTCCCCCGTTCGCGGCTCCACCACCGTTCGCTGTCGCGACCGCCTCGGCGGTTTGCTCAAGCACTACTCTCAGGCGGCTTGATTATTTGACCATACGACCATGCCTCAGAACACCAGGCGCAGACCCAACTGAACCTGCCGGGGCGCCGCGGCCGTGCTGACGATGCCGAAATCGGCGTTCCCCAGAATCTGGCCGGGCAGCCCGAAGACAGCGCTGTTGAGCACGTTGAAGGCTTCTCCGCGGAATTGGAAGCGGAGTCGGTCATTGACCGGAAAATCGCGCAGGATCGAGCCGTTCAGCGACAGGCGGTTGGCCGCCCGGACGATGTTGACGCCCTGGTTGCCGAACTGGTACTGAGCCGGCTGGCGGAACGCGTCGGTATCGAACCACCGGTAAAGCGACCGCTCGGAGGCGCCCAGGTTCGGATCGCGAATTACGTCGGCGCGCAGCGGGCCCGCCGAGAACGCCTGGGTGGTGTTGGTCGCGGTTCGCACGGTGAGCGGCGGCGCGGTGTGCCAGATGAGCACCGAACCGATGGACCAGTTGCCGAGAACCGCGCCCGCCAGGCTGTTGCCGCCGTGCTTGCGGCCGCGGCCAAACGGCACCTGGTACACCGAACTCCAGGTGATGCGGTGGCGGATGTCGTTTTCCGAAGGGCCGTAATCCGCCCGCCGGTTGTACAGGTTCGAATACGCGCTGCCCTCGTTGCCGAGGGCCTGGATAGAAGTGGTATTGTCGAGCGCTTTGGCCCAGGTGTACGTCGCCAGCAGGTTGAAGCCCCTGGAGAAGCGCTTCTGCGCCTTGGCCACGAACGCGTGGTAATTCATCACGCCCAGCGGCGGCGATTGGACCAGCACGTCGGAGAATTGCGGATATGGCCGAAGCGCCTGATTGCTGCCCGGGCCAAGCAGTTCGGGACGGATCTGGTTGATGGAAAGCGGATCGCTCGGCATCTTGCGCGAGAGGTTGCCGAGATAACCGAGATCCACCATCATGCCGCCGGACACCTCGCGCTGCACCGAGAGGTTCATTTGTTGTGAATACCCGGTGGTGCGTTTGCGCTCATAGAAGCTGACGGAGGTGGATGGCTGGGCTCCCACGGGAACCGCGCCGAAGCCGTCGTCGAGCGTGCTGCGGACGGTAGTCACCGGAATCGGGTCGCGCAGGCGGAAGGAGATGGGGGAGCCGTCGTCGCCGTTGGGAATGACCAGCGAATCTCCGAAGCCAGTGGCAAGCGACGTGGTGGCGTCCCCGCCGTCGTAAGGAGCCGCATAGAAGATACCGAAAGCTCCGCGGATCACCGTCTTCGTGCTGCCGAATGCCTTCCAGGCAAAACCGATACGCGGAGCGAAGTTGTTCCAGTCGGTATCGTGTGGAGAGGTTGGGAAACCGCCCACCCCGGCGAATTTTACGACGCCGCGGGTGCGTGAGACCGGATTGATGGCCGTCATATCGAAGCCGTTCAGGATGTTGTTCTCGGTGCGGAACGGCGTATCCATTTCCCAGCGCGCGCCGAGATTGAGCACGAGGTTGCGGTGGATCTGCCAGTCATCCTGGAAAAAGCCGGACAGATACCAGGATCTACGGTCGATGACCGGCGGGCTCGCCGCCGAGAAGTTCGAAGGCGTGCCCAGAATCAGCGACGCGATGCTGTTGCCGGTGGTGTTGCGATTGCTCAACCCGGTGACGTTGCGATTGAAGGTGAACGCACCGGAGACCAGTTGCAGCCGTAGGTCGCGGTTGCGGGAGCGCCGCGCTTCGCCGCCAAAGCGCAGGGAGTGGGTTCCCTTGATCCATGACATGGTGTCCGTGATTTGCGACTGCTGAATGGGAGTCTGGTCCCGCTTCTGGTTGTTGGAGCCGAGCGCCGTGTACCCGCTGATGTTGAAGCGGGGGAAGGCGTCGTCGGGTATGCCGCGCAGTCCGAGCGTTGACGGATAGTTCTTGCCGATGCTGGGCGAATGGAGCAGCGTGGTGCGGTCCACCCAGGCCGCGCGCAGTTCGTTGATGAGGGTCGGGCTGAGAATGCGGGTCCAGCCGCCCAGCAGATTCCAGCCGGTGATGTTGCGGTTTCCCGTGGGCTCGGCGCCGGAATCGGCATAAAGGCTGCGGGTGCCGGAGTCCTGCCGGTTCCACAGGTAACGGACATTCACCTTGTTGGAGTCGGAAACATTGTAGTCCACCTTCACGGTGTAGTTGTCGCGATCCAGAAGATCCACGGTATTGGCGCGGAAGTTGTTCGTACCCGCGATGTTGTCCGGCGCCCGGTTGGGAAGCGGGAAGAACTTGAGAACATTCAGCGCCACCGGGTCGAATCGGGCGGAGGGGATGCGATTGCCCGGAAATGCCGCCCGAGTGGCCGGAGTGCCGGTCGCGGGATCGTAGATGACGGCCAGCGAGCCGTTGGAATTGTACGACTGGGAGAAGTCGCCGCCGCGCTCGAGCACGCTCGGGACCGTCATGGCGGCGGTGCGGCCGTCGCGGCGCCGCGACCCTTCGTAGCCGAGGAAGTAGAACGCCTTGTTGCGGCGGATGGGTCCGGACGCGGTGCCGCCGAAGACGTTGTAGCGGACCGGAGCGCGCTCTTTCTGATCGTTCACCCAAGGGGAGAAGAAATTGGCGGCATCCAGCTTCTCGTTGCGGAAGTATTCGAACAGACTGCCGTGAAGCTGGTTGGTGCCGGACTTGGTGTTCATCACGATCACGCCGCCAGCCGAGCCGCCGTATTCGGCCGAGAAACCGTTGGTCAGGACGCGTATTTCCTGCAGGGTCTCCACCGGCGGATCCACCTCTACCTGGGCCTGGCCCAGCCGGATGGTTTGGGCCGAGCCGCCGTCCATCACGAAGTTTTGGCTGCGGCCGCGGCCTCCGCCCACGCTGAAATACGGCCGTTCTCCGGACTGATAGGACACGAACACGGATGCGCCCTGGACCTCCATCACGTTCAGGGCGCGCCGGTCACCCAGCGGAATGTCCTCGATGGTTTTCGCTTCGATGAGCTGGCTCGCATCCGAAGAGCGCGTTTCGATCAGCGGAGGTTCGGCCGTGACCGTGATGCTCTCTGTCACGTTGCCGACGCGCAACGCAAAGTTCAGTTCCAGCGCCTGCCCGGTGGTCAGGACGATGCCGCGCTGCACCTGCGTCTGAAAACCGGTATGCTCCACCCGCAGCGTGTAGGCGCCCACCGCCAGCGCCTGCATGGAATAGAACCCGGCATCGTTGCTGACCACGGTGGTGGCGACTCCGGTCTCGTTGTGGACCGCGGAAACCGATACTCCGGGCACCAGGGCGCCCTGTCCGTCTTTCACGGTCCCGCTGATACTCGCCTGGGGGGATTGTGCCCACAGCAGCGTGATGGGCAGCATGGCCAGTAGGACGGCCAATGTTCTCTTACGCATGAATGACTCCTTTTCTGGGCAGCGGGGCGCTACGGCTTACCCTTTTTGCCCTGCTTGCGGGCGCGCCGTGCGCCGCCTTCACCTTCGTCGTTCGCGCCGCCGGTGCCGATGCGCGGAGCGTTCAACTTGCTCCAGGCGTCGAACTTCTGGCGCAGTTGGGCGACAATCTCGGGCTTCTGCGCCGCGAGGTCGGTCTTCTCACCGACGTCCTGCCGCAAACTGAATAGCTCGATCTTGCCGAGATTGTTCACCAGTTTCCAGTCGCCTGAGCGAACCGCGGTTTTCTCTTCAGCGCCGTCCCAGAACAGTGCGTCGTGGAGCGGCCCGGAGGACTTTCCGGCCAACACCGGCAGCATGTTGCGGCCCTCGTAAACACGGCCCGAAGGCAGTTGCGCACCGACGGCGGCGACAATTGTCGGCATGATATCGAGAAACATCACGGGTTCCTGGGACACCGAGCCGGCCCGCAAGTGGCCGGGCCAACTGATCATGAACGGGATGCGGATGCCGCCTTCGTACACGCTGTGCTTGTAATCGCGCAGTGCTCCGTTGTTGGATGCGTTGTTGCGCGCGCCGCCGTTGTCGGAGACGAATACGACGATGGTGTTGCGGTCGAGCTTGCGGCGCTCCAGTTCGTCCAGCACCTTGCCGATGGCGTTGTCCTCGCTTTCCAGCATCGCCATCAGGATGTCGCGGTTTGGTGTGCCGGTGTCGTACTTGCGGATCAGCTCCTGCGGCGCCTGCATCGGGACATGCACGGCGTTGAACGCGAGATACAGGAAGAACGGCTTGTTCGCATTGCGTCCGATGAACGAGACCGCCTCGCGTCCGAGATTGTCGGTCAGGTAGTCCGTCTCATCGATCGGCTCGTAGTTTCTCAGAATGGAGTTCCAGGTTTCGCCTGTGCGCTTCAGGTCGTAGTAATCGTGTGCGCCGTGCCCCAGAAAGCCGTAGTACTCGTCGAAGCCGCGCTTCATGGGGTGAAAAGCGGGCTCGATGCCCAGGTGCCACTTGCCCAGCGCACCCGTGGCATATCCTTCTTTCTTGAGCACATCCGCAAGCGTGACCTGGTTGAGTGGCAATCCCACACGGGAATCCGAAGCGGTGTAGAACCCGTACCGCTGCGGATACGTTCCGGTGAGAATTGCGGCGCGGCTGGGCGCGCAGACGTAGGCGTTGGCGTACCCCTGCTCGAAGTGCACACCCATTTTCGCAATGCGGTCCATCTGCGGCGTTCGTACCTCTTTCGGGTGCTCATAGCAACTGATGTCGCCATAGCCCTGGTCGTCGGACACGATGACGACCACGTTCGGGCGCTTGGCCGGCGCGCCGGCGGCGCTCACGGCCGCGAATCCGCCGAGCATCGATTGTAGCCACGTTCTCCGAGTCAGGCTCATACCAGCTTCCTTTCCTTGACGCTCGAGGCGAGCGGCGAACCAGCCCGCCCCAGCCAGGCGAGCAGGCGATCCTTCATCTCATCGGCTTGGCTGCGATACCGGGCGCGATTGGCCGGCTCGCCCAGCAGGTTCGTCACTTCGAAGGGGTCTTCCTTCAGATGGAACAACGCGTCCCGCGCCTTCGACGCAGGGTCCCTGGCCATGATCAGCTTCCAATCGCGGGTGCGCACCATGAAGTTCGGAACGTTGTTGCCGAACCACTCGGAGACGCGGAAATCGGGAGACGCGGAACGCTTGCCGTCCACCAGGGGCCGCAGGCTGTAGCCTTCCCGCTGCGGAGCCGGCACCCCCAGATAATCCAAAATCGTCGCAAAAAGATCCATGGTCGAGACCGGATCCTGGATCGCGGCGCCCGGCTTGATCCTGCCCGGGAATCGCATCAGCAAGGGCACATGCACGGACTCCTCGTAGAACGTCATCTTGGACCCCAGGCCGTGCGATCCCATCATCTCGCCGTGGTCCGACACAAACACCACCAGGGTGTTGCCGCTGAGACCGCGCTCGTCCAGCGTGTCCAGCAACCGCCCCACGTGGTCGTCCACTTCCTTGACCATCCCGTAATAGATGGAGATCATGGCGCGGATATTCTCCGGCACCTGGTAGGTCGGCATGTTGGCGGCGCGCTCGCGATATGGCGACCAGGTCATGTCGTGCCGGAAGTCTTTCGGCAGCGGCATATGCTGGGCCGGGTACATTCCCCAATACGGCGCAACGTTCAGAAAGGGCGGGTGCGGCGGACCGATGGAGCAAGTCAGGCTGAAAGGACCGCGCCTGAGGCCGTCCAGCGCGCGGATGGCTTCGTCGACGGTATATGCCGTCAGGGAGTGTTCCCTGGGGATGTGCAGCCAGCCGTACACACTGCCTTGCGAGGTCGGCGCCTCCGGGTCCCGGTAACGGGCGTCGAGGATGGCCGGTGTGTAGGGCCGCTCGAAGTCCTTGCTCATCAATTCCCCAGGGCGGAGCGGCCGGGATGGCGCGTGCTGGTCGAGGTACTCGAGATATTGCTTCCGGTGCGACGCCGCTCCTGGGACCCGCTGACCGGCGTACGGGACCTTGTTGCCGTACGTGAGCGCCATGCGATACGGCGCGTGGTACTTGCCGTAATACCCGGAACGGTAGCCCCGCTGGGAAAGAATGTTATCGAAGGAGGGCCCGCAGTCGAGTTCAGTATCGGCGGCGGCGGCGTTCCCGGTGACCTGGTTTCCGTGCATGCTCTTGCCGGTGAGAATGCTGGTTCGGGCGGGGACGCAGACCGGACATGGGGTAATGGCCGTTTGGAACATGGCACCCTCGCGGGCGAGCCTGTCCAGATTGGGCGTCGTAAGAATCCCGTTACCGGCACACGAAAGTGCGTCGAACCGTTGCTGGTCGGTCATGATGACCAGCAGGTTCGGCGCCGGCTCCGCGCCCCGCAGGAGACCCGGGATACCGGCGACCGAGCCGATGAAGCTGCGGCGGTTGATGGCGGTGTTCACCGGACTTAATCCTCCCGGATGGTGCTCCTCTTCTCTTCCAAAAAGCAAGGAAGTTACCTGTTCTCCGCTGTAATTCACGGGCAAGTTCGTCTGGAATCAACGATGTAAGGCGCTCCGGCCGGGCCGTGAAGGCGCACCCGTGGCGCACCGGTCCACCACTGTAAGTCACTTTCCCCGGCGGATGCTCCGGCCTTAGACTGAAGACCGATGGACCGCCGAACCTTCCTGAAGACTGCCGCTGCCGCCGCACTGCCGTCAGCGGCATCGGGCGCCACCGCTGTGCCCAACATCGTCTACATCCTGGCGGACGACCTGGGGTGGGGTGACTTGCGCTGCTACAACTCCGAGTCCCGGATCCCGACCCCGAGCCTGGACCGCCTGGCCAGCCAGGGGATGCGATTCACCGACATGCATTCGCCTTCGGCGGTCTGCACGCCGACACGGTACGGCATCCTGACGGGCCGCTACTGTTGGAGGTCGGAACTCAAGAGCGGCGTCCTCCAGGGGTACTCCCCCAGCTTGATCGAGACGGGAAGGCGAACCGTAGCCTCGTTCCTCAAGTCGGCGGGCTACCAGACCTCGGGTGTCGGAAAATGGCACCTCGGGTTGGGGAGTCAGGCCAGGACCGATTACCGGGCTCCTCTGCGCCCCGGCCCAGTCGACAAGGGATTCGACTACTACTTTGGCATCCCGGCCTCCCTCGACATGCCGCCGTACCTCTATTTCGAGAATGACCGGGTGGTGGAACAGCCGACCGCGACGACGCCCGACACCGGCGGTCCGGATCCGAGCGGCGCATTCTGGCGCGGCGGTCTCATCGCCCCGAGCCTGCGGATCGAGGACGTGCTGCCGGCGCTCACGCGTAAATCGGTGGAATGCATCCGTGCGGCGGGCAAGAAGCCGAAGCAGCCGTTCTTTCACTATTTCGCGATGACCGGTCCGCACACGCCGTGGATGCCCACCCCCGAATTCCGGGGCAAATCGGATGCGGGGGAGTACGGCGATTTCGTGGCACAGGTGGATGGCGCCGCCGGGCAGATTCTGCGCGCACTCGACGAGACCGGGGCGGCGGCCAATACCCTGGTGATCTTCGCCAGCGACAATGGCGCCCGCTGGACCCCGGAGATGATCGCGCGCTACCGGCACCGCGCCAACGCGAATTGGCGCGGCATGAAGGCCGACATCTGGGACGGAGGCCACCGCATTCCGTTCCTGGCCCGCTGGCCCGGAAAGATCCGCGCGGGGAACAGTACGGGCGAAATCGGTTGCCTGACGGATCTCTTCGCCACCGTCGCCGGCGTCATCGGGGCCGAACTTCCGCGCGACGCCGCCGAGGACAGCTTCAACCTTCTTCCGCTGATGACCGGAAAGGCCACCCGCTCTCCCCGCGAAGCCGTGGTGCATCATTCGGCTCTGGGCATGTTCTCGATTCGCGATCGGAACTGGAAGCTGGTCCTGGGACGCGGCTCCGGCGGATTCTCCCTTCCCAAGAAGATCGATCCAAAACCGGGCGAACCGGTTGGCGAATTGTACGACATGCAGGCCGACCCCGGCGAGACGCGCAACCTCTACGCGCAGGACCCGGACGTGGTCGCCCGTCTCACACGGTTGCTGGAGCGCTACCAGGCGGAAGGGCGAAGCCGCCCCGCCTGAGGCTACGGGAGCAGGCGGTGGGCGATGATGCGGGAATTGCGCGCCGTCCCGCCGATTGCCGTGGTCTCCAGCAGAACCTCGAATCCGTTGCCCTCCGACGGCTGCCGTCCCAGCACGCCGGTCAGGGACTGGCCGGCCTGCCCGTCGAGGAAGAACTCGGTGGCCGCTTCCGTGGCTTCGATGGTGGTCCCGGCGATCAGCAGAGCCCGGCCGGTCTTATCGAGATTCGGCACCAGCGCCATGCGCGCGAACGCTCGCGTGGCGGTCCCGTCCCGCCCCTCGGTCTCGTAAACGGGTGGTTCGCCGGGTTGCGGCCGGGCGTTCAGGATACGCGCCCAGGCCCGTTCGCCGGAGAAGTCGAAGCGAAAGCTCAGGCGGTCCTCAAACAGCCCGGTCCACGGATTCGATCGCGGTCCGCCGATCAGGATGACGTTATTCTCCTTCAGGTTGCGCGGGCCTATGTTGCGGGCGTGGACCACCACCAGGCGCTCGGTCGCGTCCGGACGCATGCGCAGGATCCGGATGGCGAAACCCACATCGGCCACGCTGGTCAGTTGCTGCACCGCGAGGCTCCGGGCAAATGCCGGAGATGCGGGATCGGTTGACCTCCCTCCCGACACAGGCGGGTATCGACGTGACGCGTAGTCTTCCGCGTTGATAACCTGGCCGGTCAGTTCGTGCAGCAGCACCAGGGAGGAATCGGCGAGGACGATGAGCGTGCGCTGTCCGGGGCGAATCACGAGATCGGTGAGCGGCGCGGCGGCGCGTTGCGTGCCGGCCGGCGCGACCATGGTGGCGTTGCGAACCAGCGCGGCGCCCAGCACCAGGGCGAGCAGCGCACCCCCCAGGGCCGCCATCTTCCAGACGCGCGTCCGGTCCGGCGCCGGGGCCCCGGGGGGAGGCGCCGCGGCGACTGGCGGAGAAGATGCCGTGGTTTTCTCCGGCAGCGCTCGCGGAGTGAACACCGGGATGTAAGCCCCCTTGGGGATTTCCAGCACCGCCGGCTCATCCCGACCCTCGCCGTCGGCGTACTCCTTCAGCTTCATGCGCACCTGCCGCGCGGAGACACGCACGATGTTGTCATTGGCCCTATCGTAGTCCACCGGCCTGCGGAAAACCTCGTGGCCGATGTGCTGCTCGGAGATGTCGTCCAGACGGCCCGACAGCGCGCGCTCGCTGACGAACAGCAGAAACTCGCGGAGCCGCGGAGCGCCGCGGAACGCCGGTGAGTCCGCGATTCGCTGCACGAGCTCGCGCTTCTCACGCTCTTCCGCCATGAGCGTTTCGGACTCCATCAGATAGACCCGGTGCTTTCATCTTACCCGAATTTCTCACACGGGGAGTAGCAAAAGCCGCCTTTTCTGGCATAAACATTTCTGCAACAAAACGTTAAGGCCAAAAGAAAGGCGGCTTTTGCTATGACAGAGTGTAACCAATCCCAGTTCGAGTTTGCACCCCATTTTTCACGGCCGGTGGTGGCGCAGTTCGAGGGCGGCCAGATCACGTCCGACGGCGGGGCGCTTTTGCTACGAGAAACAGACCGGCGGTTGAATCTGATGCCCCGTCTGGCGGCGTGCTTTGACGACCACCGCAATCCATGGTTCACCCAATATTCGGTGGAGGAGTTGCTCGGGCAGCGAATCTACGGGTTGGCGCTGGGCTACGAAGATCTGAACGATCACGACCAGTTGCGGAACGACCCGCTGCTGGGCGTGCTGGCGGGCAAGCGTGAGGCGGGCGAGAAACCGCTGGCGGGCAAGAGCACGCTGAACCGGCTGGAACTGTGCGGGGAGCGACCGAATCGCTACAAGAAGATCAGCTACCAGCAGGGGAGGATCGACAAGTTGCTGGTGGATGTCTTTATCGAAGATCACAGGCAGCCGCCCGAATGTGTGGTGCTGGATCTGGATGTGACCGACCTTCCGTTGCACGGGGAGCAGGAGGGACGATTCTTCCACGGTTACTACGACAGCTACTGCTACCTGCCGCTGTACATTTTCTGCGGCGAGCATCTGTTGTGCGCGCGGTTGCGAACAGCGGACCAAGATGGATCGGCGGGCAGTCTGAAGGAGGTCAAGCGGATCGTGCGCCAACTGCGGAAAGCATGGCCTGGGGTGTGGATCATCCTGCGCGCCGACAGTGGCTTTTGTCGAGATGAGCTGATGAGTTGGTGCGAGCGGAAGGGCGTGGATTACGTCTTCGGGTTAGCGCGCAACGAGCGGCTGCGCAGGCTGATTGAACCGCAGATGGTGACTGCGGCCCTGCTGGAGGCGGAAACCGGCAGGCCGGCTCGCGTGTTCACGGAATTTCTGCACAAGACAACGACCGGCAGTTGGAGCCGCGAGCGGCGGGTGGTGGCCAAGGCCGAACATCTGCAGGACAAGGAGAATCCACGCTACGTCGTGACTTCGCTGAGTGCCGCCCAGTGGCCGGCGCAGAAGTTGTATGAGGTGCTGTACTGCGCACGCGGAGAGATGGAAAACCGGATCAAGGAGCAGATGTCCCTGTTTGCCGATCGGGTCAGCACCGCGAGCCTGCGGAGCAACCAGCTTCGCGTGTATCTGTCGGCAATGGCCTATGTGCTGTTGCAAGGGCTGCGCCGGTTGGGATTGAAAGGCACCGAGTGGGCTCACGCCCAGGTGGGAACGATTCGCTTGCGGTTGCTCAAGATCGGCGCGCAGATTCGGATCACGGCGCGGAAGGTGTGGGTCTCGCTCGCCAGCGGGTTCCCCTGGCGCAAGATGTTCGCCCAAGTCTGGGCCAACCTCCGCTGCTGACGCGGCCAGGGGGTCGCGATACAATTTCTGAGCGGAAAAGAAGGTGAAGGGTTGAGGTGTCTCCCTGTGGCCATTCTCGCGCCGCACAAGGCCATTCACCGAAGCGAGCCGGCGCTCCGCAGGCGCAGAAATCTGTCAAAGTGGACTCCTGCGGCGCTTTTTGCCTGTTGGCCGAGCCGCCTGCCGGTCCTAACTGACGGACACGACGCCGCGTGAGAAATTCGGCTAGGCCGATTGCGAGAGCGGCCGAGCAGAATCCGCCAGCCAATGCTAACTGTCTTAACATTGCAGTTGCTGGTTTACGTACAAGCAAAGACCGCCTGGGCCTGAGCTTCACCAGCCTCAACGCAATTCCAGCATTCCAGCAGCCCCAGTGTCCGTCAACAAACGGTGGTGGTATTGTACGCCCAGCAGTGCAAGTTTGCCAGACACGAAGAGCGCCGTCAGGAGTTTCGGAATCCCTAGTAGTTTGCCTGAACCACAATCGAGCGGGAGAAGGGCGGCAGTTGCAGGGTTCCCTTCCGCATTTTCCCGCTCGACCAGTCGCCCGGCCAGGGATCGTATACCCGCACCCGGCGCGGGTTCCTGCCGCCGAGGGCCGTGCGCAGGTCCACGCTGAGGCCTCGCAACACTTCCGGCTTCTCGCCATTCTTCAGCTCCGCTTCCCAGGTGTTGTGCTTATCCCGGCACCAGGCCAGCAGCGTGCGCCGCCCCTTCAGCACATAGATCCGGAGGCGGTCGTGCTCCAGCATGGCCGGCTGGAAGGCTTCGGCGGGCGGGTCCAGGCCGCGCACGGCCTCGGCAAACCGGCCGAACTGCCACCAGAGGTTGTTGGCGGCGACGTACTCCTCCCAGTGCCAGATCTGGCCGGGGCCGGCCGCGCCGGCGAAGAACGGCGCAAACAGGATGTCGTGCAGCAGCGTGCCGGCGCGGTCGGCCTTGTAGAGAAGGAATGGGCCGCTAGCAGCCCGTGGCAGAAGTAGCTGTTTTCACGCAGCGACCTGAGCGGCCATGAAGCGGGGCAACTGGAACTCCGCGGGTCGCGAAGGGCCGGAATGGCCGTCCCGTGCCACGAACCGACCGA
>Ga0315277_10005948_pt1 | contig 16046 bp, 14 predicted proteins | sample YL17G05_15_MG_FD_203695 | JGI IMG/M metagenome (GOLD analysis project Ga0315277, IMG submission 203695) | Sediment microbial communities from Yellowstone Lake, YNP, Wyoming, USA - YL17G05_15 | ecosystem: Environmental > Aquatic > Freshwater > Lake > Sediment | place: USA: Wyoming | collected...
TCTCATTCTCCAAACGTCGCCAGCTCGAACAGGGGTTCCAAGCATTCCCGGGAGGAAACCAACATGCTGATCCGAACGCAAGACAAACCTTCTCGCTTTCAATCGCGAGACTCTTCACTTTTTTTGATTGTCATGCAGCTTGTTGCCTCTGCTGCGATCATGACACTCATCGGCTGTAGTTCTTCTCTGGAACTGACGAGTGAATGGACCAGCCATGAGATCAGTGTGGATGGCAGCAGCAATGACTGGGCTGACCTCCCCACGAGGATCGTTGGTCCGGACGTCCGAGTCGGAGTCAAGAACGACAAGGACTACCTCTACGTTTGCATGACCACGCCAAACCGCTCAACGCAGCTTCAGATGCTTGCTCTCGGGACTACGGTGTGGTTTGATGCCGAGGGGAAGAAAGGCAAAACGCTCGGGATACAATTTCCTGTACGGGGACTTTTACAGGGAAGACGACCTTCAATGCCAGGCAATGCCGAGGAGGCGAACCGGGCTATGGAAGGTCTCGTCAACACCGCACAGCGCCAATTTGAAATCATCGGACCGGGTGCCGGAGAACGCAAGATGATCACAGACCGGCACGAGGTGAAAGGGATCGACGTGCACCTCGGGTACGGGGATGGAACGCTCATCTATGAGTTGAAAATGCCTCTCCAGAGAACTGCCGAGACTCCCTATGGCATGAACATTGATGCAGCCCAGCCGCCCTCCATCGGATTTGAAACTGGAGCTGCTGAAGAAGGAACAAGGCCGCAGATGGGCGGATCGAACCGCCTTGCAGGTGGCAGCGCTGGTGCACGCGGCGGACGCGGAGGAGGGGCAACAACAGGAGGAGGACCCGCAATACCTGGCACTGATTCGCCGGAGCCGCTCAAACACTGGATTACGGTACACGTTGCAGGCAGCACTTCAGGCACTACGAAATAGCGAATCTGCAGACCTGACGCTCGATGAGTGTATTTACAACTTGAATCCACAATTCTCACAACATCAACACGGAGCACAGTTATGAAATCAACAGCACGGCGATTGCTTGTTCTTACCGTTGCAGTGTTCATCACGGGACTGCTGCAGGTCGCTTCTGCCCAACGCCAGGGCATGGGGATGAGGTCCCCCGAAGAGCAAGTGAAACTGCTCAAAGATTCGCTCTCTCTGACAGCCGACCAGGTGAAGAAGCTCACGAAGATTGTTGATGCCTCTCAGAAGGAAACGCAGAGCAAGATGGGTGAATTCCAGGGGGATCGCGATGCGATGCGAGCGTATATGCAGACGGCACGTGCAAAGAGCGATTCGCTCATTAAGGCAGAGCTCACGAAGGATCAGGTAAAGAAGTACGAGGAAATTCAGAAAGCGCGGCAACAGCGTATGCAGAACCGCCCGCCGCGGAACAACTAACCTGAAACACTCAAATCACTTCAGGGGCGATTACAGATTCGGGCTGCAAGACCCGGGCGAGTATCGCCCCTTTGTATTTTGTCTCTTCAATCCAATGAACACTGATCCAAAAAGCACATCGAGTCCTGGCTGACGCAAACCTTGAAGCTGTGAGGGCGGCTTAGGTCCTCTTGGCCGGTCGAGCGACTCTACTCCTTGATTGTTTGTTCCATCGAGACGCGATTGTCCGACTTCCAGACTTCCCTCCCATTGATACGAAGTGTGGTTCCCTCCACGAGACTTACGCGCATTGGTTGTCCATCCTCACGATGGATGAATACACAACGGGCATCTGTTTCGGTGACTCCGTCATTCACGGGAATCGAAGACACGTAGAGATCGTCGGTAAACCCCGTTCCTGTTACACGAAAATGAGTCTCGGAGATCGTTGCACAGCTCACTGATTCCGGAGATTGACGATACGGGGCGAGCAGGACAACAAACCGTTTTGTCGAGGCTGCCGAAGTGATCTGATCAAAGGCCAGCCAGCTGATCTCTTCTGTTTTTCCAGGCGAAAGGTTGCTTGTGCTCGCTGCCATGGCTTTGCCCATACGGGACCGCTCCAATCCAACCACCGGTATTACCAGAATCCCCGGTGCTGTGATGCTGTGATATCTTTTGTCGTCGCGTTGAAGCGGTGCGGGAGTGTGGACGTACCACGATAACGTATCTCCCTCCTTCTCACACTTCAGCTCATCGATCACAAGCCAGTAGTGTTGCTTCGCAAACACGATCTGCCGGCGATGGTGGACCCCAAGCCTGGCATAACCGTCGTGCTCCGCTGCGAAGTAGTCCAGCATCTTCCCCGAACTCCACACCACTTGTTTTCCTTCACATGTTTCACGCTCGAGGTTTTGATCGTTCACCGTCACCATGTTGTGAGCCCGGGACGATCGATACCAGGGAATGTAGAGCGAATCATCATACGTCAATCCGAGTCCGGCGTCGACGGCGAGTGCTTTGCCATAAGCATAGATCTCAAAATCAAGCAGGTCGGAGTGCGTATGCGACCCATTCCATTTCCCGTAGTTGATGTTCAGATAGAGTGCGTCACGCGACCAGTCGCTTCTCATGATGCTGAATCCTGACGCCGGTATATGCCGGGAGACAAACGACGGGAGTACCAGGGGGGTTCGCTGAGGCTCGATTCCGAAGAGAGCGCTCAGGACACCATAGACGTATGGTTTCCGGAAAAACTCAGCGCCGTCCTGAAGAATGAACGCAGGGAAGATGCCACGGTGACTGTCGTTGATAGCCGGTATTTCCCCCGTCGGGGCAATCATCGAGACCCACCAATCGATCGTGTTCCCCATTCGCTGTCGTATCTGCGTGGCAATATCTCCGCCGACCTTGTAGGTCGTCAGAAGGAAACTCAGATTTCGATAGCTCAAGTAGGTAGCCAGCGCATAGTTTCTTGGAGCCCGTTCTGAATGGCCGCCATCTTCGAAGAAGTCCCGCGTCAGATGCTCCTGAAGACGTTGAAGTGCCATACGCAGCCATTCCTCTGATTCCCGAAACTCCAGAAACACCAGCGCAATCTGAGCCAGCATGTAGGAACCATGGATCTGCCAGTTACCCGAGCGGTAGCCCTCCCCCCGTTCGAGCTCATACAGCCACCGCGCCGACCCAAGGACGGTTTTGAGCATTCGCTCGTGGGTTCGCCATGTCCGGTGTTTATAAGGAAGGAAGTAATACTCGATGAACGAACGGTTCCGCGTACCAAGTCCCAATTCATAGTAGACAACGTCGAGCTCAGGAAAGCCGCGGGTAATCGAGTTTCGCTGTTCATACCAACGATGGAAAAGCTCGTCGAACTTCGCAAGATAGCTCTGATCCTCTGTCAGCACGAATGCGGTCAACAGCGGCCTTGACCAACCCCAATAATGAAAGCCGTATTTTCCCGATTGCCCGATCTCGCGGTTGAAATCCACAACCGATCCGAAATCGATAACCGCATCACCCCACGTCCGGATGACATTGTGTTTCAGAAGGGACGCACGTACGAGAATCGAATCACGCTCCGCCGGATGCTTGGCCGCGTACGATCTTGCCTCTTCGTAGTTTTTCAACATCTCCGTATCAAGGAGAAATTGATGATCTTGAGTAATGTATTTCGGTTGTCGTTTGGAGGCCCAGTACAAACCCCACAGTTCATAGGCTCGTACGGCATCGTGACGTTGTGTCCGGAGAATTTCCCGAAGCCCCGGAATATCCGCTCGCAGTGCGCCAAAAAGATCTTCATCACTGATGTTTTTGACAGACCGTTCCACATATTCTGGGTTGGCAAGCCCCGATCCTTGAGAGAATTTAAGCTGGGAAAAGAGGCACTGCGGGGTACAGAACGCGAGAAAGAGCAGGATTGTGTATGAGGAAATCGTGTGCATGGTGGGGGATTCAATGGGGAGAAACGAGAAACTGCGGACTGGAACGACCGGGGGCCGGCTGGAGTGCTTCGCTATGGAATGACTATCTCAAGACCTTCCTTCGCCCCGACACATTCTGTCGTCCCTTTAAAATGGGTAATGAGGTTCTTCGCGTCACGGATCATGCCATCGACGAAATCATCATCGTGCAGCGGGTCGTGATGGAAGAGGGCAAGGTTCTTCACGTTGGCCTGGACGGCAAACCGCACGAGCGATTCCAGCGGAGAATGGCCCCATCCCCGCTTCTCTTCATATTCCTCGTTCGTATACTGAGCTTCACCCACAAGAAGGTCGGCCCCGGACATGAAGTCGACAAACTTCTCATCGAGGTATGTGGGGAAATCTGTTGCCGCCGTCGCAAGCTGCGTATGCCGAAAGAGCGTTCCCTGATAGGGTTCATTATCGGTAGCGTAGACGAAGCTTCTTTTCCCGTCATTCACACGGTAGGAGAGGCACAGCGCCGGGTGGTTCAGATAGAAGTGCTTGACCTCCAGTGGTCCAATCGTGAAATCTTCACGCAATTCGTGGACGTGAAGCTTGGCATTCATGGCACCGAGCTCGACGGGAAAGTAATCCGAGTCCATCTGGATTTTCAGGATCTTGTCGAAAGACTTGTCACGTCCCGGCGGACCATACAGATGGAGAGTGTTCTTGGGCTGATAGGCTGGAAGGAAAAATGGAAATCCCTGAATGTGGTCCCAGTGTGTATGACTGATGAAGACGTGAAGTGTCAGTGGCTGCGACGGGAACTCTTTCAGGAGATGATTTCCGAGGTCCCGAATACCGGTACCGGCATCGAAAATAAAAATGTGATCACCACAGCGCAGTTCAACGCACGAGGTGTTCCCGCCATACCGCATTGTCGAGAGTCCGGGTGTTGCGATGGAACCCCGGGTTCCCCAGAAGCGCACCTTCATCATGACGCGTTAGTACGTTTGTCCATGTGATGTCGTGCAGTTTTTAGCAAATCATGAAACTCAAACGGCTTGACCACATAATCATCTGCACCCAGCTCTGCGGCCTTATCGATATCGGGCTTGTAGGATTTTGCAGACATGATAATGATGGCAGTTTTGGCAAACCGTTTGTCATTGCGAAGCATCTGACAAACCTCGAATCCGAGCAATTTTGGCATCACGAGATCGAGCAGTATCAGATTTGGCAGTTCGGTGCCCGCCATCTTCACGGCATCTTCGCCGTTGTCTGCCTGACAGACGGTGAATCCTTCGCGCTCAAAGCCCATCGCGACAATCCTGCGAAAGAAATCCTCGTCATCAACAATCAGAACTTTGGGATTCAAATCGATTCCTGTTCCGAAGAATGGGGGTTCTCGTGACAAGCGACGCGATTGATACCGAATCATGTCATTGACTCAGCCGCGTTGCACGGTAACTTATAAATTACTTTGGCGAAAGGCAATACGCCCACGTGGCGTCAATCATGCCACAAAACGGGACTTTCGTACGTTTTCCTATCCCCGAAGATTTGTGGAAGGAAGATTGAGATATTGAAGATGAGAAACAGGTGGATGAAGGTCCGGGGGAGACTTAAAACCTTCCTGAGAAACTGAATAGCTGCCGCCGCTTGATTCTGCGATCGGGCTCTTGCCCCGCGAGAAAGCATCGGTGTGATTCCCCCTTCCCACAAAGAAAGTCGGGACAGGTTGGCGGGACGACCACCTGTTTGATATTGTCCGGCGAGTGTTGCTTGCGAGCCGATGACAATTTCAGAATCTCCCGCCTTCCGGATTCCGCATACAGGCGGGATTTAAAGAGCGGAACCATTCGCTTTTTGAACGGGATGCCCAACCTAGGGAACCTTGGCCGATGAGATTTCGGGAATCTGAGACTCATCATCGCTTCTATGCCAAGGGGTAGCCAAGTAAATATTGAATGTCGAACACCCAATTATGAACGATAAAGTGGATTGTTGATTCGTCGGGGTGATCCCCCCTCGGGCGGGACGACCCCATGTTCGCAATTGTCCAGCAGGCGCTCGGCGAATGTCTCGAACTAAGCGATCAACGCGCCGTCCTTCATCAATCTACATTCTGCATTCTACATTCAGTAGTCGGGGTGACAGGATTCGAACCTGCGACCCCCTGCGCCCAAGGCAGGTGCTCTAACCGGGCTGAGCTACACCCCGAAATGACTTATTGCGTTTTCAGAAAGATTTTGGGCTTTTGATTCTGGTACAGGTACTTTTTGTTCCTTTTCAAGTGCTACCACTTGTCTACCACTTAGCTACTAGTAGTTGTGCGCTTCGGTGACAATATACTAAAAATGTGTCCCGTCTGCAATCTGGAAAATCCCCACCGAGGTACAGTCGGTGGACGGCATGTACCGAGTGTGTCCACCCTCCAAGTCGACGCAGGACACAAAATCATGTGATTTGTCTCGGCAATTTCAAAAAGTGTCCACACTGTCCACAGTGTCCACCTGTTTTTCAACTTCTCTTATATATTCTATATCTACTCTCTTATTATTCTCTCTATATTTAAGAAAAACACTGGACACAGTGGACACATATGCATTTCAGTACCGTAATCATTGAACAAAGTGGTGTCCAGTCGCACCCAAACAAGTGGACACTGACTGGACACCCTGGACACTATTCTGTAGTCGACTTCGTGCCTCCCTTCGTTTTTCCCTTCTTACCGTCTGAGTTGCCTGCTGCCCTGACGACACCGAGTTCCTTCTTCAACTTGTCTGTCATTGCATAGCATCCACGACGGATCCTCTCCCTTTCCACCTTGGCAGCTTTCGTCATTTCAAGATATCCGTGTTCCCGTAGCGCCCTAACAACCTTAGTTGTTCCAAGCCTGGTTATCGTGAAACTGTCCTCCAGCATGGCTGTCGGAAGAAATCCCGCCTTTAGGTGTTTTGCAAATTCAAATCCGGGTTGTTGGGATTTGATCAGGATTCTCTCGATCATCTTCTCCGCAGCCATTTCTTCCTCGGTCTGATTACTTTCGAACAGTCCTGCCTCCTCAAGCGTTATCGGCACCTTAATACTGTACCGATTGCCAGTGAAATCAATCTTATCATACACAGCCTTGAGTTCGGTCCTTACGTAGTGTCCAATCCGATCCTCCAGCTTTTGTCCCAATTCAGGGTCGATCTTGCCCTGGAAGGGTTTGAAATCATAGACAAAGAACTGGTTGTCTTCCGGCGACGTTGGCTGTTCGTAGCTTGCTACATATAGCGGCATCGCTGAGTTGGACAGGATTATTATGTTCATGTTATTTTCTACATCGTATGGGATGACATATTTTTTATTTACCCTGGCATGCTTAGAGCCAGAGTATTGTTTGATAAGTCTGTATACCTCTTCGCTGTCGGATACTGTTTCGTCCGCAATGAGGAGCTTCTTCTCAGCCTCGTCAGTAAAGTTGTTTTTCTTTGCCTCCCACATCGTCGAGATAGCTGGGAAGATTGTATAAACCATCTCGGCAAAGGTATTTTTGCCGCTGCCACGAGCCCCTTTTAGAACCAGCGTTGGCAGATCCCTGTAGTCCGAATAACAGTATGTTGCCATGTATTCCTTAATGAATTGCTTGTGCGCTCCGAAGGTCCGCTCGAGGTAGTCCTCGATGAATTGGTTGTCATTGATCTTGGCCGCTATTGGCGCATACTTTACAATGACATCGCCTTCATCGTCATCCACCGTGTATGTCGTTGCCTTTGCTGACATGTCTGCCATGTGTTTAACGAGATTGACGTGAGCAATGTGCTTGAATGCAAGCAGATATCGGAATGCTTCATCCTCTTCCTTGTTCGTCCGGGTGTTCATAAACACATCGAACTTCGTCTTCCCGATCTTCGACATGTAGAATCGGCCACCCTTGATTCCGAACTGATATACTTCCTTTTCGTAGGACCAATAGTGCTTGCATCGTTCTTCGATCGGAATTTCTACGCGCCAGAATGTCTTGTTGCATGCAGAACAGTGAATGAAAGGTTTGCCGTCCGAATTGGACATCCCAAAGAATGCTGAAGCACTTTGGTCGTCATGAAAGGGGCAGTATATGGGCGTCTTTTGCTTCAATAAGCTAACCACGATTTGCTTTCCGTCGGCGGTCTTCACGATCATGCGATCATTCCAGGCATTCGGGACTTGCCCATTCAGGCCATCGTCAGGATCATATTCTTTTCCGGCCCAATAGTCTGAATAGAAAGCACTCGCAGGCGAGCCAAATAGAAAGTCCGCTGCGTCCATGACTGCCGGGTCTAACGTAGGAAACAGATTCTTCCGGATGTCCTCCGTTACTTTTTCATAATTCTCAACGGTATAGATTTTCCGAGTGAACGGTATCAGGGTGTGAAAACGATGTGCCGCTGGCTTGTGACTCTTGCTCGTAATCAGGGCATAATTTAGCTTGGCGTTCTTTAGGCATGTCTCGGCATCTTGAATCGTCGAGCCTTTATCAAAATCAGGGATGAATCCGGTAGCGAAGTCAAAATGCTCTTTGCTGCGACTACCCCGCCAGCTGATGGCGCTGTAGTTTTTGTTGAGGAATACGTCTTTGAGGTCCGTAACGTCGAAGGACGCAGTTAGGAACTGCGTATTTTGGGCTGGATCTAGGTTCTTATCTTTGACCGATAGAACAATTGGTTTCCTTGTGTTGTGCGACATAATTCAATTTTGGTTTGGTTAGACTAGAGTGTGAGTGTACCACACTTTTCAGGTTGCGTATCGCATTACCATAAGCGGCGGGGTTGACTGTGGCCGTCAGATCGTAATATCTTTTTACTGCGTTTCTCGTCTGCTCCGTATCTGGAAATTCAAAGGTCGTTCTGTAGTTATCCTGTGAACTGCTTACAAGCTCAATGCCTGACGCTACCAGAAAGGCTGAACAGTAGAAATCTTGGGTTGGGATCGTATTCATCATATGCTTGTTTTCTCGATTCGGTATTGCTTATTGCGGATGCTTTTCGTATTATAGCTTATGTGGCTTTCGTTACAAAGTTATTATACGAACTATTATCGACAATTTCAAGTAGAAAGTGAGTTATCCTATGAAACACATGCCAAAGATGTATATCGACAACGAAGCCATTGCCGCTATTGTCCGTGAAGCAGTCAACGATGGCCATATGAGTTTAAGTGAGATCGCCTCCCTCGCAGGCCTTAGCGTCACAACCCCTGCCCGTATCTACCACGGTACAAAAAACCAGGTACAGACCAAGACAGCGCGAAGGATCGCTTCAGCCCTTGGTTACGAGGTACACACCTCCGCCCATGGACAGGTAAGGTTTGAGAAGCTGGACACCAGGGGCGAACTAAGCAGGCTTACTGGAGCACAGAAGGACCGGATCCTGAAGGCGGTTGAGCGGACGTTGAGGGAAGAACTGGACAAGCTATAAATAAACAGCCCCCTTGCGGGGGCCATTGAAATGATGATATGTTAGTGTTATGTCACACGACAGCCACTTCGACTGTCTCGATAACCTCCAACCTCCCAATGACCAGTTCAATGACCTTTGTCAACAACTTCGGTCTTTTTTCAAACTGCTCATTGTAGCCGTTTCCGTGTCGCTTGATAAACTCATCGAACTTCACGCGGAACTCATTACGAGGCGCCGTGTCCGCTAGCGCTTTCAGCTGTGGGAACGATTCGCTCGTCTGAATTAGGTCGGTGCATTTACGCGCGATCGACGGGGCCACACGCTTGATGTAGTTCTTCTCTGTCTCTTCCTTGATGAACTGCTTGAAAAGGGCAGAGTTCATTCCTATTGCATCCTCGTACATCTGTTTGTGCATTGCGAGGCGTTGCTTTGCATCGATGAGCTCAGCTTCAATTCGTAGCTTCGATGCTTTGATTGTATTGACAGTATACTCCGGCTGACCCACCCGAATACCGTTTTCATACCTCGAGCGCGTTTGGATATCAAACGTGTACCTTTCCTTCTCAAGCTTCAAGCGTGCAATGAGCTTTTCCGCATTCTTCATGCAGCGCCGGTGATACGCCACAAGAGCTTGCGGAACTTCATCAGTCGCTGCACCGAGCCTCATTTTGAGAACGCTGTTCGACGGATTACCTCTCGATCCGTAACGCTTTTCGAACAGTGTTTTGGGGGATACCCTCTTAGCAGACTTCTTCTCTACAGCTTGAGATGTAACGGCAACTTGTTCTGCCGTCTCGTTCATGGATTCGTTTACTGGAACCTGCACAGCTGTTGATTCTTTCATATTGTTGTTCCTTTCTTGCTGTTTTGCCGAGGGAACCAGCCGACCCTCAGCGATTGTGTTTTTTGGTTGCTGGTTGTGAAGCGTTTTCCATGCCACATAGTTCACCCTTTCTTTTCGCCGCAGTTCTACAGAATTTGCGACACAACATGTTTTCCATCATTTAGAACCACCTCTGATCCAACCTGCAAATTGAGTATTCGTCGAGCAAACGGCGCCGCGACAGAAACCACGTCGACATCTTGTATTTCAATGCCTCCAGAACATGCGACAAGAAAAATCCATCTGGTTTTTCCCATGTGGTCTTTCAGTTCGACGAGGGATCCAGGACTTACCTTGAGGACCTGTCGAAAAGAGCCGGCCTCCCTTGCTACCCTCGAGAATTGTAGGAAGTATCTCTTTTGTTGTTCCAGAGCCATCCGGATTGTTTCTGCTCCTTCGGCTTCGCGAGCAGCTTCCCACCCTTTCGTGTCATAACGGCTTTGATTGCGCGTTTCTGCTTCTCGCATAGCTTCCAGGCGTTCGCCAATTGCCTTCTCGATGTCAGAAAGGTTCTGGTCAATGTGATCGATGATCTGTTCTGCCACTTTCACTTTGGTGTTCATGTTGGGCTCCATCATTTAGTTGAGGTAAGAAATACAATATTGCTCTTGGTACTTGGTCTTCAGTTCTGTGAATACGGGTGAACCAAGGAATTCATTCGGGGCAAGAACAGCACCCGCATCACTCCGATGCAGACAGAGGCGGATTTGGAAAGCATCCTTTGTGGTGGTGGGTTCCAGCCTGATCGTATAGAATCCCTCGGTGCAATGATCCTTTACTTTGCATTCTGAACAGAGGTGAACAAGGCTGGCGGGCGCTATCAACTTGACTCGGAAACGATAGCCATCGCCATCCACATATTCGTGACTGATCCTGGACGTGGCTCCTTTCCTGATTACCTTCACGAGCGTTCCATTCACGGATTGGACCATTTGTTCGATCGCTATTAACGCAGACGGGGAGCTCAGTTCGTTCTGTGCCCTGAATGGAATGTTCTCTCTCTTGCAGAATTCATAAATGGGCCGCCACTCTGATGAAGAGTCAACGATGGTCGTATTGACTTTTACTGCAATGCCAAGTGATTGAGCAATAGAGATGGAATCACAGGTATTTCGCAGAGCATTTTTGGCCCAGGCTTCCGTACGCGGGTTTTGATGAAACTGAGCGAAGGTCGTGGCGTTGAGTGTGTGCAGGCTGAAATTCGCCCTTCTCAAACCAGCTTCCATCAAGGACGGCCAAATGGTCGGCTTGCTTCCGTTGGTCGTCAAACTAACTTCAAAGCCCATCTTCGAATACTCTTCAATTTGGTTGGGCAACCCAGGATGAAGCGTGGGTTCGCCTCCCGTCAAGTGAATAGCCGTAATTCCCAACTCTTCTTTCATTGACATCAGGAATCCTCGGAGGGGTGAGTTCAGCTGCAAATCTTGGTCGAGGTTTGACCCCTCTCGGTGACACCATTTGCAGTCCCAAGAGCATCGATTGGTTACCTTTATTCGAATATCGTTTGCTGGTTCAGTGACAGTCAGAACGCTCAATGTGTCAAGCATAGCACACCTCCGTGCTTACTCGTGATGGGATGAAGGTCGTTATGATATGATCTACCAGGTTGGCGATGGATCTGTTCTTCGGATCCAGGTGAATGACGCCGCGAGATGCCTCGTATCTGCCGTACATTGCGGATATGAATTGTTCATCATGCTCCAGTGAATAGTCATGATCTGGAACCCTGGAACTGAGTCTCTTTAGAACTGTCGGGAGTGGCGGTTGGAGTACCAAACACACGTCTGGCCTCGGCAAGACCAATCCACTCACGTGAGCGGACAAATCACGCCCCAGAAGCTGCTCATGATAAAGAAGGGTGCTTAGCGTCCAGCGGTCGACAACAACGGAGGTCCCGGCAGTCAGCAAGGATTTGATGGCCTCGGCTGCTTCACATAGCGATGAGATGTAGAAGAAGAATCTGGCAAGGTTGAGTTGTGGCTGTGAATCAAAATGCCCACGCAGAAGCTGGTATTCCTTCGCCGGCGTTTTGACATACATTGCGTCCAGTCTCTCAGCCAAGAGAGTCGCTGTCGTCGTCTTTCCAGATCCGTCAACCCCTTCGACTGCTACGAACAGGGGTCTTGCCGCATACTCCGTCTTTGGCAAGTAGTTCATCCACCCGACAACCTGGTGACTGCCAGTCGCTAGTCCCGAGATGCCTGAGGAATCCGCCATAAGAACCTCCTTGAAATGAAAAAAGCCGACTGCGAGATGGCGAACTACCAAGTTCACCTCACGGCCGGCTTCTGAATTGAGATATGTAGGATGGTAGTTCATAATGCTCGCTACCATCTTACCCAAGCTATTTCATGCTTTCATTCCCCGATATTCCCTTTAATTCCCCTGCGCCTTCTTCACATTCTCATAGAAAGCGTCCTCTGAAGGGTCTGGTTTATGAGCAAATATGTGCTTTCCAAGAAACTGATCGCTTGCATCACGCAGGCTCCTATACTGACGGACGTCCGCGCCGCTGAAACTCTATTGGGTGACGATGAAGATGGAGGCGAGCTATACGCTGCTGATACCAGCTATCTCCCAGGACGAGGCGATCATCCTGGCGGATGAGAAGGCGATTCCGATGGCTGAGTTGACAGACGTGCTGAAAGATGTTGCCGAGGTGGCTGAATTTAGGTAATGCAGGGCCCGAAGGCAGAAAAATAGAGAAGCGTCACATTGCCGACGCAAGAGCTCGAATGCTAACCCCACACGTGTGCCGTCTTCGCGTCGTAAATATGCAGTTTGCATTTGAAACGACCTGCGATCTGTTCAATGTGCTTCTTATCTTCATCCGAATAGACACCGATATAGACGCTCCAAAGTTTGGCTGGGGCTTTCTTTCCATGCTTCGCAGCGCGATTGATCGCATCAATGATATGTTCATCGTTCGGACCAAAATTGAAACCAAATGTAACCAACGAACCCTCTGCCCTACAGAAGGAATCATAGCAATATGACAGGTATTGGTTGTGCATGATGTGATTGAGCTTCTGCTGTCCATCGCCTGCGGTGACGAAGATCGGATATTCACCTTTTTCCATTCTGGCGCTGATCTTTTGTAGGAGATACTTGTATTCGTCATACTCTTCTTTGGTGACAGCAACACCGTTGTCGAAAAAAGGTAACGCTCCGTGTAGATAGAAAACGTTTTGCTCGTCACGATACTTACCCCAAATGAGCTCTGACCACATTTGTTCCTCAGGGGAAACGTATTCTCCGGGATTTTCGAGTTCTCTGCCGCATCCGTCGGTGTGTTTGATTATACTGTTACGCATCAGAACCCAGTAAAGCAATAGATCATAATTCGTCGAGTAGATATTACCGCCAGAATCCAAGAAGACCTTAAGAAAATATGAGCACGACTTACTCTGCTCTTCAGGAATCTTGAAGACGTGCTCTGGGTGAAGGGCCTTAACCGCCTCCAAAAGACTCATTCTCAGTTTGGCGCTCGCAGCGTCGAGTCGCTCTTTGAGTTTCGTATCCCCGCCGAAGGCTGTGATTATGGCGGAGAAGTTGTCGAGTTGCTGCATGATGATTTCGAAGTTTCTGGTTTCAATGACTCGAAGGATTGTTGAGAGGTCCTTGTCATCTTGCTTTGAGATGAAATCGTGCAGCGCGTTGTATGAAAAGATGGCTGGAATCAGTGGTCTCTCAGTCGGGTTATAGATCTCCACCCAGCTCTTTTCTGGATGAGATTTGTCAAGGAAGATTTCACTGAAAACGAGTTGGTCAGACTTTTCCCGCGCTAATACTAGAACAGTGACAAGAGCAAGTCCTGATATAATCATGATCCACGCGCATCGTCTTTTCAAAAGTGTCTTCATAGCGCCTCCTCTTAACTAGTCGATTCGAACTTCAATTCCCGTCAATCCTGCGAACGAGAAGCGGCTACACATGCCGTTTCTCGACACTTCGTCAGAGGTGAGCAGCCTCAAGCCTCCCGTTTGCGTCTGACAGAAGAACGATCTCGCACCGTCATCTTCCGTTGTTTTGATGGCTTTGATGCCCCTCCTTGCTGGTTGATGCAGACGACTTTCCTTTGCTTCATGGTCGAAAAAGAACCGCCGCTCCACGCGCTTTCAGCGCGGGGATGTGCTGGTAAACTGATGCACTGTCCAATGGATTACCCAGCAAGGATACCACATCTCCAGCGCCAAGCCCCGCGTTTCTCACCAACGGCTCGATGTTGGTGATCCTGTTGTTAGAAAGATCCAAACGCCTGAGTTGGGTGAGGCGCTCGATCGCAGAGATGTCGACAACCTGATTGCCATCAATGTACAGGAGTTCCAGTTGGACCAGGTTTGACACTGCGGAAATGTCCGTGATTCGATTTGTGCCAACAACCAGCCAGCGCAGGTTTGTGAGCGTTGACACTACTGTTATATCAGATAACTGGCAGGTGGTCATCCACAGGACTCTCAATTGACGCAACGCAGACAGTGGAGAGATGTCGGGCAGTGAGTAATAATCTAGCCAAAGCTCCTCTAGTTGTGCGAAGTTTCTCAGAACGGACAAGTCGTGTACTGGGTTTTCCATCAGGTTGAGATACTTCAAGTTCGTCAGACTTGCGAGCGGTGTAATGTCGGAGATTTGATTAACCATGAGGTTCAGTCTTTTGAGTCCAGTCAGACCCGCCAGAGCAGAAATGTCACGAATGACACGATTCTGATCCAGTTCGATACTATGCAGTTTTCCCAGGCCGGCCAATGGGGTTACCTCACTGATGCGTTGCAGAGACATCCAGAGCCATTCAAGATTCTTGCATTGCTCAAGCCCACGCAGTGAACTGACACCATCTGCGAAGTACACGCACTGTAATGAATCCAGTGATTGCAGCATCACACCTGACAGTGCTCCCGTTGGCGCCTTCAGCCGCCAGCGCACACACATCTCGAGCTTTGGATCTTCAAACAATATCTCGTTCCTCGAGAGCACCTTGACCACGATTGTATCCGTCTCGCTGTCCTTTACGCCGTCGTTGAATACGAAATAGAACCTGTAGATACCTTCCTTGGTGAAGCCAAATGTCTGTGTTGGACTGTTGGGAAGAGCCCACAGGCTGTCGGGATTACTCTTGTCGGGAGTCCAGAAGTAGGTCAGCTTCTGTCCGTGGCCGGGAGTCTGTGTGCGATCGAGGACAATGTAGTTGCCTGCCTGCAGGGTGTAGTCAACGGGGATGTTGTCTGGCGGCGATGGGCCGTTTCCCGGTTCCGTCACATGTCTACAGCCGATCTCTACACAGAAGAGAACAAAAACAAGACTAACGGAATACAAGATGTGTCTGCTGCGCACGATCGTCCGTCTCCTTTCGATGCACCTTCGTCACGACTTCAGCTGGTACTCCCCGCGCATCTCACTTATCCTGACGCTCAGCCACCAGCGATGAACTATCGGCAGTTCCAGGGATAACTATCGCCTTCTTCCCATTGTTCTCCCAGTGAAGCGGCTGGAGGTTGGCGAGATCGTTGGTGCCTCCCAGCGAGGTCGGCTTGATATGATCAATCTCCCATCCGTACCTAGAATTGCTGTCGCCGTGGTCCGTGAAACGAATGATCGCGCCGCAGACATCGGATCGCCATAGGAAGGAATCCCGCCTGGGGATCGGTCGAGCTTTTCCCCAGACCTCGAGCTTCAGAGCTTGATCGACGTACCTGAAAGGGTATCTGTACGGCATCTTCTTCCCCCAACTATGATATCTTGCGAATACGACGCAAATCGACGAACTAAGCGTCGATCCACACAAACACGTACAGAATGCGTGTCCGCAGGAGTACGTGCGAACCTCGAAGTCGTTGTCAGTCGGGTCTGCTCTTGGCACACTGACGTGAACGGCTTCGTCCGCATCTCCAAAGAGATACAATTTCCTCAGTAATAATGCGGGACTATCACCTGGTGCGCAATACCGTAAACTCG
>Ga0315277_10005950_pt1 | contig 16046 bp, 6 predicted proteins | sample YL17G05_15_MG_FD_203695 | JGI IMG/M metagenome (GOLD analysis project Ga0315277, IMG submission 203695) | Sediment microbial communities from Yellowstone Lake, YNP, Wyoming, USA - YL17G05_15 | ecosystem: Environmental > Aquatic > Freshwater > Lake > Sediment | place: USA: Wyoming | collected...
CTTCGTTCTTCTCCATTTCAACTACCTCCGAGACCCCGACATCTGCCGTGTCGAGTTTCTCTTCTCACCCAAGTGGAAGAGAAACTCGTCGAGCGACTATGGGCTGGGGATTACCCTTCCAGAAGCGCTTCTCTTTGTTCTGCGGTCCTTCGGCGCCCCTCCTCCCTCGGGGGGAGAGGGGTTGGGGGTGAGGGGGCCAACGCCGCCAGCCAACGCACGACCCCGTCTAAGACAGGAGGGCAGGCCCCCTGCCCGACGGGCAACCCGAGTCATGCATCTGTCTCCGGCTCGCCCCAGTAGAAGCCACACCAGGAGCAGCGCAACAAGCGCCCCAGGACATGCTGAGCCAGATACCCATCCCCCGATACCCGTCTGGAGCCGCATCGTGGACAAAGGTGCGAACGCTCCAGAACCGGAGCGTAGGTGAAAATCATATGGCCCCTCCCCCCCTTCTGGGGAGAAGAGCCAGAAGCGGGTCGCACAGTTCCGGATCCTGCACAATCTCCTCAAGCCGATTCAGTTCCGCCTCATCCAGCCCAATCTCCTTGAGATCCTCTTCCGTCAGGACCTCTGTTGAATCCATCTGTTCTTCACATCTCATTTTTGTACCTCCGAGACCCCGGCATCTCCGTGTCGAGTTTCTCTTCTCACCCAAACAGAAGAGAAACTCGTCGGGGAACGAGGGGCGAGGGGGCCAGAGAGCGGACCGTTCGATAAACCTTTCGTTTTTTTGTCCCCGCAGGGACCGAAAGGTTTACGATAGACGGTCTGCGTGCTCCCGAGCCGCGGGAAGAGTATCCTTTCCCCAGAAGCGAAAAAGGACAGCGATCGGAGAAGCGACCGTCGGCCCGGAGGGCAGGTTCACCTGCCCGACGGGCAACCCAGATCATGCGTCTGCCTCTGGCTCGCCCCAGAAGAAGCCACACCAAGAACACCGCCGAAGCCGAACCAGAACACCCGACGGCAAGTCACCGTCCCCAAAGACCCGCCGCGAACCGCACCGCGGACATAACCTCCTCTCTTCCTCTCCGCTCATCACAGCGTAGTTGAACTGCATAGCACACACCTCCGAGCCAAGTGGCTCTCTCACAGAAAAGAGAGCCACGGGAACGCGGAGCGAGGGAGCCAGAGAGCGGACCCTTCGATAAACCTTAAGGCCAAGAGGCCGACCCCCGTCAGGGGGGAAAGGTTTACGAAAGAGGGTCTGCGGGCTCCCGAGCGGGAACACGGGGGCAGGAGTGCCGCGACGCCGACACACCCTCTTCCGCAGAAGAGTGAGAAGCAGACAGGCCGCGAGATATCGGGAAGGGGCAGCCACCTCGTCCGGGATAAGGAAGACCGGCTTCTCTTCCTGACCAACCTGGGAGACGCAAATCTGAAGATATGAAGCGCCAGATTCGTTCCGTGGCGCGAAGAAAGATTCCCAGGCAGAAGAACCTCCCTTCATCAGCCACCACAGATGAAGTCGAAACACACAAGCCGCAGATCGTCGCGAGACAGTGCGGCAGACGGAGTTGTGGAGTTGCTTGCGACTCCGTTCCCGACACCCTCTCCGAATCGATCTCTCAGTTGGTGCAGTGCGCCCAGAAGTTTCCGGATGTCCTTGCCGTTCTGGAACTCGGCGTACGCTCTGCGGAGTTCCCGGACTTGGACCGTGAGCATCGGCCTGTTCAGGAAGCGGATGGCCTCAATGCCTCTCTGGCGGTCCATGTCCGGATTGTTCAGGTAACCTTGGATGGTTGTGGCCACGGTCTGTTGGATCGGATCCACTGTCCTGGGGGCGGACTCCAGGGACCGTTGTTGTTCCACAGACCTCAGGATGTCCTCAATTGCTTTCTCCTGTGCATCGAAGACCTGGCAGAAGAGGGCGGGGTCTACCACTCGAGGCGTGTCCGGCGCGCAGGCGATCAGGTTGGCTATGACGTAGCGGTTGTCCACGACGCCGTTCGTCTTCAGGTCCACGTACTTCCAGAAGTGCATCTTGCCAGCGAATTCGCGGTCGGCTCGGAAGTAGAAGAACACTCCTCGAGCCCCTTCCCGAGCGAGACCTGAGTGGATACCGTCCGGCAAAGTATCGAGTTGGTCCTGCCCCCCCTTGTCCAGGAAGTTCCGCAGCATCTGCAAGAGGAACTCGTTGCTGGCCAGTTCCGTGAATTGCTCCTCTTCCTCGATGACGGCTCCGTCCTCTTCCTCGATGCGCCGAAGCGTGTTGAAGTTGCGCGGGTGCACTGTTTCTCCGAGCACACTGGCATCAAGAAGGCCCAGGCTATCAATGTCCGAGATCCTCTGGCTCAGCCTCTCTACCAGTCCCAACAGCCTTTCCAACCCCTCATCGGGGAACATGTTGTAAATCCAGAGCGTATCGAACTCGGTGCCGATCCGGTCAATGCGCCCTGCCCTCTGCACCATTCGCGTCGGATTCCAGTGCAGGTCGTAGTTGAGGAGAAGCCCGCAGTCCTGGAGATTCTGTCCTTCGGAGAGCACATCTGTAGATATCAGGATGCCGATCTCCTCGTCCGTGCCAGCCAATTGTGGATGGCCATTCGCCTTGGGAGCGAAGTGCCGCACTATCTTTATTCGTTCCTTTGGGTCCGCTCCGCTGTCCATGCGGCGCATGTTTGCGCCCAGCTTTCGCCGGAACTCCGCGCCCTTTGGGCTTTCTGGGTTGCCCAGGTTGTTGTACAGGTAGCGCGCAGTGTCCCTGTAATAAGTGAACACCAGGACCTTCCGACCCTTGAAGTCCTTGGAGAGCAGCTGCTTCAGCCTTTCGAGTTTCGCGTCCCTGTCGGGAGTGATATCCTTGATCCTCCGCCAGATGGCCGACAGCGTCTCCACGTCGTTCTGGACCTCCTCGTGGAGGCGTCGCAGGTCGAAGTCTTTGGGGTCAATCGCCTGCATTCCAGCCAACGCCCCACGCGCCTCTTCGCTCTCATCAATCTCGTCCGCCATGGACCGGGGCGTCGCGTCGTCTTCCTCGTTTTCCCGTTCCAGGTAACGGATGGCCTTCTGGAAGTCCGTGGTCCGCAGGATCTTGCCGTCCAGGATGTACGACTCGAAGGTCTTCAGGAAAGCCAACGCCCGGCGGATGCTGATGCGGAAAGCCTCGATGCTCGACTCAAAGCGCTTGAGGTAACGGCTCTTGAAAATGCCTACCAGAGCGATCTCGCGGCCCGCTTCCATTTCATTGATCTCAACGCCGGCCTTCTTGTAGCTCTCCAGATTGTAGGGGGCCAGTTTCAGGCTCTCGATGCCGGAAACGATTTCCTCATAGATCCCCGCGTAGGTTCCTTCCAGGTCGTAACGCACCGTCTTCATCTTCCGGTCGGGGAAATGAATCCGCTGCCCACGAATGGTCGCCTCGGGATAGACTTTTCGGATGAATTGCCGGGTTCGGCGGATCACGACCTCCTCCAGCAGATTGAAGAGAGCAAACACCCCGTCTCCCTGCCGGCCACTGCGCCGCGCCTGCAGGAAGTAGCGGTGGAGGTCGCCGATCCCGCACGCCGAGAAGTAGCTCCGGTCGTTCAGTGTCACCAGGCACAACTGGTTGTACAGGTCGAAAAGGTCGTTGTTGACCGGCGTGGCCGTCAGCAGAATGACCTTCTTCCGCATGCCATCCCGCCCGCGCCCGCCGTTCCGTCCGATCAGGCCTTCCATCGCCGCGTACCGCTGGGCGTTCCTGTTCCGGAAGTTGTGGCTCTCGTCAATCAGGATAACGTCCGCGTCTGCCCAGGGCGCGAAGTCGAACTCCTCCCGCCCCAGTTCCTCCTGCGAGAGAACGGCCGCCGGGATCGTGGCCTCGCGCAGTTCCCGCTGCCACATGTCGCGCAGGCTTGCCGGGCAAACGACGACCGCCTTCTGCCGTAAATGATAGGCGAAGTCCTCGAGCAACTTCTTCCCGATCCACGTCTTCCCCAGCCCCACCGAATCCGCGATCATCACCCCGTTGTAACGCCCCAGTATCTTCCGCGCCTTCTTGACCGCGTCCTCCTGGAACTCCGCCAGTTCGATGGCCGACCGCGTGGCCCGCGGCTCGTCCTGGTCCAATTCATCGTGGAAGTACTCGTACAGCGCCTTGAGGAACACCTCGTAAGGCGTGTACTCCTTCCGGCCGAACTTGCTCTCATCGAGAATCCCCACCAGATCCTCTTTGAAGTCCCGCGAGTCCTGCCACTGCCGCTGGTACCACTGCTCCAGGTCCATGATGGCTCGCGCGCCCACCTCGCTCTTGATCAGGCGGCGGTTCTCAGCCTTGATCCGGTCACTCGGCCGCTCGTTCGTCATCCACTCCACGGAGTGCAGCGCGTCGGGATCGTCCACCTCCGTCAAGTCCAGCAGAACCTTGTGCGCCAGGTTGAGCTCGCGGTTGGACGTCAATCCTGGCCGCGTGAAGTTCGACGATCCCACGATGGCCACGATGGGCTTGAATCGCTCGAACAGGAGTTGCTGACCCGGCCGGTCGGAGTAAAACAGCCAGCACTTCGCGTGGAGGAAACCCGTGCTGTAGAGCCGCACCAGCACCGACTCGCGCCGGAGAAAGGCGATCAGATCCTCGATCAGCCGCAGGTTTTTCTGGTCGAAGGGGAGTTCCTCCAGGTCGCGCCGCAAGAGACCCTTGACAACGCCCGCATCCGGCTTGAGGCCCAACTGCTCCCGCGAGGCGGGCTCCGCCCCGAGCAAGAGCCGGAGGTTGCCCAGCGATTCGAGGCCTTTCTGAAGCAAACCGAATCCCTGGGCCGTGAAGTACGCCGTCGCCACGTCCAGGGAGAATCCCCGATGCTCTTCCAGGAGCGCCGGCAGAATCTCCGACATGCGGTGGGTCTGGTTGTCAATGACGTAAGGAATCTTCATCGGGAACTCCCATTCAGCGCGACGATTAAGGAGCATATACGCTCCCTATCTGCGTCATTTTAGGCTTCAGACCCGAAATGCAAGCGGTTTTTGCAGCGACCGGAACGCCGGGCAATGGCTTACTTTCTCCGAGTTTGGCCTAAGGCCGTCAAGTCAACCAGCCGAGCCCGACCGGGTAATGACGTCCAGTTCCTTCTCCGTCAGGCCGTACAAAGCCGCGACAATCGCGTCAATCTCACGGTCGAGCGCGGCGATTTCTGGAGGCGTCGGCGTCTTGGTGCGGCGTTTCCCCCGCGGCGGAAGGGGCGGCCGGACAGCTTCAAGTTCCGTTCGGCGCTTGGCAAGCTCCGCAAGGCGATTCTCGGCGTTCTTGTCGGCGGCAGGAATCGGCAGACGCTCGAGGAATTGCCCAAAGAAACGAAGGCGCCCTCTCCTCTCCTCGTCACCGAGAACACTGCAGACGCTCTTGAAATAGAATAGGGCTGGGGCGGAGTCGAGGAGAGCCAGGAGGTGCCAGTCACCCGGCGCGATCAGGTACGTCGTATTCGAGGTGTAGAATCCTCCAGCATCCATGCAGAAACGGCATTCCATTCCCATATCAGGATACACGATCTTTGGCTTCTCAAAGTCCTCGTAGTAGTCGCAGGCGCGGAGTTCCCACCAGTGTTTGCCCTTGTCCCAACGCTTCTCGAGCTGGGGCTGGAAACGCCGCAGATGGCGAAAGACAGCCGGATATCTCTGAATGGGGACACCAATGTAAGTCCAGATCAGATATCTCTCGCGGAAGTTGATTCGGTAGCGCCGGACGTCGTCGCCGACGATCAAAGGCTTGATGATCTCCGCCAACTTCAGGTCTTCCGCTATCAGAGCGTCTCGCGTCGCCCGGTCCAGGACAAACGCCTCGTTTAAACCAGTCAAGACGCCCCGGCGAATATGCGCTCCGCGCGTCATGAGGAACCGAATGAGAGGAATTCCCGTCGCCTCCATTTTTCGGAGAATCGAGACTTCGTCGCTCGTTCCAAGCGACCAGTTAGCCCCAGAGAAAGCTCCCGGACCGAGGATTTGCGCGCTGCCGTCAACAACCTCTTTCACTGCGGAGAAGGCCAGGCTCTTGACCTGGGTGAAGCGCGTAGTAATGGGCGGCAACGCCGCGGTGCTTCCTCCGCTCTCAGTTGTCCCTCTTGGGGTGGGCTTGCGGAAGGTGACGATGCAGGGGAAAGTGGCGGCGTCCTTGAACAGCGGCAATTCCCCGAAATCCACAATGTCTTCGAGGACAACGTTTTCCGACAGGAACTTGCGCAAGGGGGCGCCGTAGTTGGCCCGCATGAACTTGTTCGAGGTGATCATGCTGAAGCGTCCGCCCGGGCGGAGCATCTGCTGGCCCCGATTGTAGAAGTAAGCGTAAATGTCGGCGATGCCATGATAGACCGGAAAAACGTCCTCCAGATACCTCTTCAGATCTCCCAATGCCTCCTGGCGTATGTACGGCGGGTTGCCGACGATGGCGTCGAACCCGCCGCTTTCAACCCGCTCCACAACCCGCTGGGTGCGCGCGCGCGGACCATAGAAGACCTCCGGAAACTCCAGGTCCCAGTGAAAGAAGCGATGGCGCTGAGCGTCCTGGAGTGCGCGGTCCGCCATAGCGCGGAATTCCGGGGTTAGGCCCGCCAGCACCTTACGAAGAGCGCCGTCGTCCCTGGCTTGGCAGAACAGTTCAGTTCCGGGTGTGCGCAGAAATGTGATGGGCGGTGGCGCTTCTCCTCCTTTTCTGTGCGGAGCCGGTTTCCTGATGGCAGCTATTGTGGACGCGGCTTCGGCTGTGTTGCCGAACCACTGGCTGACATACATGTCCAGCGTGCGCTTGAACGGAGCAAGGCCGCCAAGCGCCTGGTGGAACTTGGAGCGCGACTCCGCAACCTGCGCGAAGGTGATGTCCGCCAAACTGCTCACCTCGCGCATGTTTTCGGCGGCACCGAGAAGCCCCTGAAAACGACTGGTATAAAGAATGTCGAGCTGGACCCCCTCGCCCTCCAGTTTACGCTTCGCTTCCTCGACTGTGGCGCCGATGAGTGAATTGCCGCACTTGACGTGGTGGTCGAGGAACGAGAGCGGCGCGCCGAGGGTGAAGCAGTCGAGCCAGAGCGACACCTTGGCGAGCTCGACCGCCATCGGGTTGAGGTCCACGCCGTAGATGCACCGCTTGAGGACGTGTCGCTTGAGGAGATGGACGTCGGTCAGGCGATTCTCGGCAATTGTGATCTCCTGGCGCTCCATTTCCTCGTGGATTTGGCGGCGCATGCGGGCCAGGTGCGCCTGAACGGGATTCCAGGGGAACGCATTCAGGAAGTCGAGCATTTTATCGGTGATGAAGTCAACGGCCTCGACCAGGAAATGCCCGCTGCCCATCGCCGGGTCGAGGACCTTGATGTCGAAAAGCTGGCCGACGATGTTCTCGGTGTCGAGGTCGGCCTTGCTTTCCGGCTCGGGCGTGATGCCGTTCTTGGCCAGGGCTTTTTGCTTGTCGAAGAAGGCCTTGCGCTTCTGCTGCGCCTCGCGGAGTTTCGGGCGGAGCGCCTCGAACTTTTCCCGCAGGACCGGTCCCACGGCGTTTTCCACAATGTAGGCGACAATGTGGTCGGGAGTGTAGTACGAACCGGAGGCTTTGCGCTCGCGCTTGTCGTTTTCCAGATAAAGCGCACCCTTGTGGATGATCAGCCCGCGCTTTTCGGCCTGCGCCTGCTCTTTCTCGTTCATCTCCTTGAACGGGGCATAGACTTCCCGGCTCTTCTCCTTGCGGACGGCCAGCTTCTCGGAGGCGGTCCGAAGCCGGAACTCCAGGAGACCTTCGTAGATGGACCCCAACTGCCGCACGTCAAGAGACTTGTAGTCAATGAAGGCAAGGTCCAGGCGCTTGCGGTCAATGTCGCGCGCGAGGAGATCGAGGGCGACGGCTAGTTGCCGGTCCGGCGCCTTGGTGTCGCGCAGGAAACGAGCGGCCTCGGCCTCGGGGGAGGTGTCGTCATCGCGGGGATCGGAAAGGAAAAGACCTCCATTGTAGAAGGGCACGTTGAGCGCCGCCTCGCCCTTGTCCACGACAGAGAAAAGGCGGGACAGACCGTCGTAAAGGCCGTAATGCGCTTCGGAATAATGCTTCGCGAGCTTCTTCTCCACCTCGTCGGCGATGGTGCCTGCCGCTTCGGCGATCTCGCGCTTCATGCGGGTGAGGCTGGCCGCCCAGTAACCCCGGACTTCGCGCACGGGAAGAAGGTCGCGCGACTCGGCGTAAAGCAGAAAAAGCAGCCGGTACAGGAGCGTCAGAGTCCCGCGGAAAATAGCGTCCAGGGCGTCCTGGGAGAGGTCAACATTCTTCCCCTTGGTTTCCCGCAGAGAATGGACAAAGCCTTTGGCAAGATGGGGGAAGACCTCCTCGAACACCCGCGCCTTGAGGCTCTCGCCCAACTCGCGCGCGTAGTCCTGGCTTTCAAGATAGAGGTTGTCGAGGAGGCAGAGCGGGACGGTTTCGCCCTCGCGTTCCACCGGAGCGGCCTCGAAGGCCTCGAGCCGGAAAAGGAGCCAGAAGTACCGAAACGCGGTGGCTGGGTCCTTCGAGTCGGCCAGAGTTTCCTCGAGGTCCACCTCGTAGTAGTTCGTGGCGCGGGAATGGCTGCGGCGGGCATAGAGGCGCCAGTGCTTGCCGTTCGTGACGATGACCCAAGGGGCCTCGCCCTTTTCCAGAAGACTGACGACCAGTGCGCCGGGGTTCTCCTCCGAGGTCTCTTTGTCGCGTTGGTCATCCTTTCCATCCAGGGAGCGACCCCAGGGATAGGCTAGGCACAGGGCGAGAGGAGAAGGGCTCTTGTTGCTGGGGGTGAAGAGGCGATAGTCCGGCTCAAAGTCGTGGCTATCAGCCCGCTTCCCGGTTCTGGGTGCGAAGCCGAGAAGACGGAAGACTGGTTCAAGAAGGTCCGCTCGGATTGTCTCCTCCGCCTTACGCGAAAAGCGGGAGGAAGCCGACTGGTAGAGATTGCTCAACTGCGCGTAAACCGGTTTGGGGTCGTCGCTCCATGCCGTGTGCTGAGGGAGGCGTTTCAGGAGGTAGTAGTCGGAGAAGAGGGCGCGGTTGTTGAAGTACTGTTCCGACCACTCCGCCACCGAGTAGGCCGACAGGATCTTGTCGTACTGGAAGAACGGGTCGGACTCGGTGTAGGTGAAGCGCCGCAGGACGCGGAGGTGGACGGCGTCGGGATTGCGGCGGTTCACAGTGAGAACGCGAGGGCGGACGGCGACCTGTTTCTGACCGATGCCGCCGGCCTTCTCGGCATCGGCGGGCAGGTACTTTTCCACGAGAACGAAGTCCAGGCGCTCGTAGTCGCTCGTGAGAACGAGCAGGTAGTTTCCCGCGCGGTTCCGGAAGGACCTGGCCAGCGCCCGCGTATGTGTGACCGTGACGGACGCGAGTTCGAACAGGTAGACCTGAAGCAGCCCCTCTTGGTCCGCGATCAGTTCGATGGTACGGATGGGCCGGACAACGGTTTCCGCCCCCAGCCCCAGGTTCGCGGTCGTCTGCGCAACCCGCCGGTTCGTGTCATACCCCAGCCTCGAGAAAAGGGCTGCGACCGCGTCACCCCCGCTCAGGTCCACAAAGTCCAAAGGAGAGATCTCAAGATCGAGGATACGCTCCTGGGTCATTGTTGCGCCATCCGATCGCACCGCCGTGAGTTGGGGGCCACATTCCGTATGCCGAGAAGCATACGCTCCACGAGCCGGGGGCCTCCATGGGAAACCACGCCTTCGATGCTATGCCAAGCCCCTGGCCTTTTCCACACAAAACGGAAGTACAAAACGGAAGCAGGTTTGTCCCGTGTGCCCACCAGCTTCACCCGGCACCCCTTTGGGGCGGCCAACCTGCTCTTGCTGCATTCTACTGCTCTTGTAACCCCTCTAAGTCCAGTGTTGTACCATCGTGGGACACCCTCGGCCGGGTCTTTTAAGCCGTTGGTCCCAGGTTCGATTCCTGGCACGCCTACCACCCCACAACACTGAATTCTTAACACTTATCAGCGAACCAGCAAGTTTTCGAGATTGCACAACAACGGTGCATTCCGCCCCGATTCCGGCCCCCGTATCTGAGAACACTCCGGCAGAATTCGGAAACCCTCTTCTCATTCAGGTCCACGGTGGCGGGTCTTTTTTGCCCGCGTAAACCCTCAGCTCGCGGAGAGACCGGGCTTCCTGGGGCGCGCGTCCCTGCCCTTGGTGGCATTCCTCCCCTTGTCCGGCCTGGGATGCTGCAACCACGGCGGACGGACGCCCGCGGACGGGTGCAACCCGCCGATCTGCAGAATGGCGCGGAGAAGTGTATTCAATCCCTACCGTACTCCACTGCGCAGATTGAGGCTCAGCAATCCGGGGTTGCGCTTTTCCAGAGGAAGAGCCAGGATGCATAGTCCCGCCAGGGACGGCTGACAATAGCCCACCGTTTCAACGGTGGGACAAGAGGCGGTCCATCATCCCCCAAGTCCTGGAGGGACGACTGAGACCCTATCCGAAAACGTGTTTCAGCCGTCCCGGGACTGGATGGGGAGAGGTGGGCGCGTCTTCCCACCACTGAAGTGCTGGGCTGGCGAAGCCGTCGAAGACTTTGTCCGATGTCCCTCCTGGACATGAACGCCATCTATCTCCTGCAAATCGGTGGGTCGCACCCCCCGCGGACTCCCGGCCACGAACTCCCTTGACGTTTGCCGCGACGCATGACATAGTACAGCGGCATCAGTAAGTCGGATGTTGAGGGTTGGGCATTTTGCCGCGAGATCACGGACGGACTCAGAGAGCCAGCACATGGAACGGAAAACGGTTGTTCTGATCGGATTGCTGCTTTCCCTCACCGGGGCTGTTCAGGCCGTCGGGCCGGATATCTACGATCTGGCTTTTCAGGACGATTCGAAGGACACGACGGTCAATCTCCTCGAACTGAACGCCGGCCAGGACCACACTTTCGATAGGGTCGGCGACGTGGACTGGGCGATCCTGGTCCTGACGCGGGAAGACACCTACCCTTACACGGTCCGCGTGGAGCAGGTAGGGGGCGGGTATTGACCCGGCCTTCGTCGTTCTCGGCGGCGCGGGCGCCACCCTTACGGCGGCGTTTTCACCACTGCTATCTCCTCCATCTCCGACTACGTCCGCCGGACGCCCGCAGGGGCTCGAGGGCGAAGTAAACTTCCACGAGGTCTATTTTGCCCTCGAGCTGTTGCCCGAAATCCCCGGCGGAAAAACCGCAGCGGCGTGGGCCTGGCAACTCTACGAGTAATGCGGCGGGCAGTGCGCCCCGCGGAGATTCGCGACGAAGGGCGCCGGAGTTCAATCCGCTGGGCGCCAAAGGAGATAATCCAATGCGATGTTTCAGGAAGGGATGTGTCTGGAAGAGAGTCTGCCTCACGCTTCTTGTTGTTGCGGTGGCTGGCGTGGCATGGCCAAGCGACACGCCTACAACCATCACGGAGCCGCTAATGCGGTATGGGTTGGGGAGACTGGAGTGTGCCGCGTACTCGACCAACCCGACCAACCCGAATGTCCCCCTGATTGCCACCGGGGGCGGGATCGGCGCGGTAATCTGGAACGCCGAGACCGGCGAACAGGTGCGCATCTTGTCCGCGCCGAGGCATTATGTCAGGTCTGTCTCCTTTTCCCCCGACGGGACGAAGGTTCTGGCAGGGAGTGGGGGATGGGATAATGTGAGTCAATCATGGTATGGCGGGGCCGAACTCTGGGACACCTCGACGGGGACCTTTATCCGCACGTTCTCCGGGCATTCGTGGGCGGTCGCGTCCGTGGCCTTTTCCCCCGATGGGACGAATGTCCTGGCGGGAAGTTATGACAATACCGCGAAGCTGTGGGACGCCTCGACGGGGGCCGAGATCTGCACCTTTTCCGGGCATACAGGCATCGTCCATTCCGTCGCCTTTTCTCTCGACGGGACGAAGGTCCTGACGGGAAGCGCGGACTGGACCGCGAAGCTGTGGGACGCCTCGACGGGGGCCGAGATCTGCACCTTTTCCGGGCATACTGGCATCGTCCATTCCGTCGCCTTTTCTCCCGACGGGACGAAAGTCCTGACGGGAAGCGCGGACTACAGCGCGAAGTTGTGGGACGCCTCGACGGGCGCCGAGATCTGCACCTTTTCCGGGCATACAGGCACCGTCCGTTCCGTCGCCTTTTCTCCCGACGGGACAAAGATCCTGACGGGAAGCGCGGACTACACCGCGAAGCTGTGGGCCGCCTCGACGCGGGCCGAGATCCGCTCCTTTGCCGGGCATACCGGTGGAGTTTGTTCCGTCGCCTTTTCTCCCGACGAGGCGAAGGTCCTGACGGGGAGCTATGACAATACCGCGAAGTTGTGGGCCGCCTCGACGGGGGCCTTGATCCGCACTTTCTCCGGGCATACGGATTCTATCTGGTCCGTGGCCGTTTCTCCCGACGGAACGAAGGTCCTGATGGGGAGTCAGGACCAGACAGCGAACTTGTGGAAAGCCTCAACGGGGTCGGAGATCCGTACCTTCGAGCATACGGATGCGGTCCATTCCGTCGCCTTTTCTACCGATGGGACGAAGGTCCTGACGGGGAGTTGGGACATGACGGCAAAGCTGTGGAACGCCTCGACGGGCACCCAGATCCGTACCTTCTCCGGGCATACAGGCCGGGTTTCCGGCGTCGCCTTTTCTCCCGACGGGACGAAACTCCTGACGGGTAGTGAGGACTATACTGCAAAGCTGTGGGACGCCTCGACAGGGTCCGAGATCCACACCTTCTCCGGGCATTCGGGTTCAGTCAAATCCGTCGCCTTTTCTCCCGACGGGACGAAGGTCCTGACGGGCAGTTATGACCGGACCGCGAAGCTGTGGAACGCCTTGACGGGCGCCCAGATCCGCACCTTCTCGGGCCACGCGGGTGAGGTCAGTTCCGTCGCCTTTTCTCCCGACGGGATGAAGGTCCTGACGGGCGCGGGATTCCCGGCCGATAAGACCGCCAAGCTGTGGTACGCCTCAACGGGCGCCAAAATCCGAACCTTCTCGGGCCATGCGCATTATGTCGAGTCCGTCGCCTTCTCTCCCGACGGGACAAAGGTCCTGACGGGGAGTTACGACAGCACCGCCAAACTCTGGAACGCCTCGACGGGAGCCGAAATCCAAACCTTTTTCGGGCACACGGATGGTGTCTATTCCGTCGCCTTTTCTCCCGACGGAAAAAAGATCCTGACGGGGGGGTATGATGGTCTCACCCTCTTGTGGAGCATCTCGAGTCGCGAGGAGGACAAGATCCTCCTCGTCGCGGGCGGGGGCGCCTATGCGGGCAACCCGATCGCGGCGCAGACCAAAGCCCTGGCCGAACTGGCCCACGTGACGGCCACGGTCCGCGGCTACTCCCCCGAGAACATCCGTTACCTCTCCGCCTTTGAGACGCCCGCCCAGAACCCCCGCGTGGACGGCGCCGCTTCCGCCGACGCTATCACCAGCGCCGTTCTTGACTGGGCCTCCGGCGCGCGCCGCCTGACCATCATGCTGATTGACCACGGCGAGTACGATCCCGGCATCCCGGAGTGGTACTTCCTCGTGGACGGCACCCGTTCGCCCCGCAACTTCCTCACGGCTTCGGCCCTCGACGCCGCGCTCAACACGGCCCAGTCGGGCGGGGATCCGTTGCCGGAACTCTGCGTTTACGTGGACATGTGCTACGCGGGTGGTTTCGTCAGCAAACTCTCCGCGGCGCCCGCGGGCATGCAGCGCATCGTGATCGCGAGCACGGCGTCCGACCGTCTCGCCAACTTCGGCGGCGGCGATTCCGGCTCGCTCTCCTTCAGCGGTTTCTTCCTCTCGAGCGCGCTCCTGGGCCGCACCCTCGGGGACTGCTTCGAGGCGGCCCGAACGACGATCGTCGCGCTGAACCTGCCGTCCACCGCGCCCCAGACACCCTGGCTCGACGACGACGCCGACAGGCAGTTCACGAAATCCGATGGCGCCGTGGCGGGCCGGCACGTTTTCGGCTCGCATCCGGCTTCCGGGCTTCTGCCGCCGGAGATCACCGCGGCTCGCCCAACGGGGAGACTTGACGCTCCTGCCGACTACCAAGTCTGGCTCGAACTGGGTCCGGGGCCCGTCAAGCGCGCGCAGGCTGTTGTTTCCTCGACTGCCGACTATTATCCCGGCGGCGCGCCGATCACCAACGTCAGGACCTACACCCTTTCGCGCGAAGGCGCCACGCAACGCTGGTCCGGCACGATCCCCGCGGCCGATCTGCGCAACCATACCCGCTACACCATCGTGTATATCGCCCATCACGACGACGGCTTTGGCCTCGAGATCGCGTCCGACCCGTGGACTTCCTTGCTCGGTGTCAGCATCCGCGCGGAGGTTCCCAGGGAGCGATGGGAACTCTACGACAAGAGAATAGGTACTTCCTTACTGAGCCTGAATGACCCCGTCGGTTTTCACTGGCCGCCGGCGCCGCTGCGGCGATCGCCGCGTCCCGCAGCCGCTTCGGCGCGATCGGTCCGCACCAGTTCGATCCTGGCCGGTCCCGCGCCCATCGTCAATTCCGCGCGCCAGGGGTAATCCCAATTGCCGGTCTGGCCGAGCTTCAGTTTTTTCCCGTCCTGCAAGAGGTCGAACCGCGTGTGCGGAGGGATGGAGAGTCTGAGGCCCGTCGCGTGCGCGTCATTGGTGCGATTCTCGATCGTCATGGCGATTCTGCTCAATGCCTTGTCCATGACGATGTTCTGATCCGCGGCGAACCCGTCGCGCTCCAGCTCCAGCTTGAGCCGCTTGATGCCGTCCTCGAACGGCGGATACATGTCGGGGATGACGACGTGGAAGCGGCGGCGCAGGCCGTCGCGCGGGTTGATCGAGAGCTCCTTGCCCTGTTCCTTCATCGCGCCGCCGTAGGCGAACCAGCCGAAAATGGGGTCGCGCGTCACGATCGTCGCGGCCATGCGCAGCGCTCCCCCGTAGCCCAGGTCTATCTCGCCGTCATACCACCACGGCCCGCGCGGCGCCTGAAGTCCCCCCGGAATTCCCGAGCTCGATCCCATCCACGCGCCGCCCACCTTGCCCGATTGGAACTGCCAACCCGAGGCGCCGTCGTTTTCCGCCCCGGGATACCAGAAGCCGTAGTTGGTGTCGGGCCGGCCCGTGTTCATCAGGCACCACGAGCCCAGGTAGGACGCATAGCCCAGTTGCAGCCAGTCGTAGGGCTTGGGCGCGAAGTTGAGCGCGTAATCCAGGATGCCCCAGCCGCCCATCGCGGCCATGTAGCTGACGCCTCTGTCGTTGCCGAGCTGGAAATAACTCGCTTCCAACCAGCCGCGCACCACCAAGCCGGAAGCCAACTGGCGGTCCATGAAGGCGCGCGAGTCCTCGCGCTTGACCGAGGGGTGCGAATACCACTTGCCCAGCTTCACGTCCCACCACAGATTCTCGTCGGGCGCCATGTCGTGGGTTGCGCCGTACTTGGCCAGCGCGTAGGTGGACTCGAACGCCGTGCGGTCGAAAGCATACTCCGAGCGGAAAGGATAGGGGTCGTCATACACGAAGTACTTCGTCTTTTTCTCCCACTCCTTGCGCAGCCACTCCGCCCGCTCGGGAAAGTTCTCCTTTTCGAGCGCGTCGGCCAGTTCGAGCACGACCAGTTCGTTGTACAGGCCCCACTTGGTGGTCTCGTAATAACGCGGATAGATCTCGTAAGGATAAGTGTAAAAGGCCCGCGCCGTTTCGTAGGCGCGCCGCAGATACCCCGCCGCGTCCAGATACTTCGACATCGCCGGGTAGTACTTCGCGATCTGATACATGTGGTAATAGAGCATGATAACGTGCGGGTAATCGTAGGAGCGCCAGACGTGCTCCTTGTCCACGTCGCGCAGCGAGGGGTCGGCGCTCGCCTGGATCCACGCCCGGCGCCGCTCCGGGTCGCGGTTGACGTACCAGTTGGGCGTGCCGTACACGCCATAGGGATACGGCCGCTCGTCGTCCTTGCGCTGCAAGCCGCCCCACACGAAATGCTCCAGGTAGTATTCGATGGATTCGATTTCCTTCTGGTTGGGAAAATACACGTTCTTCGAGGCGAGGTAGGGCGCCTTGCACAGCCCCGGGTCGTCGCAGGTCAGGGTGTAAACCATGCGATCGAGGAAGATGTCGGGATCTTCG
>Ga0315277_10005953_pt1 | contig 16045 bp, 11 predicted proteins | sample YL17G05_15_MG_FD_203695 | JGI IMG/M metagenome (GOLD analysis project Ga0315277, IMG submission 203695) | Sediment microbial communities from Yellowstone Lake, YNP, Wyoming, USA - YL17G05_15 | ecosystem: Environmental > Aquatic > Freshwater > Lake > Sediment | place: USA: Wyoming | collected...
TGATCTCGGAAGGGACGTTCTTTTCTGTATTGTTTCTGATGAAAAAGCAGCAAAAGATGTTATCAGGATTGATGAGAATGTATGGAAATACATTGATGAGACTATTGAGATTCTTGAAAAAGCAGACTGCGAAGACGCTCCTGATATAATCCACGATCAGCTCATTCGTATTAAAGCTTTGCGCTGCTGGATAATGACCAACCGTAATGTAGCAGCCTGGGTTTCAGGTGTTCATGGATATATTGCAACTGAAAATGAATTGAAAAGGGAGACTTACAGGACAACCATCAGATCTCTGATGGAACTTGAGATTGATAATTCATACAGGCTCCTTGATCTGCTGGATGATGATGTCGAGTTTATGGCAATGACCGACCAGGGAGAAACTCCACTTATTCACGGTACGAACATTAAAGAGAATATTCGGAAAAGGATCAGACTGATGCAGGAGCATATTGAAGATGAACCTTATATTGACCCGTCATATATCGAAAAGATGGCTGGAAAAATGATAATGTGATGTTTCTCCGTAAATGAGACGTGGTTTATTGAAAGATTTCCCGACCTGCCTGTTCTGGAGTATAATAATCTGATGGAATTGGCAGACCTTACTTTAGAAAGAATTAATACCACAGATTTAAGAATAACAGACAAGGCTGACTGGGCATCAATATGTGAAGAAAGGACAAAGTGGGATATCAGAAATCTCAAAATAATACGCAACAGAATAATATAAAACTGATGCACGAACGATTCAAATTTAAAAATAAAGATGAGTTGATCCATAAGTCAAAACAGCTTGGACTAGATCTTCCTTTCAGTGATGACATAAGCTCTTTACTTGAGCCAGTCTCTTTAGAAGGCCATTTAATACCTAATCGTCTTGTTGTGCAGCCTATGGAAGGTTATGACAGTGAAGCCGACGGATCACCTTCATATCTTACCAGAAGGCGTTACCTCAGGTATGCTGAAGGTGGCAGCGGAATCATATGGTTCGAGGCAGTTTCGGTTGTTCCTGAAGGACGGTCAAATCCACGTCAGCTATGGCTGCATCAGGACAACATAGACAATTATGAGTTTCTTAATGAAGATATCAGGAAGCATGCTTCTTCTCAAGGATATAATCCATTGCTCGTAATGCAGTTAACACATTCCGGACGTTACAGTAAACCCGGAGGAAAACCGGAACCACTGGTACCTGTACTAAATCCCTTATTTGATAAAGGATCACCGGTGGTTCTTTCAGATGATGATCTCAAAAGGATACAGGATCAGTTTATTACAACAACCAGGCTTGCATTGCTTGCAGGGTTTGACGCTATTGATCTGAAAGCTTGTCATGGCTACCTTATCCATGAATTGTTATCATCAAAGGAGAGAAAAGGAAGCATTTATGGTGGTACTGAACCTTTTAAGAGATTCAGATTTTTACTCGAAACAATCGATAGAATTAAAGCTGACATCCCTGGTATTATCTTAACTGTCAGGCTGAATATATATGATGCTTTCAATGGCGGATTCGGAACAGGAACAGATGAAAAAATTCCTGATTTTACAGAACCGGAAATGCTGATTGCAGAGCTAAGATTGAGGGGTATCAAACTTCTGAATATTACAATGGGGAACCCATATATTAATCCCCATGTTGTATGGCCATTTGATAATCCTTTGCCCGGAATCCAACCACCCGATGAGCATCCGCTTGAAGGCATAATGAGAATGATAAATGGTACTTCACGGATACAACACAGGTTCCCCGAACTGCTTGTCATAGGTTCTGCATATTCATATCTGAGACAATTTGCTCCCAATGTAGCAGCAGCTGTGCTTAATAACCACGGTGCTTCCCTGATCGGATTTGGAAGGAATTCTTTCGCTTATCCTTCAATGCCGAAGGATCTTAAGAAAAAAGGATATTCCGACCCGGAGAAAGTCTGTATAACCTGTTCCGGATGCATCAGACTAACAAATAATCTCCGACCGGGGGGTTGTGTAATACGCGACAGTGAGATCTACGGCAATGAACTTAAAAAACTCGTTGCAGACGGAAAATAAAAATATTTGACAGGCTTCAGGTTATAGCTCTTATTACAGAAGATGAAAAGAATCATAAGAAAGTTATTGGCGCCCTGGCAATAAATCTGAAAGAAAAGGATCAGAAAAAAGCATTTGTGCTTTTCAATTCTGTGAATATTATATTGGGTACAGGAGGTCCCGGAGGCATCTATGAAACCAGCGTATATCCTCTTTCACAGACAGGCTATTCAGGTATGGCTTATGAGGCGGGCGCTGCAGGTCAGAACCTTACTGAATCTCAGTTTGGTATTGCTTCTGTCAAGTTCAGATGGAATCTTTCGGGAAGTTACCAGCAGGTTATACCAAGATATATTTCAACAGATAAAAACGGAAATGATGAAAAAGAATTTCTGAATGAATTCTTCCCTGATATTGCAACTCTCACCAGGGCAATTTTCCTCAAAGGGTATCAGTGGCCATTTGATCCGGAAAAGATTAGAGGCAATGGTTCTTCTTTAATTGATCTTCTGATATTCAGAGAAAAAAATGAAAATAATCGCAGGGTCTATATTGATTATTCAAAAAATCCGACAAGTCCTGATGGTCAGAAATTTGACTTCAGTAAACTGAACAGGGAAGTTTATGATTATCTGAAAAATTCTGACGCACTTCAGGATACTCCTGTCACAAGACTCGAATCAATGAATAAACCTGCAATAATCTATATCTCAATCATAATATTGATTTGAAAAATGAGCCACTAGAGATTGCAGTTTGTGGCCAGCATAACAACGGAGGATTGAAGGGTAATATCTGGAGGGAATCTGATCTGAAGCATCTTTTTCCTGTAGGTGAGGTAAATGGGAGCCATGACGTTCATCGTGCGGGAGGCTCTTCACTGAATTCAGGACAGGTAGGAAGCTACAGGGCAGCTTTATATATATGTAAACGGTATAATAAGAAACCTGCTGATTTTGAATCATTTTTAAGAAAAGCGAAATATCAGGTTGAGAAAAGATTGAAGCTTGCCAACAGATGGAAGTCTTCGGAAAGAAGGATTAAGAACTTAGAATTTCTTGCTGATATAAGACACAGAATGTCCGAAACAGCAGGTATTATTCATAATAAAGAAAAAACTGATCTCGCTGTGAAGGAAGCTTATGCTCTCCTTAAGCAGGTACATAAAGAAATAGCTGCATCCACGGTTAAAGAACTTGCCCGGGGATTCCTGCTCATGGATCACTGTCTCATACATTATATTTACCTGGAAGCTGTAAAATACTACCTGGAGTCAGGTGGAAGAAGCCGCGGATCATTTTTGGTTACTGATCCAAAGGGAATTAAACCGGTTAATAACCTCGAATCAAAATGGAGATACAGCTTATACAATTATAACAGGGATATTGAAAAAGATATTATTGAGATAAGGTTGAAAAACACAAAAGTTGAAAAACTTTAGTAAAAGTAAAAAATATTCCCCATCAGGAATTATGGTTCGAAAATGTCTGGAAGAAAAATCTTGAAGATAATTTGATAGAATGTTGATCTGATCAGTCAAATTATTACCTTTAGAGCCGGAATTCTGTAAAACCTGATTTATAAGCACAAATTGATGAATAGCAAACCTGTTGCTGTAATTACAGGCGCCAGCAGAGGAATTGGCAGAGCAGTTACTATTTCGCTTGCTACAGAAGGTTTTGATATTGTGGCAATTGCACGGTCATTAGACAGTGAAGGAATGGAAACACTCGGACCGGAGGTTGAAAAACAGGGAACCTCTTTTTTCCCGATAGGATTAGATATTTCCTGCCAGACCTGCCACAAAGAAGCAGTATCTAATATTCTCGAAAGGTATGGGAGAATTGATTTTCTCGTCAATAATGCAGGCGTTGCTCCTTTACAAAGAAACGATATCCTTGAGCTTAAAGAAGAAAGCTATGACAGGGTTATGAATATAAACCTGAAGGGACCGGTTTTCTTTGCCCAGAAAATTGCCAGGGAGATGATCTGGATGAAGCAGCAAATACCTGAATATAAACCTGTAATAGTTTTTATATCGTCAGTTTCTGCCGTTTTGTCCTCAACAAACCGGGCCGAATATTGTATCTCAAAAGCCGGACTAAGTATGGCTTCCACAATCTTTGCAAACAGACTCTCTAAAGAAGGGATTCTTGTCTTTGAAGTAAGACCGGGAATTATCCAGACAGATATGACAGCAAGAGTTAAAGAAAAATATGACAGGCTCATTGCTGAAGGACTAGTGCCACAGAAGAGATGGGGAATACCGGAAGATATAGGAAAAGCTGTTGCTTCCCTGGGCCGCGGTGATTGGAATTTTTCTACAGGTTCAGTCTTTGAGGTAAGCGGCGGATTAAATATCAGATGCCTTTAGTACGGATGAGTTTAAGCTGAAGGTAGCTCTTTTGGTTAAGAAGTGAAAATATTAAATGTCTATTCTATCAGAAGTATTGAATATCTGTTCATTACTTCATCGTAATTCCTCAGAACATTTATCGGGAAGTCATATTTCTCCACAGTCTTGAATACATCAATGGCAAGGGACTCAGGATTTGGTCTTGAGTCCTTCTTGTTTTTACAGTTGTCTCTTTTCCCGGAACAATCCGAACAAAGATGGCATTCATCGATAAAAAGAATAAAAGCCTTCCTGTATCCTGCAAGGAATACTTCCCTTTCAATTTTAAGCAGGGTCTTATTTATTTCATTGCAATACTCTATTCTGTCGGCGGGGTCGTTTAGAAGCTTACTAAAATGCAGGATCAACCCATGTTCATACTCCTGCAAAAATCTGCGGCATTCTTCTACCGGTGGTATATTGGGAGGGCAGGTCCCGTTTGCGTTGTACGATGAGCAGCCAAACATGCATTTCATTCTGACCCAATATGAAACAATGATTTCCCCGGGATTGATCCATTTCAAATCTTTAAAACCTTTATCCCTGATTATCTGTTCAATTTTCTGCTTGTTGATTTCCATTGGGGGTAAAAATTTAAGATGGATAGAACAAAGTTAAAATATTTACTTTTCCTTTCATATCTTTAATCTTTCTATATCTATTATGAAGAAGCTTTTTGTCCTGGTATTTATTTCCCATGCAGATCCTGTGTGGCTATAGGAATGGGAAGAAGGAGTAGCTGAGACTATTTCAACGTTTCTGGACTAGAGTATACTTATTTTTGTTTGTCAGTAAGTCTCAACTTAAACCTCGGGTTAATTTCACAACAGCTGTTTTATAAAAATGTTAAAACCATTTTTCTTCAGAATTTATCACTTTCTTCAAAAGTGATTTTAATTAACTTGCGCTAAAAGAATATTGAAAGTCCATTTTAAATGCATAAAAGATTAATTATATTTATCTTATTCTCTTGTCTTCATGTTTTTGCTCAAAGCCAGTCGCGGACACTCGACTATTATCTGCAAGAAGGTATCCGGAATAGTCCGCTGCTGATGGATTATTATAATCAGGTTAACTCAGCACTGGTAGATAGTCTGCTGATCAGAGCTTCAAAGATGCCGCAGGTTGAAGCAAAATCACAGTTGCTATATTCACCTGCATACAGAAATTTCGGTTATGATGAAGTTGTCACCGATGGTGGTAACTACCAGACTGTTGTAGGTGTATCTCAAAATATTCTTAACAGGAGGGAATTATCCAACAAATTTCAGGCAATCAATATACAGCGACAAACTGCAACCAACTATTCCAGAATCTCTGTTGCTGAGCTTAAAAAGATCATAACCGGGCAATATCTTGCTTCATATACGGATTACAGTGACCTTGCTTTCAACAAGTCATTCCTTGATCTTATTTACAAAGAGAATGAAATAACACGTCAATTTGTTATGAGTGGTCTCTGCAAGCAAACTGACTATCTTTCATTGCAGGTTGAGACACAATCGCTGGAGATCCTTGTCAACCAGCTGAAAAATCAGTTTGAGAAGGACATGAGGCTGCTCAACCAGTTATGCGGTTTGTGCGATACAGGATTATATGAATTAAATCTGCCTGCTCTTGAGATAAAAGGTACGGATCAGATCAGTAAATCACCTCTTTTCTTCCAGTATCTGATTGACAGTCTTCGCATTGTAAACCAAAAGGCTGCAATTGATGTAAAGTACAGGTTGAAAATGAACTGGTTTGCTGATGCAGGGTTCCTTACTGCAACTCCCTGGAATTTCTACAGGCATTTTGGCTACAGTGCGGGAGTCAGCCTCAGTATACCTGTTTATGATGGAAATCAGAAGGAGAAGGAAAAACAAAAACTTGAGCTGGCTGAAAAAACAAGAGGCTCATACCAGGATCACTTCATGAAACAATATTATCAACAGGTTAAACAGTTATATGATGAACTGGAATCATTAAGAACTTTGACGGTACTTCTTGAAAACCAGTTGATCACTTCTGAACAGCTGGTAAATGCCTTTAAAGGACAGCTTGAATCAGGAATAATCCAGATGACGGAATATATAAATGCGATAAAGAATTATCGATATATAAACAAAAATCTCAGTGACAATCGTATCCGGATCCAGCAGGTGATTAATGAATTAAATTATCTGCTTACTCAGTAATCATTAAAACTCCCGATGATGTCAACAAAAAAAATAAACTATTGCTTTTATTGTTTGCTTGCCTGGGCGATTTTAACTGCGACTGCATGCAACCGAAATACCGCAACTTCTGAAAAAGAGGCAACTGTGATAACACCGGTCACTGTTGTACAAATCACATATAAACCTGTAACAGAGACCATTGATCTGCCTGCAGTTACTGCATTCATAAATAAAAACATTGTACGGTCAACAACAAGCGGAACTGTCGAAAGTACTTCAATTAATCTTGGGGACAATGTAAAGAAAGATCAGCTTCTTTATATAATCAGGACCCGTGAGGCATCAGCAATAAGTAATTCTTTAAAAGGCGACAGCACATTTTCTTTTAAAGGAAGAATAAACATAATTGCACCAAAAGAAGGGGTGATAAGCTCTGTTTCCCATCAGAATGGTGATTTTGTGCAGGAAGGTGATGATCTGGCAGTCATCTCGGAACAGAACAGTCTTGTTTTTATTCTTGATACTCCGTTTGAATTTGTGAAATATGTTGAAAAAAACAGGACATGCAAGATCCTTCTGCCCGATGATCAGATTATTAATGGCAACATAACAGGCAGACTTCCGGAAATGGATACCCAGGCACAGACGGTAAGGTATGTTATCAGGCCTGCTTTCTCAGGACACCTTCCTGCGAACCTTAATGCTATTGTCAGTATAATAAAAGGAAGCAGACCAAAATCAGCAATTCTTCCTAAATCTGCTGTTCTGAGTAATGAAACCCAGACTGATTTCTGGGTCATGAAGCTGATTAATGACACCACTGCAATAAAGGTTCCTGTTACAAAAGGTTATGAAAATAAAGACGAGATTGAAATAGCCGGTCCGGAATTTCTTCAGACCGACAGATTAATTCTTACAGGCAGCTACGGACTTCCGGATACAGCCAGAGTCATAATTAAGTAATTACACAATGAAAAATTTCTTTCTTACATATAAGAACCCTGTCTCGGTTATTCTGGCTGTGATAATCGCCGGGGGATTGTTTCTTTACGGGCAGATACAGGTTTCTCTTTTTCCGGAAATAACTTTCCCGAAGATAAAAGTTATTGCAGATAATGGAGAACAGCCGGTCGATAAGATGATGATAACAGTCACCCGTCCTCTTGAAGATGCGATTAAGCAGGTTCCTGATCTGAAAATACTTCGGAGCGCAACAAGTCGTGGTTCATGCGAGATCTCCGCTTTCCTTAACTGGAATGCGGACATCAATGTTAATCAGCAGATGCTTGAATCGCGCATTGCACAGATAAAAAACGAGCTTCCCGCTGATGTTCAGGTTGTGATCGAGAAAATGAATCCATCCATTCTGCCGGTAATCGGTTATACTATTGAAAGTGATAAAAAGACCCCGATTGAACTGAATCTGATAGCAGCATATACAATTAGACCGTTTTTGTCTCAGGTTGAAGGAGTTGCTCAGATTGGTATTATCGGTGGAAAAACCAAAGAATACTGGATTGAGCTTAATCAACAGAAAATGAGTACGTTTTCCGTTACCCCGGAAATGATGAGCAACGTTCTGAGCCTGAATTATTTCATTAACTCTAACGGGTTTCTTTCGGATTACAAAAGACTATACCTGACTGTAACTGATGCAGGTCTTTATAATCTTGGCGATATTGAAAATGCTATCATCAGGAACGACGGGAAAAGGATAATTAAGATAAAAGATGTTGCAAGCGTCAACGTGACCGAAAAGACAGAATACACCAGGATAAATGCAAATGGTCGTCAGGGATTACTGGTTGCAATTCTGAAACAGCCAGATGCAAACCTTGTAAATCTTTCAAAAAATCTTGCAGCAAAAAAGAAAGAACTTGAGAAGATACTTCCAGCCGATGTCCATGTATCTCTTTATTACGACCAGGCAGATTTTGTGAACCGTGCTATTAAAAGTGTCAATGACAGTCTCTGGTTAGGACTTGTTCTGGCTATCCTTGTAGTAATAATGTTTCTCAGATCTTTCAGGGCAAGCGCGACAATACTCGTTACAATTCCTGTAACCCTGTTCCTTACAATAATTGTACTTTATTGCATAGGTTATACCCTTAACATAATGACTTTCGGTGCGATTGCCGCTGCAATCGGATTGATAATCGATGATGCTGTAGTTGTGGTTGAGCAGATACACAGGACCCATGAAGAATTCCCTGACCGTCCATCAAAACAGCTTGTTCATCAGGCGGTTAAATACCTTATGCCTTCAATGATCGGATCTTCCATAAGTACGATAGTTATTTTTATTCCCTTCATGCTTCTCGGTGGAGTCGCCGGAGCATATTTCAATGTGCTTACCAATACTATGGTGATTACCCTTGTCTGTTCCTTCCTGGTTACCTGGATTGGACTTCCGGTGATCTATCTGTGGTTTTCACAGGTAAGATCACTTTTCCCTGAAAGAAAAAAAGCAGAGATTAAACTGACCAAAACAAGAAACTGGGTAAGCTTCTTTATCAGGAGACCGGTAATAAGCATATCGTTTGTATTATGCCTTCTTGGTTCAATCCTCTATATTCTTCCAAGGATGGAGACAGGCTTTTTACCTGAGATGGATGAGGGATCAATTGTGCTCGATTATCTTTCACCACCCGGAACTTCGCTTGAAGAGACAGACAGGATACTAAAAGAAGTCGAAAAAATTATTGTTACTATTCCTGAGGTGGAAACATACTCACGCAGATCGGGTGCTCAAATGGGATTCTTTATTACCGAGCCCAATAACGGGGATTATCTTATTCAGTTAAAGGATGACAGGAAACGGACAACAGAAGAGGTAATAGACGATATAAGGAAAAGAGTGGAGGCAACTCAACCGGCTTTACAGATTGACTTCGGCCAGGTTATCGGAGATATGCTCGGAGACCTTATGGCCTCGGTTCAACCTATTGAGATCAAGATATTTGGAATGAATCAGGTTGAACTCAATGAGCTCGCTAAACAGGTGGCCGATGAAATCGAAAAGATAGACGGGATCGCTGATGTCTTCAACGGTATTACAATAGCAGGACCTACAGTTGAACTGATTCCCAATCAACGGGAACTGGCCCGGTATAATATTTCTCCTGCATCCTTTCAGTTCCAGGTTCAGACAATGATGGAAGGAAATATAGTCGGTAACATTCTTGAGAAGGAACAGCTTACTGATATCAGAATGATCTATCCGAACAGTACGAAAAACTCTCTGGAAAGGGTTAAGAATCAATTCATATTTCTCCCGGATGGTAAATTAAAACCGCTTCCCGCTTTTGCATCAATTAAGGTTTATGACGGGGTTGCAGAGATTAACAGGGAGAACCTTAAATCCGTTTCAATTGTCACAGCAAGGCTGAATAACAGGGATTTAGGAAGCGCCATGAAAGAGATACAAAAGATGATAGATAAGGAAGTCTTTCTACCCCAGGGTTATCATATTGAATATGGCGGAGAATATGCAGATCAGCAGAAATCTTTTAATGAGCTATTGCTGATCCTGATATTATCAAGCCTTCTTGTGTTTGCACTTATGCTGTTCCTTTTCAAAGATTTCAGAGCAGCCTGTGCAATCCTGTTCATAGCTGTTCTGGGCCTTTCAGGCAGCCTTATTGCCCTGTTCACAACAAACACACCTCTGAATGTCGGAAGCTATACAGGGCTTATTATGATAGTCGGGATCATTGGTGAAAATGCAATATTTACATTTCAGCAGTTTATGACAAACCGCGAAAATGGATCTGTTGACGAATCACTTGTTTATGCAATTTCCACAAGATTAAGACCCAAGCTGATGACTGCCCTGGGAGCTATCATTGCATTGCTGCCTCTGGCAATCGGGGTAGGAACAGGAGCTCAGATGCATCAGCCTCTGGCAATAGCTGTAATCGGAGGATTTGTGATTGCGCTGCCTCTGCTATTGATAATCTTTCCGACCTTATTGCACCTTATCTATAAGCATGAAGAAAGGAAGAGACAGGAGGTAACTATGTGAAACTTTTGAAATAAAGTCCTGGAAGTATTATTATCATGTTTTTGAATCATGGGATAATGCTTAAAAAAATAATATCATGAAACGTCTGGTTCTGATCCTCCTTTTTTTTGTTTTCGCCTTCCCCGTAATAGCACAGCCTGTTAATAAGGTACCGCTTAAAAGATATCTTGAGTTTGCACGTGTTGCGGCAGACTGGACATGGGAAAAATATGATTCTCTCGAGCAATTATGGTACAAAAGCATCGACCCGATGAATGTTTTCGGATACCGTCCACCATCAAGATTTCTTGAAGCTGCATCTATCTATGCAACATTGTTTGAGCTTGAGGGCAATAATAAATATGCTGAGAGGGCAAAGACAATCCTTTTGAAATATGATGATTACGTAAAGTATTATCCTGAATCGGCAGCCAAAGCACGTCCTGATTACTCTGAAGGAACACCTGCATTACCTGATTTTTTTACTACGATGAGATACATTAAACCGTTTGAGATTCTGAACAGGAAAGGATACCTGTCTGTATCTGAGGTTAATGAGATGAAAAGGGTAATAATTCATAACATTAATTATCTTCTTCAAAGCCAGGAATGGGGGGCAATGAACAGGGCTGCTCTCCGTGCGGAAACCCTGAGCTGGGCTGTGAGGGCTTTACCTGATATTCCTGAAGCTGAAAAATGGCGTTCATATGAGTATGCTATCGGATATGATAATTGGGGAAACTGGGAGATTGAAGATGCAATGCTCTACCATGCTGTATGGCTCTGCTCAATGATTGGTTATGCTGATTCAAAACAACAGATAAAGGAGCTTTTCAGCACTCCCGAGATGTATTATTATTCGCATTATTTTTTAAATCTGATGGCCCCGAACGGGATGGTAGCTGCTTTCGGTGACTCACGACTTAACGATAACTGGGACCGTTGGCTGGTCTATTTTGAAACAGCTGCCCATATCTATTCCAATCCGGAGTTAAAATGGGCAGCTTCAATCATTGCGAATAAATTCATCGACTTTAATAATAATGCTGCTACCGGTCTTGCCTATGAACTGCTCGAATGTTATCGCTTTGGAACTGATAAAATTCTTCCGGTAAAGCCGACAAATCTCAGCCAGGAGGTTATGGAGGATGCTCAGGGGAAGAAAATTGTGATGCGTAATGGATGGGAGCCAACATCATCATTTTTACTTCTTAATTACAAAGATGAAGGTGAAAGCGGACTTATTTACAGAGATTATCTGCGCGATGGTATTGCTGTTGAAGAAGAAAAGATGACACATGGTCATGCCGATGAAAACAGCATTCCGCTATTAATGTACAATGGATCTGTTTTACTTGTGGATGGCGGCTACCGTGATTATATGCCAAGCGGTGCGTTTGGCAACTACAGACAGGATTACTTCCATAACAGGCTGGTAGTCAGACCTGAAAAAATCTTCATGGGACAAAAACAAGGTGAGAACAGATACAGTACGCCCAATATGGAAGCAGTACAGGGTCAGTCTGTTCTTGATTTCGTTCATAATGCAGGTTCATACCGGCAGATCAGAACAAATAAGGTCGATTTTATAACTCTTCCTGATTTTGATTACAGCCGTACCAGGCTTACCGATGAGACAATGGGATATGAATGGGACAGGATAATTACATATATTAAAGATCCGGGCCTTTATGTGGTTTTTGATATAATGAAGGGCAGAAAAGAACAGTATTTCACGGCTGCAAATATGTGGCACACAAGAATAATACTTAATTCCGGACCACACTGGTATGACACAATGTATGATTCGGTTTATACCTATAAAAACAACACTGACAACCATTTATGGATCTATTTCCCGAAAAATCATTACAGATTTGAATCAGTTGAGCCGGAACGAAGAAACTATAAAAATGAGCTGGTTATTTCGGAATATACCGGACAGTTTTTTGAGTCTGGACAGCATATCGGCTTCATAACAGTACTTGTTCCTCATGGGAAGGAGGTCGATGCGTCAGCCTGGAAAGACCGGATCAGACTAATCGAAACAGGAGAGGCAGAACCGGGCCTATCAGTCGAGATCATAAGCGGCAGTGATATTATTCAGGTTGGAGTAAAAAGCGACCTGAGAATGGATATGATAAGAGATTACCGCCGGCCTAAGTACACTTATGAATCTGGAAAAATTGTTTACAACAAGGTAGAAACCAACGGTGACTTCTTCATTACAAGAAAATCGAAAGACAAGCTTTCGTATACAGCTGTAAATGTTACAAAAATTCTTTATGGAGGAAAGCTGCTTTTCGAACAAAAGCCGGCATATTTTGGCCTTGCTTTTGATGGCAGTCCCGATGTTCAGGGTATTGGGAAAGCCCGGTACTGGAGAGAGACTATAATGTTGAAATAAACATCAATTTTATGCAGATTTAACGTAGTCAAAGACTAGGCCGGGAAGAGTTCGACATAGTCACAGACTATGCCGAGCGTGAGACGTGGCTTGAATAGCTGATAATTTTACTTTTCAAGTAAATCCTTGTACAAATCAAATGTCTGTTCGATCATGGTTTGCGGACTGAATTCATTCAGAATTTTCTCCCTTCCTTTTTCTCCCATTTCAGAGAGTTTTTCACGATTTTGGTAACAATGATTGATCTTTTCTGCAATTGCCTTAGCTGATTTCACCGGTACGACATAGCCATTAATACCTTCGGATACAAGCTCCTTCGCACCCCCTTTATCAGTTACTACAACCGGCTTTCTAAGACACATTGCTTCCATTACAGACCTTCCAAGACCTTCACTTAGAGATGGCTGAATATATAAATCACAAGCTGAGGTATAAGATAGAGGATCTTCAGTATAACCGACAGTAACAAAACTATCGGGATATTTTGTCCTGCGGATCATATTTTTCATCCGTAGTGAGTTGCTTTTTTTGCCGACCAGCAAAAACCATACAGGCAGGTTTTCGGGTAAAAAATCGGCTGCACTTATCAGATAGTCAAAACCTTTGATTTTTCTCACGTTTGCCACGCAGCAGACTACAAAAGCATCATCAGGAATTCCAAGATTCTTCCTCTCAGCCGGTCTGATATCTTTCAGCCATCCCGGATCATATCCTTTATAGATCCTGATGGTTTTACCTTTCATTCTGCCTGGAGCCTGCTTCAGTACATGTTCCTCGACTCCGTCGCTAAGACAAATAAGTTTATTAATCCGTTTGTTTAAAAATGACAGGTAAGCAAAGGGATCATGCCAGTGAAGACTTAAAGAACCCAGATATGCAACAATTTTAATACTTAATCCACGCGAGGCAATTAATCCATTGGTTATTGCTTTACTATATGTAAGATGTATAATATCAAAGTTATCTTTTTTCAAGATTGCCCTTATCTTCCGGATAACTTTGAAATCGATCTTTTTCAGTATTGGAAGATAAACAACATTTATTCCGGAAGATTCAATCTCAAGTGATTCAGGCGTTTCCCAATGAGCAATAACTGTTAAATCAACACCCTTTGATTGCAATCCACGGAAATGGCATCTTTCGGGTAATGTTGCTGAATTGCCAAGACAAAGATTTGTGATAAACAGTACTTTCATTGACATTGGATAGATAAGGTAAGCCCTAGTAAGTTAAAGAAGCATCATTAGCCATATTGGTCAGAGCTACATAAAGCATTTTGGCGACATCTTCCATTATATCAATGGTAATCGCATCAGGATCATCGCCAGGGAGATGATAATACACTTTTTTATAGCCATCGGTCGTACCAATTGACATTGTGCGGTAACCAGCAAAGCTGAAAATGACTCCGTCACTCCGTGGTCTGCCATAAAATGTACCCGGAACAGAAGCTGAAGTCCGCATACTGCGATGAATATATTTTGTATTAGCCTGTTCGAAATATGTCAGTAATCCTTTATAAGTACTTCCTGCATTTACGGCCAGACCTGTCCCGTTACCAACCATATCGAGATTAATATAAGTGATTGTCTTATCTTTCGGGAAGAATGGTTTTTCAGTATAAAGTTTACTCCCGAGTAATCCTTTTTCCTCTCCGCCAGGGAAGAGGAACATAACGGATCTTTTGAGCTGTATTTCTGATTGGGCCAACGCCTTTGCAGCACCCATTATATCTACAACACCGCTGGCATTATCAAGGGCGCCATTTACAACTTTTCCTGCCTTTCCAACAGCATCAAGATGTCCGCCAATGATTATTACCTCATTTTTCATAATGGAATCTGTCCCTTCGATTATTCCGGCAACATTACAACCTTTTCCTTCAGGATGCCTGGTTGTACTGGCTTTTATTGTAAAACTTTTTCCGGTGCTGAAAGATACGGGCTTGAAGGTCTTAACAATCTTTTCGGTAATATCCTTGTTCGTTGTTTTAAGTCCGGCAAAGATATCAGCGAGCGGTTGTGGCCCGATACCGCATACTATAATTGAAGGATCGTATGAAATATTGGGATTTGCACTGGCACCATCGATATAGAGCATCCCTGCTGCACCGTGTTTCACCGCATTCTGAAGTTTATACTGGTGATAACAGTAACTAACCCATTTTTTATATTCCGGATTCCCAGGATCTGTGTAAGGAACATCCCTGTTCATAAGAACAATTTTCCCCTTGACATCAATGCCTTTATAATCATCATAATTAAGCTCTGGTGCAGTAACACCATAGCCGACAAACACAACTTCAGCAGTTATTTCCCCATTGCCTGAATTCATCCCGGGATAAAAATCATCAGGATAATTATAGCTTTTTTTAATTACTGAACCATCAGACTGTGGAATGTTAAGAGTCAGGCTTCCAATGTCATTTACAACAGTATACGGGTGATCGAACCATTGAAAATATGTGCCGTTATCAACAGCAGGCTTTATTCCCCATTCTTTCAACTTGTCAGCAACCCATTGAGCACTTGCAATAAATTCATTAGTGCCTGTAAGTCGTCCGTTGAATTCAGGTGAGCAGAGCTTTTCAACCCAGGTCATCATCTCTTCACTTGTAATAGTATGAAAATATTTAAGAAGCTTAACCTCTGTTTCGTCCTGAGAATTGACAGTAAGAAATAGTAATAAAAGCAGGACAGAAAGGAGGTATTTTAATTTTTTCATAGTTGTTTGATTTGAATTGTTATCAAAAATAGTTTAAAAATTAATATGAGTATATGCAAATAAATTAAGTAGGAGGACCAATAATACATAAGAAAATTTCCCGCAGAATTTGCAAACTACCTCCCGGCAGGCAGGGATGGCAAGTTTGTGCAGGATTCTTATTACAAATTCAATTTTCTGCAATGATCTTCCCGATGTGTGTGAGAAAAAATCTTATTCGACAATGATTTCGTCACAAAAGACCCATGATGGTTGACCTGAACCCCTGTGCCATTCAGGGCACTTCTGCTTTACAACTTAGATTCAGCAGCATTTTTAGTCTG
>Ga0315277_10005954_pt1 | contig 16044 bp, 16 predicted proteins | sample YL17G05_15_MG_FD_203695 | JGI IMG/M metagenome (GOLD analysis project Ga0315277, IMG submission 203695) | Sediment microbial communities from Yellowstone Lake, YNP, Wyoming, USA - YL17G05_15 | ecosystem: Environmental > Aquatic > Freshwater > Lake > Sediment | place: USA: Wyoming | collected...
TGTCCTGGGTAGCGGTTTTTGCTACGATATGGGCACGGAGTGGGGCTGTAGTTCAGAGGGAGAACGTTTGTCTGGCAGACAAAAGGTCGGGGGTTCGAGTCCCCCCAGCTCCACCAAGACCCGAATATAAAAACGGCCCCGTCTGGGCCGTTTCCGTTTAGACTCGCTACTATTTGCCAAACCGTCTGCCAACCAACTCCTGAAACGGTTCGCCGTGACGTGCCAACGAGGGAAATCGAGCGCTAGTGGGTCAGGGCTTGATCTGCCTGCCGCACCCGCTCGCAAAGGGTCACCAGCAGCTTCAGCTGGAGGCCGGGTACGGTCTCCAGCAAGGACACGAAATCTCGGCGATGAAGGATCAGCAGGGACACGGCCGTCGCGGCGATGACCGTCGCACTGCGCGGCTTTCCATCGATGACCGACATTTCCCCCACAACGTCGCCGGGGCCGAGTTCAGCGATCGCCTTGCCATCCACCTCCACCCGCGCCTTACCGTCGACTATGATGATCGCTTCCAGCCCCTGCGCACCCTGCTTAGCTAGGACCGCCCCTTCTCGGCGGGCGGACAAGTCGGCGCAGTTGGCAATGGCGCTTAGCTGGCGTTGGCTAAGACGACTGAATAATGGTATCCCTCGCAGGATATCAACCTTGTCCGAGCGACCGCGACGAAACATCGGCACAGCTATCTCCCTCACTCAGAAGTATGAAGAGTCTACCGCTGCTCAGGCTGTGTGTCAACATCTACCGGCCCTGCTCTTCCTTCAGCCCGTGGCGGTGCCATGTACGACCGACCTCTCATCGAAGCCCCGGCCGCCCGGCTGCTGGCCAACGCCGTCGTGTGGCTTGTAGACGACCCAAAAACACGGTATGGTATGAAGGTGCCGTAGCTGGCAGACAAGAGGTCGGGAGACTAGTCCCGCGGTTCTTCACGAAGACAGCCAATGAGACGCTTGACATGGCGGGGGGCCTGTGTTATCATAACGATGGGTTGAGACCCAGTTGAATTTTGCCTCACAAGGGCGATCTGGCCAACGGCCAGGTTGCCCTTTTGGGTTTTTCGCGCTCTACGCCCGGTCAATCAGCCCCCGACGGCCCGTCGGCACACTGGTTTGGGTACGCGAGCTGCTTGCGCGTCGTTTCAATGGTGTCGCAGATGACCCCGTGCTCCCTCAGTGTCTCCCCGCAGAGAACCGCCAAGTAGTCAGGCGTGACTACGTCCACCAGGTACAAACCCTGATAGGCTCTCGACCTGTATGCCATGCGGAACAGCACGTGGCTAGCAGGCCTGGGCTCAAATCCTCCCTCCGCAGACGCGATGTAAAGCTTACCGTCAAATACCACGACGGGGTAGTAGAGATACACACACTGCTTCACGCCCTGCTGAGTCCTCCTCAACCTGTCGAACTCGCACGCCTTCACGGCGGTGATGAGGGCTTCGAAGATGGTGTCCTTGCCCGTCTGCTTGAAGGCCTCAGAGTATGCGATCCCCACGACTGGTTGCGCGAAATAGTGGTGCACGTTCCTCAAGACGGAAAAGGGCACCAAGTTCCTGAAACCCTCCTTTGGGGGCACAAATATGTCCGGGGAAGAGTAGTAGCAGAGCTCGTGCCTCAGCCTGGTGCCCTTGCTGCGCTCCGGTTCAATGATGAAGACCCAATGGTGCTTGTCGCTCTTCTTGCATTGCACCACCAGCGATGCCTGGACGAAGAAGTGAAAGCCGGAGGCTCTGTTCTGGATGCGCCTATATCGATACCCTACGACATCAATTTCACGACCCTTCTGCTCGTCCTCGTCAAAGTAGTAAGGGCTGGCCGTGGCTGCAAAGCCGTTCGACCGGATCGTGGAAAGCGCCTGGATCTGAAGAGGAATCCCCGATTCCAGAAGGTGCTCCCGTATATTGGCCGAGAGGTCAGTCACTACGAGCCCACTCCGGAGCGTCTCCTTGACGGCGACCGCTCCAGGCTATACTCTCATATAAGCCGTTGCACTACAAGGCAAAAACAAAGGCGAAGAGCAGGAGTAGTAGGCGCCTCTTCCTCGCCAGAGAGCTGACGGTGGCTGCGAGTCAGCAACGGGGAATGGGCCGAACTCGCCTGGGAGCAGCGCCGGCGAAGGGTCAGTAGCCGGCGACGGGCAGCGCCCGTTACAGCGCCCCCGAGCGCCCCGACCTGTCGGGGAATCAGGGTGGTATCGCGGAGAGGCCCTCCGTCCCTGTGGGCGGAGGGTTTTGGCTATGCAGCGACAATGCCCATAGATGACCAGCTAGCCATCGTCGGCCGATTGGCCCTCGCCGCCGCTCTCGGGGCCTTCATCGGCCTGGAGCGCGAGCTGCGGGGCTATCCCGCCGGCGTGCGCACGGTAGCCCTGGTGGCCCTGGGCGCTGCCCTGTTCACCGACATCTCCCAGCTCCTCGGCGGAGACGACCGAGTGGCCGCCGGCATCGTCACCGGCATCGGCTTCCTGGGCGCCGGCGTCATCTTCCGCGAGGGCTACACCGTGCGGGGGATCACCACCGCCGCCGCCCTCTGGAGCGCCGCCGCCATCGGCATGGCCGTCGCCCGCGAGCTGTACCTCGTGGCCGGCCTGGGAGCAGTGCTGGTGTTCATCCTGCTGGAGGCCCGACCAGTGGTGCGCAGGGTCGAAAACCTGGTCAAGGGAGGCCTGCGCGAAACTACAGCGCACGAGGACCCCCACAAGGAGGGGACAGAGCATGACCGATAGGTACAACCCGTCGGAGATCGAGAAGAAGTGGCAGAGGAAGTGGGAGGAAGACGGCCTCTACGAGGCGCCGGATAATGACCCTCGCCCTAAGTGGTACTTCCTCACCATGCTCCCCTACACCTCCGGCGACCTGCACATCGGCCACTGGTATCCCATGGCCCCGTCCGACACGGCCGCTCGCTACAAGCGGATGCAGGGCTACAACGTCCTCTTCCCTATGGGCTTCGACGCCTTCGGCCTGCCCGCCGAGAACGCCGCCATCAAGCAGAAGATCCACCCCTACAAGTGGACCATGGACAACATCCAGCGCATGCGCCAGCAGATCAAGTCGATGGGGGCGATGTTCGATTGGCGGCGCGAGGCCAGCACGTGCGACCCCGAGTACTACCGCTGGACCCAGTGGTGGTTCCTGAAGTTCTACGAGAAGGGGCTGGCCTACCGGGCCAAGGCCCCTGCTAACTGGTGCCCCTCCTGCCAGACAGTGCTGGCCAACGAGCAGGTGCTCCCCAGCGGCGACTGCGAGCGCTGCGGCACGCCGGTCAGCCGCCGCGACCTCGAGCAGTGGTTCTTCCGCATCACCAACTACGCCGACGAGCTCCTCGACCACAGCCACATCCAGTGGCCAGAGCGAGTGGTCGCCATGCAGAAGAACTGGATCGGCCGCAGCGAGGGGGTGGAGATCGCCTTCGGCCTGGACGTGCCCGGCGTCGAGGAGAAGGAGATCCGCGTCTTCACCACCCGCCCTGACACCGTCTACGGCGTTACCTTCATGGTCCTGGCACCCGAACACCCGCTGGTGGAGAAGCTGACCACCGCCGACCGGCGAGCGGAGGTAGACGCCTACGTCGAGCAGACTCGCCGCCTCAGCGATATCCAGCGCCTCTCCACCGAGAAGGAGAAGACAGGCGTCTTCCTCGGCTCCTACTGCAAGAACCTCCTGTCCGGCCGCGACATCCCCCTGTGGATCGCCGATTACGCCTTGCTGACCTACGGCACGGGCATCGTCATGGGCGTGCCCGCCCACGACGACCGCGACTTCGCCTTCGCCAAGCAGTACGGCCTCCCCATCATCCCTGTCATTGCCCCGCCAGACTGGCAGGGCCAGGAGCTCACAGAGGCCTACCTCGACCAGGGCCCGATGGTCAACTCCGGCCCCTTCGACGCCACTCCTAACCAGGAGGGCTACGCGGCGGTTGCTGATTATGTCGAGTCCAAAGGCTGGGGCGGCCGCAAGGTGGCCTATCGCCTGCGCGACTGGCTCATCTCCCGCCAGCGCTACTGGGGCTGCCCCATTCCCTTCGTCTACTGCGATCGCTGTGGCACCGTCCCTGTGCCCGAAGAGGACCTGCCCGTCCTCCTGCCCGAGGACGCCGAGTTCAAGCCCACCGGCGAGTCGCCCCTGGCCCGCCATCAGGGATTCGTCAACACCACCTGCCCCCGCTGCCAAGGGCCCGCCCGGCGAGAGACGGACACCATGGACACCTTCATGGACTCCAACTGGTACTTCATCCGCTACATCGACCCCCACTATAGCAAGGGGCCTGTGGACCCGGCCCTGGCCAGGAAGTGGCTACCCGTCGACCAGTACACCGGCGGCGCCGAGCACGCCGTCATGCACCTGCTGTACGCCCGCTTCTTCTGGAAGGTGGCCCGCGACCTGGGGATGATGCCCGGGGACGAGCCCTTCCTGAGGCTGTTCAACCAGGGGCACATCATCGTTGGCAAGGCCAAGATGAGCAAGTCGCGCGGCAACGTCATCACCCCCGACGAATACGTGACCCGCCTGGGGGCCGACACGGTGCGCTGCTACCTGATGTTCATGGGCCCCTGGGAGCACGGCGGCGAGTGGGACGATTCGGGCATCTTCGGCATCCACCGCTGGCTGAATCGCGTCTGGGGCCTGGTCCTGAGCGCTGCCCCCAGCGACGGCGCCGACCCCGAAGCCACCCACCAACTCCGCCACGTCACCCACAAGACCATCCGGCGGGTGACCGAGGACATCGAGCGCTTTCGCTTCAATACCATGCTCGCCGCCCTCATGGAGTGCTCCAACTTCCTGACCAAGGCCAGGGAGTCCAGCCAGGTGGACGCCAGCGCCTGGCAGGAGGCTGTGGAGACGCTCCTGCTTCTGATGGCACCCTCAACGCCCCACTTCGCCGAGGAGCTGTGGACTCGCCTGGGCAAGCCCTATAGCATCCACCAGCAGCCCTGGCCCAAGTGGGACGAGGAGCTAGCCAAGGAAGAAGAGGTAACCCTGGTGGTGCAGGTGAACAGCAAGGTGCGCGAGCGCATTCAGGTGCCAGCGGACATCGCCGAGGAGCGGGCCAAGGAGCTGGCCCTGGCCAGCGAGCGGGTGCAGGCTCACGTCGCCGGCAAGCAAGTGGAGCGCATCATCTACGTGCCGGGCAAGCTGGTGAACGTGGTGGTGCGCTAAGACGCAGTGCAAGCCCCTGGAAGGCCTACCCCACCGCAAGGTCCCACAGGGCGCCGCCGCCCACCCCGTAGAACGGCACCCAGATGATGCCGAAGACGGCGCTCGACAGCGCTACACAAACGTAGGCGCTGGCCCCACGAAAGCCCAGTAGACGCCACACCGGGGTGCCAGCACCGCCGATGAGGGCCGCTGCCGCCAGCACTCCCAAAGGCCGAGACGCCCTGGCCACCTTCATGACAAGCTGCACGATCACCGAGGGTGCCGCCCAACTCGGGGTTGAAGCCTCGCCCGCTTCAGCCTTGCGCCTCGGCCAAACCTGCCGCCACCACCTGATGACCAGCGGGTGGACGATGGGCAATGCGCGGTCGTAAATCGCCAAGCTGGCCAGGCCCATGGCTCCCCAACCAAGGCAGAAGACCAAGTAACCCCACCACAGGCCCAGTGTCTTGACAGCGAACACTATGGAGGCAACGAGAAGGCTTTCCCCCCACACCAGCATCACCACACCCGCCGCCCCCACGCCCATCGCGCCCAAACCGCCCAGGGCAGCCAGCCGCAACCTACCGGCCCACGGGGCGTCCGTATCGGCGGCCACCGTTTTCAGTGGCCCCTCCCCTCCATCGCCTCGAGGCCCTTGCGGACGGTGTTCAGGAAATTGTTGAGCTGCGTTTCCAGTCGTCGCATGGTTTGCAGGGCGTAGAGGTCGGCCTCCTCCATCTGCTGCTGAGCGCCCTTCTCGGCCTCATCCAGACGCTCCCTGGCCTGCGTCTCAGCGTCTCCCACTAGGGCCTGAGCCCTCTCCTCCCCCTCGCGGACGATCTGCTGGGCCCGCTCCGCCGCCGCCTTCACCACCGCCTCCCTCTTCAGGCGCTCCTCCACCTCCGCCTGCGCCCTGGCGATAATGCGGCCCGCCTCCTCCTGAGTCTCGGCCAGTATCTCCTCCTGCCTCTGCAGGACCTCGCGCGCTCCGCGGATGTCGGCGGGCATCGCCACCCGCATGCGGTCGATGAGGTCGAGCAGGCGCTGGCGATGCACTACCACGCCGCTACCCAGGGGAACCTGGAAGCCTCGCGCTACCAACTCCTCCAAGCGGTCGATGAGGTAGAGGACATCGATGGATTCATTGGCCAAGGATCTTCCCCCTAGTGGGCAAGCTTACGGCGAAGGGCCGCCGCCACGTGGGATGGCACCAAATCGCTCGCATCGTAGCCCAAGCTGGCCACCTCCCGAATCCTGCGACCGCTGACGAACAGGTGCTCCAGGCTGGCCATCAGGTAGACCGACTCGAGCTCCGGTGCCATCTTCTTGTTCATGAGAGCCATGTCGAACTCCGCCTCGAAGTCGGTAAAAGCGCGGATGCCCCGCACGAGCACGTTGGCCTTCTCCTCGCGAGCAAACGTCACCACCAGGTCGCTAAACGGCTTGACGGTCACGTTGGGCAGATCCTTCACCGCCTCCTCGAACAGCATTACCCGCTCTTCGATAGGGAAGAAAACATCCGGCCCACTGTACACTGCCACCACCACCCGCTCGAACAAGGCAGCGGCGCGCTTGGTGATGTCCAAGTGGCCGTTAGTGACAGGATCGAAGCGGCCGGGATAGACAGCGACGGCCAAGTGCCCCCTCCTATTGATAGATAGACACGCCCGTATCGCCGTGGCGCTTTCGGCTTACCAGGTTGAAAACCCCCCACTGGTCGGCGGACAGGCGGCGCCAGGAGTGCTCCACGACGAGCGTGCTCTCCGGTCCGACCAGAGACGAGCCCGCCAGGCGGGCCATGACCGCCCCAGCGCCCTCGTCCTCATAGGGCGGGTCCATAAGCACCAAGTCGTAGGGCCCCTCCAGCCGGTCCAGAGCCTTCTCCACAAGCAGGCAATAAACCCGCGCCCGTTCCTGGAAGCCAACCAGGCCCAGGTTCTCCCTTATTATGGCACAGGCGGCGCGATCTTGCTCGACGAAGTCGCACCAGTTAGCGCCGCGACTGAGGGCCTCGATGCCCAAAGCACCACTGCCCGCGTAGAGATCGAGGACGCGAGAGATGTCTGCCCCTAGCGAGACCAGTATGTCGAAGATGGCCCCCCGCACCAAGTCCGAGGTGGGGCGCAGATGGCGCACGGCTGGCCTCTTGAGCCGCAACCCTTTCGCCTCGCCAGCGATGACTCGCATAGTACCGGCTATCCGCTCCGGCGCCATCAAGGGGTAGCGGTGGGCGTCTCCCCCTCAGGCGTGGCGGTCGGCGTCCCCTCCTCAGGCGTAGCTGACTCCGTAGCCTCCGCTGTCTCTGTGGCCTCAGGCGTAGCTGTCTCCGTCGCCTCAGGCGTGACAGTGGTGGTCGCGGTCTTGGTCGCCTCAGGCGTGGCAGTGACGGTTGCGGTTTTGGTGGCCTCGGGTGTGGCAGTGGCTTGAGGAGTCACCTCTGCCGTCTCGGTCACCTCGGGCGTTACCTCCAGCGTAGGCTCCGGGGTCGGCGTGGCAGTCGCCTGCACCTCCAAGGTGAGGCGGCGGCCTACGCGGCTGACGCCATCGCTGACAATGAGGGAGATCTCGCACGTTCCTCCTTCATCGGGCGGCATCCAGGTGGCAGCGCCACCGGTGCCAGGGGCCTCTATCTTGCCAGCACTGGCCGTCCACTCAGGCCGCAGATTGTCGGGATTGGGCTTCTCCAGGCGCACAACGCCACCCCTCACCAGGGACTCCACCGCCGCCCAGATGTCTACCCCACCAGACCCCTCCGACACATCCTCGATGGCGATGCCGCCCAGGCGGAAGGCCTGCACCAGCTCCAGCTTGAATCCGACGCTGAAGAAGTTCTCCACCCACACAGTGCGTGTCTCATCGTCTGAGCGGTAGGAGAAGGTGATGGTGGCCGTTTCAGTGCTCCACTTGATGCCGGAGCCACCCGTCTCACGATGGATGTTATCGCCGGTGATGATCACCTGGCGGCCGCCCACAATATCCTGAGAATCCTCCGGACCCGGCACCACCGTCATCACATTGGCGATGCCCATCGCCTGGAGGAAGGTCAGCGGCTTAACCCCTTCCTTGCTCTTCTCGTGGCTGAAGGGGCTGATCACCAGAAAGACCTTACCCCGCTCGATGACGCTGGTGGCGTGTTGGAGAGCCTGGAACATATGATTGCGGTACAGCGACTGGTCGCCTTCAGGGAGAAGCTTGACGTAGTCAGCCGCCTTGCCCAACCGCTCCCAGTCGTAGGCGCCGGTGTCGATGCTGCTGTCGCCCACTGTCGGCATGGGCAGAGTGATGCTCAGCTTGCGGCCCGTCTTGTGCAACTCCTGAGCCAGGTCGGTGATGAACTGGCTGAACTGGCTCTTCACCGACGCATCCACCTGCCGATAGTCGATGTCGACCCCCCGTAAATCGCTTCCCTCGGCAAGAGAGACAATGCCCTCGATGTGGCTGGCGGTGAGGCCAGAGTTGCGCAAGATGGCATTGACCGCCCTCGCAGCATCGCCCTCCCGGGCGGCAATGGTGGGAAGGATGTCGAGCCCTTGGTCGCTGTCCAGGCTGGTGGCTGTGCCGACGATGGAGCCGTCCGAATTGGGGGTGTAATCCACAGGGCTAACGACGCTCAGCAGGCCCTCCGCCGCCGGGTCAATACTGCCGCCGCTGGGCAGAGAGCCCAGGGCCAGATGGGTGGCAGCCGCCAGTCGCAGCACCGTCAGATTGTCGGGAATGTCCTCAAGCTCGGACTCAGCGGCCGCCCCGTCATCGGCAAGGGTGGCCGCTGCCAGACGCACCCAGGTGTTATCGCGGTACGTGTAGAAAGCAAGATTGGAGGGATCCTGGGTGGGGGTACCAAGGCTGATGGTGGTCAGGCGGCAGCCTTGCTCCTCAGCCCCTGCAGGAACGCTCAACTCGTACAATGGGCTGAGGGCTACCAGGCCCGCGGGCAGCTCCGGCACTTGGCCGGCGCGCTTGGCGGTGATGCCGCAGCCGACGTCCGTGGGCTGGCCATTGCCCCCACCGCCACCACCTCCCCCCAGAAGGGACAGGGGCGGCAGGAAGAGGATGAGAATAAGGACGGCTAGGAAGATGATGGTGCCGCCAATGATCAGGGGCGCCGGATCCCGCTCGAAGCGCGAATGGAAGAGGCGATCGAAGGGCCCTTCCTCTCGGGGAGACTCTCTTCTTCTGTCAGGCGGCGGACGACGATTCATGACTAACTTCTACCTTCCTTCTCCCTCCATCTCGGCAACCGCCAGCGCGGCCTAGGGCCGCTGGGGCCGCTGGATGAGGGTCACGTCCAAGGTTAGCTCCTTCCCTTCTCGGCTAAGGACGACAGGAACGGTTTCATCGGGCTGTAGGCGCATCAGCACGTTCAAGAAAGGAACATCGGCCGTGATTTCCTGGTCTCCCATGGCCAGGATTATGTCGTCCACCTCAATGCCGGCCTTATCGGCCGGGGTGCCATCTCCCACACTGGAGACCAAGGCCCCTTGTTGCACCTCCAGCCCCCGCGCGGCAGCGATTTCAGGGGTCAGGTCTATGTGGGAGACCCCCAGGTAGGCACGTGTCACCCTCCCCTTCTCGATGATGTCTCCCACTACCTGCTGAATGGTCTTGCTGGAGATGGCGAAGGCGATACCTTCCACCTCCCGCCCATTGTCGAGGCGCAGCACCGAGGTGGGCATTCCCACCATCTGCCCAAGAACGTTGATGAGCGCTCCGCCGCTGTTGCCAGGGTTGACAGCAGCGTCGGTCTGGATCAGGTCCTCCATGAAGATGCCATCCCGCTGCCAGCGCCGCTCCACCCCGCTCGCCACCCCCACAGTGACGCTGCTGCGAAAGTCGTGCAGCGAGTTACCCACGGCGATGACCCTCTGGCCGGGAACCAGAGCATCGGAATCTCCCAGGGGCAAGGGTGTAAGCCCTCCTTGGGCGATCTTGAGCACCGCCAGGTCGGTGAAAGGCCAATCGTGGCTCACCAGGGTGGCCTCACGCTCTTCGCCATTGTAGAGAGTGACCGTGATCCTGACGGCGTCGGTAACCACGTGCTCGTTGGTGACGATGTAGCCTCGCTCATCGATAACCACGCCCGAACCCAGAGAGCCTAGTTGCCCATCCTCCCCCTCCGGCAGGCCCCCCTCTTCACTAGCTACGGCCACTACACTGGGCAACGCCTTCTCCACCGCCTGAGTAATGGCTGACTCCTCGCTGAGGGTAACGTTACTGGCACCTCCAACCGGCGTGACGGTGGGAGCAGCCACCTCCTCTTCGTCCTCTGAAAGCAACCGGGCGGTCAGGGCTCCGGCCACCCCACCAGCCGCAGCGCCCACTATCAGGGACAAAACCAGAAGCAAGATCACCCAACGCCACGGTGACCGCCTCACCTCCGCACCTGACCCTGATTCGGCAGAGAGCGACACGTCAAGGGAATTCTATCACAGAGCCTCAAACAAGCAAGAGGGTAGGCCGCCGCATGCTTTGATCCGTCCGATTGCCCCCTTCAGTCGATTTCGCTATACTGGCATCGCTTTCCGCCCGTGTGCAGCCAGGAGGGGTGGCCGAGCGGCTGAAGGCGGCGGTCTTGAAAATCGCTAACCCGACTTGTCGGGTTCGTGGGTTCGAATCCCACCCCCTCCGCCAGCGTCAAGGCCCACGGATCGTGTTCTTGGCAAGCTTTCATGAAGATCCACGAGTATCAGGCCAAGCAGATCATGTCTGAATACGGCGTGCCCGTCCCCAGAGGGCGCGTCGTCTCTACACCTCGGGAGGCCCGCCAGGTCGCCCGGGAGTTGGGCGTGCCGGTGGTGGTCAAGGCCCAGATCCACGCCGGCGGCCGCGGCAAGGGCGGCGGCATCAAGCTGGCCGACACGCCTGCCCAGGCCGAGAAGGCCGCCAGGCAAATCATCGGCATGCGCCTGGTCACCCACCAGACCGGCCCTGAGGGGCGCATCGTCAAGAAGGTGCTGGTGGAGGAGCAGGTGCAGGCCGAGCGCGAGCTGTATCTGGGCATCGTGATCGATAACGGCAGCGCCCGGCCGGTGGTGATGGCCAGCGAGGCCGGCGGCGTGGACATCGAGGAGGTGGCCGCCAGGTCGCCGGAGAAGATCCACAAGGCCTTCGTCGACCCCGCGGTAGGCTTCCAGCCCTACGAGGGGCGTCGGCTAGCCTTCGCCACCAACCTCGGCGGCGACCTCCTGCGACCGGCCGGCGAGCTCATGAGCGGCCTGTACAAGGCCTTCGCCGCCAAGGACGCCTCCCTGGCCGAGATCAACCCGCTGGTGGTGACCAGCGACGGCCGCCTGCTGGCCTTGGACGCCAAGATGAACCTGGACGACAACGCCCTCTTTCGCCAGCCGGAGATCGCCGCGCTGCGCGACCGCGACGAGGAGGACCCTCTGGAGGTGCAGGCCCGCGTGTTAGGCGTAAACAACTACGTTAGGCTCAGCGGCAACATCGGCTGCGTGGTGAATGGGGCAGGGCTGGCCATGTCCACCCTGGATGCCATCAAACTGGCCGGCGGCGACCCCGCCAACTTCCTGGACATCGGCACCGTCAACGACGTGGCCCGCGTGGTCAACTCCTTCAAGATCCTCACCGCCGACCCCGACGTGAAGGCTATCCTGATCAACATCTTCGGCGGCATGGCCCGCGTGGACATCATCGCCCAGGGGATCGTGGACGCCTACAGGGAGATGCAGATTGAGGTGCCGGTGGTGGTGCGCCTGGCGGGGATGAACGTGGCCGCCGGCGAGCGCATCCTGGCAGACGCCAAGCTACCCCTCATCCGGGCGCTGGGCCTGGGCGAGGCCGCCCGCAAGGCCGTGGAGGCGGCGCGTTGAGCGTCCTCGTCGATTCCAGCACCCGCCTGGTGGTTCAGGGCATCACCGGCCGCGAGGGGGCAATCACCACCGCGGCCTGAAGGCCGCGGCATGGAACGGCAGCGATGCAGGCCGCAACCATCTACCACGTCTGGTTCGCTACGAAACGTCGAGCCTGGCTACTTCAGGATGACCTCGGGCGTGCCATCAAGCGATTCATCTACGAGGTCGCCCAGCAGAAACAGATCCACCTCCTTGAATGCGAGACCGCCGTAGACCATGTTCACCTCCTACTGCGCCTTGGCGAGGGCCAACACCTGCCCAAAGTCATGAATCTCCTGAAGGGCGCCTCATCCTATCGGCTTCATCAAGCATTTCCAGAACTAAAACTGGATAGCAGGTCTGAGCGCTTTTGGCAACGTGGATACGGTTTCACCATTGTCGAGCCAGCCTCTTTGACAGCGCGTCGCCGCTACGTCAGAAGCCAAGAGGAACGTCTGGACAGATTCGAGAGATGATCTTGCATGCCGCGTCCTTTAGGGCGCGGTCGAAGAAAAGCACTAGGAGCGCCAACCATGTCGATCCTCGTCGATTCCAGCACCCGCCTGGTGGTTCAGGGCATCACCGGCCGCGAGGGCAGCTTCCAGACCCGCCGCTGCATCGAGTACGGCACCAATGTGGTGGCCGGCGTCACCCCCGGCCGCGGCGGCGAGACCTTCGATGACAAGGTGCCCGTGTTCAACACCGTCCAGGAGGCGGTGGACGAGGCCAGCGCCAACTGCTCGCTGATCTTCGTGCCGGCCGCCTTCTGCGCCGACGCCGTCCTGGAGGCAGCCGCCGCCGGCATCCCCGTCATCGTCTGCATCAGCGAGGGCATCCCCACCCAGGACATGGTGATGGTGCGCAACTATCTTCAGCCCCAGGGAATCCGCCTGGTCGGGCCCAACTGCCCCGGCATCATCACCCCCGGCCAGGCGCGGGTGGGCATCATGCCCAGCGACATGTTCTCGCCCGGCCGCGTGGGGGTCATCTCCCGCAGCGGCACCCTGCTCTACGAAGCGGTGGCCCAGCTCGGCGAGCGCGGCATCGGCCAGAGCACCTGCATCGGCGTCGGCGGCGACCCCATCGTCGGCACCACGCCCCTGGAGGCCCTGCGCCTGTTCGCCGCCGACTCCGACACGCTGGCGGTGGTGCTTGTGGGGGAGATCGGCGGCATCTTCGAGCAGGAGGCCGCCGACTACATCGCCACCGCCATGGCCAAGCCGGTCATCGCCTTCGTGGCCGGAACCACTGCCCCGCCGGGGCGACGCATGGGCCACGCCGGGGCGATCATCGCCGGCGCCAGTGGCACCGCCCAGGCCAAGAAGGAAGCGCTGGCCACCGCCGGCGCCGTCATCGTCGACAGCCCTGCCGACATCGGCGCCGCCACCCAGCGGGTGTTCAAAGAGCGACGACTGCTGTAGTGCTGGACGAACGCGCTCAGACCACCTCCACCGCTCACCCTGAGCCTGTCCTGAGCGCAGCCGAAGGGCTTGTCGAAGGGCCCCATGGTTCGACAGGCTCAGGGTGAGCGGACCGGCTCACATGTCCTGGAACACTGGCCCGCCTTGAGTGGCCCTTGGTGCCAGTGCTACAATACGCTTGCCGATTGGTGGGTGGAGGGATCGCATAGTGGCTGAGTGCGCCCGCCTGCTAAGCGGGTAGGGGGTGTATAGCTCCCTCATGGGTTCGAATCCCATTCCCTCCGCCAGTTGGAAAGAGAAGTTTGGCTCGCCCTCTGCAAGGGCTCGCAAGGACCAAAACCCATGAACAATCAAACGCAGAATACCGAATGCTGTCCCAAGTTCGATCCAATACCATGGGATGAAAAGACTCACACGTGGAAAGATAAACCATTCATTAGAGAGACGCTGCCCCAACTATTCCATATGCCTCTTCCTTGGATGGTTCAAAGAATGGTTAGCAGGATGTGGAAGAAAGCGCAAGATGCAGGTGCTGCTCCCGCCATGAAGGATTTCCTTTGGCTTGCGTACGACCCATCACCATGGAAATCCGAGCATTACATACATGTAACAAAAGAGGTTCCTAATGCAGAAAATGTTAGTCTCACTGGGACATTTGTCAGCAAGGTCTTTGATGGCCCCTATAACGCGGTCCCCAAATGGGCCAAAGAGATGGATGAATACCTCGCAAGAGAAGGGAATAAACCAAAGAAGTCCTATTTCTACTTCACGACATGCCCGAGATGCGCAAAAAGATACGGGCATAATTATGTGGTTGCGTTTGCTGAGGTTGAATGAAGAGAATTTGCCGCCAAGCGTAGAATCTGTAAGATTCTGTTAGCGGGCTACCGCACCCGAAAACCTAGAAATCTCCCTTTGCCCTTCCGTTTCAAGACGAGGCGAGCGGAATTCCCCATATTACGGGCAGGGTTTCTATATTATGAGGAAAACAGAATAGTTGAATGGGAATCACAAAGATGGACAATGATAGCAAAAAGACAAATCTCGAAGATTTGGGTTATGGCGCATTCTTTGAGTCCAACCTGAAAAGATTGGAGCTGGATAGTTATTTAGTTGCACGAGTTATTGCCGAATATAAAGAGGCTTATAGAGTAAGAGGCGTAGCCGGAGAATATTTGGCGAAAATAACCGGCAAACAAATGTTTGCTGCCTTATCCCGAGAGGATTATCCTGCCGTGGGCGACTGGGTAGTCATAACCGAACCTGATGAAGAACGGGCGGTAATTCATGGAGTATTGCCAAGGAAAACTGTGTTAAGAAGAAGGTATAGCAGTAAACAAGAAAGCCAGGTTATTGCAGCCAATATTGATGTTGCGTTCGTTATCGAATCTGTTGACAGAGACTACAATCTCAATCGTTTTGAAAGGTATTTTGTTTTGGCAAAGGACGGAAATATCAAACCCGCCATTGTGCTAAACAAGATTGATTTGATCTCAGACACAGAATTGGCCTCAAAAATAAGCCAGATAAAGGACAGATTTGGTGGAATTGATATTATTCCAACCAGCACTATCGTTGAACGAGGGTTGTATGAATTGATGAGATATCTAACCAGGGGGAAAACATATTGTTTTCTTGGTTCGTCTGGGGTGGGAAAATCATCGTTGATAAACAAACTACTTGGGAAACCCGCCATAAAAACTAGAGAGATAAGCCATCGTACCGGAAGAGGCAAGCATACTACTACAAGTAGAGAAATGTACGTTTTGGAAAACGGGGCAATTGTAGTTGACAACCCAGGAATGAGAGAGGTTGGTCTGACAGACTCGAGTGTTGGAATAGAGAACGTATTTGGTGAAATAGACGCCTTATCAAGAAATTGTAAATATGCTGACTGCATGCATATGCACGAGCCGGGTTGTGCGGTCTTGAACGCTGTCAAATCCAAAAAGTTAGATGAGGATAAATACTTGAATTACGTTAAGCTGAAGAAGGAAGTTGAATACCATGGTATGACTGAGCTCGAGAAAAGAAGGAAGGACCACAAGTTTGGAAAATTCGTAAAAAAGTCGCTGGGCCAATTGAAGGAACACGAATCTTGATCATTAGATTAAGCAGTTGCCGCCAAAGACAACCTTAAAATCGCCCTTTTCGCTTGGGCCAGGCGCCCCGTCCCTCACACCTCCGCCGGCCCGAATAGCCAGCCGCCAACGAAGGCCAACATCAAGGCGCGGAGCGTCTTGCCTATCGCCACCGCCAGCAGGAAGCGCCAGAAGTTCATGCGCACCGCCCCCGCCGTAACGCCCGCGAACTCGAACAGTGGGTTGGGGATCGCCCCCAGCACCACCAGGGTGAGGAAGCCCCAGCGCAGCATCAGGCGGTTCACGAAGGCTCCCGCCCGCCGCAGGGCGCGGCCCCAGCGACCCCCGATCGGCTGACCCTGCTCCTCCCTCACCGCCCGGCCGATGCGGCCGGCAGCGTAGGCCGTGGTCTCGGCCAGGGTCATGCCAGAGCTGCCGGCGAAGGCGACGCCCCAGGGGTTGAGGGTCTTAGCCATGACCACGATGAGGGCCTGGCCCGCCGCTGTCAGGCCCGGCACCGGCACGAACAGGGTGGCCGAGCCCAGAAAGTTGGCGATGAA
>Ga0315277_10005955_pt1 | contig 16044 bp, 16 predicted proteins | sample YL17G05_15_MG_FD_203695 | JGI IMG/M metagenome (GOLD analysis project Ga0315277, IMG submission 203695) | Sediment microbial communities from Yellowstone Lake, YNP, Wyoming, USA - YL17G05_15 | ecosystem: Environmental > Aquatic > Freshwater > Lake > Sediment | place: USA: Wyoming | collected...
CCAAATCTCTCAATTGAACTCCAACATTACAGACCTTCAGAACCAACTTACCTCTCAAAATTCAACGATTAATCTCTTGACCTCAAACCTGACAAATCTGCAAGAGATAGCTAACCTCGAGAAATCAACCTTGATGTATGATGATAGTGTCGTTGAACAAATTTCTTCAGGTTATATAGTGCAAGGCAATTTGGTTGCCTATTGGGTTAACCTTTCAATCAGCTTGGAGGAAACTCCAATTCCTATAGACTATGCAGGTTATGTTGTCGTAAATATCACCTCCTCCACAAGTAACAGCACTTATGTTGGTTTGAGTTACTCATCAAAAGGATTCAGCTATGACAACACGGTGACTGTAGGCGTAACAGGTCAAGCATATTTCCCCATTCTTCCCACCAATACGCTATACATCAAAATTGGAAACACCGACACATCCAATCTGGATATACAAAGGGTAACAATAGCATACTTCTACTGAACCCACTCTCTTTTTCCAGTTTAAGCCATGCAGTACAGAAGGCTCTAGTCAAGCTGAAGGGAGAATATGAAAAGAAGGGGGATCTATTCTAAGGATGTTTGCATCATACTTCTATGTATACTGTGATACTTCGGCGTTCCGCTCGCTCTAGACTCCAGACTCCAAGACTAAACGTCCTTCAGTCCTAACCAAGTTCTATCTCGCTCGCTACACTGTTGAAGTAGACTGTCACATATGTTGTGGTATAGGTCTATCATGCAGTGCCTCTCTACTGGTCTTGATAACTATCAAGTGCTTAGGTAAAGGGTAGATTAAGTACAGCAATCCATCATTTAACATCCTTCTCCATGGTACCAGTCCATAGCCACAGACAAAGTCCTCTTACAGAAAAAAAACAAAATGTCGGTAAACAATGCTTGAGTTCAGGGTTAGCCTTCACGGTTGCATATCTCCGCGCGCGCTATGTTTTAATTCCGCTCTGCCCGTTTCTCCCGTGTTCGAGGAGAACATAATACCCAGAGAAATCAAGAACAGATAGGGAGGCCAAAGCCGTCTCTAGTTCATGAAGTGCGAATAAAAACCATTTTAGGCCAATTTCGGAACAAGCATGCGCGCTAAGAGCCTCGTCTGACTGTTCATCAAGTTTGAAGTGTCTAGGAGTATAAGGAGAAGCTCACGTTTTTTGTTAGCTCACTCAGTTTCTGATAAGCTTCGTCGTCAACTTTGATTTCGGTTATCTGACAGTTTTCCTCGACTTGCTCTTTGCTTGAAGCTCCCACGATGGGCGCCGTTACACTCTGGTTTTTGAGTATCCACGCTATGGCCATTTTGGATATTGGAATGCCAACGTGTTCAGCCATGCTTTCAAGCTGCTCTAGGACTGCAAAATTCGATTCCTTGTTTACGCGTTGCCAGAGCCTCTGATTGTACTCGTACCTGCTGCCTGCCGGTGGAGGTGTAGCCTTCGAGTATTTCCCAGTTAAGAAGCCACCCATGAGCGGAGTGTACGTTAGAACCCCTAATCCTTCCTGTTGACAGTAGGGGAGAATGTCCTTCTCAATATCTCTCTGAAAGAGATTGTACGGTGGCTGAACCGCAACGAGCTTCTCCAAATCATGTGTCTGACAGATCTCGTGGGCCTTAGCTATCTGCCAAGCCGCAAAATTAGAGCACGCTATGTACCTCACCTTGCCTTCCCGGACAAGGTCATTGAACGATCGAAGTGTTTCCTCAAGAGGCGTTTCAGGATCGAAGCGATGGAGATAATATATGTCGATGAAATCTGTTTGCAAGCTCTTCAAGCTGCGCTCAACCTGAAAGAGTATATGTTTACGTGAGAGCCCGCCTTGGTTTGGTCCTTGGCCGACGCCAAACCCCACCTTCGTCGCTATGACACCTTCGTCTCTGCGGCCCTTCACCGCCTTCCCAATTACTTCTTCAGATTTGCCACCGGTGTACACGTTAGCAGTGTCTATCACGTTTATTCCACAGTCAAGAGCCTTGTTCACTATCTCTATGGAAGCCTCTTCACTGAGCTGCCCACCAAAGTTGTTAGTCCCAAGACAGATCCGCGAGACTTTGAGACCAGACTTACCGAGATTCTTATAATTCATAGATTGACATCCCACCACGCGTACTTCAACAGATTCTGAGTCAATAGTTAATCAAACTTCTTTTTTAATTGTTGTCATTGTGTAACATGAAGAGACCTCAGCACGCGCGGAAATGACGATTAAGCCCACATGCATGTCCATCTAGTGGCCAGAGACCATGATTGGCATCTGTCTGAAAGAGAGCAAGGTTCAAGAGTGAGAGCATGGCCAGCTTATGGATGGTGGCATAATCAGCATTGCATGATGATTTGCACGACTTCTCCACAGGTTCATTCAATGAACGGGACGCTGACGTACTCGACCTCATCAGCGAAGAAGCCTTGGTTAAATTCACTTTCGACGGCTTGAAGAGGAGATTGGGGCTTCACTCTGAAACGCTTTCTAGGATTCTTAGCAGGCTGGAGCAGGAAGGCTTCGTGGAAAAGGGCTCCGAAGGTTACAGGGTCACTTCGAAAATCAATGATTATGCGTCACCACGTTCCATGACGAACGATAAGAGCCACGTTCCTCTCCTCCAAACGTTCATTCCCTCCAACATATCCACGGGCCAACTCATCCAAAGCTTGAGGGGCAAATGGTTCGGACTGCTCCGCTGGCTTGGTTCCGCTGAGAGCGACGAAGGCGTCACTTTGAAGTGGGTAACCGAGGACGGAGCTATACAGGTCAACGCCAACATCACAGAAACTGCCCTCACTATAACCGCCAAATTCCTCCACGAAAAAGACCTAAACACAGCCCTAACAGCCTCGTACCAGTTGATGAGCTACATAAGCCGACTCTGCCAAAGAAAACAGCTCATCAGACACGTGGGCTACTATGGCGATTATGACTTGCGCTTGATGCCTGCGTGACCGACTCCCCCTATTCCTCAGTCAACAAATACGTCGCTGTCATTTCTTTTTTCGAGGTGAACAAGAATGAGTAACCAGCTCAGTTCCTTACAGATACTGAAATCACTTTCAGACGCTACGAGCGAGCTCGTCAAACAATTGGCTCCGTCCATAGTCAACGTGCACACCAGGATGACAAGAGGCACCGGCGTCGTCCTTACACCAGACGGTTACATAGTAACATGCAACCACGTCCTCGGCAGAAGCGCCCAAGTCAGAATCGGCTTGGGAGAAAAAACCTTTGAAGCCAAAACAGTCGGGTTCGACCCCTACTCCGACGTAGCACTGCTCAAGGCTGAAGAGGGAAACTTCAAACCCGTGGAACTCGGCGATTCAGACATGCTAACCACTGGCCAATTCGTTCTCGCCCTCGCCAACCCCTTCAACAGGCTTCCCACGGCGACGACAGGCATAATAACCAACGTCAGCGCCACGCTCAGAGGCTGGAGAAGCACCGCGATGGACAACGTCATAGCAACCGACGCTAGACTTAACCCAGGCTTCTCGGGCGGACCCCTAGTCGACGTATCCGGCAGGATGATAGGCCTCAACACTGCATACGTCTGGCAAAGAGGCATAGCCATCCCTGTGAACAGAGTGAAAGGCATCACAGACAGACTCATGACGGGAGGAAAACTGAAAAGGGCCTATCTGGGCATCGTATCCAACACTGTTTCAATCCCGCAGGAAATCGCACGCCAAGCACGGCTGGATCAAGACACAGGCGTCATGATATTCCAAGTTGAACAAGGCGCACCTGCCAGAAAAGCAGGCCTAACCATGGGCGACGTCATCGTCAAATTCAACACCCAGCCCGTAACAACCTTCTATGATCTCCCGAGACTCCTAACAGAAGACCTCGTCGGAAAGAAAGCAACCATCACAATCCTCCGCGGAGAAAGAATCGCAGAACTCACCATAACTCCAACCGAAGCCGAGGCGGAAACCGATGATTGAACCCTTTCCAACAAATCTTCAACCAGAACCCCTTCCATCACCGACACCACTTCGACCCCATCCACGACGACTCCCAACAACTGTCAACATGGAAGAATGAGTCTTGAAATCACGGATTCAAGGCAGAACTCTGTAAACAGTTTCCGTGACGCGTTCAACCGGTCTGCCCAGCAGGCCGTACCCTTTTTTTCCCGTGTACTTGCGCAGGTAAAACTGGATCATGCCCTTGAACAGGGCGAACTTCAGTTTGTTCTCAGAAAAGCATGAATGGAACAGTAGCCTGTGTTTCACCAGATGAAACCCCGCGGGCTCCTTCCAATCTTCATGCATCATCCTGTCTTTAACCCTCTCAAACAACGGGGTGCCTGGAATCGGGTAGGGGAAAGTGAAGGAAAGGTAGTCCAGCGGGAGCGAAGATGCGAAGTTCACCGTGTCCAAAATGGTCTCCTCATCCTCGCGGGGATAGCCCAGAATGAAGAAGGCGCCGGTTTGAACTCCGGCCTTCCTGAAAACTTCCACTGCCTCTCTTGCTTGCTGGACGGTGGCTTGTTTCCTCATAACCTTCAATATCATGTCATTTCCGGATTCTATCCCGAAGAAGACGCGGACGCAGCCGGCGTGCCTCATCCTATTGGCCACTTCTAGATCCACAGTGTCAACCCTTGAAAGGCACTCCCACCCGACGTGGATGCGCCTGCTGATCAGCTCGTCACAAATGCTAAGCAGCCTATTACGGTTGAGAGTGAAACAGTCGTCGGCAAACCACACTCTTTCGTAGCCTAATCCTTGGACTTCTTCAACCTCGTTGGCCACGTTCGTAGCGGTCCTTGCCCTAAACCTGTTCCCGAATACGGGTCTACTGCAAAAATCACATTGAAAAGGGCAGCCTCTAGACGTCATAACCGACGTCGTCGTGTAACCGAAGCTCCTCCGGTAATACCTCTTGTAGGCCTCGTTGTCGAAAAGCTCCCTTGACGGAAACGGGACAGCATCAAGGTCATCTATGAAATCTCGCGGAGCGGCTCGCTTTGTCTGACCATTTTCCTTGAAGACGACTCCAGCTACGTTCCCCAAATTCGTCCCGTTTTCCACCGCGTTGACGAGTTCAAGCAGTGTCCGCTCGCCCTCGCCCACCACGACAACGTCGAAGTAGGACAGAAACTCGTCTGGATTTGAGGTTGGAAGCGGCCCGCCAGCAACGAGAACCTCGCAGTCGCGTCTGAGAAGCTGGGCGAATTCGATGGCCTTCTCCTTCATTGAAAACATCACCTGCAACCCAATTATCCTCGGCTGCGAACGTCTAATCCTGTCCAGCGCTTCTTCTTCGTCCAAGAACGTGCAATCCACAAGTTGAACCTTCACGCCGTGGCGCTTGAGGTTCGCGGCCAAATAGCCCAACCCTAACGGTGGAAATCTGAAGATAGAGTTGTCGTTCGCTGGCTGAAAGTACGGGTACACAAGAGTTACTGTTGTCAAGGCGGTCACAAGCCCACAATCTCAATCACATAGCTGAAAGTATCACACATCGGGTTCACCTCGTAGTCCAGGCCGACCCAGTCTAATGAACCCTGCAAGAATTCGCGGCCTCTCCGCAGGATGCTGCCCTCAACCTTCCACAAACGAAAGCCCAATCCGTTTCCCATAGTCTTCACACAAGCCCATTCGCCGCCTATCACGCCCCAAGCGCCAATCTCTTCGTCCAATAGCTCGGTGCCTTGCGAGTCGGCATACTTTCTGAAGAATCTCGCACTCTGCTCATTAAGCATGAAGACCCTTCGAAGACCCGTTCGCTGCAGCTTCGTGAAGTCCGCTTCAACAGTGACGCGCGTTTTGTCGATGGTGTAGGTGACGGTGACGTTACCTTTTGGTGCGGTTTCTGGGAAGGCTTTGCGGATGCCGATTTTCCCGGTCAGGTCTTTCAGTGTTAGGAACCTGAAGTGCGGGTGGTTCTGGTACAGGGTGGAGAGGTGGTCGATGAGGCTGCGGGCGGCATGGTTTTCAAGCGCGATGTCTCTGAAACTGTTCCTGGCAACCCTATCCATGCTGAACTGTTTAGCGACGGCGCATCTGCCGAGGCGAGTGGAAACGTCAATAGTTGAGGAGGCTGAAAAAAAAGTTTCGCGGGAGTATTGTAGGACGGGCAGTCCGAAGCCGGTTCCTTCTCCCACGGTTTCTGCGCCGTTTACGACGACGATGAGGCCCTTCTGGAGGCAGGCGATCTTCTGATTGTGCGGTCTCGTGCTCGAGTACACTCGAAGCATGACCGAGTCTGACATGCGGAAGGTGTGCTCGTCAAGTTTTTGCCGGCTGATGCTGGGCTCTAGGACGGGAGGCGTTTTGGTTGCCATCGAGAACCACTCGCATAAATCGCCGTGTGTCTCCATTTGGCTTGTAAGTTCTTAAACTTTTAATACTTCGAGCGTTGAAGTCTGCTTGTGGTTGACCAGCACGGGGGAACGTGTTGTGGAAGAGAGAGTCAAGGTGGGTGACCGCTTCAGAGATTTCAGCTTGGAAGATCAGGACGAGAAGGTGTTCACTCTTTCAGAATTCAAGGGAAAACGTGTGCTGCTCTCGTTCCATCCTCTAGCTTGGACTTCCGTGTGTTCGGAACAGATGAAGTCTCTGGAGAAGAACAAGCCAGCTTTTGATGAGCTTAACACGGTGGCTGTCGGAGTGAGCTGTGACACTGTGCCGTCGAAGAAGGCTTGGGCCAAGAGTCTCGAGATCGAAAACACGAGGCTGCTGTCGGATTTCTGGCCGCACGGCAAAGTCGCTGAGCTGTACGGCGTGTTTAGGAGCAAGTACGGCACGTCTGAGCGAGCAAACATCGTCATTGACGAAAAGCAGAAGGTGGCTTTCGTGAAAGTCTATCCTATTGGACAGCTTCCGGACATAAAGGAAATCATCGAGGCGCTCAAGAAGCTTTCTTAGAAGGTTTTTTGAAGTATTCTTTCAGCGGTTCCCAGTAGAAATCTGTCCATCCTTGGGCTATTTCTGCGGCTTGTTCAGCGGGAACGTCGGAGTGGGTCATACTGATTTCTGTGCCGTTCTTGGCTTTTTTGAAGGTGAGCTCAAGTCTTGAGGGGATCTGTTGTTCCGGCCAATCTGTGGTCCGCCATTCTTGCACTATTCTTTCTGGAGGTTTGAGTTCCAGGTTTTTTCCTGTGATGTAGCCCTCCCATGATGTGAACTGTCCTCCGACTTTCGGGTCGCAGGTGGCTTTGCTTCCGGTGAACTCGGAGTGTTTTTTCGGGTCGATGAAGGCTTCGTAGACTTCGCTCGGCGCGGCGGGTACGAGCACTTTTTGCCGTATCGTCTCAGTCTTCATATTCACGGACACCTTTGCGTTTAGATAGTATCCTTGTGTAGTTTCGCAGGTATGTAAGCGTTGGGTTTCGAGGTTTTGCTTCTGAGTAGCGCGCATGCGTGTTCCGAAATTGGTCAAAAATGGTTTTACCCGACAAATATTCGGGAAAAGGCGAATCAGTTTAACCGTTTTCAGACCGAAAATTAATCACCTAGTCAAAAGAGGTTTACAGAGCCTTGATACGTTTCGAGATATGTCAAAAGCGTAGAACGGGAAAATACGTGAGAAGTCTGCCAGCGGAAAAGTTAGAGCTGAACTCAGAGTGAAATCATCTTGTAGAGTGTTAGTATGTTTAGAATCGAAGGTATTGAAGAAATATACGATGGTAGCGCGCGCCGCTCTGGGCCGCACCCTCGTCTTGTTATCCGAGTTTACGGTACTAGATTGAGTAACCAGTGCCTCGAAAAAGGTTGTCCAACCGCTTCACATCTGGTCAAGAGATATTGAATTGATCAACATGGAATCTCAGGATGCCTAAGAAAGATAGAAAGGCAGATGTTGGGCTATTAGTCTTCTTCGGAGTATGCGTCTTCGCCGTGCTGGCTTTGGTCTAGGCCTTTCTCTTCCTCTTCAGGACTTACGCGCAACGGCGTGATTTTGTCAATCACTTTCAATAGAACGAAGGAGCCAAGAAAAGAGAAGACCGCAATAACTGCAACTGCAAGGACCTGCACGAGAAACTGATGTGGGTTGCCAAAAAACAAGCCATTGACTCCATTAATCGGGTTGATTGCCGCTGATGCAAACAGGCCCACGGCGAGTGAACCCCATAGTCCGCTAATACCGTGGCAGGCAAACACGTCCAATGTGTCGTCGAACCTTAGTCTGCTTGCTCGCCAGTTCCCTATCAGATTCGCGAAAATGCCTGCAAACAATCCGATGATAACAGCCGCTGGCAAGCCCACGTATCCTGAAGCTGGAGTGACGGCGGCCAATCCACAGACCGCTCCAACAGCAATGCCCACGGTTGAAGGCTTCCCTTTCCGACTCCAGTCCACAGCCATCCAGCTGACCGCTCCGGCCGCCGCTGCCAAGTTCGTCGTCACGAGTGCAGTAACCGCAACAGTATTTGCGGCAAGCGCGCTGCCGGCGTTAAAACCGAACCATCCAAACCACAACAACCCAGCGCCCAACACGACATATGGGATATTGTTTGGTTTGAATTCTCTCAATCCCAAATCCTTCCTCTTACCGATGACCAGTGAAGCGGCCAACGCTGTGAAACCTGCAGTGATGTGCACAACAATTCCCCCAGCAAAATCGACGGCACCTAATGAGCGAAGCCACCCTCCATCGCCCCAAACCCAGTGAGCAACAGGTGAGTATATCACAGTCGACCACAAAACTACGAATATAAGCAACGAGCGGAATCTTATCCTCTCCGCAAAAGCCCCGATAATCAAGGCTGGGGCGATCGCGGCAAACTTCAGTTGGAAAGCAAAGAACAAGAATTCCGGAATTGTTTTGGCGTAAATCCCATTTATTGTGGAAGGAGTGACGTTGTTCATTCCTATCATTGAAAGGTTGCCGATTATGCCCCAAGAATTGACGCTTGGAGCAAAACATAGGCTATAGCCCCAGAACATCCAGATCAAACTGACGACTGCAAAGGTGGCCAAACATTGAGACAAGGTGGAAACAAGGTTTTTCTTGCGGACGAGGCCACCGTAGAAGAATGCAAGAGCAGGGGTCATAAGCATTACGAGGGCAGTCGACGCAGCAACCCACGCGATGTCTCCCTCATTAAAGGGTACAGCACTCACAGCGTTTCCCTTCTCCATCATTCTGCGAATATAGTCCAAAATAACACAATTCGTATTTAAGCCTACTTCTTGGGTCGTTGAAGAGGATTTCAGATAATCTCCGGCATGTCACCCTAATGTTTGGCTCCTACCCTTCTCACTCCCCAAGGTTGAATCAGGAATTTCAGGCGGCCCGAAACATTGGTCACCATTGAACATCATGATTCATAATGTTCCGTCACAAATCGTCCAAGTCTTAGCAGCTGCCACGTTCGTGGGGCAGCGGCGGGTGGGCGAGAAGAAAGACTGCGCTTGCTAATTACAGAATGTGTTATATGCGTATCCGTTTTCAGATTCACTGTGGGGGAAGTAATGGAGCTTAAGAGGACCCTAAATCTTTTCGACGCTACGGCCATCGGTATCGGAGCGATAATTGGCGCAGGAATCTTCGTCGTCTTGGGTATTGCTGTGGGTTATGCGGGGCCAGCCGTCATCATTTCAATGATTATCGCCGGAACGGTCGCCTTGTTCACCTCTCTCAGCTTTGCAGAGCTCAGCTCAGCAATTCCCAAGGAAGGAGGAACTTATCAATATGCTTATGAGATGATTTCGCCCTTCGTTGCGTTCGTTTCGGGTTACATGTGGCTTTTTGCACAAACCGTCGCAGGCTCTGCGGTATGTCTTGGCTTAGCTAGCTACTTGGTGGGCTTGTTTCCTGCAAACGTGGGCGCTCTTATTCCTGTGAGGGCGGTAGCGGTTTCGGCAGCTTTGGCTTTGACGGTTCTGAACCTTATGGGCCTTAAGCATTCAGCTAAGGTCAATAGCGTTTTGGTGGTGATAAAAATCTTGATTCTCTGCCTCTTTGTCGTTGTTGGGATTTTCTACGTGAACCCGAGCAACTACTCTGATTTTGCTCCGAACGGATTCTTCGGAATTCTCCAAGGCGCCGGATTCATTTTTTTTGCTTATTTGGGCTTCGGAAGAATTGCAGCTCTAGGCGAGGAAGTTGAGAATCCAAAGAAAACGTTGCCCATGGCCATTTTGCTTGCTTTGGTTGCTTCAATGATATTGTACGTCGTGACAGGTCTGGTCGCAACAGGCCTCAAGGACTACAAAAGCCTCGGACAATCAACTTCACCCATTGCTGATGCGGCTGCTACTGCCGGAAGCTACATGTTCGCAACCGTCTCCATAGGAGCTCTCGTCGCCACTGTGAGCGTGCTTCTCACAAATCTGCTCGGTCTGTCAAGAGTTTCGTTTGCGATGGCAAGAAACGGCCAGATCCCAAAATCCCTAGCAAAAATCCACCCACGACTCGGAACACCATACTTAACTATCCTTATCACAGGAGCACTAATGGCCATCTTGGCATCTGTCTCGGACCTGAGACAAACCGCGGCAATAACGAGCTTCTCGATGCTCACCACTCACATAATCCTGCATTCATCAGCAATAAGACTCAGGAAGAAGATTCCCAACCTGAACACATTCAAAGCCCCGCTCTACCCTCTGGTACCTTGTCTGGGGCTTGCCAGCTGCATCATCCTCATGTTTTCGCTGCCGATTGAATCATGGATTATTTCTACGATTGCAATAATCGCTCTCTCAACCCTGTATCTACTGAGAAAACTCTGATATCGCCAAATTGTTCAAGGATCCCGCTCTCACGGAGAGCCGCAAGTCATATCTCAGCAGCGCGCGCTAAGTTCATCCTTACGTGTGCGAGTTAGCGCAGAACAGTAATAAAGGAGGAAAGTTACCGAACTAGGTTTGCTTTTTCCTCTTGTATGCCAAAGTAGCGATAGTCGTACTTGCAACAAGCAGTAGCAGCATCGTTAATAGTTGGAGTTCTGGGATTGTGCCGGCCGGCACGATCTGGAAGTACCCCATCATCTGCGGGTGGATAGCGCAGTGGTACTGATACGTTCCAATTGTGTTGGACGCAACGAACTGAAAATTCACCCCCGCGCTGGTAAAGTCAGGAGATTCAGGATCACCTGCGCTGGGTGACGTTTGGTTGGTGTAGCTTACGAAGAACTCATGGGCAATTCCATCATTGCTTATCAGAGTCAGGTTGACGGTGTCGCCCTGTTCGACTACGATTGTCGGGCCAGGATTCGACATACTACTGTCTGTGAAGCCCCACCCATTTAAAATGGAACCGTATAAAGTGAAGCTCCGGGTAGTTGCCGCTTTCGCATTCTGAATCTGCACAGTCGCAACCGCAGCAGAAAGAACTGCCATCAAAACTGCCGCAAAGAGCCATTTGTTTTTCATGTTTTTCACCTTTCTCTATCGAGGAACAGGATGATTCTTCCCACATAGCCCATCAGATAAATCTCAAGTGAAGTAGAAAAGAACCTTGCTAATAACTCTTGCTTGCCTCTCTGTATTGTAAGCGACACCTGAACTTTGTGAGCTTCTAGAGTCCTTTCCATCCCATCTGTGGTGGCTCAACGTTCATTTGCCAAAGAAGTGCGATTACTTCGCCTCTGTGATGAACCTCCTCTTCGAACACGTGTATCAGGATGTCCGTTGTTGTGACTTCGAAAGATTTGCCATCATCGTCCGTGACTGCATAGGTTTTTTCGAGTTGTCCCGTCGTCAGGGAATTGAGGTAATCATGCGTCCGTTTTTCAACGTGTTCCATGTAATTCCTGACTTCCTTGAAGGTTTTGTAATCTTCGAATTTTCTTTTGGATCGAAGGTTTTGTCCTTGGAGAAAATCCAGCCAGTAGTCTATGGCGCCCAGAGTGTGAATGAATATGTTTCTGATAGATTCGAAACTTGCTTCCCTATTCTTTATAAAAACTTTCCATGAAAGCGCACCGAGTTTTTCAAAGTATCTTCGCCTCACGGTTTCATTATATTCTAGGAGTTCCGTGACCTCAACCATCATGAACACCTGATATTGTCTTTGTTACGTTTAGTTTTAAAAATGTGTTGTTTAACGGAGACATGCAAAACCTGTAGGGGATTGACTAACTAATCAGATTGTGATGGGTTGCCCAACTTTCACGTCTCTGTAGTTACTTCGGAAAGCCTCGCGAAAAGCTGTTATGCTGGCCTCGGAGCTATCGTGGGGAGAGAGACCTAATATCTTGACGTTTCGTTCTTTGAGAAGTCTGATGTTCTCTTGAAGTTCTCTCCTTGTTATGGGTTGCCATGGAAGCTTTCCCGTTCCAATGTATTCGTGATAGTAAATTCCTGCTGTCTTGAATGGTCCACCTGTGACGGCAAGGTGGAGACCGCCGATTAAGCCGTAGATGGGTTCGTCAAACAGAGCTTCGGTTCGTTCGAGTATTCTTGGCAAAGTTTGATGGCCGCATCCTACGATGACCACTATTCCCTTACCTTTCACGTTGACCGCCAACGCTTGTTCTTTCACGTGTCCCATTTGGTCCATCGTTCGGAATAGGTAATTCGAAATTGTTCCGATTGTTGCAACTCCCTTGGATATGACTGTTGGGTTTTCCGTATGAATCGGGTCAAGCCCCGGATAGGTCATCGGCATTGGGGTGTAGACCGCCTTCTGCCCTAGGCTTGCTTGGCGAGCGTTCAGAGAGAAAGTCTTTTCTTTTGCCCATTTGGCTCCTCCAACATGGTCACCGTGGTTATGCGAGATTACTATTGCGTCAAAATCGACTGTGCTTATTCCGAGTGCATCCATGTTTTGCAACAGAGGCGATGGATCGCTTTGTTTAATGTTTTGTCCCAAGTCGAAAAGGATTGTTTTCTCATCTGTTCTAATCAGGTAAGAGACGCCTAGTTCGACTTTCAAGTCTTCACGGCTTTTATGCCAATCCAGAAGGGGGAGGATTTCAAGGGTCTCGGTTGATCCCCAATTGCTTATTTTTCTGAACGCTGATTTCTTCCATTCAACCTCGGCGCTTTCTTTTCCTTTTCTAAAGTTCACAAGCTCCTCAGAAAGAGCAGAATCTTCCCAGACGGGCATGAGCCTGACCTTCGAGCCTGCGAGCGCATATCTTTCCAGATACTCCGCGACTGCCCTGAAATCCCCCGACTCGAAAACGACAAAACCTGTTATCCCATTAACAGGCTCAGCCAATATATGCGGCTGCATAGTCAGCCTGATCTTTTTATCAGTAGGAACCCTGTCCTTCCAGGTTTCTATGAAATCATTGATTTCTTCAGACCTGACAGTGAAGAATGCTACGAACCTCAACCTAAATTCCCCGTCTTCAACAAAACTGTGGCTCTCTGTACTACCCATAAATCAGTTTCTGAGTCTTCTGTTCAGTAGTTTTCGCACCAGACTTCATAGTAGCTTCTGGGGTGACCGCAAACTGGACATTTCTCAGGAGCCTCGGGGCCTTCGTGCACATAGCCACAGTTTCTGCACAACCACCCTGTAGGTACGTCCCTCTTGAAGACCTTGTTCTGTTCCACGTTCGCGAGCAATTTCAGGTATCGTCTTTCGTGATATGCCTCTACCTTTGCTACTTGACGAAAGGTCCTAGCTACTTCTCCAAAGCCTTCTCTCTCGGCAACTCCTGCAAAGCCAGGGTACAGCGTTCCCCACTCAAACTTTTCGCCATCAGCTGCAGCCTTAAGGTTCTGTGCGGTCGAGCCGATAGTACCCGCAGGGTAACCCGCAGCAATCTCCACTGTTCCTCCCTTGAGATGCTCAAAGAAGAGCTTTGCATGTTCCTTCTCATTGTCTGACGTCTCTTGGAAAATAGCTGATATCTGCTCGAATCCTTCTTTCCTCGCTACGCTTGAAAAGAAGCTGTATCTTGTTCGAGCCTGAGACTCGCCGGCGAACGCCGCCAAGAGATTCTTCTCAGTTTGACTTCCTTTGAACTCCAACCTTTTCGACCTCTTTCTAAATTATAACCAGAATAGCATAAAAACTATTTGAGAAATTCATTCCATCGTTATGGATGAACATTCGTAGGATTTACCCAAAAATCGCGGTGGCCATGCACATTTGGGAGACAGATCGTGAGGAATTTAAGAAGAAAGTGGAAACAAACTCAAAAGTCAAGATGGTGCTGTTAACAGAGGGTGAAGAATTCCAGCTTATGTAGAAAACGCGTGGCATTATACTAGATAAGGTTTGCCAACGATTTCTCGTAGCCGACGACGACACACTTCTTGCCCTTTTGCGCCACTTTGTGTCCCTCTTTCGTCAGCAGTCTCGACTGTTCTTCCACACCGCCGGGATACTTTTCATTTATGACACCGCCAGCCTTCAAAGTGCGCCAGTAGGGAGTGATGTTACTCAACCCTTTTTGCTTCTGCTCTTCTGCGGCGTGAGCTGCGATTGACGCGAAGATCCCCGTGGTTATGGGACAACCAATTGTGGCTTTGTGTTTTCTTGCCAGTGCTTCGCGGATGTGATTTATGGTCGTCAGCTTTCCCTTAGGCACCCTTTTCATTAACTCATCAACTTCTATAGGCGCCGGAATAACGATCGTGCCCGTTCCCCATTTCCTACTCATTCTTTCAGTGATTTTCTCGACTCTCGGCAAGTCTTTGCTGTCTTGAAGCTTCTCACACCATGTCTTCTTCATCGAGGCTCATCTCCCGAATCCAGTTCCCCCTCTTTTGCTAATAACACTTGCTTCGGTCAAAAAAACAGAAATAACGGGTTTCATTCCTTTCGGGCCACGACTAATCGTGTCCTAGAGTCCTTCTCAGCACTTCTAGTGGAGTTAGGGATGGGGTTCGTCATTTTTCTTCCATTTGGCCGAATCGTCTTGAGTTGTCAAGTTGAATTTTAGCAGTTCCATTACGTCATTTTTCCATTGTTCGGGGGAAGCGTGTATTACTCTTCCTATGTAGAGGTTTCTGAGCAGCTGCAAGGATGGGATTTTACGCAGAGCGATTTTGTATTTGACGTAGTCGGCTTCATCCAGCTTCTCGTCTGGAAGGTAAACGGGCTCTCTTCGGAAGTTTATGTCTAACATGCACCTGTTTATCGTTTTTATGAGTTTGTCAGTCTCGATGTCAAGCTGTTCTGGAATTTTAAAGTTCGGATAATCTTTTCTGCTGACCATCCTGAAGAAGTAAGTGGCCTTGCCCGTGGCCTCTTCGCCGGTTGCTTCTGCTGCCTCCATCGAAACAGCATTTCCGTAGCCTTTCTCGACAGAACCATAAATCGGCATCAAGAACCATATGTATTCGCCCGTGAGGTCGCCCATCAGGCCTCGCTTGAAGCCTATGGCCGTCTTCTCTTGCCTTCCTAGTTCCTTAAGAAAAGTGTAGGACTCATTCATCCCCGCAGAAGTTATTTTCTTTTCCAACTCTTGCCACAGTCTTGAATTGACAGCTTCCATGTCAGTTCGCTTGGCGGCTTTTCCCTCTCTCATGATTGCTGCGGCTCTTCTGAGCGAAACAGGGTCTATAGCTGGATACAGAGTCTTCAGCGAGGAAACTGTTCTGTTCTGAAGTTCGTTGTAGATGTCTGAGAACTGTTTGAGGAAGGGTTCGTATTCGGAGCCCATTTTCTGGAAGAGGAGTTGATCTCCCTGTTCTGTCCCAATTCTGATTGCGTAGTTCTGTTCGGAAACGTTGATTATGTCGCTGTAGGGCATGCGCAGAAACTCGCCTTTTTCAGGGATTATAACCATGCCTGTTTCGTAAAGTCTGACCTTTCCTGAGCCTCTTTGTTTTTCGTTTCCCTTCTCATCTGTGTAGGTGAATTCCATGCTGACGTCAGGTTTTCGGATGGTCTCGTTCATGAGGAGATCCTTGATTACTACTTCATTCCTGAGGTCTGAGAGAACCCTCTGGAAGTCTTCAAAACAGTGGCCTAGGTTGAACAGAACCAGCTTCTCTTCTGAGGACATGGGCAGTATGATGCGATAGTTTTCTGCTTCGACTAGGTTTATGTCTCTCAGGTGGAAAGGAAGAATGTTTCCGAATTTCGGGCTCACAATGAGATATTCTTTGTTGATTGCTCCTTTGCAGTCGCCAGCGGCCGTTTGTTCACCGTTTTTGTCTAGAAGCGTGTAACTCATTTCGCATTCGA
>Ga0315277_10005956_pt1 | contig 16044 bp, 12 predicted proteins | sample YL17G05_15_MG_FD_203695 | JGI IMG/M metagenome (GOLD analysis project Ga0315277, IMG submission 203695) | Sediment microbial communities from Yellowstone Lake, YNP, Wyoming, USA - YL17G05_15 | ecosystem: Environmental > Aquatic > Freshwater > Lake > Sediment | place: USA: Wyoming | collected...
GGTGGGTTTGCGGCGGCCCGGTGACCGTCATTCTGGCGCTCGAGACGGCGATTGGTGAGCAGGGGACGTTGGTGATGCCGACTCATTCAGGCGATCTCTCCGACCCTGCTCCGTGGAAGAATCCGCCAGTGCCCGAAGCATGGTGGGGCGTGATCCGCGAGACTATGCCGCCCTACGATCCTGACTTGACGCCGACACGCGGCGTGGGCGTCATTCCCGAGACCTTTCGTAAGCAGAAGGGCGTGTTGCGCAGCGGCCATCCCCGGGTTTCGTTCGCCGCGTGGGGAGCGCGGGCGCGCGAGATCACCGAAGGACATGCGCTGGATTTTGAGCTGGGAGAGAGATCGCCATTAGCCAGGGTGTACGATCTGGATGGGTGGGTTCTGCTGCTTGGCGTGGGACACGGAAATAACACGTCGCTGCACCTGGCGGAATACCGGACGTCGCACCCTGGTTGCCAGGTGGTGGAGACTAAAGCGCCCATGCTTGTGAATGGACGGCGAGAATGGGTGACGCTGCACGACATAGAGTTGGACGAATCTGATTTTAACGAGATCGGAGGGTGCTTGGCGCGGGCGACAAATTGTGTCCAAAGCGGTCTCATCGCTGGCGCAAAGGCTTTGTTCATGCCGCAACGCGCATTGGTAGATTTTGCGGTGACATGGATGAATGAGAACCGGCGTTCTCGGAGTACACCGTAGGATAGCCTGGTAGTGAGAATAGGAAGGAGCATGACTCGTGAACAAGTCCTGGCGTGAACTGACTCGTCGAGGGCAGGCGCTGCGGTTGCGTCGCCTGGCGCTCAAGGCCCTCGAACAGTATGACTTGCAAGTCGCTCGACTGCGCCTGATCACCAATAACTTTGGGATTTTTCGAATAGATACCAGCACGGGCGCAAAACACATCCTCCGGGTGACGTAGCCTGAAGGCAGCCATGACATGGACTCAGTGCGTGCAGAGAAGGCCTGGCTCGCAGCTCTCAGCCGCGACACGGACCTGCGTGTTCCGCAGCCCGTTGCGTCCAGAACAGGTGAGCTGGTCGTACAGGTCGGCTGCGAGGGTGTCCCTGAGCCGCGCCTCTGCGCGGTCTTTGGCTGGGTGCCCGGAACGAATCTTGCCAAGCACATGACCGTGACAAATCTGCACAAGCTGGGTCGCTTGTCCGCTCAACTTCACGCTCACGCGACAAACTGGAAGCACGACTTGCGCCTCTTGCGCTATGACAAAATATTTCCCTTCATCGAGCCTGTCGTCCTGTTTCAAGACGAGTACCGGCGACTCTTTCCACTCAAGCGGCGGGCTGTGTACGAACAGGCCATCCAATGGGCGCAGACGGCGATTGACCGGCTCAAGGCCAGCGGCGAACCCATGCGTGTCATCCACAACGACCTGCACCAGTGGAATGTCCGTGTTTTTCGCGGGGTGCTTGCCCCGATTGACTTTGAAGACTTGATGTGGGGCTGGCCTGTGCAGGATATTGCCACCACGCTGTATTACTTGTTCGACCGAGAGGATTACGAGGAACTGAGAACGGCTTTCCGGCAAGGTTATACCGGCCACAGCCCATGGCCCGAACGCTATCCTGGCGAGGTGGATGCTTTCATTGCGGCGCGCGGTGTCGGCCTGGTCAACTTTATTCTTCAGGACCCCAATCCCGATTGGCGCGCCGAGATCCCGTCCTTTGTAAAGGTCAATGAAAAACATCTGCGTGTTCTTTTGGAGAAACAAGCATGAACTTTGAATTTCTGTCTCTGGAGACAGACCATCTGCACTTGCGGCCGCTGACACTGGACGATGCGGATTTTGTCTTTCAGCATTTCAGCGATCCAGCCGTGACGCAGTATCTTTTGGACGAGCCGCCGCTGACCGATTACGAGCAAGCAAAGGCGTTGATCGAATTCTATTTGGAGTCTGAGCATAAATCGTATAACCGTTGGGGAGTTGTCCTCAAAGCAGAAAGCCGATTGATCGGCACGTGTGGCTTCCACAGATGGGATCGGCGTAATTTTCGCGCCGAAATCGGATATGACTTGGGGCCGGCATATTGGGGTCAAGGGATCATGACCGAAGCGCTGCGCGCCACCATCCGGTTTGGGTTCGAGCAAATGGAGTTGAACAGGATTGAGGCGGTGATTTACGTGGGGAATAGCCGTTCCATCCACCTGTTGCAAAGATTGGGATTTCGACAAGAAGGACTGCTGCGCGATTATCATTACCTGAACAGCCAGTTCTACGACCATTGGTTCTTTTCGCTGTTGAAGCGAGAATGGGGTCGGAGAAAATAATCGGAGGGTAAACTCAAGTGACTGCCATTTGGAAAACGGTGGCACCGCCGTACTGGGCCTATTTCGGGCAAAGGCTCGTCGATCTTGCCAATATACCTGCCGCGGCGCGCGTGCTGGACATTGGCTCAGGCAGGGGCACATCGCTTCTTCCAGCCGCCACTCGAGTAGGCCCGCGTGGGCTGGCAGTTGGGATAGATAATTGGAAAGAGCATGTGCAGGGAACATTTTTTGAGGGCAAGCAACGCGGACTGGACGCTTGGATGGTCGAGATGGACGCCGAGCACCTTGGCTTTCGGAACGATTCCTTCGATTACGTGCTCAGCGGGTTTGCAGTCTGCTGGTTCTCACTGAGAGACGTTTTTCCACTGCTCAGAGACGGGGGTCGAATTGCACTCAGTTCGTGGGCGTGGCAACAAGATAGCGAGTGGATGGGTGAGTTGATTGGCAGGTTGATCCCTGAACCAGGCAACACGGATAAACGACCGCGCGTCTATAGCATGGATACAGTGGAATCTTTGGAGGACGTATTGGACAAGGCTGGATTCAGAGACATCCTGGTGCTGAGAGAGGACCGGGCGTTTGTATTTCGGGATGAAGAGGAATGGTGGGGAGTCATGGAAAGCTCGGGCTGGCAAAATCATCTTGCAAGAATTCAAAGCTCGGGTTCAGGTGTATTGGAAAAGCTCAAAGGGGACGCGTGTGCGATGCTTCAGAATCACCAAGATGCTGATGGCATTCGCTTTACCCGGTCGGTGCTTTTTGCTTTTGGCACCAAGTGAGCGAGAACGGCGTGCATGCCTTCCGCCTAGATCTGCAAGTATCGCTTGACGACAAGATGAGCAAAAGTTTCCATGTTTTTTCATTTTGAGTTGCGCAGGAAACGTGCTAAGATTCTGGTGCCATGACTGCACCTCTCCTGACTACCAAGCTGTATATCCCGCCTGTCCGGCCCGAACTGGTGTCGCGCCCGCACTTGATCGAACGCTTGAACACGGGCCTGCGCGCAGCGTGCAAGCTTATCCTCGTCTCCGCGCCGCCAGGCTTTGGCAAGACCACGCTGCTGAGTGCGTGGATTCGAGACTGTGCACCGCGTCCACGCGTCGCCTGGCTGTCGTTGGATGAAAGCGACAACGACCCGGCGCGTTTCCTGGCTTATGTGATCGCGGCCCTCCAAACCGTTGACGAGAACATGGGCAAAAGTGCGTTGGACGCGCTGCAATCGCCGCAACCGCCTGCAACGGAAGAGCTTGTCACGGCGTTGATTAACGAGATTGGCTCTGCTCCGGATGCCCTGGTCCTGGTTCTCGACGACTATCACCTCATCATGGCCCATCCGATTCACGACGCCGTCGCTTTTCTGCTCGATCATCTGCCCGGCAATCTGCACCTGGTGATCGCCACGCGCGCCGATCCGCCCCTGCCTCTACCGCGCCTGCGCGCCCGTGGCCAGTTGACCGAGCTGCGCCAGAGTGATTTGCGATTCACTCCCGACGAAGCTGCCGAGTTTTTCAAGCAGGTCATGCAGATAGAGCTCTCGGCGGATCATATCGCCGCATTGACTTTTCGCACCGAAGGATGGATCGCCGGATTGCAGATGGCGACGCTGGCACTACAAGCGCGGGCTTCCATGCAGGGGCAGGAGAACCTTGCAAGCTTTGTCGCCGCATTTACCGGCAGCCAGCATTACATCCTCGATTATCTGATGGAAGAGGTTTTCCAGCGGCAACCTGAAAACATCTGCTCTTTCTTGCTGCAAACCTCGATCCTGGATCGGCTGTGCGGGCCGTTGTGCGATGCTGTCCTTGCGCGGCCCCCGACCGAGGGGAACTGGGCGCAAGCCCCAGGCAACAGCCAGACCACGCTGGAGCATTTGGACCATGCCAACCTGTTTGTCTTGCCGCTGGACGACCACCAGCGCTGGTATCGTTATCACCGTCTCTTTGCCGATTTGCTGCAAAAGCGACTGTACCAGGCGCACGCGGAGCTTGCGCCAACCTTGCATCGCCAGGCCAGCGAGTGGTATGAGCAAAACGGCTACATGGCCGAGGCCATTCAACACGCTTTGTCCGCGGATGATTTTGATCGGGCAGCGCAACTGCTCGAGCCGATAGCTGAAGCCACCTTGATGCGAAGCGAAACTGTCACCTTCATGAACTGGGTAGACAGACTGCCCGAAGAGCTGGTGCGCGCCCGGCCCAACTTGGGCGTCTTGCATGGCTGGGCACTCCTGATCAGCGGCCGTCCGCTCGACGTCGCCGAGTTGCGATTAAAGAGCATTGATACGAGTTCGAGCGTGATCTCCAGCAAGGTCACTCTCCTGCGGGCCTACATCGCCGCCTTTCAAGGCCGCATGTCCGTTACCGCCGAGCTGGCCCGCCAGGCACTCGAGCAACTGCCCGAGAACGAGCTGTTCATGCGCATCAACGCCGCCTGGCTGTTGAGCAACACCTATGTGGCCGCAGGTGATTTTCTGGCGGCCCGTCAGGCCTTTGGCGAGTTGGCCCGAACGAGCCTGCACGCCGGCCACGTCATGATTGCCGTGGGCGCTTGGACCCATCTGGCCGAAGTACACTTGCGGCTGGCGCAGACTCGCGAAGCAAAAGCTGCATACCGAAAGGCGATTGACGTTGCCACCGTCGCACAAGGGCAACGGTTGCCGGTTGCGGGCGAGGCGCTCATGGGCCTGGGCGACCTGTGCCGTGAATTGAATGAGCTTGACGCAGCATTGCACTATACGCTGGAGGGCATCGAGCTGTCCCGGCTGTGGAGATCGGTTAACGCTGTGATCGGTTACATCACGCTCGCCCGCATCAGGCAGGCGCAAGGGAATTGGCAAGACGCGGACGAAGCGATGGAAGCCGCCCGGCAGCTCGCCGCCCAATATGACACCACCGACATTGACGATCTGGGCGTAGCATTGTTTCGAGCGCAACTCGGGGTGGAGCAGGGCCACCTTGACGCTGCCACGCAATGGGCCAGGGAACGGGGATTGGACGGAGAGATTGACCCGTCAGAGCTGGATCGAAAAGACGACTGGGTCAGTTTCCACCTGCGCAAGTATGAATACTTCGTTTGGGTGCGGCTGTTGCTCGCTCAGAATCGACCTGACAAAGCATTGTCAATTCTGGAGCCATTGCTTGCGCGGATGGAACAGCAGGGACGAACTCGGCTGCTCGTCGAAACGCTGATGCTCAAGGCTCTGGCTCTTCGAGCGCAGGGCAACGTCGCCCCGGCGAGGGCCGCTTTGGAGCGCGCGCTGTCCCTCGCCGAGCCGGGCGGCTATATCCGACTGTTTGCCGATGTAGGTCAACCGATGCGATTGCTGATTGCTGATTGCAGATTGCAGATTGAAAAGAGAACACTTGGCGCAGAGTGCGAAAACGTGCGCCGGTTGCAGGCATATACCACAAAACTGCTGTCTGCTTTTCCATCGGGAATCTTCACGCCAGCTGTCAAATCTGAAATCTCAAATCTCAAATCTGGAATCCTCATAGAGCCGCTTAGCGAGCGCGAACTGCAAGTACTACGGCTCCTGGCCGCTGGTCTATCCAACCCCGAAATTGCCCAGGAGCTCCATGTCGCCGTGAGCACGGTTCGATCTCACGCCAAGAGCATCTATGGCAAGCTGAATGTTCACGGGCGGTGGGAGGCAGTCCAGCGAGCTCAAGAGGTGGGGCTGTTATGACCAATCCAAGAGCCTCACTGCGCATCCTCTACCAACCTGGCAGAGGATTCCTTTTGCCATCTTGATGTTTCACCCGCGCAATCCCCCTCTACAATCCCCCACTGGGGGATGACATTTCATCCCCTGGTCGGCTATACTATGCACAATGGATTCGCACGATCACGCCCGAAACCGGGCGGATCGAAGGACACGCTATCATGAGCAGGCATGAGGTTGACGGACCGACAGTCTATCAAATCAAAATGCAGGGCAAGCTGGACGAGAGTTGGTCGGGCTGGCTCAGCGGAATGGCGATCACGCTAGACGACGATACGACCACCCTGACCGGCGCAGTGGTTGATCAGTCCGCCCTGCGCGGCATCTTGACCAAAATTTGGGATTTGAACCTGGCGTTGATCTCTGTGGTGCAGATTGACAAGACGGAGGCAAAAGGATGAAGACGGCTTTATCTCAAACGAACGGCAAAACCAACGTGCGGCGCGGAGCAATCCGCTGGTTGATCCGCGAAACGCTGGGTAACCTGTTCTTGATTGCGATCTTGTTCGGCGTCGTGGGCCGCTGGGATTGGTGGATGGGCTGGGCGCTGGTGGCGGTGTATATCATCTGGACGGCGGCCACAGCGATTTTTATCCTACCGGTAAATGCCGCCATGCTGGCCGAGCGTGCCCGCCCTCATGCGGGGACGAAAAAATGGGATGTGGCCCTGTTGGGCATGATGGGGATATTGGGGATCGTGGCGTACGTTATAGCCAGCCTGGACGTGCGGTGGGGATGGTCGCCCCAGTTTCCTTTGGCCGTGCAATGGGTTGGCCTGGCTTTGGCCGTATTGGGCCATGATGTGTTGCTTGTCTGGGCCATGGTGACGAATGCGTTCTTTGTGGCTACGGTTCGCATCCAAACCGATCGCAATCAGATGGTGGTTTCGAGAGGGCCGTACCGCTACGTGCGCCATCCAGGCTATGCAGGCGCGATTCTGCTGCATTTGGCAACGCCGTTCATGCTCAATGCGCTCTGGGCCTTGATTCCAGCCGGCCTCATCGTTCTGGTTCTGATTGTGCGCACGGCGTTGGAAGACAAGACCCTGCACGACGAATTGTTGGGCTACAAAGAATACGCCGCTCGGGTGCGCTACCGATTGCTGCCGAGTGTGTGGTAGACCCAATCGGGTAAGGGGGAAAACAATGACACCGAAATACGTATTGCCGCTGGCCGATTCACAGGCCACGTTGGAAATAACAGGGGGCAAAGGCGCTTCTTTGGCGCGACTCACTGCTGCCGGCCTGCCTGTGCCGGACGGCTTTCACGTGACGACGGCTTCCTACAACCAGTTTGTGGCCGAGAACAACCTGCGGCCCGGCCTCCTGGCCGCCCTGGTGGCGGTGGACGCCTCACGCCCCGCCACGCTAGAGACAGCCTCGCGCGCCATCTATGACCTGTTCGTGCAGGCTGCCATGCCGCAGGACATTGCCGACGCCATCGCCCACGCCTACCAGGCTCTTCCTTCTCCCAATGGGACGCTTCACGGGGCCGGGGACGAGGGAGCAACCGTTGCCGTGCGCTCGTCGGCCACTGCCGAAGACTTGCCAGACCTTTCCTTCGCCGGCCAGCAAGAAACGTACCTCAACATTCGAGGCGTCGAGGCAGTGCAAGACGCGGTCAAACGCTGCTGGGCTTCGCTGTGGACGGCGCGCGCCATCGGCTACCGGACGCAGCACAACATTGATCACAACGCCGTCAGCCTGGCGGTCGTCGTGCAGCAGTTGGTATTCGCCGACGCAGCCGGCATTCTATTCACGGCCAACCCAATCAACGGCCAGCGCGGTGAAGCCATGATCACCGCAACGTGGGGCTTGGGCGAAGCCATCGTCGGCGGGCTGGTGACGCCCGATACGCTTACCGTGGACAAGGCCACTGGCCGCGTGCTCACGCGAGACACAGCCGACAAGCAAGTGATGACCGTGCGCCTCGCCAGCGGCACGGAAGAGCAGCCCGTTCGCGACGACAAGCGCCGCGCGCCCGTGCTCGATGATGATCAGGCCGCGGAACTCGCGCGCCTCGGCACGCTGATCGAACATCTCTACCAGATGCCGATGGACATTGAGTGGACCTTGGCAGAAAACAAATTTGCCATCGTCCAGGCCCGACCTATTACGGCTTTGCCAGAGCCAGAAGCACCGCCGCCGACCGAGTGGCCCATGCCCGACCCCAAGGGGCAATATGTGCGCGCCAGCATTGTCGAACTGCTGCCCGACCCGCTGACGCCTTTGTTCGCCACGTTGGGCCGGGCTGCCATCAACGCCGGTACCAAACGGCTGGGAGCCGAACTTGCAGGTTCTGGAGACAGGTGGCCGGATGAGACGGTCGTGACCATCAACGACTACGCCTATTACTCCACCCGGTTCACAGCCGGGCAAATACTGGGGTTACTGACCACCATGCCCTTTGCTATGCCGCGCATGATGCGGCGTGCGGAAGTGCGTTGGCGCGACGAGGTTCACCCACGCTACATGGAAACCATCCTGCGGTGGCAAGCAAGGCCATTGAACGAATTGCCAGCAACTGACATCATGATCGGCGTGCGTCAAATTGCGGATGCATCGTTCGACGTCTATGCCTTGTACCAATCTGCCCTTTTTCCGAATGCCAACCTGAGCGAGATGCTGTTCACCGGCGTCTATGACCGGCTGATCAAGCGTAAGGACGACCCCCCCGCCCTGACCTATGTGCTGGGACTCGACAGCACCCCCATCCTGGCCGAAAAGTCACTCTACGACATTGCCGAATGGTGTCGCACGCGCCCTGCCCTGGCTGCGTATGTCTCGAATGCGCCAGCCCGGCAACTCGCCGTTCAGCTGGAAGACGATCAAGTACCGTCAGGCGTGGGTGCCGAAGATTGGCGCGAGTGGCAGAGCCACTTCTGCACTCACTTGCAGCAGTACGGGCACATCATCTACGACCTCGACTTTGCCAAACCGCTGCCGGCCGACGACCCCACACCGCTGCTGGGTACGTGCAAGATGTTCCTCAGCGGCCAGTGTACGAGTCCATACGAACGCCAGCAGGCTGCTGCCGAGCGGCGCGAACAGGCGACCCAGGCCATGCTCGGGCGGCTGAAAGGGCTGCGCCTGAGACTCTTCCGCAAGCTCGTCAACTGGGCGCAAAAGGGCGTCCCCCTGCGCGAGGAGGGCCTGGCCGACCTTGGCCTGGGCTATCCACAACTGCGGCGCATGCTGCTCGAGCTGGGACGCCGGCTGGTACAGGCCAGCGCCGTCGAGCAACCCGACGACGTCTTTTGGCTGTTCCAGGCTGAGGCCGAGCAAGCCGCCGACGCGCTCGACAAAGGCGAATCCATCAGCTCCATGGCCGACGCTGTCAAGCAACGCAAAGCCGTGTGGCGTGCGGAACAGCGTGTGCCCCCTCCGCCGGTGCTCCCTCCAAAGTCAAGGTGGATGGGGCTTGACCTGAACACGTTTGTGGCAGCGCGTGGCGGCGACCAGGCCGGTGATACTATTCAGGGTGCCGGCACCAGCCCCGGTCGCGTCACCGGCACTGCCCGCGTTTTGCGCGGCCCGCAAGATTTCGATCGGATGGAACCGGGCGATATTCTGGTTGCTATGATCACCACGCCGGCGTGGACACCCCTGTTCGCCCGCGCTGCTGCCGTCGTCACCGACATCGGTGGGCAGCTCAGTCACGGCTCCATTGTAGCGCGTGAGTATGGCATCCCGGCTGTGATGGGCACTGGCGTGGCGACCAAGCGCATTCAGAATGGGCAGACGATCACCGTAGATGGCAGCACCGGCGAGGTTGTGCTGCAAAAATCGCGGGGCGAGCAAGCGCCGTCTGCTGCCATCGAGTGGAAACTGCCCAATCCCAAGGGCCAGTACATGCGTGGCAGCGTCGTGGACATCCTGCCCGACCCGGTCAGTCCGCTGTTTGCTACCCTGGCGATCCCAGCGGTCGCCGGCATTGGCATCAAACAAGTTCTAGGGCCATTGACCCGCTCCGAGCCGCTCTTGCCGGACGATTACATCCTGACTATCAACGACTATGCCTACATGGGCGTCGCGTACACGCCGCGCCAGTGGTGGTGGATTCTCACCCGGATGATAATCGGCTTCCCAAGCCTCATTCGTGGGGCCATCCCGCTCTGGCGAGACGAGATACGCCCGCGTTACGTGGCGACGGTTGCGCGTTGGCAGGCCAAGCCGTTGGAGGTCATGCCCACCGCCGAACTATGGGCCGCGATCCAGGAGATCAATGATGCGGCCATGCTCCACCTGGCTTCGCTGTTGGTGGCGACGACAGGCGCATCGGCAGGCAGTGAGGGGTTGTTCACCCGTGTGTACGAGAAAATGGTCCAACGTGAAGGCGACCCCGCCGCTGCCACGTTCCTGATGGGCTACGACAGCACGCCCATCCGCGCTGACAAGTCGCTCTACGACGTGGCGATGTGGTGTCAGGAACGAGGCGGCTTGGCCGCCTATCTGCGGGAAACGCCGGCGGAGCAACTCGCCGCGCAACTGGCGAACGGTCAGACGCGAGTTGCCGGCTGGCAGGACTTTTGCGAACGTTTCCAGGCCTACCTGCAAGACTATGGTCACATCATCTACAACCTGGATTTCGCCAAGCCGCTGCCGCTGGACGACGCCACGCCGATGCTGGGGACAATCAAAATGTACCTGGAAGGCTTGGGCGTGAATCCGCACGAGCGCCAGCGCGCAGCCGAAGAGAAGCGCGTGCAGGCCGCCGAGGCGACGCTCAAGCGGTTGAAGGGACTGCGCCGGTGGGCTTTTCGCAAGACGTTGGGGATGGCGCAGACGATGGCCGCAGTGCGCGAAAACGCCCTCTCCGACATCGGCCTGGGCTACCCGCTGCTGCGCGAAATGCTGTGCGAACTGGGCCGCCGCTTTGCGCAGGCTGGTGGCATCGCGCAAAGCGAGGACGTCTTTTGGCTGGAAGTGGATCAAGTGCGCCAGGCCATCGCCGTCTTGGAGCGCGGCGAGCCGCTGAACAGCATGGCCGAGCGCGTGGCGCAGCGTCAGGCCACCCACGAGGCGCTCAAGCGCGTCGCTCCGCCGCCGATGCTGCCGCCGAAGAAAAAGTATATGGGCATTGATATGGCTGAGTTTACACCCGCAACAGCCGAGAGCCAGACGGGCGGCACGCTCAAGGGCATCGGCGCGAGCGCGGGATGCACCACTACTCCCGCTTGCGTCCTGCACGGCCCGGAGGACTTTGACCGGATGCGCCCCGGCGACGTGCTGGTGGCCGCCACCACGACTCCCGCCTGGACGCCGCTCTTTGCGATGGCCTCGGCCGTCGTCACCGACATCGGCGGGCCGCTCAGTCATGGCAGCATCGTCGCCCGCGAGTACGGCATCCCCGCCGTGATGGGCACGGGCGTGGCGACCAAGCGGATTCGCAGCGGGCAGGTGATTACGGTGGATGGCAGCGCCGGTGTTGTGACTCTGTCCAAGAACGGGGCGTAAGAACGGAACACGGAATACGCAATACGGAAAACGTGTTGCGTGTTCCGTGACCAATTGCGGAGCGAATTGACATGCCAACCAGCAACCGCAAACAAGTCATCATACTATCCTTTGCCCTCATCGTCGTCTCGCTCGGGTTCGGGATGGTCATTCCGATCTTTCCCTTCTACATCGAGCGGATGGGCGGCGGCGGCAAGGAACTGGGGCTGCTCGTCGCGGTGGCTGCGTTCACCGAGCTGATCTTTGGCCCGGTGTGGGGCAGCCTCTCGGATCGAGTTGGCCGCAAGCCGATTCTGATGCTGGGCATGCTGGGCTACGGTGTGTCGTCGGTGCTGTTCGGGCTTGCTACCCAGCTGTGGATGCTCTACGCGGCACGCGCGCTATCGGGCGTTCTTTCTGCGGCAACTGCCTCGACGGCGATGGCCTACATCGGCGACAGCACATCGGACGAGGATCGCGGCGGCGGCATGGGCATCCTGGGCGCGGCAGGAGGACTGGGCCTCATCCTGGGGCCGGGCTTTGGTGGTTGGCTGGGCGGCGTCTCACTGGTGACGCCGTTCTTTGCCTCTGCAGGACTCGCATTCGCGTCCATGCTGATGCTCTTGTTCTTACTGCCAGAATCGCTGCCCAAAGAAGCGCGTCAGCCGGCGGATGGGAAAATCAAGACGATCCAGTTCGGCGAATTGTGGCGCGCGCTGTCGAGTCCTATCGGGATTCTGCTGCTTATGGCTTTTCTGGCCAGCTTTGGGCTGGCGAACTTTGAAGCGGTGTTCGGACTGTATGCTCTGGAGAAATTCAACTATGGCCCGGAGCGCGTTGGAGTGATTCTGGCGGTCGTGGGATTAGTGTCCACCGTCGGCAAGGTGTTTACCGGATCGCTCACGCGGCGCTGGGGCGATGCCGCCGTCATCAAGACTTCATTGTTCACAGGTTCGATTGGATTCCTGGTGCTGTTGTTAGCCAACACCTATCCCACTATCTTGCTGGCGACTGGCTTTTTCATCCTGTCCAAGACGTTCCTGCGCCCAGCCGTGTTCTCCCTGACCTCCAAGCAAGCCACTGTGGGGCAGGGAGTCGCCATGGGCTTGAGCAACTCGTTCATGAGCCTGGGGCGCATCGTCGGGCCTCTTTGGGCGGGGTTCATCTTTGATGTTAATTTTGACTATCCTTATCTGAGTGGCGCGGCGATCATGTTTATCGGGTTCTTGATCAGCCTTGTCTGGATCTCACAGGGTAAAGAAGAAACGACCAGCATAGATCACACATCACAAGTGTCTACAGCAAGCTGACCGTCCACACACGGCAAGAAGCGATTCAGCGGGCAAAGGAACCGGTCCCACAGTGGAGCCTGAAGGGTTGACAAGGACCTTTCGGGCCTTTTATTGCCAAATCCCCCGCCTCAATCACCCACTTGAGGGGATGACAACTTGACAGTTGGCGGCTATACTAGATGGGCGGATAAGCGGACGAGGTTCCCTTGCTATAGGTTAGGGGGTTGTCAGGCGCATAGAGCCAGTAGATGACGACCCGTCCATTGTGGACATCCACAATGCCGTTTGTCCGCCAGCCCGACTGGATTCAGTCAAGTCGCGACACCGGAGTATCATCATGGAGGATAAGATGACTATGCTACCCACTTTTAAGCATTTTGAACTGACGCGACTCGCCGACGGCGTATACGCTGCCATCGAGATGCAAGGCGGCGCAGCTTACAGCAACGCCGGGATCATTGACCTGGGCGATCAAACTCTGATCTTTGATACGTTCGATGCGCCCCAGGCGGCGCAAGACCTAAAGGCGGCCGCCGAGCATCTCACCGGGCATCCCGCCACCTGCATCGTCAACAGCCACTGGCATGGCGATCATTGGTCGGGCAACCAGGTCTTTGCCCGCGCCGCCATCATTGCCACGCACAAGACGCTTGAAGAGATGCGTCCACTCGCAGAACAAATCGAAGCGACGCGCCACGATCCTTCCGACTTGGAAGGCACGATACGGCAAAATCAAGAGCGTCTTGAGAGTGAAACCGACGAGCGTTGGCGCGCATACCTGGAATCGTCCACGATCAGATTGCGTTACACTCTGGACACCTTGCCCATTTTGGCGGTTTGCCTTCCGAACGTATTTGATACGCGACTGGTTTTTCATGGGACGCGGCGGACGGCCGAGTTGCTCACCTGGGGTGTTGGGCACACGTCCAGCGACTGTTCTCTCGTTTTGCCGGAAGAACAAATTGCCTTTGCCGGGGATTTGGGGTTCTTCCAGTGTCAACCGTTCATGCCTTCTTGTGAGCCGCAGGCGTGGGCCGCCCAGCTTGAAAAGATGGAACAATCCGATATCGAGACCTTTGTGCCGGGTCACGGGCCTGTGGGCACGAAAGCAGACATTGCCTTGCAACGGCAATACATCATCATGTTGGAAGAAACGGTTGCACAGGCGATCAAAGCTGGACAGTCAATACAAGAGTTTATCCGGCAGCCGCTTCCCGCGCCCTTTGACGCCTGGCTATCGCGCGGAATAGCGCGTTTCGAGGCCAACGTCAAGTTTTTGTATCAACGCTTATCCGACAAATGAGTATGCAAAAGGGAGGTACGATGCCAACGTGCAAGATCACTGTGTTGAAAAAGATGTTCAACTCTGACCTGGCCGACGCCTATCGTCGTCCAGACATTCATCAAGGACCCTGCCCCCATTACGCCGAAGGGCAAGAATTCACCGTCAAGTATCTCGGCGAACGGCCAGCCGATTTCTTTTGCGATTGGGCCTGGAACGACATTCACAAATTCTTACTGGCCTTGATGACGGGTGGAGATTTTGGCCCCTGGATGAAAGAGGGCAACATGTTCGTCGCATGTTGCACCGACGGTATCAAACCGGTCGTCTTTAAGCTGGAAAGAATCGAGGAGTGACGGCTTATGTTGATCCGTTCCCAGATTATTGTGGTGACAATGATTGTCCTGGGGCTGGTCGCCGGCTGTGCGGGGGCCAAGTCCATGGTGGAGGCTGTGCCGCCGACGGAGATGCCAGGGCCGACGGCTATCGTCACTTCCATGATGCCCACGGCTGCCCCTAAGCTGGCTTCCGCTGCCACACCCACAATTGTCCTTACGCCGACAGCTACCTCCGTTCCCCTGTCTATGCTTTCACTTCAGCCGATGTCACCTGACGCCAAGCTCGCCGCTGAGGTCGCGCAACTGCGCGCACTGAAAGGGTACCGGGCCTGGGACGTCGCCTTTAGCCCCGATGGACGTCTGCTGGCGTCGAGCCATGAAGACAGAACCGTGCGGGTGTGGGACGTGGACACCGGCCAGCTCGTATACTCGCTGGGAGGGCACATGGGGTGGGCGGTGGGCCTTGCCTTTAGCCCCGATGGACGCCTGCTCGCCTCAGGAGACGGACAACTTGGGATCAAGCGGCAGTGCGCTATACGACTGTGGGATACGACCACCGGGCAGCTTGTGCGCACACTCGAGGGGCACCCGGACGGAGTATGGAGCATTGACTTTAGCCCGGACGGCCGCACGCTCGTTTCGGGCAGCCTGGATGGGACGGTTCGGCTCTGGGATGTCAACAGTGGGCAACTCGTCCATACGCTTAAAGAGCACGAGGGGCGAGTGCTCAGCGTCGCCTACAGTCCTGACGGACGGTTGCTGGCTTCGGGGAGCGTTGACTATACGGTGCGGTTGTGGGATGCTGCCACCGTCCGGCCTTTGTACACGCTCACAGGGCATACGGGGAATGTGGGGAATGTCGCCTTTCATCCGGCTGGGCAGGTGCTGGCATCGGCGGCCGACGACAATACGATACGCTTGTGGGACGTCCGCCACGGCCAACTCGTGCGCACACTCGAGGGGCATCAAGGCTGGGTGAACGGCGTGGCCTTTAGCCCGGATGGGCGACTGCTTGCCTCGGGCAGCCACGATAGAACGGTGGGGCTGTGGGATGCCCAAAGTGGCCAGCTTTTGCGCAGACTCGAAGGTCACCAGAACGTGGTGCTCAGGGTGACCTTTAGCCCGGATGGGACCTTGCTTGCGACAGCCAGTTGGGACGACACGGTTCGGTTGTGGGGAGTCGTCAAAGGCCATCAATGACTCTTGTGTATGCAGGATAGCAGCCTGCCGCCGTCGTGCGCTGTTGGCCCGAGGGAGGAAACTGGAAGCTATGCACCGCGTCCGACTGATCCACTGGAATGCCATCGAGGCCAAGGAACGAGCGACAAAGCTTTTAGCTGCAGGCTATGACGTGGCCTACGAACTGCCGGGTGCGACCGTCCTGCGCGAGCTGCGAGAGAATCCGCCTGCCGCTGTGGTGATTGACCTGACCCGACTCCCTTCGCAGGGGCGTGACCTGGGACTGCTGCTGCGCAAGTACAAGACGACGCGCCACGTGCCGCTGGTCTATGTGGAGGGTGACGCCGACAAGGTGGCGCGCATCCAAGCACTCTTGCCGGACGTGGTCTATACGACATGGAGCCGAATTCGCAGCGCATTGAAACAAGCGATTGCCCATCCCCCTGTAAAGGTCATTGCGCCAAAATCAACCTTTGCCGCATATGCCGGTGTGCCACTTGCCAAAAAGTTCG
>Ga0315277_10005957_pt1 | contig 16044 bp, 14 predicted proteins | sample YL17G05_15_MG_FD_203695 | JGI IMG/M metagenome (GOLD analysis project Ga0315277, IMG submission 203695) | Sediment microbial communities from Yellowstone Lake, YNP, Wyoming, USA - YL17G05_15 | ecosystem: Environmental > Aquatic > Freshwater > Lake > Sediment | place: USA: Wyoming | collected...
AAAAAAGATGCGAGAAACGATAAAACTCGAAAATAAGAAGAACTTTAAATTTCTCGTTCCATAACCATATAAATTTCTTCGAATCCGAATTTCTTAAAGAGCTGCAGTGTATTCTTTAACTCACGCCGTGCATTCACTTGAATTATCGTGGCTTTCTTGCTGGCGGAGAATTCGATCGCAGCTTCTAAGAGCTGTGAACCAATACCCTTTCCTTGATAGTTGGGATCCACAATAAAATTCATGATCTTCCCCACAACCTTATCTGAACGCCAGTCACGTCCAACATCCACCAGAATCATTCCAACGATTTTATCAGGCTCAGTAGTATCCTCAGCTATGAAAATGCCTCCGACATCATATTTATATTTCATGTCCAGTCTCCAACGATCCTTGAAGAATGTCTGGTGGAACGTCTCAGTCAAATGTTTCATTAAATCCTCCAATGCATCGAGATCCTCAAGTTTCGATTCCCGAATAACGATTCCTGTATCTGCCATTTTCTGCTACCTATTTTCATTTTCGCTGTAAACTGTATTAATAAAGGTATATAAACCAGAGCATCACTTAATTATCTCATATATAGGAAAGAGTGGAAAAGAAATGGTGAAAGGAAAAAAAGCGTCAGAAGAGGTCTTACCAGCAGCAGAATCGAAAGAAAAGTCAGTGGGTAAAGTTCCCGGTGAAATATTTAAATTGGGCATGAATTTTGAAAATACTATTGAGTATATTGAATCTAAATTGTTGGATGCTTTTTTTGGACACATTTGCAGGCAGAATGAATGGGATCTGGCTCAACAGTATATTTTGAATGTCAAAGAATGGTGCCAAAATCTGCAAACGACTGCCAAATTAGAGCTAAATTTTTTACCCGATAATCTGCAAGAGAAGATAATCAAAACCGCTGGAAACCTTGAGGTGGGAATAAACAGTCTATTAAAAGCGATTTCTGAGAAAAACTTCGATAGCGCGAACAAAGAATTAGAAAATGCCCTGAAACCCATTCGGGAATTGTATAAATTGCGTGAATAATTTTTATAAGAAAAAGTAACTTTCCTGCTATAAATAGTTATAGCAAATTTCCAGCTTCATCATCCAGCATGCCCGCTTCTTGTAAATTTCGCAATTGGATCATAAAATATTTTCCCTAATAGTTCCTTTGTAAATTATAATATGACGCTTTCATTTTAAAAATTATAAGGTCTAATTTCCCCGATCCTTAATTACTAAATTAAAAAAAATAAAAAATTTTAGTAAAGAGATAGACCTTACCATACAAGCTTTAAACAGGCGCCAAAAAGCAGTATTTCTAGGAGGATGCCACCAAGCGCCATTAGCGGGTAATCAATGTAGGGCGATAGCCATTGTTTTTCCATATGCGCAAATTTTCTTAAGTACCAGAAATAGAATCCAACGGCTAACGCCGCAATCAGGATGATAACCGTTATCCATCCACCAGCGCTAAGTGCTAAATTAGCATCTTCGAAACCAGTAGCCCAGGTTCCAAACATGAGAGTATTATATCCATCGAATCGTATTGCTATAAATATACCATTATTGATAAGAAAGGTTATGAAAAAGCCCGCGAGGAAAAAGAATGTTGGTTCCATTAAGTCTTTGAGTTTAGCTATAATTTCTTTGAAATCCATATTACATATCTCCGATAATTTTTTTTCATGAAATATAAAATTCAAAACCATTTGAATCTAAAGATATTAGTATCTCATCAATTTTCTAACATATTCATTACCTATAAAAGTTATTGGATTGTTAAATCTTGAAATTTGGAGAAATCTCAGACCAATTAGAATCTGGTATTTTAAGGTGCAATTCCTGAAAGATTTTATGCATTGCTATTCGATATTCTTGGAATGCCGCACGCTTTTTCAATAAAAAAAAGAATAGAAATTAGGATTTTAATTCCTGTGCTTTTTAAGATAGAGCGAAATCGCGCTTATTGAAATAAGGGTAAACAATAGGTCAAACCCTGGAATGCCGCCCCCGGTTGAGGGACCTTTCCCGCTCGCAGTAAATTTGACGAGGAGAAGGTCATTTCCACCCGATCCATAACTCTGTGTTTCACCGACACAATAGATGAATCCTTGGGAATCGATTGCCACATCCTCCGCAAAATCGTTATTGCCGCCGCCCCATGTAGAAGTCCAGAGAAGTATCCCATCGGGATCGTATTTGATTAATAGGAAATCCGCATTTGGAGTGCCGCCATAACCCACACAGAGTATATTCCCGCTCGAATCGATGGCCATTCCCTTCGCAGACTCATGTTCATCGCTCACGCCATATGTGCGAGTCCAGCCCTGAGTTCCATTGGCGTAAAATTTTGTAACTTTTAAATCCCTCATTGACATGATAGCTGTTTCACCGGCGCAGTAGATGGTGTCGTTCAGTCCTACCCCAATGCCATACCCATGAGAAGTCGTAGTGCCCCATTGACCACTCCAAGCATAAGTCCCATTGCCATAAAATTTCACTAGAAAGAATAAATACCCCATTACAGTTATGTGCCCAAGACAATAGATGGAGCCTTTAGAATCCATTGCCAGTTCGTACCCGCAATCATCTCCGGTACTACCACGGTGCGCTCCCCACGCAAATGTCCCATTCGCGTGATATTTAATCAATACGAGGTCACCATTTGTATCCGCCCCAAATTCGGTAGTTATTCCAGTAATGTAGATGGCGCCCTTGGCATCTACTAACACGTCCAGCCAGTTATCCGTCAAATATGAGGGCGTCCGCGATATATTCCAACTCTGGGTGCCATTAGGGAAGAATTTGAAGAGCATCAAAATAGCTGGCATAAGGTTCTTTTTCCCTACACAGTAGATAGAGCCATTTGCATCCACTGTCACACCTGTAAGCGCCTCACTATCGGTATTACCCCAGACTCTCTCCCATAGCTTTGTTCCATTAGAATGATATTTGACTAGGAAAAAATCATTATCAGACGCACCAAAGCTGGCACTAGAACCCGCGCAATAAATAGATCCATCTGCCGCGACCGCAATAGCATTGGCATACTCGTCCTCAGCACCACCCCATGTGCGATACCACGGAGTATTATTAGCTAGAACGCTGCAATTCGTTAAAATGCCCATCAGAATTACTATCTGTAAGGTAATAACTCCTAGAATCTTTGATTTTGATTTCATATATTATCCCTCGAATATTCGTTCTATAAAATTATCTAGAGGGTTATCATTTTTGAGTTTTTAGGATAGACAAATATTTATCTTGATAAGAAAATTCGTTAAAAAAGTATCACGAAGATGATCTGAATGGTTGTAAAAATAGGTATTATAAAGGCAGGGAACATTGGAATCAGCCCTTGCTTTGAACTTTTTCTTGATGAACGTGCGGATAGAGAAAATATTGACGTGCGAGTGATGACATCCGGTGCAAAACTCGGTCCGGAGCAATGTGAAGAAGTTACTAATAAGATGGTTGCCTATCAACCGCAATTAGCTTTCTTTCTTTCACCCAACGCAGGTTTACCTGGTCCAACGAAAGCTCGTGAGATCCTCAAAGAGGCAAATATTCCCCTCATTGTGATTTCAGATGCCCCCGGGAAAAAGGCAGCTGAGAGCATTGAGGCCGCAGGGCAAGGCTATTTCATTCTGATGGCAGATTCAATGATTGGCGCGCGCCGTCCATTCCTTGATCCTACCGAAATGGCTCTTTTCAATTCCAATATCTTAGGCGTTTTGGCGATAACCGGAGTTGTAGCATTAGTGTATACCGAGATTGATAAGGTAATTGAACAAATTGAGAAAGGCGAACCTCCGACTTTACCGCGAATTGTCGTGGACAAAAATGAGGCAATCGAAGCTGCCAGTTTTCAAAACCCATACGCAAAAAACAAAGCAATTGCCGCTCATGAGATCTGTAAGACCGTTGCCGGACTTGATGTGGAAGGATGCTTCAAAGTGAAGGAGCGTGAACAATACATGCCCCTTGTGGGAGCAGCCCATGAAATGATGCGCACTGCAATGCTCCTTGCTCTGGAGGCTCGTGAGATCGAGAAATACGGCAATACCGTTCTCCGCCGACCCCATGCCGCAGATGGCAAGGTCTTATCAAAACGAGACTTTATTGCTAAAGCCTAAAACTAGTTTTTTTCTCTTTTTATTTTTTTTATTTTATATTTAATTTGAAGGCGTGTTGTTCCTTCTTTAGGTCTGTAACATTAGAGGATCACGCATTAGGAAAAATTCTAGAAATTAAAATGAATCATAGAAAAGAAGATACGGTGTGAGACTTTTAAGTGCGTGACAAATCAGAGAAAAAAAGATAAGATAAAAGAACTTAAGCTGGTAGTTCTTTAATTTTTTGATAGATACGCTTTAGAATTTCCACATCGGAGAGACATTCGCCAGGGGCGTCGCGTACTTTACGTAAATGAATAGGGATATGGTCCATACGATAAGCGGTCCCTTCCGTCTCGATGCCCGCAATAGATGCCGGGAGGACCAGACTTGCGAGTTCGGTGGTCGGAGTCTGATGGCAGTCTACCGCGATAAGTGGGATTCGTGCGAGGTGCTTGAGGGAAACTGCAGGGAAATGCGCCCCAGGGTCGGAAGCTACAATTAATGCAGCATCAGCCTCGCCACTATGGAGGACATCATTGGCAGAATACTCCCCTGGATTATAGCGCGGATAACCACGGGCAAAGTCTATCGAATAGGGATAGCCTGTTAGCCAAGACCATACGGTTCCTGCGCCAGTTACATTGTAGTGGCCACGCATGGGAGTGATGATCCATTTACTGACGGAATTCAATTCACGAACCAAATTGATAGCAGTATCGATGTTCCGGTGGCGCCCAAACGTTTGCGTGAGCCCCATGCCGAAGAAAAGCACTCCGAAGTAAGCCTTCTTCATGATTTCAAGGATCTCTAGAATTTTTTCCTTAGGAATGCCAGCCACGGTCGCAGGGATATCAACGCCCCTTAGAGCAGCCCGAAAAGCAGCGACCAATTCGTAGTCTTTCCCTTGCTCCACGGGAATATAATAGTCAGCTAGTTTAGCGGCATCCGTATTTCGCGGGTCCACCACAATGAGAACACGATCTTTGGCGCCCCTATCTCGGAAAAAGCCGCGCACGAACATGGAGTAGCGGCTCATATGGCGCGGGTGCGCCGCTGAAGGATTACTGCCCCAATACACAATCACATTCGCGCGAGATTTTATTTCGCCGAGGGTGGCACCACTGTAGCCGGTATCTTGAATGGCGAGAACGCTCGGACCGTGGCACACCGAGGCGGTCTGATCCAGTACCGCCCCCAGCTCCTCGGCAATTTGAAACCCATAATTTGAAGCTTCGGTGGTCGTGGAGGAAAACCCATAGAGCAGCGGCCGGTCCGCCTTTTTGAGTATCTTGGCAGCTTCTTCAATTGCCTTGTCCCAGCTAATGGGAACGAGTACGCCCTCTTTGCGGATCATCGGTTTCGTAAACCGTTGATCTGTCTCGTTTGCGGTCAAGAATTTCGTGGTACCAATAGTACAGGCATTGTATACAGTCTTGATTTCGTTATTCTCCACATCCACTTCGATATCATCACAAAGCGATCCACAAAATGGACAAACGCAATCGGTTATTTTCCGAATTGAGCTTTCAGTCATGAATCTCACACCAATTTTATTAGATTAAATAATTTTATTTTTTGAGATTTCGCATCAGTTCGAATGCGGAAAGGACTTTTTCTTCTGGCGCGGGTTTCAATACGGCAGGCACGCCCTTGAAATGGGGCATTCCAATGGAGGTAGTATCGGCATTAATAATGCTATTCGCCCAAGGACCCATTGGAATAAAAATGAGCCCCCGATGGGGATAGTTTTGGGATAATACAGCACGTACATTGACCGATCCGAATTCCGTGGTTACTTTGACGACAGTCCCCGTGTAAATTTTCAAATTTTTCATATCCTCGGGGTCAATTTCAACAATCCCAGCCGCACGTGTATATTCATCCGTATGTTTATACCCTTCGATAGCACGCCCTTGCTGGATGGTCCGTCCAGAAATTAAATTCGCTTTCAATTCAGCTGACATATTCCTTCACGAACTAACGTCAATTAATCTTGATTCAAATCCACTTTATAAGCAGAAACCCACTAACAGATAACAATTACTAAATTACTTTTAAAATATTTCTTTTAACGAGTAAAAATAAAGGACACGGTATCTCCAGAAAAAGAATAAATCACGAACAAGCAAATAGGAAATATGTGATTTTGATAAAGAGATTTTTTGAGGGTGTAAAATGTTAGATGAAATTCTCCGAAGTCGCTCCTTGGATCGCGTTTTGAAGTATTTAGATAAGAAAAATTTCTTTTACCCAGGCGCGAATGTGTTAATCAAAGCAGCCCAATTAATATTTAAATTTAAAAAAGAATCTTTCCTTAAAGGAGGAGGAAACTGAGAAATTTCCTTCCTTTTATAGACCAATCAGAGGTTAACTCATTTTTTAAAGAAATATAGAAATTTTTATATATATAGAATTTTTATAGGAGCTTAATGACAACAATTCCAGTCCCGATTGACGAGAGTGATCTCAAGAAAATTGATTATTTAATAAAAATAGGGCGTTATAAGAATCGAACTCAAGCAATTAAAACCATAATACAAGAAAAGCTCGCTCAAGAAACGATTATTTTTGAATGGGAAAAAGGAATAGATGAGCTTTCTATTAAAAAAACCATTAATGATTTAATCAAATTATCGGATTTTACCTTTGCAATAAAATCAAATAAATCTGCCGATGAATTAATTGGGGAAGATAGAGAGAGATACTAATAATGAGGTGGCGGATTTATGATTCTTTATCTTGATACTAATATAATTTTATCTAATTATGACACCAAAGATCCCTTCCAGAATCAAAATAAGAAGATTTTAGAACAAGAGGGATTGACCTTTATAACAAGTTTTATAACAGTGATAGAATTTGAGAGTATAATTGGTAGATTATGGAAGAATAACCAAATTCAATTCAATTTGGATATAGAAAAAAGGATTCAATCTTTTCCTATTCCAATACAAATAATAATCTTAACAGAAACTTGTTTTGATCGCTTACCCATTATGATATTACCTGTTAGTGCTCTCGAATTGTTCCAATTCAAAGGTGAAAATCATACTATTGAAAATACCATTTCGCTCGCATACAGATTAGGGCCTCAAATTCAATTGCGAACGCTAGATACACTTCAAATTGCGTCAGCTGTAAAGATTAAGCATTATACGCCTTATAATATGGAATATTTTCTAACAAATGATAAAAATATTTTAAATAATAAATCGGATATCAGAATTAGGACTAATATTATTCCAATTTCGAGCGATGATTTAATCACAATATTAAAGATTTAGTTCTATTTTTTCTATATTTTAAGTAGTTTAGAAGGTTCTGAAAATGTTAGACGAAGTACTCCGGAGTCGCTCCTTGGATCGAGTTTTGAAGTATCTGGATAGGAAAGATTTCTTTTACCCGGGCGCGAAGGTGTTAATCACGGCAGCGCAATTCATTTTCAAGTTTAAAGCTACGGATTCCGATATATATGCTATCGGGCAGTCCCATTTGGATGCTGCGTGGCTGTGGCGCAGAATAGATACCATCCGAAAGAATAATGTGACATTTTCCAATGCGTTGCGGCACATGGATGACTATCCCTTCTTCATCTTTTCCAATTCCTCACCACAGTATTTCGCATGGATGGAACAGTACTTCCCAGACAAATTCGAGATCATTAAGAAGCGCGTGGCGGAGGGACGGCTGGAGTTACTGGGCGGAATGTGGATCGAGCCAGACCTTAATGTGCCATCTGGGGAATCGCTGGTGCGTCAGCGGCTCTATGGTCAACGCTACTACTTAGAGAAGTTTGGCAAAATCAGCACGATCGGATGGCTTTCTGATAGTTTCGGGTATCCTTGGACTCTGCCCCAAATCATGGCGAAATCGGGGTCCAAGTATTTCTATACGAACAAAATGAGTTGGAACGAGGTCACCAAACATCCGTTTATGGCGTTTCACTGGCAGAGTCCGGACGGATCGAAGGTTTTGACCTATAGTTTCCCCTACACCCTCAATATTTTTTCCCAGACGCCGAGCATTGGGCAATTCAAGGAGAACACTAGCGTGCTCAAGGACATCCAAGACCAGCGAATCTACAACTATGAGAGTAGCTACGAGGAAATAAAAAAGAAAAGGACTAAGAAATATCTGCAAGAGTTTGCATTTATCTATGGGCTTGGCGACGGTGGCGGGGGTCCGATTCGATTGGAAATCATCTTTCTGAAGGATTTCCTCCGACACAAAATATTCAAGAAATTCATCACGGCACTCGAATATTTTCACATGATTGAGACACATCAAGACGAGTTTCCTATATGGAACGATGAATTGTATTTAGAGACGCATCAAGGAACGTTTACGTCCCAGGTGTGGCTTAAGGCGTTGAATCGGAAAACGGAGTTTGCCTTTTACAATCAGGAAGTGCTCTCCAGCCTGAGCGCACTGTTTGGCGCCCAATATCCAAGAGAAAAATTGAATAAGCTCTGGAAACTGTTCTTATTCAACCAGTTCCACGATATTTTACCAGGCTCTGCTATTTCGCCAGTATATGCGGATGTGAAAAAAGATTTTCAGAAAATAAAGCAAGCCTCCACCAAGATTCTACAAGCAGCAATCAACACGCTCGTGCAGCATATCACAGTACCGCAAGATGGTCTCATCGCTTTTAACACCCAATCTTGGAAACGTGATGCGCTCATTGAGTTAGAAGCGCTTGGAAAGACTCAGGTATTTGATAAAGATGGAAAGGAATTGCCCTCGCAGATCACTGGTAAGAAACAGATATTCCTTGCGGGAGAGATTCCCAGTATAGGCTATAGCCAGTTCGCCTTAAGCAAAGTGGAAACGCTTCCAAACTATGACACCGATTTGAGCACACAGGAGGAAGAGGCTGCATGGATTATCGAGAATCGATACCTGAAAGTGAGGGTGAGCAAAAAATCGGGGCTTGTTTCCAGTATTTATCATAAGGAACTTCAAAAGGAGATTCTGACTGCACCAGGGAATCGAGTACAGATCTACAAAGATAATAAAACGGGGATGTTCGCAGCTTGGAATATCAGCAAGGACTACAATCAAAACCCGATTCAATTAAGTGAAGAACTTGAATTTGAGCTTAAGGAGAAGGGTCCTGTCAGAGCAACCTTAGAAATTCGGCGGAAATCCGATAAGCCGCTGGTTTCGATTATTCAAGATGTCTCTTTGTTGGCAAATACAGACCGGGTGGATTTCCATCTATTCATGAAGTATCATCTCAAAGCAACCATCGTGAAATTAGCCTTCCCACTCAATGTCGAGACGGATAAAATCCATTGTGAGATACCATTCGGCGTGATTTCAAGATCCATCAAACCCATGACAAAGCCGCAGAAAGCGCAATGGGAAATTCCAGCCCATAAATGGGTGGATGTCTCCCAAGGAGATTACGGGGTCACGCTGATCAATAAAGCGCGCTATGGCTTTGATTCAAGATTCGTTCCTAAATATAAGAGCATCGTGCGGATGACTGTTTTACGCGTCCAGCATTATCCTCGAGAAGGGCATCCCCTTTTCAGTTTTCTCCCTACGAACAAGCTACAGGAACAGGACGAGTTTGTTGTAGATTATGCGCTTTACATTCATAAGGGAAGTTGGAAAGACGCTAGCTCGGTTCTGCGCGCCTATGAGTTCAATAATGCGCCCCTTCAAATCCCAGTCACTAAAAATTCGGGGACTATCCCCGCGGAATTTGAATTTCTGAGCATTACGCCGGCAAATGTGATTTTGAGCGCGCTGAAAGCACCCGAAGACCCCGGGGAGCGATCCCTCGTCCTGCGAGTCTATGAAGCCGAAGGAAAAGAAACCGATGCAGAACTCAACTTTGCTGATTTCATTTCATTAGAAAAGGTCGCTGAAACTGATCTCTTGGAACTCAATCCCAAGGACGTGAAATGTAGCAAAAATTCGCTGCGATTTAGAATTAATCCCTTTGAAATAAAGACATTTCTGATAAAATACCAAATTTCACTTTGAGCTTTATTCCTCAACTAATTTGAGGGCGCCATTAGGACATAGCTGTTCGCAGAGTCGACAGTTAAATTTCTTCGCTCGACATAAATCGACATTTAACGGACGACAAGTGCCATTAATTACGCGCATAATTACCTTATTTGTTTTAGGCGCAATGCCATCCTCACAAAGTGGTTCAATCTTGATGTTAATAGGACAGGCACACACACACGTGCAGCACCCACTGCATAACTCCGGATCTACTTTCATGTCTAATTTCGCCACTCTTTCAACCTGCATATTGCTTTTTTTCTAGCTGAGCATAGATGTCAGCCAAGGTTACAAAAAGAGAATAATTATTAAAATTTTTAGGCAAAAAAACGTATTTTTGATTTTAAGGTGGGGGGGAGTTTTATTGAAAATATTTAAAATTATTTCGTGAGAAGGTTTAGTGATTATATTTTATCTTTAAAGGATTGATGAAGAAATGCAATCAGAGGCAAAAGAGCAGAAATCGGTGCAATCTGAGGCTAAAGATCAGAAGAAAGCTGCATCAGAAGAAGAAATTCGAGTTTATCGCCCGAAAGTGAATAAACGCTTATGCATTGGCTGTTCCGATTGTGTGGTCGCTTGTCCAATAAATAAGCGTGCAGATATCTCTATTAATAAAGAGCGAACAATATTATCTGTTCGGAACGGGTTATTATACATTGAAAATATTCAGTTATGCGATGGCTGTGGAATTTGCGTGGAAGCTTGTTTCCCGAAAGCTATCTCTATCGAATTTCCAATTCAGGAGGCAAAATAAGCATGTATCCAGCATTCGTTCGAGCGATTGGCGATGACGTTCAGCAAATTGAAATGCGACTTCTAAATTTAAAAACCACGATTAATCATAACCTGAAAAAGTGCCAAGGGTGCATGACATGCCTGATTGTATGTCCCAAAGATGCGATTTCTCGCGGGCCTATAGGTGCGACAGTCCGAGGCGATCCCGCTAGTCATAATCTTGCCAATGTCTTATTCGATCAAAATAAGTGCTCCTTCTGTGGAACATGCGATGTCCTTTGTCCTTTTGGGGCGATCTATTTGCTGATTAATGGGCAACGCAAAATTAAATTGGTTGAGGAAAAGGCGCTGCCTACCTTAAAATACGAGGAACGCGAATCAAAAAGCCTCGATTTCAAAGCACGCAAATACTGTGAAGGCGAGCTTATTATCCATCCCGAGAAATGCCCGGGGGGCTGCAATACGTGTTATGTGGTCTGCCCCATGGACGCAATTTCAATTCCGAAAGCGGAAAAAGGATGGGAAAAACCGCCAAAAACCTCAGTAGATAAAGACAAGTGTATTTTATGCGGGACCTGCGTGGCGGCTTGCCCAACGGAGGGTGCGATTGAATTGCACCGCACAGCCGTGAATTCTGAGGGGCAATTTACAGAGCCTTTCTGGCCGAATATCGTAAAGAAACTCTGCACCCCCTTAAAATCGGGAATTTCGATTAAGAAGCAAACTAAAATCGAATAATTAAATTTTCTCCTTTTTCCATCCTTCTTTTCATATAGGCGACCCATTTGAGTGATCCGACTAAGATTTTGGTCATTTTTGATTTGGATTTTACGCTGATTGATAATTCCATTGCAATATGTAACGCCTTTAATCATGCAGCTAAAGCATTTCAGAGGGAACCCTTTCAGAAAGCGCAAATAATGGGAATGATTGGTATTCCATTGAAAGAGATGTTCCTTTCTTTTTTAGGAACGGAGGACGCGGACAAGGCCGTTCTAGTCTTTCGGGAATATTATCAGACGCATTTTTCCGAGGGACTAATATTCATTCCCGGTGCTCTGAACCTCTTAAAAAATTTGAAAAAATTAGGATATCAATTAGCCGTTTTAACCTCAAAAAAAACAGAATTAGCAGAAAAGGTCCTGGAGTATATCCATATTAAAAAGTATTTTCGCGTTTTTCTTGGTGAACAAAAAGAGTTTGAACCAAAACCAAATCCAGCCTCTGTTAAGTATATTATCTCAAAGTGCACAAATGTTGAAAAGGTATTTCTGATTGGGGATCATCCCATTGACTGTTTAACCGCTCAGAATGCAGGCATTAACTTCATTGGAGTTTTAACCGGAAATCATACAGAAAAAGATTTTCATAATTGCATTGATCGGAGTATCATTTTATTAAAAAGTGTTCAGGAAATAGATCCCGTTCGGCATTTGATATAAAAGTCTATTATAATATATCGAAAGAACAAAGAAGACATTTTTTACCGTAAAAGACAAGATTTACCGAAGTTGGATAATCCACATCTATTTTCTAAGTTAGAGGAGGGCTTAACTAAAATGTAATTTTCCATTATAAAAATATTTATTAAGTAATCCATCAATCGTTGCGTGCATATTAATAAAAATAGGGGATTGCAATGAAAAAACTCCTTAAGTCCGTCTTAATGCTTGTATTAATCATTCTTTTAATAGGTTCGCTAGCAAAACAAATCGCGGATCAAAGGATAGCAATTCAATCGCATATGGGACAGTCTGAAGAGGAGTCACCTATAGAAACGGCTCTTGAACCGCCCAGAAAACCCTATTCTCTTAAAGCAACGGTGCTTGAGTTAATTGCTGCGACCCCATATCCTGCAAATGAGACGGACACGGACGGCGATGGCTTACCCGATTCTGTAGAGTGGGTCATTGGAACCCATTTTAACCGGACGGATACCGATTTTGACAATTTAAATGATAGCTTCGAGGTGTATAACGATTTGGACCCCTTAGAGCCGGATTCAAATTTAGATGGGTATCCGGATTATCACGAAATTACGAATGTTGTTTCGCTTGATATAGATAACGATGGGAATCCGAATGCGTGGGATTTCGATAACGACGGGGATGGGGTAATCGACCGGCTGGATGAATCGCCGAACGCCAAATCTACTGTCGCTTCCAAGTTCAGTTTCAATCTCATCACGGATGGGCAACCGCTCTCCATGACGTTTCAGCTCCGCCCTAAGAATCCGAGCCATTTAACCCTCGTGGATCAATCGTGGGACTGGCCTTGGGACAATGAGAGTACCATGCAGGATCTGGACAATTCCCGGCGCGATCTTATCATAACACCCTGGCTCCGTGTGACCTGTTCCGCGAGCGCAGTGCCAAATCAATCCGCAGTGACCGACTATGGCGTGCTAGTGGATTCAGACGGCATGGAAGTTACACTCAGCCCCAATCGGGAGTTTGGGACGGTGGTTGCCTTTACGGGGCAAATATACCACCCTGCCCCTCCGGGAAACTTCTCATTCAATCTGGAGCTCCTCTGGAAGGTTTCCGGGTTCAGCGATGTGCCAGCCAAGGCGTTGGATACAGGCGCAGGTATTTATCTGACCACAGGGAGCGGGGGGCGCATCGTCGCTAATACTACGGAACAAACCCAAGGCTTACTGCAATGGATTGACTTAGGGGAGAATAATGTAGCTCTTAGGATGCCCAATGGGCCGTACATTTCTGTGGCGAACGACGGAACGTTGTTTGCTAACGGCACAAGTTTGGGGGATAAGGAGACGTTTGAGGTGTCGTACCAGAGTGGCAATAAAGTCGGGCTGAAAGCATTTAATGGGGAATATGTGGCAGTCTATGATAAGGTGGTGGTTGCCAATAGCACTAATTTGGTTCAGTTCAATTTGGTGGATCTCGGATACTACCCTCAAATCAACGAGCTCACCACCTATAAGGAGGACTTCCTACTCACGGGGTTTTCTATTGAGGAGAGTTACGGCTCAGAAATTGGGCTCTTTTACTCCGAGAACAAGACTCGGACCATAGCGGCTAATATGCTCTTGGATTACGTGTTCCTCCGAAATAATCTGACCAATTCGGTTAATGAGATTCCCCCACTCGAGAATTTATCAGCGATTTTGGCTGCTAATAATGTGAAGATTAATGTGACGATTGAATCGTTCGTAAACAAATATCAGGCGTTCGTGCAGACCGCTAACGTGCTGATCCCGGAGGTTCTGCAGTCGCTATCCGCCAACCTGACTCTACCCATAATTATTTGCAATGAAGACCGTTCCAAGATGGTAGAGTTGTCGGATACGCTCACTGGGACATATATTATGGGGAGTTCAAAAGGGGTCAACTTGACCGCGGCACCCATAATAACCGCAAAGACAATGAGAACGAGCTTCTTCAACACTTCGAGCCTAAAAATACTCATGTTCCAAGATGTGATGGTCGAAATAGCAAACTGGGGTCTCGATACGAATGTCACCGCCATTCTAATGACCCTATTCTGGAAATGGAATATTGGAGAATCATTTATCACTCAGACGGATGATCTGCCAGCGGATTTCTCAGATTATGTACCCGAATTGGTCATCGCTGGCGGTACTGCAGCGGCACTTGGAGTGGCGAGTTGGGATACTTTAGCCAATATTGTTACCAATAGTTGGAGGGGGATAGTTGAAATGAAGGCGTGGAAGGGTGCAGTGGCCCAATATACGGAGCTCGTGAAGTTGACGAAACGGTTAGGGACGTGGGGTGGAGAGGCAGCGGAATTGGCTGAAGTAGGTTTCAAGAAAAACATATATACGAGCATGCTTGACAGCAATAAAGGTCTTAAAGTGCTCAGTAAAATTGGTAAGGTCCTGTGCATCATTGATGTTATTGCCAGCCTCGTATTTTTTGGCATGTCTATTGCAGCTGCCTGTGACACCGCAAAGACGTATAGAGAGGCGATTGATGATGCTTTTGGGAATGAGTTTTTAGCGATTCACATTATAGTGGCAACGATTATGTACGCAATAGTCATTGCGTTGGGTATTATTCTGAGTGTCGTGACAATGGGGACCGGAACCGCCCTTGCCTTAGGATTTATACTTACGGCATTCTCATTTTTCTTAGATTTTATCATCGGAGCGATTGTCGGCTTCATTTTTGGTAGCGCTAAAGATGATTTCCACGCCATACCCGATGTCGATTTGGAGGGAGCGCCAGAAGCGACCATTTACGACAAGGACAACAACGGGCTCGATGTCGGCGATCGCATCGAAATCCTAACCCATCTCATTGGTAATATCAAGGGAGGTGGAGCGCATCCTAGTCCTCTGCGGGACAGGAGTTACATTGTCCCTTGGATCAGCATCGACCCTCCATCAGGCTCCGGCTCAACAACCAGCCCCAACCTAGAGACGTCCTATTCCAGCTATGCTGCTTGGGATTGGGAGGGTCTAACCCTTTTATTGAACCGGACTAGTGTGGGTTCTGGAACGACCGAGCTGAATGATACCTACGATTCGAGCGCATGGATAGACTTGGGGTCACCTATGGTGAACTTCCCACTTAAGATCCAGATGAATTCGCACTATAAGCTACGCCAGATCTGGTACCATAAATGGTTGTGTCTCTTCAAATGCTGGCATGAAAAATGGACTGACGGTAAGACGGAGGCAAGCACCCTTACCACCATGTATTATGATGTGCTACCAGGCTCACTGGATAGCTTCCTTGCGTGGAAGGCGATCACGCGCAACGATCGCGATGGCGACGGTTTGAACGATACGCAAGAGGACACCGGAGGGATTACTGACAAATTCCGATTTGATACGGATGCAGATGGATTGAATGATAAATATGAACTCGAGATCGGGACAGATCCTCGAAATTGCGATTCGGATGAGGATGGATTGATTGATAAGTATGAATTCCTTTACGGCACGAATGCAACAAACCGCGATAGCGATGGGGACGGAATCTATGATTATCTCGAACTGGCGGGATGGGTGATTTCATTCAATTACAGCGGGCGACTCTTCTCAATGCCTGTTGTTTCAAATCCGGCGCTGAGTGATACCGATGGCGATGGCCTTTCGGATGGGATGGAATATTGGAGTGGGTTGAATCCCAGATCTTCTGATACGAACGGCGATGGAATTCCAGATGTCGCCCTCCCCGTCCTAGAG
>Ga0315277_10005958_pt1 | contig 16043 bp, 12 predicted proteins | sample YL17G05_15_MG_FD_203695 | JGI IMG/M metagenome (GOLD analysis project Ga0315277, IMG submission 203695) | Sediment microbial communities from Yellowstone Lake, YNP, Wyoming, USA - YL17G05_15 | ecosystem: Environmental > Aquatic > Freshwater > Lake > Sediment | place: USA: Wyoming | collected...
CGCCCCTCACCCCTCGCCCCTCACCCCTCGCCCCCGGCCCGTCGCCCCGCGGAGGGTCCCGCATGAACGTGCAGGTCGTCGGCTGTAGCCATCACGGCACGTCGATCTCGGTACGTGAGCGGTTGGCCTTCAGTCCGGAGCAGACCGCCGAGGCTTTAGATCGATGGCGGCGGGTGTTTCCCAAGGTGGAGGCGGTGTTGCTTTCCACCTGCAACCGGGTGGAGCTGTACGGGGCCACCGAGAACGCCTACCCGCCCACGCAACAGCAGGTGGTGGCCTTCCTGGCCCGATTCCACGATCTCGATCCGGCCGAGGTTTCCGGGCAGCTCTACCGGTACTGCGGCGAAGAGGCGGTCCGCCACCTGTTTGCCGTGGCCTGTAGCCTGGACAGCATGGTGGTGGGCGAGCCGCAGATCCTCTCGCAGGTCAAGGAGGCCTATCATCTGGCCACCCAACGGGACAGCACCGGGCCGCTGATGCACTCGGCCTTCCAGGCGGCCCTGCACGTGGCCCGCCGCGTGGCCACCGAGACGGCCATCCACCAGCGACGCGTGAGTATCCCCAGCGTGGCGGTGGCCGATTTCGCCCAGCAGATCTTCGAGCGCTTCGACGACAAGCACACCGTGGTGATCGGCGCCGGCGAGATGGCCGAGGAGACGCTGCGCTACCTCCGTGACGAAGGGGCCCGGCAAATCACCGTGGTCAACCGCAGCCCCCAGCGCGGCGGCGAGCTGGCCCGCAGGTGGCAAGGCCAGGCGGTGGCCTGGGAACAGCTCGGCGAGGCGCTGGCCACGGCCGATCTGGTCGTGAGCACCACGGGGGCCGGCGAGCCGGTGGTCACGCTGGAACGGTTCGAGGCGATCCAGCGGCTGCGGCACGGGCGGCCTTTGTTCATTCTGGACCTGGCAGTGCCCCGCGACTTCGATCCGGCCATTGGCGACCAGCCCGACGTCTACCTCTACTCAGTCGACGATCTCCAGGCGGCCTGCCAACGGAACCGCCGCGAGCGCGACCGGGAACTGCCCTCTGCGATGCGGATCGTCGAGGAGGAGACGGGCCGTTTTTGGGCCGAGCTGCACCATCGCGCCATCGGCCCGGTGATCCAGCAGCTCAAGCAGGGCTGGCAGAAACCGAAGGAGGAAGAGCTAAGGCGGCTGTTGAACAAACTGCCGGAGTTGGACGAAAAGTCCCGCCAGGAGATCCGCCGCTCCTTCGAGCGGCTGCTGAATAAGCTGCTGCACCCGCCGCTGGAATCGCTCCGCGACGAATCCCGCCACGGCATCCCGCACGTGCTGCTCGATGCGCTGTCGCGGTTGTTCAAGCTGAAGGATTGAGAAGGGGCGAGGGGCCAGGGACCAGGGGCGAGGGTGAGGGGCGAGGCGAGCGGGGGGTGAGGAGCGAGGGAGGAGAGGCCAGCAGCGAAGGGTGAGATGCACACGTGCCAGCAACGTGGCGTTGGTGTTGCGGTCCCTAGATCCGGATCCTGAACCCTGGCCCCTCCGCACGTACGATGACATCGTGCAGCTTGCAGGCTTGCCCGATCAACGGATGCAGCAAAACCCGATGGCTGCGGCAGCGCCCCGGTACACCAGAGACGAACTCCATGAACGCCGTTGACGTGAACGTCCTGTTTTGCGCTCACGATTCTCGGGAGGCCAAGTCGATCGATGCGATCTTTGCTGCGAATCGCCGGTGTGTTCTGGGCCTCACCCTACACGCTGGTTGGTCTGCTCATAGGAATCGTGGGACTGTGCACCGGCGGGCGGGCGCAAATTCGCGGCCGCGCGATCGAGTTCTACGGCGGTGCCGTCCAGTGGTTGCTCAAGCGCCTTCCGAGCGGCCAATCCGTGCTGGCCATGACTCTCGGACACAGTATCCTCGGCCAGACCGCCACCTCGCTGGACATCTGCCGAGACCACGAGTTGGTCCACGTTCGCCAGTACGAACGCTGGGGGCCGCTATTCGGCCCGGCTTACTTGCTCTGCGGTCTGATCACGCGGATCCGCGGGAAGAACGTCTGGCGCGACAATCCCTTCGAGCGTCAGGCCTACGAAGAAACGGGCGGTGACTGAACCACGCCGTTGTGCGGCATTGCCGGCCGGTCTGCGTTGGGAGGGAAACCGCACATCTTGCCCCCACGGCCCGTCATGAGGTAGATTGCGTGCGTGGCTGCGGCCAGATTAACCCGAGGACCAGCGGTGTCGACAGTCTTCTCCGTTGGCTCAACCACGCACGTTGGTAGAGAGACCGGCGAGCCATTGAACCGCTTCGGCGGCCATACGGCTCCAAACCCGGAAACACGAAGGAGTAGCCGTGAACGAAGGCTCAGTTGAGTTTCGCAGGGTACCCATCCGGCCGGTGGATTGCCTCAGGCAGGCCTTCGACCTGCTGAGAGAACAGTACTGGCTGTTCGTGGGCATCTGCGCGGTGGGGATCTTGATTGGGTCCGCGGTGCCATTGGGCATCTTGATGGGACCCATGATGTGCGGGATCTACCTCTGCTACTTCAAACGTCTGCGCGGAGAGAGGGTCACCTTCGAGCTGCTCTTCAAAGGCTTCGACTACTTCCTTGAAAGCCTCATCGCCACACTCATCGTGCTAGGGGCAATGATGGTCATCATTGTCCCGATGTATCTGCTTTTCTTTGTGGCATTCATCACCTTGGTCGCCTCCGCCGGGCAGGGGGCTGAAGAACGGGTCTCCATCGGGTTCTTCGGTCTGGTCGGAGTCGTCTATCTCTTGATCCTCGTGCTGGGTATCCTCGTGGGAACCTTCTTTGCCTTCGTCTATCCACTGATCGTCGACCGCGGCCTGAAGGCAGTCCCCGCGCTGAAGACCAGCTTCAGGGCCGTGATGGCCAACCTCGGCGGCATGCTCGGCCTGGTGTTTCTCAGCAGCGCGATCGGCCTGCTGGCCGCCTGCTGCTGTTACCTGCCGGTGTTTTTCGTGCTTCCGATCACCTTCGGGGCCACAACGCTTGCCTACCGCAAGGTGTTTCCGGACAAATGAGGCATTCCGGGACGACGCGCACCGCAGCCCCTCAGTGTGGCCGTGGCAGAAAGGACGGGCAGCTACCCCAACTGCCACGTCGGCTCTTCCTTCAGATGAATGTTGTTCACCTGGAGATAGTGCACGTAGGCGGCCTGCTCCGAGGGCCGGTACTTTCGGGTCAGCCCCAGGCTGAGGATCACCTGCTGCGAGCCGCAAATCCTCCGGGCCACGGCTTGAACCTGCCGGCCGTCGGGTGTGGTATGATTGGCGCCGCGTAAGCGCAGGTCGGTTACGCCCGCGTCGGCCTCCAGCTCTCCGTCGCTGAGTGTCATGCGGATCTGCGGCTGGCCGTCGCGGCTGACGGCCAGGTACAGCTCCGGCGGCCGTTGGGGTCGCAGGCACCCCAGCGACACCTGTCCGCGCCCCAAGTCTGTTCCATAGCGAGAGCGGCCGACGGCTCGCAGCGCATCGCCGAAGATCTCCCGCAGCGTGGGCCTCGCCAAACCCTCCAAGAGATTCCAGAACTCGTCCGCAACGGCACTCCGCCGGACCTTCGCCCGGGAGGCCACGAAGACGTGATCCTCGACGTGCGGTGGATCCGGGGTAGGCCGGGCGGCCCCCAGGTCGATGATCCTGGCCATGTCGAACGGACCGCCGTAGCGTGCCAGGAGATAGAAGGGCAAGTGCTCGTGCCCCAGCAGCGGGCGGACGTGCCGGCCCGTCTCCAGATCGACGCCGGCCACGCAGATGTGTCCCCCGTGCATCCTGGTCAGGTGGTTGACCACGATTTCCATCACTTGGCCTTCAAAGATGCACGATCCGCGCGTCGGCCCATTGCCCGGCAAGATACTCCGCTACCAGCCTGCGATGACAATGCTCCGCCGTGGGCTCGCTGCAGAGCAAGACCGCCGGCACCTCGAACAGCCGCCTATCGACTGTCTTCTCCACCTGCCGCTGGGCGAGCAAGGCCACAAAGCGAGACGCGTATTCTTCCCAGGGGATCGCCTGCTTTTTGTAGGCGTCGAAGATCTCCTTGCTGGGCGAGAGTTCCGGTTGATGACGATACTCGGCCTGACAGATCTGCCCGAGGAAGTACTCCAGATCGTCGCGCTTGGTGAATCCCGCAAGCTGCGAGGTGTTACTCAGCCGCACGTCGACTACCCGTCGGATCCCGGCTCGCTGGAGGATTCCGAAGAACTCGGCGGCGCTTTTCTTGGCAAAACCGATCGTGTAGATTTCCACGCGTCGGGTTCCTCCATGTCGAACAGCGTCAACTGACCCTTGGTCTTGCGGAACGTTTCTTCGGCGGCGACCTCTTCCTCGCTCTGGACTCGCCCGGCTGCGCGAATGTGCATCACTTCCACGCCCCGGCCGCGGAGCACGCGGCCGACCAGCAGCCGCCGGTGGCAGTTGGTCGGGTCCTCCTCGCCGCACATCAGTGCCATCCGGCGGCTGAGGGTTGAGGGTTGAGAGTTGAGGGTTGAGGGTTGAGAGTTGAGAGTTGAGGGTTGAGGGTTGAGGGTTGGGGGTTGAGGTTGGTCAAACTCTTTAAGCAACCGTTGGATGCCCTGCTGGAACTCCGGCGACTGGGCCAGCCGGTCGTAGAGCACGTACCCTTCACGGTCGTAGAACTGCCCGTCCTCCGCTCTGCCGCCCAGCAGGTCGCCGAGAAACAGATACTCTACGGCCTGGGCCCGCAGCGGCCCTTGGATTGCGTCCCGATTGAACTGCGAGGCGTAGCGAGAATACGGGCTGCTGCGGACGTCGACCAGGAGCTGGATCCGGTGTTGTTCGAGCAGCCCAAGGAACTCCTCCAACGGATGATTCGAGTGCCCGATGGTCCAGACGGTCCTCTCCGCGTTGAGCCCGTGGGGTGGCATCGATCACATGCTCCCGCCCGGTGTCGGAGCGGCGCCGCGGCGGCCTGCGTCAGGAGACTGGCCGCACACGCGGCTATTTCTCCTTTTCTTCCTTTTCTTCCTCTTCTTCCTCTTCTTCCCAGTCGTCCTCTTCCCAGTCGTCCTCGTCATCCTCTTCCCAGTCGTCCTCTTCCTCTTCCTCCTCCTCTTCCTCCTCCTCCTCGTCTTCTTCAACTTCCTCCCAAGTTCCATCCTCGAGGTCTTCCTCGTCTTCCTCTTCTTCTTCCTCCTCCTCCTCCTCCTCCTCCTCCTCTTCCTCGTCGAGGTCTTCTTCTTCCAGATCGTCTTCGTCGAGGTCGTCTTCTTCCAGATCGTCCTCGTCGAGATCCTCCCCGTTGTCGTCTTCCTCGTCGGGGTCGTCCTTCTTGGCGAGGTTTTGCTCATCGTCCTCGTCGGCGTCGTCCTCGTCGGCGTCGTCCTCGTCGTCGTGTTCGTCGAAGGTGTATGCGTCGTCGGACTGTTCGCTGCGAGGGGTCTGGACCACCGTGGCGGCGTTCTCATCCGGCAAATCCATGGGACGAGTGCTGGCCGTGGTTGCGGTTTTCACGTTCATCTCCTCTTCCACTTGATAAGAATGGTTGGGTTGATTACGGCTTTCGTGAGCGGTTTCGGCCCCGTGGGCGGGTTCCCTCTGGGTGGCGGCACCGATTTGGCCAGGCGAAACAATCTGCAACAACTCTCGCCGGGGCAGCTCCTCCAGGTGGCGCAGCCCAAAAGTCTGCAAAAACTGCCTGCTCGTTCCATACAACAGCGGCCGGCCCAGTTCCTCTGAACGGCCCATGATCCGCACCAAGTCGCGCTCGATCAGTTGCCGCAGGATTTCGCCGCACTGCACGCCGCGGATCGCTTCGACCTCCGCCCGCAGCACCGGCTGCCGATAGGCCACCACCGCCAGGGTCTCCATTGCGGGGGCGGACAGGCGGACCTCCACCGGCAGGCTGTGCAGCCGCCGCAGCCAAGGGGCAAACTTCGACCGCGACATCAACTGGTAACCGCCCGCCACCTCCTCCACACGAAACGCACTCCCCCCGCTATCGTACAACCGGTTTAGCTTCCGGACCAGTGTACGGGCCTCGGTTCCGTCGGCCAAGCCGGCCAACTGGGCCAGCGTGCGGCTGCTCTGCGGGTGTCGGGCGAGAAACATGACCGCCTCCAGCCTTGCCAGGCTGTCAGGACGGGTGGGTGCCCCCTGGCCACCGGGCACGTCGCCCGGCTCTCGGCCGGGCGAGTCGACCGGCCCCGTGCGGCTCCCTTCCAGACCCCGTTGGCCGAAAAACGGCAGGCGGCAGGCCCCCGCCTGGCCCGGCCATACACCGCCCATCCCACCAAGCGGCTGCCGAAAGCGCCACGCCACGCTCCGCAGCTCCCGGCCGGTGTTTGTACAATAACTATACATCGAGAAAGTGGCTCCTCCCGCCCAGGACCTGGCCACGCGGAAGCATCGGCCAGTGGCACGGGCATGTTGCCCGTGTTCCAAGGTACCCGCCGCACGGTCCCCTGGGGCTGTTCAGCCTAAGCCCAACCCCGGACATTTGACAAGCCCAACGGGCAAGACGGAAAGCGGAAGGGTGAGTTGGGAAGGCGGAACGGTGCAGTGGTGCACGAGAGGTTCAGGGGGCAGGGGGCGGGGGCCAGGTTTGAGGGTTCGGCGTTCAGGGTTCAGAATGCCGCTGGCCCCTCTCTCTTCACCCTTCCCCCTTCGCCCCTCGCCCCTATCCCTGGCCCCTGGCCTATGGCTGCCTGGCTAGCCAGGCCTCGACTTCTCTGAGGACTCTGGCCATTGCCCGGAGGGGATCCGAGTCGGTGGCCTCGAAGTAATGCGTGTAGTTCGGGTTCCCCCCGACGGCCATCTTGCAGTAGAAACGGTACAACTGGTCCCGATTCCCCCAGGATTCCAGCAGATAGTAGGTGGCCCCCAACTGCCGCAGCCGATCCTGGATCGCAGTGAACTGCTCGTTCGCCGGAGGGACTCGGCCGGCCGAACCGCTCGGGTCTGCCGGCTGATGGCCTCCCGGAATCGGCGACTGTCGCCGGTCGGGCTCAATCGCCGACTGCTCACGGTCGGTGGGCACAACGCGCAAGGCTGCGGGCCGTGGGCCGCCCAACTCCCCCCTGGATCCGCCGCCGGTAGGCGAAGCGGGAACCACGAGCCCGGATGCCTCTCTGGCCGGGGTCTCGTACCCGGCCTGAACCACCGGTAGATTGGGGGGAGAAACCTGCCAACTGGGGTTGGGCTGCGGATCCTGCAAGTGGGGCTGTCGCCACTCGCGGCCCGGCGGCTGGCCCGAACCGCCCGACGGCGCATCGGCAGGTGCCCCCGGCTGAAACCGCGGGGCCTCAGCCAACGACCCGCAGGCAGCGGCCGAATGCCCCCGCCACTGCCCGTCGACCAGCCCCTTGACCATCTCGGGCAGCGAATTGCCGACCACGGCCGCCAAGGGAATTGCCACCAGGCAGGCCAACATCACCAACGCCCGAAACATCACTGCGGTCGAGGATTGCATGGCGGAGGGTGTCTCCTATCGCCCCAGTCATCCAAGTTGCCCAGCACACCAGAGGGCGGCATGATACCGGCGGCCCACCGTCCCGGGCAATGGCAATCGCCCGGCAACCCTGCCGCCCCGTCCCCCGTCCAGGCGCAGCACCGACACCCCTAGCTGGCCCGGTCTTGGCAGTGGTACAGTTTGGGGATACTGCCACGACAACCGTGGTGAGATTGGGCAATAATGCGCATCGGGCAGATCAAGACCCCCGCTCTCGTGTCTGCGACCCGTCCCCGTCTGTGGTGTCTGGCAAATACCTCACCTTGACGGGTTCTTGCCTTTCGGATATAAGTGGACTTTTGCAAACTCCTCCCCTCTCCCTCTGGGAGAGGGGCAGGGGGTGAGGGCTTGGTGAAGTCAGGCAAACAAGGCAACCCGTTTTCGCAGCCTGTTGGCGTTGATCGTAACCTTGCCAACTGGTGGCATTGCTAGCAGCCGACACTGAGCGAATTCGTCGCAATTTGGGCCTCTGGAGAAGGTGTGTGGTGCTAGCACTTGGCAACCTTACGATCAAGGCCCAGCCTGTTGCCCTCACCCTAACCCTCTCCCAGAGGGAGAGGGGACCTTGTGGCCCCAATTTGCAAAAGTCCAGATATAATTCTGCTGCAACCTGTTGGCGCACTTAGATCGCGCGTGATAAGCTAAACCTGGCGAGCCGGAGCGCGAAACTGGTTCGCCACAGAGAGCCTAGCCGATAACATGGATGGCCAGGAAGAGTCGGCCTATGGCAGCAGGAAGAACGGAAGCAGAGCCGCTACTACGATGTGGTGGCTTGTTTTTTGCGCCAACAGGCAGCAAGAAAGCCGATGCCTGAAGTACGCTTAACTCTCCGTGCGCTAATCTACCGCGATGACGAATGGTGGGTTGCACATTGTCTTGAGACTGATGTGGTTGCAGAGGGTGAGACGCCTGTGCTTGCCTTTGAGAATCTTCAGTCTTTGACCGCCTTTCAGATAGAAACGGCATTGGAAGAGGGCGATTTGCAGTCAATCTTTCGTCAGGCACCCGCTCAGATTATGTCGGCATTCGCCAGCGGCTACGATCAACACATTCGCCGCCGTCCGCCAAAGGCTGTCGAACGATTCGACGTTCGGGCATTACAGCCTACCTGAGCGAAGCCGATGGTCGATCAGCCGTTGGAGTATCGGCGCTTGCTCAGAATCCTCAAACGTTTCAATGCTTACGAGGAGAAGAAACGCGGCAAAGGATCAGAGCGGATGCTGTGCAGAGTGGTAGAGGGGCGCCTGGAGCGATTCCCGATACGCTGCCACAACGAGAATGAAGACAAGCCAAGGGCCGTCGTTAAGGCGGTGCGTCGGCGCTTTCGCTTGATGAAGGAAGACGGCGTTCCAGATACAGAGTTCTATGACTAGACGCACGAGCCGTTTGCCTCCGCCTGGGTCTGCCCGTATTTGCTGGTAGACTTGATCGCCCGATACTTTACGGTCGCTCTCTAGCTGGAGAGTGGGCCGCATCCTGGCGGCGCAGGAGGCGTATAATCTGCCGGAGGAGTCCGTGGGCTTGCGGCTGGGATCGTAGCCCCCTCTCTGCGTTCGCCTACTCTCTCTTGCGCCTTGGACCACCACCTTGGTTCTGCGCGGCTTGAAGAAGGGCCTTCGGCGGTGATAGCATTAAGGGGTTTTTGGCGCAAACCCGCCCTCGCCAGACCGCTGGCGGTCCAGCCGCACTCCGGGAATTGGGCGAGGTTACCCTCCAAAATAGGGATACGCATCACGTGCCGCGTCGGGACGATATCCACAAGATCTTGCTGATCGGCTCCGGTCCAATCGTGATCGGCCAGGCCTGCGAGTTCGACTACTCGGGCACCCAGGCCTGCAAGGCGCTGCGGGAGGAGGGCTACGAGGTCGTGCTGGTAAACTCCAACCCGGCCACGATCATGACCGACCCCGAGATGGCCGACCGCACCTATATCGAACCGTTGAGTTGGGAGATGGTGGCCAAGGTCATCGAGGCCGAACGGCCCGACGCGCTGCTGCCGACCCTCGGCGGCCAGACGGGCTTGAACCTGGCGATGGACCTCGCCCGGCAGGGTGTGCTGGAGAAGTTCGGCGTGGAGCTGATCGGCGCCACGGCCGAGGCGATCGCCAAGGCCGAAGAGCGGGATCAGTTCAAGGCGGCCATGGAGAAAATCGGGCTGGAGGTCTGCCGCGGGGAGACGGTCGGCAGCCTGGAGGAGGCCCGGCGCACCATCGACCAGCTCGGCCTGCCCTGCGTGCTGCGGCCCAGCTTCACCCTCGGCGGCACCGGCTCCAGCGTGGCCTTCAACCGCGGGGAGTTCGACCGGCTGGTCTCCATCGGACTGGAGCAATCGCCGATTCACGAGATCCTGCTGGAGGAAGCGGTCCTGGGCTGGAAAGAGTACGAGATGGAGGTGATGCGCGACGCGGACGACAACTGCGTGATCATCTGCTCCATCGAAAACTTCGATCCCATGGGGATCCACACGGGCGATTCCATCACCGTGGCCCCGGCGCAGACGCTCACCGACAAGGAATACCAGCGGATGCGCGACGCCTCGTTCGCGGTGATCCGCGAGATCGGGGTGGCTACCGGCGGGTCGAACATCCAGTTCGCCGTGGAGCCGAAGACCGGCCGGATGGTGGTGATCGAGATGAACCCGCGGGTGAGCCGCAGCAGTGCCCTGGCCTCGAAGGCCACGGGTTTCCCGATCGCCAAGATTGCGGCCAAGCTGGCGGTGGGCTACCGCCTGCACGAGCTGCCCAACGACATCACGCGGGAGACGATGGCCTGTTTCGAGCCCACCATCGACTACGTGGTCACCAAGATCCCGCGGTTCGCCTTCGAGAAATTCCCCGAGGCCGACGCCCACCTGACCACCCAAATGAAAAGCGTCGGCGAGACGATGGCCATCGGCCGCACCTTCAAGGAGTCGTTCCAGAAGGCCCTGCGGGGGCTGGAGGTGGGCAGCTTCGGGTTCGGCTGCGACGGCAAAGACCTTTGGGGAACGGCCGAACAGCCGACGATCGAGGAGGTCCGCTCCAAGCTGGCCGCCCCCGACGATCAGCGGGTGTGGCATCTCCGCTACGCGCTGAAGTACGGCATGTCGGTCGAGGAGATCCACGACCTGACGGGCATCGACCCCTGGTTCCTGGAGAACCTCCGGCAGATCGTCGAGCTGGAAGACGAGTTGCGCCGGCAGGGGAGTCTCGCGCACGTCGACGACGGGCTGTTGCGGCGGGCCAAGCAGTCCGGCTTCTCCGATCGCCAGTTGGCCGTCCTGCTGGATGCTGCCGAAATGGACGTCCGCCGCGAGCGAAAGCGGCGGGGGATCGTGGCCACCTTCAAGTCGGTCGACACCTGTGCCGCCGAGTTCGAGGCCTACACGCCCTACTACTACTCGACCTACGAGGACGAAGACGAGGTCCCGCCCAAGAAGCCCGGCGGCCGGAGGGTCGTGATCCTCGGCGGCGGGCCGAATCGCATCGGCCAGGGAATCGAGTTCGACTACTGCTGTTGCCACGCCAGTTTCGCCCTGCGGGAGCTGGGCATCGAGTCGATCATGGTCAACAGCAACCCCGAAACCGTCAGCACCGACTACGACACCAGCGACCTGCTGTTCTTCGAGCCGCTGACGACCGAAGACGTGCTGAACGTCTGCGACCGGGTGGAGCCGGACGGGCTGATCGTGCAGTTCGGCGGACAGACCCCCTTGAACCTCGCCCGCGCACTGGCCACCGCCGGCGTGCCCGTGATCGGCACCAGCGTCGATACCATCGAGGACGCCGAGGACCGGGAGAAGTTTGCCAACCTGCTCTCCCGGCTGGGCCTGAAGCAGCCGGCCAACGGGATCGCGCGGAACATGGCCCAGGCCCGGGTGGAGGCCGCCAAGGTCGGCTTCCCGGCCCTGGTGCGGCCCAGTTTCGTGTTGGGGGGCCGGGCCATGGAGATCTGCTACGACGCCGCCCAGCTCGAACGCTTCGTGGCCGCGGCCTTCCTGGTCTCCCAGGGACAGCCCGTCCTGATCGACCGCTTCCTGGAAGACGCCGTCGAGGTCGACGTCGACGCCGTCGCCGACGGCCAGCAGGTGATCGTGGGCGGGATCATGGAGCACATCGAGGAGGCGGGCGTACACTCGGGCGATTCGGCCTGCGCAATCCCACCCTACAGCCTGTCCGGCCCCGTGCTCGACGAGATCCGCCAGGCCACCTTCGCCTTGGCCCGCCAACTGCAAGTCAAGGGCCTGATGAACGTCCAGTATGCGGTCAAGTGGGAGCAGGGACGGGCCAACGTCTACGTGCTGGAGGTGAATCCGCGGGCGAGCCGCACGGTGCCGTTCGTCTCGAAGGCGACCGGGGTGCCGCTGGCCAAGGTGGCGGCCAAGGTGATGGTGGGCGTTTCGCTGGCCGAGCAGGGCCTCGACCGGGAGCCGGTTCCCAGCCACGTCTCGGTCAAGGAGGCCGTGTTCCCGTTCATCAAGTTCGCCGGCGTAGACATCGTGCTGGGGCCGGAGATGAAATCGACCGGCGAGGTGATGGGCATCAGCGAGCGGTTCTCCATCGCCTTCGCCAAGAGCCAACTGGCCGCCGGCGCCATGCTGCCTACAAGCGGCAAGATCTTCATCAGCGTGGCCGACCGCCACAAGGATCGGGTGGTCCGCCTGGCGCGACGCCTGGTGAAGCTGGGTTACCAGTTGCTGGCCACCAAGGGCACGGCCGCGCGGTTGGAAGAGGCGGGCGTGCGGGTAGAAGCGATCAAGAAGCTCCAGCAGGGCCATCCGAACCTCTTGGACTACATGATCGACGGCGACCTGCAACTCGTGATGAACACGCCCAGCGGCAAGGGCGCCCGGACCGACGAAGGCCGCATCCGCGCCGCGGCCGTTTCCCACGGCATCCCCTGCCTGACCACGCTGCAGGCGGCCGAGGCGGCGGTGGGCGCCATGGAGGCGCTGCGCGAAGAAGAAATGACCGTGCAGGCGGTGCAGGACCGGTTTCCGAGCTATCGAAAGGTGGGCAGTGCAAGGTAGCTGACCTTGCTGCCCATCCAAGAAGCTTCTCCCCTCGCCCGGGCACCGCGAAGCGGTCGGCGGGGAGAGGGGCCGGGGGTGAGGGGCTTTGGGATAGGCTCTTGGTGCGAGGGTTTTGGCGGCGGGCCTCAGAGGGCGCCAGCGTGGGTTTGCCCCTGTTCGCGCTGCGCAGTACAATGGCGCATGGCCTGTGGCGATTGGCGGCTTGGAAGAGCGTTGAAAGGACTGGCCCATGAGCGAAGGCGATCTGGTCCAGCGAGTCTATCGAGAGTTCAGCCCGGCCCCGCTCGGCCCGGAGCAACATGCGCTGTATGTGGATCTCAATGCGGCACGGGGCGACATGGACATCATTTCCCGCTTGGCGGGGAGGATCCAACTTGCGGAAGGGAAGCCGACTTGCCAAGTCCTTGCCGGACACAAGGGGAGCGGGAAATCCACTGAGCTTTTGCGGCTCAAGAAGCGGCTCGAATCCGACCCGAGTCCGCAGTTCGTGGTGTATGTTGAGGCGGATGAGGACATCGACCGCAACGACGTGGATTTCCCGGACGTGCTGATTGCCATCGTCCGACAGACGGCGGCGCAATTGAAGAAACACGCCGGAATCAATCTGAAACCTGGCTACTTCAAAGATCGCCTCAAACGGCTCAAGGACTTCTTCACGTCAGAGATCAACTTCGAATCGTTCGAGCTCGATTTCGGCCTGATGAAGCTGGCCGGGGTGATTAAGGACAGCCCGGATGCCAGGAAGGACATCCGGAAGCTCCTCGAGCCCGACACCAACAACTGGCTCTCCGCCGCCAACGAAGTGATCGGCCAGGCTGCGCTGGAACTGGACAAGCAGGGGAAAAAGGGGCTGGTCATTTTGATGGACGACCTCGACAAGATGGTTGTCCGCGAACACGCCGGCACGGGCTGCGGCACGGACGAATACCTGTTCGTCAATCGGGCCGCACAACTGACCGACTTCCACTGCCACGTCATCTACACGATGCCGCTCTCGCTGGCCTACTCGCACCAGGAGCTGGCCGTCAGGGCGAGCTACGGCGGCGCTGTGCCGCTGGTCCCCATGACGAAGGTTGCCGCCCGCCCGCCGGACATGGGAGCATATCCGCCGGGCGTGGAGAAGTTTCGAGAGATCATCGCCCGGCGGCTGAAGGCGGCCAACGCCGAGGAGTCGCAGGTCTTCGCGAATCAAGGCGTCTGCGACAGATTGATCGCCCTTAGCGGCGGCCAACCGACCGAACTGATGACGCTCGTGCGCGAGGCGATCATCACCCACGAGCTACCGATCGACGACAAGTCGCTGAAGCGGGCGGAGACCGAAGGTCGCCGGGAATACGCCCGGCAGCTCCGCCAGGACCACTGGGCCATCATCGAGGAGGTTCGCAGCACGGGCGGTTTCGCCCGAACCGAAGAGAAGGAGACCGCGTTCCGCGAGCTGCTCCATAGCCGGGCGATCCTGCAATACGTCAACGACGAGGAATGGTACGGGCTGAACCCGATGGTCGCGGCCCTGCGGCCCCCGGGAAGAGGTATCTCGGCTGTATGACCAACAAACCAGACGCCTCCACAATCGCACCGGCCCCTTACGCCGAGGCGGAACGCCAGGCCGCCGAAGTGGCGGCGCTGCGGCGGATGATCGAGGCCTCGCAGGGCTGCTTCTCGCTGAGCGTGGCGGTCTGCAACAGCCCGGCGCTGCGCGACTACGTGATCGGCGAGGCGCGCAGCTCGTTTCCTGGGATTCAGGTGATCGCTGTTCCTGCTGAGACAGTGGACGTCTTCGAATTCGTGGTGGATCGAGCCAACCAGCCCGCGTCGGCCGCCTTGTTCCTGGTCAATCTGGAGGCGTCGATTCCGTCCGATCGGGAAAGCCAGCCGACGCTCCGTTCGCTGAACGCCTCCCGCGAGCTCTGGCAGCGGAGGTTTGCGTGTCCGGTGGTGTTTTGGCTCCCGGAGTATGCCGCCGGACTGATGTCGGTTCATGCCCGCGACTTCTGGCGCTACCGCAGCCACCGCTTCGAGTTCGTTCCGGAGCAGGCGGGCGTCCTTGCCGGCGTTGCAGACGAGACCAGCGGTTCTTTCGGAGCTGCCGCGGCACTCACCGCGGAGGAGAAAAGGTTCCGAATCGCGGAACTTGAGCAGCGGGTCGCCGAAGTGGGCGCCGACGCGCCAATCGGCCTTGCTCGGCACGCTTCTGTGTGGCTTACCGAGCTGGGTTTCCTTTACCACTTCATTGGTGATCTGGAGCGGGCCGAACGGATGTTCCGCAAGGCGCTGGAAATCAACGAGAAACTTGGCCGGCTGGAGGGCATGGCCAGCGAGTACGGCAACCTGGGGGTGATCTACGAGACCCGCGGCGACCTGGACCGGGCCGAGCAGATGCACCGCAAGGCGCTGGAGACCAACGAGAAACTCGGCCGCCTGGAGGGCATGGCCAGCGACTACGGCAACCTGGGGCTGGTGTACGAGACCCGCGGCGAGCTGGACCGGGCCGAAGAGATGCAGCGCAAGGCGCTGGAGATCAACGAGAAACTCGGGCGGCTGGAGGGAATGGCTAACCAGTACGCCAACCTTGGGATAATCTACCAGATTCGCGGCGACCCGGACCGCTCTAAACAGTTGTACCGCAAGGCGCTGGAGATCGACGAGAAACTCGGGCGGCCGGAGGGAATGGCCAGCGATTATGGCAACCTGGGGCTGATCTACCAGACGCGCGGCGAACTGGACCAAGCCGAACAGATGTTTCGTAAGTCGCTGGAGATCAACGAGAAACTCGGCCGGCTGGAGGGCATTGCGAGACAGTACGGCAACCTGGGACTGGTCTACCAGACCCGCGGCGACCTGGACCGGGCCGAACAGATGCTCCGCAAGTCGCTGGAGATCGATGAGAAACGCGGCCGGCTGGAAGGGATGGCGACCGGCTACGGCAACCTGGGGCGGGTTGCCGAGCACCGGGGCGAGACGGTCCGGGCACGGGAGCTTTGGAGGAAGTCCCGCGAGCTGTTCGAGCGGATCGGGATGCCGCACATGGTGCGACGGGTTCAGGATTTGCTCGACAGACTCCCGAAGGAGCCGGGGGCCTGACCACGCTCCAGGCCGCCGACGCGGGCGCCGGCTGCTATCACTGCCGGTCCGTCAAGTCTGGTCTGACAGGTTGGGTGCCAGTGGCGGCGGGCACCGACGGGGCACCATGCGAAGCATGGTCACGATGGTCCGCCACTGCCCGATCAGGGGCAGACAAGGTGCCCCTGCCACCCCTCAAACTCACTCCGGTGGATCAGGACTTGGGGCCCGAAATAACCCAGAGAACCGCGGAAAACGTATGCCAAAAAACCGCCCTTGACGCAGAAAGATAAATTCCCTATTCTCGCCGCCTCACGGGTCGGTCCGAGCTTCCCGCCAGGGTGAAGCGGAACCGGCTCGGGAAGAAAGTAAGCGGTTTATCCACGTGGATGGGTCTGCACCTGGGGATCCCGCGACGACGGAATCCCTGCGGACCACGAAGCGTATAACCGCCGGCAAGGAAGCCTGCGGTACGCTTCGGATACAACAGTGCGCTAGCCGAGTCGGCCGGTGCCGGGG
>Ga0315277_10005959_pt1 | contig 16043 bp, 10 predicted proteins | sample YL17G05_15_MG_FD_203695 | JGI IMG/M metagenome (GOLD analysis project Ga0315277, IMG submission 203695) | Sediment microbial communities from Yellowstone Lake, YNP, Wyoming, USA - YL17G05_15 | ecosystem: Environmental > Aquatic > Freshwater > Lake > Sediment | place: USA: Wyoming | collected...
AGACGGAAGCCGGAGCCAAGCTCGCTGAACTCCTTGAGCGCCTTGAGACGTTCCCGGGCCGACGGGGTCAGCTCGGCAAAAGGCGGCACGAGAAAATAGGCGTAGGCCTGGCGGGAAGCCCGGCCGACGCGCCCGCGCAGCTGGTAGAGCTGGGAGAGGCCGAAGAGGTCGGCCCGGTCGACGATGAGCGTGTTGACCAAGGGGATGTCGATGCCGTTCTCGATGATCGTGGTCGAAATCAAGACGTTCGACCGGCCGGCGATAAAATCGATCATCCGTTTCTCGACGGCCGCAGCCGGCATCTGGCCATGGATATGGACAACCCGGGCCTGGGGGACGAGATCCGTCACCATCTTGGCTATTTCCTCTATGTCCTCGATCTTGTTGTGGATGAGATAGACCTGCCCCTGGCGGCTGAATTCCTGCCGGATGGCGGACGCGATGAGCTTAGCCTGGAAGGGAGCCACAACGGTGTGGATGGCCAGCCTGTCCTTAGGAGGCGTCTCGATCAGGCTGATGTCCCGGAGTCCGGATACGGACAGGTTGAGGGTTCGCGGGATGGGGGTCGCCGTCAGGGTCAGGACATCGATGTTGGCCTTCATCTTCTTGATCTTTTCCTTGTGGTTCACCCCGAAGCGCTGCTCTTCATCAACGATCAGCAGCCCGAGGTCATGGAACTCCACGTCCGCGGACAGGAGCCGATGGGTTCCGACGATGATGTCCACCAGGCCCTTTTTGATATCCTCGATGGTCTTCTTCTGCAGGCCCGGCGACTGCAGCCGGCTGAGGCCCTCGACCCGGACCGGGAAAAGGACCATCCGGTTGCGGAGCGTCTTCAGGTGCTGGCTCGCCAGGACGGTCGTCGGGCAAAGCACCGCGACCTGCTTGCCGTCCATCGCGGCCTTGAACGCGGCCCGCATGGCCACCTCGGTCTTGCCGTAGCCCACGTCCCCGCAGACCAGGCGGTCCATCGGAGAATCGGACTCCATATCGCGGAGGACCTCCCTGATCGTCCGGATCTGGTCCTCGGTTTCTTCATACTCGAAGGTCTTCTCGAAATCGGACTCCCAGGTTCCCGATGGGCTGAAGCGGAACCCTTGGAGAGCCTTTCTCCTGGCATATAGATCCAGGAGCTCGCGGGCCATCTTCTCGATAGCCTTCTTGGTCCGCTCTTTCGTCTTCTGCCAGGTACCGGTTCCCAGCTTGTCGAGAGGAGGCAGGATCTCTCCGGACCGGGAATACTTCTGCACCAGGTTCAGATCCTCGACGGGAACATACAGTCTGTCTTCATCCTGGTAGGAGAGCTCGATGAACTCCCGGTTCTGGGAGTCCACCTCGAGCCTGATCAGGCCGCGAAAGATGCCGATGCCGTAATCGGTGTGGACGATGTAATCATTCTCCCGCAGGTCCTGGAAATGAGAGACGAAGGCCTTGCGCGGCGGCCGGCTGACCAGGATTTTCTCCTCGGTGAAGATATCCCGTTCCGCAAAGAACGTGATCCTCTCGGGCGGGTAGCTCCAGCCCCGGTCGACGCCGCCCACAAGGAGCAAAACCTCTCCGGCCCGCGGGGACGCGAATGGGCTGATCTCCTCACGGGCCTTGATCTTGTTCTGAGAGAGGAGCCCGGCCACCTTATGACGAACCGTTGCGTTGGTAAGGAAAATGGAGCAGCGCTCCCTCACTCTCTGCAGCCGCTTCATGTACTGCACAAAGAAAGGGATCTTGTTGTCAAAGCGGGGAACGGATTGAAAGGGGAAATGATAAGTGTTCTCCCCTTCCGGAGGGAGCAATTCGCCCAGCCGCACGGCCCTTTTCCGCAGGTTTTTCCAAAGACCGGGGGGATAGATCTCGTCGGGAGGAAGGCAAAAGGCGTCCCCCTTCCGCAGATCCTGGCACCGGCGCTCCATCTCCTCCCGCCCCTGCGCCCATTCCTTCTCTACCTCATCCGGATCGGCAATGATGAACACGGCCTCTTTCAGGTAATGGGTGAAGGGAACGAAGCGTTCCTTCCGGAGAAGCGCCAGGAAGGCGAAATCCGGGGGGATCCCGGCCTCCAGCCGGGACAGATCACCTTCTTTCCCGCGCCGGGCGGGCGGGCTGCCCTTGACCGGAGCCATCCCGTTCCAATCCTCCAGGAAGCCGGCTCCTCCGGGGAATTCCCGCAGAGAAGGAATGACGATACGCGAGACTCGGCCCGAAGAGCGCTGCGTCGACGGATCGAATTCCCGGATCGAGACGATCTCATTGGCGCTGAATTCCAGGCGATGGGGCAACTTGTTCCACGGGGAGAAAACATCGACGACACCGCCCCGCCAGGCATATTCTCCAGCCGAGGCGATCAATTCCTCTTTGGCGTAGCCGAAATCCAAGAGGATCTGGAGGAGAAGGTCGCGATCGAACCTTTGGCCCACCTCAAGATCGAGGAACGAATCCCGGAGGTCAGCGGGCGCCGGGAACGGCTTGAGCAACCCGAAGAGATGGGCGAGCACCAGGGAAGATGACTCCTGGCGGAGGCTGTGAAAGAACCTCATCCTCGAGGACACGGCTTCAAGGGAGGGAGAAACGCCATCGTAGGGGCTCTCGGCCAGCTCGGGCAGGGTTTCGAGCCCCTGGGTGAGCGAAAACTGGGAAAAATAGAAACGACAGCGGTCCTCCAGCCGGGACAGGGCCCGCGAGCGCGGTTGGATAAAGACGATCCTTTTCTTGATCTCCCGGCTGAAGCAGGTCAGGAAATAAGGGACCGCCGGGTCGATGGGCCCGGCGACCTGGAGCCCTTCCTTCCCCAGCCGGAGCTCATCCACGAAGCTCCGGAAGACAGCGGTTTTTTCAAGGAAATCGAGGCTCATAACTTAATAGGGCATTATACATTATTCCCCGCAAAAGTCGGCGAATTGTCTCCCCCGTGCGCCCTGCGCAATCAGGAGTCCGGCGCTCATCTGAAAATGGGGCTAACCCCCTTATGATTTTCCTGCCGGAACTGAGAAACGCCGCCCTACTGGCTCCTCTTATAATAGATCTCAAAGTTACCGGGCGTGTTGTCCCACCACAGCACATGGGGAAAGCCGGAGGGGTCAATCGCGATAGCCGGGCCAAGGGAATAGCCTGAATTCCAGGTAAGTCTTTGACTTGTTGCCCAGGTCGCCCCTCCATCCATGCTCCTTCGGCAATAGATCTCCTCTTTCCCGGACGCATCATCTTCCCAGACCACATACGGATTGCCAGAGGAATCAGCGGCCAGGGCCGGATTGTCGGAATAGCCCGAAGTCCAAGTGAGCCTTTGGGTTGTCGACCAGGAGGCGCCTCCATTCGTGCTCTTGCGGTAATAGATTTCAATGTCCCCCGGCGTGTCATCGACCCAGGCCAAATGGAGATTGCCGGAGAAATCAACGCTCATAGCCGGACTGGAGGATTTCCCCGAGGTCCAGGTGACCTGCTTGCTTGCTGACCAGGTAGTTCCGCCAATCGTGCTCTTCCTGAAATAAACCTCATTGCTCCCGCCGGAGTATTCCTCCCAGACGACATAGAGCCCGCCCGACCAATGCGCGGCGACTGCCGGATGCCAGGAAGAGCCCGGAGTCCAGGTGAGCCGTTGGCTCGCCGTCCAAGTCACTCCCCCATCCGTGCTCTTCTTATAGTAGATCTCACTTTCTCCCGGCGTGTAATCCTCCCAGACAACATGAAGATTGCCAAGGGAATCAACCGCAATGGCCGGATCTTCAGAAGAGCCCGAATTCCAGGTAAGCCTTTTGTTTGCCGTCCAGCTGGCTCCGCCATCCGTACTCTTCTTGTAGTAAATCTCCCCGTCCCCCGGCGGCAGATTTTGCCCGACGACGTGGATATTGTCGGCGGAATCCACGGCAACGGCCACAGACCCAAAACCCGAGGATTCCCAAGTGAGCCTCCTGGTCGTTGTCCAGGAAGTTCCCCCGTCCGTGCTTTTTTTATAATAGAGCTCATAATGCCCAGTCGTATTATCGGACCAGAAAACGTGGAGATTGCCAAGGGTATCGAAGGCCAGGGCCGGCCACTCGGACCAGCCCGAAGTCCAAGTCAGCCTTTGGGCCGGAGTCCATTGGGCCTGGGCAAACTGAACAATAAAAGCTAAACCGATGGCCAGCACTCCCATGCTTATCCGTTTCATTTCACCCTCCTTTATAGAGCGGAGTGGTCCTGAGGCAAGGATTCCACTTAAGCAGACAACCCTTGACTTTCATGGCAACCGAGTCCCGCTCTCTGGGATAGAGCTTACTCCAGAGGCAAAATGAAGTCAAAAATGAGCCTCCTCGCTAGGGCAGCCGGACCAGGGTTAATCTGGTTTAAGCCTCATTTCTCAGCCTCGCGGAAAGCTTGACATCGGCCAAAGTGGGCAGTTATGCTTTCTCGCGAGGGACGGGAATATGGCTACCATGATGTCCCTGCAAATCTCCCAATGCTTGGCATCGGGGGCCGGGCCCGGGATCCGGCAAGGGACTGACTGAAGGCGTGAAGAGATGAAAGGCCTGTGCAGGAAATGTTTTGCCGAACTGACCGGACTCGTCGTATTCGCGATTTATCTATTTACGCTCGCTCCGTCCGTCGTCCAAATCGACTCGGGGGAATTGGCCGCGGTCCAATCCACCCTCGGAATCGCCCATCCGACCGGTTATCCTTTGTTTACACTTCTCGGTTTCGTGTTCTCAAAGATCCCCCTGCCGTTCACCAATATCTTTAAGGCCAACCTTTTAGCCGCCATATTCTGCGGCCTCGGAGTTGTCTTCATAGCCAGAAGCTCGTTCCTGATGCTCGGCAATCCCCAGGCAAAGCCCCAGTTGAAAACAGCCGGGAAGAAAGGCAAGGATAAAAAAGCGCCGAAGCCAGAGGCCCCTTGGGCCCTGGATGAAACGGCAAGAGTAGCCTCATCCTCATTCTCCGGACTCCTCGCCGCCTTCAGTCTGACGATTTGGAAGCAAAGCACTTCGGTCGAAGTTTATTCATTGCACATCCTGCTGATTTCGTTAATCATCTACTTTTTGTTGAAGGCCTACTTTTCCCCCTTTGATTCAAAGACCGGCACCTTACTCAAACCGTGGATAGTCTTTTTCCTGTTTCTCGGGCTCGGGTTCGCCAATCACATGACGACACTGCTCATCATCCCCGGCGCGGCGCTGCTCTTTTTCTGGAAAGAGAAATTCGGCGAGCGCGGCTTCCGCAAGATATCTTATGCTTTGCCTGCTTTTTTCGGAGTCCTTGTTATCTTCTATTCTTACCTGCCCATACGGGCCTCGCAGAAGCCGGCCATAAACTGGGGCAACCCGGCCAATTGGGAATACTTCTGGCGGCATTTCACCGGAAAGCAGTACCGGGTCTGGCTTTTCTCGTCATCGGAATCAGCCCGAGAGCATCTGGCCTATTTTATCAAGAACCTCCCCGTCGAATTCGCCTTCGTCGGCCTGGCCATGGTCCTCATCGGCTTTTTCTATGCGCGAAAGCGCTCGAAAAAGATCTCCTGGTTCCTGCTCGCGAACCTGCTGTTCACCGTATTCTACGCGATCAACTACGATATCGCCGATATCGACTCCTACTTCATTCTCGCCTACATATCTCTCGCCTTTTTTTCGGCCTTTGGCTTGGCCGGACTTTTTGAACTCCTCAAGTCGAAAAATCTGACCGCGCGTCTGTCGATTCCGATCCTGGCCCTGCCCCTGCTTTTTCAATTTGTCATCAACCTCCCCAAAGCTGATCAAAGCGGACTCAATGTTTACGAAGATTACACGAAAGGCGTTCTGAAAAGCGTTGAGCCGGAATCCATCATTTTCAGTTATCAATGGGATTATTTCATCTCGGCCTCGCTTTATTTTCAGCAGGTCGAAGGTTTTCAAAAGGACGTCGCCGTCATCGACAAAGAACTCCTGCGGCGGTCCTGGTATTTCGACCAGCTCCAAAAAAATCATCCGGATGCCATAGCCGGGATACAGAAGGAAATCCGATCATTCAAGGACGCCTTGAAGCCTTTTGAAAGGGGCGAGGCTTACAATTCGTCCCTTCTCGAAGCCGGTTATCAGGACATCATGACCAAACTCATCGCCACCAACTACGACAAACACAATTACTATATCGGCCCCGAATTGATCGATAACGAACTCCGGCGCGGGGAATTCAAACTGCCCGAAGGATATCAGGTGGTGCCTCAATTATTTTTATACAAAGTGGCCCGGGGCGATGCCTATATTCCGTGTCCCGACCCGGAATTCTCAATTCGGTTTCCTGAGCGGCTCGACCGGTACACGTCTTTTATAAAACAGATCGTCGCCGGCGGCCTCATCAACCGCGCCTTATACGAGATGAAATTCAATAAACTCGATCGCGCCAAATCGCTGGCCGAAAAAATAGCGAAGGATTTCCCCGGACAGCAGGTCCCCGAGCCGATCAAGGGACTGCTGGGCAATTGACCGGCTATCGATACGTTTGAACGCAAATCAGGACGGGACGATGAAACGGAGGCGTCCGAGGAGCCGGCACTCGCCGGAGGGGCTGATCCTCAGGGTAATTTCCTGCCCCGCTGCCCGGCAGCGGATGAGCTCACAAGGCTCGCGGGTATCTTTTTCCTGGGCCCTCTTGCGCCAGATGATCTTGTCGATCGGAAACTCCCGGCCGGCGACCACGATCGCCCGCGGCGTCTCCTGCCCCTTGTAGCCCGAATAAAAAAGGATCTTAATCAGCATGCTCATAATCGATATTACGGAAGCAGGCTTCTATTATACAAAATTTGCTTTTTACTAGTTATTTTATAGATCAGGATGCGGAGAGCGAGCAGCGACCTCTCGGGTTTAGCCTTTCCGAGGCGTTTTTTGAGGGAAGCCGAAATGGCGGCCGCGAGGACTGTTTGAGCACGCAAAGAACATGCCGAGAGGGAATAGAATGGAGGCAACAATCTTTGGCGCCTCGATTTATCATGCGGAGTTCCGCAGCGCCGAGAAAAACGCCTCGGGAACGGCGTTAAAAAACCGAGGGGAGCTGCGAGATTTCCGCATCCTGATGATGAAAACAAAAGTTGTCAAACTGAAACCTGCTCATTATAATGAGTCCACACCATGGAGGAGGAAAAGATGTCGCAAAAAATCTCTTCGCCTCAATTCGCCAACATCGTCATGCTGGGTGCGGTCTGGGGGTTCGCGGAAGCGGGCCTCGGCCTTGGTTTGCAGAAATGCGCATCTCTGGCCTCGGGCTCGATCATGACCGGGGTGGCGTTCCTGTTCATCGCGGCCGCCTGGGTTCTCACCCGCCGGGCACTGGGGATTGTCCTCATGGTCGGACTGGTGACGATCATGAAACTGTTCGATGCCTCCCTTCTCTCCCTGCCTGTCAAGCACGGCGCGGTAGCCAATCCTATCTTTGCTTTCTGGATGGAAGCGCTGGCTTTCCTGGTCGTCATCGCCGTCATCCGGGAGTCGCTGGCCCGGAAAAAGCACGGACAAGCAGCTCTAGGCGCCGGCGCCGCTCTCCTCGCCGTGAACCTCTTCCCATTGGTGAAGTTTGCCACCGGAATCCCGGCCTGCGTATTTGCCGGCACCGGCTTCCCACTTTCTCTCTACTATGCGCCCATCGCGGTCGGCCTCGCGATGATCATGGTGCCCGCAGGTTTCCGGCTGGGTGAGCGGATCGCGGTAAGCGAGAGCGCCCACGAGGCGTTCGTCCGGGGGAAGGCCTTCAGATACTGGCTCTCTCCTGTAACACTCGTGGTCTCCCTCCTCCTCATAGCCGCTTTGCGCCTGGCCGGCTAACCATCACCCCGGCGTCTAAAAAGGAGGCTGCCGATGGAGAACACAAAAAAGAAAAAGGGCCGGACGGTCACCCGGCGCGCTTTCTTGCAGGGCCTGGGGGGCGGAGCAGCAGGCGCCGCCCTGGCTACCCGGATCCTGGGCCAGGGTGCCGGCGCCGGCCAAGCGGGGGTCTCTTTGTCCCCGGCGGTTGGCCGGAAAACCATAACCGTGACAGTTAACGGAAAGAGCATATCCTTGGATGTCGAGCCAAGGGAAACCCTGCTCGAGGTCTTGCGGGAAAAGCTGGGGCTTACCGGCGCCAAGAAGACCTGCGACCGGGGAGAATGCGGTGGCTGCACCGTGCTCATCGACGGTCAGGCAGTCTATTCCTGTCTCTTCCCTGCCATCCGCGCCGACGGAAAACAGATCATCACCGTTGAGGGCTTGGCCGACGGTGACACTCTTCATCCCGTCCAGCAGGCGTTCATCGAGAAGGACGCTTATCAATGCGGCTACTGCACGCCCGGGCTCATCATGTCCTCGGTCGCCCTGCTCAACGATATACCGGCGCCCTCACTGGGGCAGATCAGGACCGGCCTGAGCGGCAACCTTTGCCGCTGCGGGAACTACGTCAAGATATACGAGGCCGTGGCCGCGGCCTCACAGAAGATGAGGAAGGCCTGATATGAGAAAAACGCCATATCTCGAGACGGCCAGAGGGAACAAACCCCAGGGAAAAGAGACGCCGGCTCCGGCGCCCGTCGAATTCAAACTGATCGGCAAGCCGACGCCGCGGGTTGATGGGAAGCTCGTCGTCACGGGCCGGGCCATGTACACGCACGATATTTTCTTCAAGAACATGCTCTATGCCAAGATCCTCCGCTCTCCCCATGCCTCCGCCGAGGTCACCTCTGTCGACCTTAGCGCCGCGCAGAGCCTCCCCGGTGTCAAAGCCGTGATGAAGCTTAAAGAAGGAAGAGTCAAGTACGAGGGAGAACAGATCGCAGCCGTTGCGGCGATCAACGAGAAGATTGCCGAGGAAGCCCTCAAGCTCATCAAGGTCGAATACCGGTCCCTCCCTTATGTCGTCAGCCCGGAAAAGGCCATGGCCGAGGGCGCTCCCAGAGTCCATGATTCCGGCAACGTGGAGAAAATCAACGAATACAGCCGGGGAAATATCGACCAGGGCTTCACCGAGGCGGAAGTGACCATAGAGCGCACCTATAAAACCGCCATCGAAATTCACCAGACTGCGGAGACCCACGCCAGCGTCGCGAAGTGGGACGAGGATGAGCTGACCGTCTGGGATTCGACCCAGGCGATCTTCAGCGTCCGCGACGGCCTGGCCAAAGGGCTCGGGATTCCCGAGACCAAGGTCCGGGTCATCAAGATGTACATGGGAGGCGGTTTCGGGAGCAAACTGGACGTCAATGAGCACACCATCGTCGCCGCCCAACTGGCTAGGGAGACCGGCCGCCCGGTCAAGATAACCCTTTCACGGAAGGAAAACTCGCTGTGCGTTGGAAACCGGCCGTCCACCCGGATCACCATCAAAGGAGGCGTCAAAAAGAACGGGACCTTGACCGCCCTATCCCTCAGGAATTTCACTTGCGGCGGCCTGGACCGCGGAGACGGGACCTCCGAACCCCTGGTCGATGTCTACAAGTGCCCGAACGTCAAAGTGGAGGAATTCACGGTCTTTACCAACACCGGCGCCGGCCGGGCGACCCGGGCCCCCGGTCATGTCCAGGGCACGTTCGCCTTGGAAGGTTTCATGGAAGAGCTGGCCGCGGAGCTTGGCTTGGATCCCCTGGAATTCCGCAGAAAAAACTACACCACCTCCAATCAGGGCGGCACGGGGATCGTGTATTCCTCCAAAGGGTTGGACAAGTGCTATGATATCGGAGCCCGGAAGATCGGCTGGGAGCGCCGGAACAAAAAGCCCGGCGACGGCCAGGGAAAGAAAAGGCGCGGAGTGGGTATGGCCAGCCAGATCTGGTGGGGAGATGGAGTCCCCGGCACTCTGGCCGATATCAAGGTCCACCCGGACGGCAGCGTCGAGGCGATCAGCGGCACGCAAGATATCGGGTGCGGGACCAGGACCTATATGGCGGTCATCGCCGCCGAAACGCTCGGCCTTGAACCCCAGGACATTACGGTCAAAATCGGTGATACCGTCTATCCATGGGCGCCCATCTCGGGCGGAAGCCTGACGGCGCCTTCCGTGGGCCCCGCCGTCCGTGATGCCGCCCTCAAGGCGGCCGACCATTTGAAAGGAATGGCGGCCAAGAAACTCAGTGTGCCGGCCGCGGACATCGTCCTGGCCGAAAAGAAGCTCTTCGGCAAGAACAAGCCCGAAAACAGCATCTCCTTCAAAGACTTGGTCAAGGACCTGGGCCAGGAGGCCGTATTCCATGGGGAACGCGGTGGAATGCCGGACGGATTCGCCTACAATACCTTCGGCGCCCATTTCGCCGAGGTCGAGGTCGATACTGAAACGGGCCGGATAAGCGTGCTCAAGCACATAGCCGTGCACGAGGTCGGGCGGGTGCTGAATAGGCTCACGGCCGAAAGCCAGGTCATCGGTGGCGTCACCCAGGGCATCAGCACGGCCCTGTTCGAGGAACGGGTCATCGACGAGAACACGGGCAAGATGGTCAACCCGAACCTGCAGACCTACAAGATCGCCACCTCCATGGACATGCCGGAGATCGTACCCCTGTTCGCGGACCTCGTGGACCCGAGGATCAACAACCTGGGAAGTAAGGGTTTGGGCGAGCCTCCCCGAATCCCGAGCTCGGCCGCCGTGGCCAACGCCGTCTATAATGCCGTGGGAGTCCATCTCCGGGAGATCCCTATGACACCGGACAAGGTCCTCAAGGCCCTGGGCAATAAGGAGGCGGGCTCATGAGAAACTTCGAGTGGACCGAACCCCAGACCATCGAGCAGGCCCTGGCTTGGCTGGCCAAGGCCAACGGGAAGGCCGTCCTTATGGCCGGAGGCACTGACCTTTTCACCGAGATCAAGGAGGGAGTTGTCGAGCCGGACTTGGTCATCGACCTCAAGTCGATCCCGGGGCTGGCTTCGATCCAAAGGGAGGAAACGGGGGTCCGTATCGGGGCGCTCATGTCGGTCGCCGGCTTGGCGGCCGACGCGATGATCAAACGGGATTATCCTGGCCTGAGCGAGGCGGCGGGGTCGCTTGCGACGCCGCAGCTCCGGAACGTCGGAACGGTGGGCGGAAACCTCTGCCAGAGACCCCGTTGCTGGTACTACCGGGACGCGCAGCTGGTCTGCCGGAAGAAAGGGGGGAGCCAGTGCTTCGCGTCCAAGGGAAGGAACAAGTACCACGCCATTTTCGGCGGCGGGATCTGTTATATCGTTTATCCATCGGACCTGGCCCCAATGCTCATCGCTCTGGATAGCCAGGTCACGCTCAGCTCGCCGCGCGGCGACAGGAGCCTGCCCCTCGCCGAATTTTACGCGCTCCCGTCGAAGGATATCCGCCGGGAGAACGTCCTGGCGCCGGACGAGCTCGTCCGAGAGGTAAAAATCCCTCCGGCCAGGAAGGGAACCAGAAGCGCTTACGTCAAGCTCAAGGAAAGAGAGACCTGGGACTTCGCCCTGGTCTCGGCCGCAGTCCGGGGCACCGTGTCAGGGGGCGGCCTCGGGGACGTAGCGATCGTCCTGGGCGGCGTAGCCCCAGTTCCCTGGCGGCTGGCCAAGACGGAGGCCGCCCTCAAAGGCAAGAAGCTCACCGAGACGCTGATCAAGGACGCCCTCCGGGTGGACCTTCAAGAAGCTAAACCGCTTGAGGAAAACGGCTATAAGCTGCAGCTCGTGGAAGCCGCGGTCAGCCGCGCGCTGTTGAGCCTGACAGGCGGAAAATAAACGAAAAGATGAAGGACAAAATGCCGAAGCCTATCAGGCCGCCGGTGCGGCAGGCCTTTCTCCTTCTGGCCGGCCTATTATCCGGCCTATTATCGTCCGCTCTGCCCGGAAAGACCGAGGAACTGGCCTCCCGGGCGGGAGATAAGGTCACGGTCATTGCTCTCTATCCCTCCGTGGGTACGATCAAAGACCTGATGACCCTGCGGGAAAACAAGCTCATCGACATCCCAAACCTCGAAGTCGTGGGAGTGTATCACACGAAGGAGATAACGGATTACGGCAAGTCCAAGGCCTTCGTGACCGAAAAAGGGCTGGATTGGTTCAGCTTCCATCCGATCGCCGCCCCCATCCAGGCGGAGACGGTCTTTCAAACCAACGCCTGCACTCCGGATTTCGAGAAGCTCTTTGACCGGGCCGACGGGATCATTTTCTTCGGCGGGCCGGACATACCGCCTTATCTTTATAAGGAAAAGACCAATTTCCTGACTATTATCGAAGACCCCTACCGTCATTTCCTGGAATTGTCCTTCATTTTCCATCTCCTGGGTGGTCATCAGGAGGAGGGCTTCAAGTCTCTCGTCGAGAAGAGACCGGACTTTCCTGTCCTGGGGCTTTGCCTTGGCTGCCAGAGTCTCAACGTGGGCACGGGAGGGACACTCACCCAGGACATCTGGTCAGAGGTCTATGGCGCCGCCACGGTCGAGGATGCCATCGCCCTCGGTCCCCCCAACTGGCACTCCAATCCCTATGCCCGTCTCCTCCCGCTGGAAATATTCTCGGGATTCACCTTCCACGAAATCCAGTTTGCGGAAGAAGGGCGATTCCAAAAAGAGATCGGCTGGAAGCGGCGCGACCATCCCGTCGTCTTCTCCTCCCATCACCAGCAGGCAGAAAAACTCGGTCAAGGCTTCCGGGTCATCGCCTCATCGCTCGACGGGAAAGTCGTCGAGGCGATAGAGCACGAGCGCTTTCGCCATGTCCTGGGCGTCCAGTTCCATCCTGAGGCCTGGCCTCTTTTCGACCAGACTTCTAAAGCCAGGTTTACACCTGAAGACAAAGAGGCAATAGGCCTTAAAGCCTACTTGGAGGACCGGCCGGTAAGCTTGGCCTTTCATAAAAAGCTCTGGTCCTGGGTCAGCCGGGCCTGGCTGGAGGAACACCGGAAGAAATGACGTCCGGGAAGGCGGATCCCATCATAGGCCGGCCTTGATAATCCAGCCGCTTTCCTTATAATTATAGATACCGTGGCCAAAGAGATTCGGGGGGCATTTCGAATCGGGTGTCTTTTTTTGGTTTTTTTCCTGAGCGCCGGGCGGCCGGTACGACCGCACCAAAAAGAACAGTCCATCCCCCAGCATGAGGTGACGGTCACTCTGAAACTCGTCCAGGTCTACGTAACGGATAAAGCGGGAAAGCCGGTCCCGGATTTGCGGCCTGAAGATTTCAGGCTGTTCGACAACGGCAAGCCCGTGGCCATTACCGAGTTCGAAACACATACCATGTTCGTGCCGGAGCAGCCGCAAGAGGAGCCGGCCATTCCTTCTCTGCCCGGCCCTCCCCGGCTCAGCCGGAGGTTTTTCCTCTTCTTTGATTTCCTTTTCAACAATCCCCAAGGTCTGGAAAAGGCCAAAAAAGCGGCTCTCCATTTCCTCGACAACCAGGTCCAGGCTTCCGATGAGATCGGGGTTCTTTCTTATTCCCTGTATAAAGGGCTGACCCTCCACGAATACCTCACCACGGACCATCAAAAAGTCCGAGAGGTCGTGGAAGGGTTCGACCAGAAAGATATGCTAGGACGGGCCCAGAACCTCGAAGCGGAGTACTGGAAGGCTATGAAGGAGATCACCGGTGAGAGCCAGACCTCCGTTCCCGTCGCGCCGGCGGAAGGGTGGTCCAATCCGTCCAAACAAAAGCTTCTCGATTTGTCCATTGACAGGATGAACTATCAGCTCCATGTCCGCAATTTCGTCCAGAAAATGGACGCGCTGGCCAAGTCCTTCCGCCTGATCCCCGGCTATAAATACCTCATCCTCTTTTCTTCCGGGATCGCCGGCTCTGTTTTTCAGGGCGCCGCATCCGCCATAGACCGGGACAAAATGGAGGCGAAGCAGCGGGCGGGCGACGCCGGCCTCTATAATATGGACAGTCTGGATGCGGCCATCTGGGAGGAAAAGAAATATGAGAACATGATCAGGGAGCTGGCTCAGGCCAACTGCCCGGTTTTTGTTCTCAACACCGAAGAGCTCGGGCAGGACCCCACGTTCAACAAAGCCATGTCCGGAGAATATCCGCTGAAGAAAATGTCCAAGATTTCGGGGGGCGAATATTTCCCCCACGTCGAGGACTATGAGAACAGTCTGGCTCAGGTCCAGAACCTGACCGGAATGTACTACGTTCTCGGCTACCCCATCCAGGCGAAAGAGGACGGCAAATTTCACGAGATAAAGGTGCGGGTTGAGCGAAAGGGCTGTGAGGTGCGCGCCCAGGGGGGGTACTTCAACCCCAAGCCTTTCCGGGATTATTCCGAATTCGAAAAGACCATCCATCTCATGGATGCGGCTCTGACTGAGAATCCGCAACTCCGGAACCCCGCCGGATTCCCGATGAGCGCCCTCGCCTGCCCGACCGACAAGGAACCCCTGCTTGTTCTTCTCTCCCGGATCCCCAAGGAGATCTTTGGCCCGGCCGGCGAGGGCCGGAACGAAGTGGTGTCGCTCATCCTCGACGGCCAGAAGAACATAGTAAGTTTCAAGCGGGCGATGGTGGATTTCGCCTCCGTCACTCAGCCGGAACTCTGCCACTACACCTACTCTCTTTTGCCTCCGGGCGATTATGATTGCCGCGTCGTCATCCGCAACCTCGAGACCGGCCAGACGGCGGTCGCTAAGGAGTCGACCCGCATCCCGGGGGCCTCCGACGTCCCGCTTATCCTCCTCCCGCCGCTCCTTCTCCGGCCGGGATCGGACACGTATTATTTCGGCGTCCAGAGAAAGGGAGAAACGGATGCGGCCGCGGACAGTCCGTCCCTGACGGCCGTTTATCCGTTCGATTCAAAAGAATTCTCGCCCTGGGCAAGCGAGCTTCCGGCAGGTTCGCCCGAAGTCTATAGCCTGGTGGTCTGCCGTCTCGGGGATATCTCGGAGCCGGACCTGGAAATGTCGTTCACGCTTAAGGAGGGCTCTTCGGGCGAGGAGATCCCGATTTCCCATTCTGTCCTCTCGGCGCGTCCGTATTCGCGGGAGGAGGGCGAAAAGAGCTGGCTGGCGCTTTTTTCCCGCCTCGAATTTCCGAGCCTGACGCCCGGGGAGCACCTATTTAAGGTTACGGTTAAAGAAGCGACGACGAAGTCCGAGGCTGAGTCCGTTCAAAAATTGAATGTCCGATAAGATGATCAGACTGAGAGCTGAGCCGTCGGGAGAAAAGAAACCCGCCGATGAAGTCCGCTTGGTAAATGCGCGGCGGCGGGTCCTTGCCTCCTACGTTCTGGGGCCGGCTTTCGCCCTCTTTTTTTCTCACCCTTTGATTATTCTCAGACAGGAGAAGACGAATCCCCCGGTCTTATCGCCGGACGCAGCCGAGGAAGTCCAATTATCCACGGTCCTGAACAGGGCGCTCCGTTATTGCCGAAGGCTGGAAAATGTGGCCTTGGATTTTGTCTGTCTGGAGGAAATCTCCGAAAGAATCGACCTTTCGAGGGACAAGGAAGACGAAGTCTATGTGCCGATGGGGGCCGGGATCCGCACCCAGATCAAGATCGCCAAAAAAAAGCAGGAAAACACCTATCTCTATGACTTTCAGTTCACGCGCAAAGGCGAACTAAAGAGGGAAAACCGGAATCTCCTCGAGAAAAACGGAAAGCCGGTCAAGGAAAAAGACGCCTCTCTTGAAACTTCCGTCGTTCAGGTTCGCAACGTCCTTTTCGGCCCTCTTGGCCTGCTCAGCGAAAATGGACAAGGATATCACGATTATCAGTGGGTCGCCGAGGAGGACATCCAGGGCGAAAAAGCTGTCGTCATCGATGTCACTCCCAAAAAAACGCTCACCGGAACCCACGGCTATGGACGGGTCTGGGTCCGGGAGAACGACGGCGCCGTCCTCAAAATTGAATGGAAGCCCGAGTCCATCTCTGGCTACGAGGAATTGGTGGACCGGGCGAAAAAATACGGAAGCGAGCTCTCCATTGCGCTGGTCACGGAGTACGGTTTCGAAAAGAACGGCATCCGCTTCCCGAGCCGCGATTACTCCGAGGAAGCCTACCTCAAGCCCGACGGGAAGAAGTTCATCAGGTCCCGGACCTCCGTTATTTACAAGGACTACAAGTTTTTCACCGTCGAGACGGATATAAATTATTGACCTTGTTAACCGCTATACAAAAAGCGGCTTATCGGGTTGAAGACGCGTTAGAAACTCCTG